>MDTF01010303.1_pt1 | contig 39900 bp, 24 predicted proteins | sample 811191 | NCBI WGS metagenome assembly MDTF01 (sample SAMN05326649, study PRJNA326480) | marine metagenome | isolation source: seawater | place: Southern Ocean | collected 2011 | reverse complement strand
GGAAGAGGAAGAGGAAGAGGAAGAGGAAGAGGAAGAGGTAAAACAACAGGAATACAAGGTAGAAGAAAAAGAGAAAGAAGAATTTAAAAAAGAACAAGACGAAGAGGAAGAGGAAGAGGAAGAGGAAGAGGAAGAAGAAGATGACGAATATGAATATGAATATGAATAAATATATATATATATATGAAATATTTTTGGATATTGATTTCAATATTAGCAATGGTTGTATCTGGAATAGGATGTATATTATTAAAATTAATAGATCAAAGTAAATATGATAACAAAATTATATTAGCAATGTCATTTGTAATAATGGGAATAATATCATTTTTTTATTTGCTATATAATGGTAAGAAAAAAGTTTTAAATAATTGTTCAAAATTAGTTGTATTATTTGTAATATTTTTTGCTATTATATTGATATCAACTAATTTAATAATGCAATATGCATATAAAATTAGTCCAAATATGGGATATAGTCATATAATAATATATTTAAACACAATATTAATATTGTTAGCGGGATTATTTTTATTTAAACAAAAAATAAATTATAAATGCGTATTAGGTATATTTATAAGTTTATTTGGTGTAGGATTAATATCATTTAATCAGTAAATTATTTTTGACTATACCTATATATATATATATATATATATATATATATACCTATATATATATATATGGAATTATGGATAGTGTTATCATTTTTAGCAACAATAACAACATCGTTTAGAATATTTGGACATAAATATATATCAACTACAAATTATGATAACGTAACAATAATATTATTTTCATTTGTAATAATGGGGGTATTATCATTAATATGGTTGTTATGTAATAAAAAAAATTTTCTATACTCAAAAAATAACTTGATAAATATTTTGAGAAATAAGAAGTTAATAATTTTTATTATAGTATTTTCAATAATATCATTATTTAATACAATAATAGTACAAAAGGCATTAACATTGACACCAAATATATCATATACACATGCAATAGTAAATTTAAATATTATATTAGTATTGTTAGGAAGTAGTTTATTTTTTAATCAAAAAATAAATTATAAAAGTTTGTTAGGAATAATATTGACTTTATCAGGCGTATTATTAATAACATTAAATTCTTAATTTATTTTCTTCTTCTTGCCTTATGTGTTGTATGTGGTGTTGTATGTGGTCTTGGATTCTTCTTTCTCTTTTTTTTCGTTGGCTTTGAACCGTATTTTGAACCAGATCTTGAACCAGATCTTGAACCGTATTTTGAACCAGATCTTGAACCAGATCTTGAACCAGATCTTGAACCAGATCTTGAGCCATATTTTGAACCAGATCTTGAACCAGATCTTGAACCATATTTTGAACCAGATCTTCCTCTTTTTTCCGTTGGTCTTGAATTAGATGTAAATTTTTTTATTAATTCTAAAAGGAAATCAATATATTCATCAAATAATTTTTGTACTGTTTCTTTATTTTCATTACTATAATAATTTTTATAGATATCGTCAATTTTTCCATAAGTTATATTTTCATCAGGAATTTTATCTTGATTGGAAAAATGATATTCTTCGTTTAATACTTTAATAACAATATCAAAAATTTTTTGTTTCTCTTCGTTTTTAAGAAATTTTTTTTTTTTAATAATTTCTTGTAAAGAATAATAATCAAAATATAAATATATATTTATATTTTTATAAATAGTATAAATAATATCATTAATTATATCATACCTTTCATTACGAATATATAATAAGGGTTTATTTGTATCTTGTTTTTTACCACCTCCACTAGTAGTTGTTAATTTGAAATTTTCATTTTTACTTAACTTACTAACATAATTTATGATATTTATTATTGTTTTTCCTTTGTTATCTTTATTAAAATCAATTTCAAATTCTATTCCATCAAATTCAGTTTTATCCACAGCTAAAACACGATTAAATTCATCATTATTATTAAGATTAGAAATCTTTTCTATAATATTTTTGATTGTAGTGTTAATTAAATCATTGTTAATTTGAATATTAAATATGTTTTTATTATTAAGTTTTTCAATTAAATTATTATATTCATAAAGACTTTTGAACTTGTACAAAATATCTTGTAATTTTGATTGTTTAATGTCTTTTAATTGCTTAGGAAAATTAATTGCAATTGGTTTTTTGTTTCTTGATGACAGAGAACCACCAAACCTTCTGTGATATATTATTCCAAAACAACGTCCAACTACATTTACAATTTCATCAATATCTTGTTCAACATTTATAAATAATTTATTTATAGGGTACAAACAGCATATATTATAAATATCTTCTATGAGTTTACAATTCTCTTTATTGTCTTGAAAATTTTTGTTGAAATATTCATCATTGAAATATTCATCAATATTTTGATCACTAAATATAATATTTAGTATTGGATCTGTTATGTCAAGAAAAATATCCTTTTTTTCTTTAATTTTTTTTATCATAAATTTAATTTTGTATTTTTTTTTTTTCAACTAAATATTTTGGATCAATTGAATACATATAACAAAATTTTGGAATTGTTTCTTCTTGTTCTACTTCTTCAACTTCTTCTTCGTCAAAATCTAGTAGTTGTTTATCAATATCTTTGTTATCTTTCAATACTTTGACGTGTTTCATAAAAACAATCAAATCTTCTAAATCATTTGAATTTAAATTGAAACTATCAATGATATATTTATCTAATAAACAACTTCTAATCATCATTGGTCGTTCCGATAATTGTAAATTAATTTTTAAAGTTTCAAATAATATTTTTTTTCCATCTAATGAAGTTATAGTTATTTCCTTTTCCATTAAATATTTTTTAACTCTTAATAATATCAAAGTCATAAGTATATGTGATGTATCACCTAAAAATTTACATATAGATAATACTAAAATTTTTGTTTTTAAATTATTACCACTAATATAAGTGCTAATAATATTTATAGTTTCATTGATGGGTTGATTAGGTTCTTTACGAGGCATAACTGCTTTTAAACTATAATTAGGAAGATGATTGTTAGATTTTTTTTTAGATTCTTTTACATGATTTTTAAATTCTATCTTATACAAATCAGTGATTTTTTTAGCTAATGAAAATTGTGTAGGAGCCCAAACAGCACTATTCGTATGATCATATGATTTTAATTTTAACCCATCATCATCAAATTCAAATTCAAACGTCTTTAAAATATTTATAGCTTCTTTTATATCAAACCCATCATCATTAAGAATAGTTTTATCTTTATCTAATATTAGTTCAACTAAATAAATAAGTTTTTCCCAAAAATTGTTAATTAATATATTATAACTAGTAGCTGATATATCTTTTGTTAAATCGTCTTTAATATTATCAATTTTAACAGTATCATACGGTATTTGTGAAGAAGATGTATCTATATATTTAAAATAAATATTTAATAATAGATCACAATTAGTTTTTTTACTAAATACATATGTAGGGAATTTTTTGTCATAGAGTCTAGTTATTTTATCTTTTATATTTCTAGGGTTTTCATTACTAGTACAATCAAAAAAATTATTAAATCCTTTTATTTGATAATTACCACTAAAAACATCAACAACAAAAAGTTCTGTCTTTTTTTTCTCATCTATTTCATGTTTAGAATTATATTGAAATTCAGTAAATTTTTCCACTAAAGGAAGTAATTTATTATCACCATCACCAGTATGCTTTATTAAATCATCTTCTAATGTACTAGTTTTTTTACTAGCTTTACCCAATATATTTATTTCATCATGTTGTATATCAGATATAAATTGACCAGAATAACTTTTATCAGTATAAACAGATAAAAATTTTAATTTTTGTTTGTCAATGCTATTATTATCATTATCACAGTATTGAAGAAAATCGCCACCCATTACTATAATAATATAATAAAGTAAATTAAATATAATATTTAATTATTAAAAAATATTTTCAAATAATTTTTCATTGTATTTTGAATAATAATTAGCTAATGTATCATGCATATAATATAATCCATTAAAATACATAACAAAAGTATTCCATGAAATAGCAAATATTTCAATATATGATAATTGAGTATAAATATTTAAAACACCTAATTGTAATGTAGAACACGCAACACAACCAGCAGATCTTATATAAACAGAAATAATAACATAAATTTTTTTTTCAGTAATATAGTTTAAATATCCCATTTTTACTAACCAAAGTAAAAAATAATCAATCATTCCAGGAAACCCAGACATAAACCAAATAGCCATAACAGCTGAATGATAACGATGATATAAAATAATTAATGGTGTAGATAAAAAAGCGGTAGAAACATGATGAATAATATCAGAAGAATATAATTTAAAAAACATAGTATGATATAAATGTAATGAAGTAGTTAGTCCATAAATAATATCACCATAAAACCATTCATTAGTAGAACATGTAGATATATTAAATAAACAATATTTAATATCATCATATGCGAGTATTGTAATAAAAAAATTAAAAATAAAATGTATAAAAAACCATCTATAAGATTTAGATGTCATTTGTAATTTGGAAAACATAAGTAATTTAATGGCAATAGCATCAAAAAAAAGACAAGATAAATTACCAATAAAAAAAAATTTAAAAAATAATAAATTATAATAAATAGATAGATTCATAAAAAAGAAATTGATAATAAAATAACAGTTTATATATGAAAATTTAATGTACATAAAAATACATAAATATATTGATAAATATCTTTAAATATTTTTAAAATATTAAAAATATTTAAAGGTAATTAGATTATAATAAATGAAAATCTATAATTTGTATATATATCTAGATATATAATCAAATGATGAAAATACTTATAATATATATAATTCTTTGAAAAATTGATGGTCGTTTATAAATATAAATTCTGCTTTATTCAATTTATTCATATTGAAAAATAAAAACTAATTATATATTATATTATGAATAATTCATAATATAATAAAAACTAATTATATATTATATTATGAATAATTCATTAGATATTAATATTTCTTTAGTTAATGAAATGTTATCATTATCATGTCTAATATATGATTTTAATAAAGAATTAAAATTTAAAAAAGAAACAAAGAAATTTACTATTAATAATGCAAATATTGAATCTCTCAAAATTTCTAATACTAGAAAAAAAATGTTGAGAGATTTATTTAAATTATATGAAAATGATAACTATAATATTATTAAATTATTTAATATTAATGGTATTCAAGTTGCTATTATTTTAAATCATAGCGATAAAAGAATTAATGTTGTTTTTAGAGGGTCTATTGAATTATCAGATTGGCTATATAATTTGTTTATTTTTAAAAAAAACATTAAAAAAAACATTAAAAATAATATTAATATTAATAATATTAAAGTCCATTCTAGTTTTTACAATTTATTATTCAATAATAATTTATATACTGATATACTTAATGAAATAATAAAATTAACAAATCAATATACTGATTATAAATTAAATGTTACTGGACATAGTTTGGGTGGCGCCCTCGCCACTCTATTTAGCTTTTTTTTATCATATTCTATTACTTCTAAAATTTATATTTTTAGTTTTGCTAGTCCGCGTGTTGGTAATAGAAAATGGGCTAATATTTTTAATAATAAAGAAAACTTAATACATTATAGATTTGTTAATCAAAAAGATATAGTTACTACTATTCCATATTTTTATTATAGTCATTGCGGGCATTATATAAATATTAATAAAAATAGTTCAGTTGATATTATTAATAAACAACACTATAAAGATATAAATTCTATGATAAATTATTATAGTGCTAGAGATCATTATATCGACAAATATTATACTAATTTTAATTTATGTTATAATATTAACATCTAAATTTTTATATATGAAAATTTAAAATATTAAAAATATTTAAAGGTAATTAGATTATAATAAATATAAATGAAAATCTATAATTTGTATATATATGTAGATATTGAAATTATGTCATCAAATGATGAAAATACTTGTAATATCTATAATACCTACAGAGATGCAATTGAAAAGCATAATAAAAAAATAGATGATTATATATTTGATTGTTTAAATAGTGAAGAAAGAAATGATTTATTAGAACCATCATATGATGCTGGGTTTGATTTATTTTGTCCCAATGATTTAGTAGTGAACAAAACAACAAGTATGTATGAGGTGAATCATAAGATAGTAACAGCGATGAAATTAGATAATAGATTTGTAAGCTATTATTTATATTCAAGATCAAGTACACCAAAAAAAACCAGTTTACGACTAGCAAATAGTATAGGTATAATTGATTCGGGATATCGTGGAAATATAATAGCTAATTTTGATAATATGAAATATTATACAGATGATGAAAATAATTTTTCAAATAAAAAGATATGCGCAGGTGATCGTTTAGTTCAAATTTGTCCACCAAATATAGAATATCCTATGAAAATATATTTGGTAAATGATATAAATAAATTAGGAAAGACAGAACGTGGTGCGGGTGGATTTGGTTCAACTGGTAGTTAAATATATTATATAGAAGATTCATGTGTATCAGAATCATAATTAATATAATTATCAAAATTGATATTGGTTTCATTATCAATAATTTTATAGTTATCAAGAGAATTGATAAATTTATATAATCGATTAATATCAAGTTTATTTATATCATATATATACAAAATATTGATAATTTCATCAATAGTATAATTATTTTTCAAATGAACAAAAAATATAAATACATCACTTTTATCCATCATTAAATTCAAAGAAAGATTGTTTAAATATACCGTATTATTATATTCATTACTATATTTTGTTAAAATTTTAGTAAATATAATTTTATCCAATTCGATATGTTTTAAAATTTTATATTTATATAAAATAAAATTATTGTAAAAAATTTTATTAATATAGTTAATATCATTTAGTTGCCAAATTTGTTTTTGAAAAATAATACGGTCAATGTAGTCTGAAAATTTAAAATTATTTAATATATTATAATATATGTTGATTTTTTGATTAAACGGTAAATTTGTTAATAAATTAATGATATTTTCATGAAATATCAATGAAACCACTGTTCTATTAGTTTCATTAATTAAATAATGATTATTAAAATCATAATGATTTTTTAATAAATTATGTGTAATGTATTTAATATTATATTGATTATCATTATCATTATCATTATCAATAATGTAATCATCATTATTATCATTATCATTATGATTATTATCATTATTATTATCATTATCATTATTATCATTATTATTATTTAAAAATTTTAATTCTAATAAATTAAATTTTTTATAATTCAAAATATTTTTAATTTTGTTCAAATTGTTATTAACATAATTTAAAATATTTTTTTGTAAAACATTAAGATTGTTGATAATAATATTTTTAGGAAATATTTCTGGAATTAAATAATTAAAAATCATAATAGATTCTTCTAATTTAGGTTTTTTCAAATTGAAAACAGAACACACATTCATTAATTCAAGTATTTTTTTATCATTTTGATTATTATTAATACATATAACAGGACAGTTAGAATAACTTTCAAGCTTTTGTTTTTTAGTTTTTTTAATTCGTAATATCTTAATTAAAAAATTAAGTGACATTTTATCGCCAAAATTAATACCGTCTATTTCGTCTAAAACAATAACAATTTTTTTATTTTTCTTATTAAATAAACTAATAATGTTATTATTAGATAAATTGTTATATGTAATATTTTCGATTAATTGTTTATTTCTAATAATACTATTATCATAATATACAATATCAAAATTGTTATTTTTTAATAAATTTGTAACAAAATTAGTTTTACCACATCCAGCTGGGCCGCATATATATATGCCAGCACGTGTCGAAGACGTATTATTATAATAAAAATCATTGATAATATCGATAATTTCATGTTCAGTTTTTTTTCTATTTAATATGGTATTGATATCAAGTTTATCCATTATACTTATTTAAATAAAAAACTTTATATAATTTTTCTATTTTTTTATAATTTTATAATTTTATATTTTTTTTGAATATAAAATTATAAAATTCTAAAATTTAGATGCATGTTTTATCTAATACAGTATTGTTAGTTATACCATTCCAAGATATATTATGTAATTTTGCAAATTTATATCGATCGCATGTATAACTTAAACTGTCAGTGTAATTTTTATTTAATAAATTAAAGGTCGCTTTATTATCATCACGAATAACATCTTCATATAAAGAAAATTCAGCATGATCATAAGAACCAGTATTGTTTTTGTTATTATTACTACATATAATATCATTTTGATTATAATCATTTTTATAAGATGTATTCCAACCTTCAGGACATGTATTTATAATTGGAGGATTAATTAATGTTTTAATATAGAAATTTTTAACAATATATACATAGATAATAGTCATTATTGTAAAAACTAGAACAAAAATAAATATAGTATAAATATTGAATTTTGATAAATTTAACATTAGAATATTGTATATATAAATATATAATAATTTATATTTTTATGAAAATATAAATTATTATATATTTACAAATATTTAACAATGTTTTGTATAATTAGCATTTGTAATACCTGACCATTGTAGATTTTTTTTTTTAGAATATTCGTAGAGTGCGCAATAATTATTTTTATTATAAACATTTTTAAACTCAAACCCGTCATCTAATTTCGTTTTAAAGAGGGAATCATTAGTTAAATCATTTTTTCCACCAGTTGTTTTTGTTAAATTTATGGTACTAGGAGCTGTCCCCTTATTTATCTGATTAACTACACATATATGATGGGTTTCATCCTTCATTTTATTCCAGTGATCTGGACAAGGATTTATATGTTTTGGATAAGAAGTATTTGATATTAAATGCATAAAATTTTTGTAAAAAATAATAGAAATGACTATTAATAAAACGCAAAAGAATATTATAATATTTTTGTGATATTTAGATAACATAGAAACTATATATATATATATATATATTTATATATAATATAAAAAATAAAATTAAATAATATTATATATATACAAATAAAATGGATATACATACTAAATTCGCATTGATGGATAGAATACCATTAAAAGATAACACATTTTTTAATTCAATAAATGATATATATAATAGTAATAATGTTATAAAAAAACATTATTTTTCAGAACAAAATATTTCAAATATAGAACAAGGAATAAAGAATTTAGTATCAAAAAAAAATATAAAATCTTATAATATAAATAAAGATGAATTAATAATGAACATGAAAATAATATATAATGAAAATTATGACGAATTTAATACTTCAAATCAAATAGAAAAATTGAATAATAAAATAATAAATTTAATAAGTAACAATATATACAAAAATAATATTCAATATGATAAATATATAGAAAATATAAATTATATGCATACTCCAATAGATAGACCAATATATTCAAATTATAAAAATAATTCATTACAACCAAATAGTTGGTTGTAAAAAAAAAAATTTATATGTTTCTAGTTTGCCTAAAATTTTAATTTTTTTTATGTATATTATTATAAACCCCATTGTATGCAATTTTTAAATTGTTTAATTCTTTTAACCACATATTTTCAATAGATGTTTTTTTAATTTCATCTAATTCTTTTAGTTTATTAGAATGTTCTTTCATAATTTTTTCAACATTTTCTTGGATAACACTATCCATAGGCAATTTAATTAAATAATTGAAATTTCCATTATCTTTATCAAATGACATATTTTCAAGAATAGTATTAATTTGTTCTTTATTTTTTTTCCTAAGATCAATCTTGTCATCCAAAATATATTCAATATATTTAGCTTTATTAGATAAAGTATCTAATTCTTTAGACAATAAATCAATTAAATAAAGTTTTCTTTTATTATAATATCTATAACGGATACTATAATATTCATTAACAATATCATAGACATTATTATATTTTCTTAATTGTTCTTGTTCATTAAATAAATGCATATTAGTAGTTGTTTGTGTAGTATATAATTTCAAATATTTTTCAAGACCATTCAATCCATAATCATTGCTATTATCTTGAAGTAATAAATTAAGACAACCATTATTAAAATTAATAATAAATTCAATATTTAAATCAGTAGACATATCATTATAATCTTTAATCATATTTTCATAGGATTTAGTTTTAGTTTTTTTTTCTTTATTATTAATAATTAATGATTCTAAAAATTCTTTATAATCTTGAGTCCATGTTCCAATAGGTAATTCTGTAATTTTAAGTTTATCATTGCTCATAATTTGATAAACACCTTTAATCAAATATTTAGAATTGGTTTCATCTAACGATTTAATAGTTCCTTTGAATCCATTATAATAGGGTTCAATTTTTTTATGTTTTAAAATTTGTTTATCAACATTATTAAGTAAAGATTCTAAATATTCAATAATCATAATAGGATTATAAGACATAATATCAGTACTAAAACCAGTACCGATACCTTTGGTACCATTCACAAGAATCATTGGAATAATAGGAACATAATAAATAGGTTCAACAAAATCTCCATCATCATTGATATAATCTAGAATATGGTCGTCTAATTCTGAAAATATTAATCGTGTAATAGGATTCAAATTAGTAAATATATATCTTTCACTAGCAGAATCCTTGCCTCCAAGAAGTCTAGAACCAAATTGTCCTTTTGGAAGAAAAAGATTGATATTATTACTACCAACAAAAGTTTGTGCCATACCAATAATAGCACTATTAAGACTAGCTTCACCATGATGATAACCTGAATTTTCAGAAACATAACCAGTAAATTGCGCGACTTTAATTTCATTTTTCAAATTTTTCTTAAAAGCAGAATATAGAATTTTTCTTAAACTGATTTTCAAGCCGTCGGTAATATTAGGAATAGATCGTTCGTTATCATATTTGGAAAAATGAATTAAATCATTATTGATAAATTCATGATAACTAACTTCAGATTTACTAGTATTTAAATAACAATTTCGGTCATAATCAGATAACCAATTTTTTCTATCATTAGACCTTTTTTTATTGAAAACCATATCAATAGAGTCGATACATTTTTCAGTATTGGTAAAATAAACAAGTTTTTTATTTTCAAAATATTCTTTGAATTCTTTACTAGTGCTAGTGCCTAAACCTTTGTAATATTTGATAGTATAGGGTTTAATATCGTTATTTTTTTTCCAATTTTCAAATTCACCATTATTATAAAATTCAATTACATTTTTACCTTTACTAGCTTTTAAAATAGGAGTATTCACGTATCCAATAAATTCTGGAATTTCAATAAGCGATTGCCATTCGCTATCAATCATATTAATACCCAAACCTTTAATATGGCTACCATCTAAATCTTGATCTGTCATAAAAAGTAATTTACCATAACGCAATTTAGATTTAATTAATTCTTTGTCATATATTTTACCATGTTCTAAACCTAATATTTGTTTAATTTCTGTAATTTCACGATTATCGTTGATTTTAGTAATAGATTCACCTCGTGTATTTAACATTTTACCTTTCATTGGATAAACGCCAACGTAATTACGATCATCCCGACTTAATCCAGAAATAATACCAGATTTAGCAGAATCTCCTTCACACAAAATTAAACTACATTGATTACCTTTAGCCCCACCTGCAAAATTAGCATCAATCAATTTAGGGATATTTCTAATCGTTTTGCATTTTGTTCCATCTGTTTTTTTAGCTGCTTTATTATCTTTAATATCATTTAAATTACAAGCGGTAGTAACAACCCCTAATTTAATTAATTTATCAATAAATTTATCACTAACTTCACATGAAGAACCAAAATTAGATACATTACTATTTAAATAATCTTTAGTTTGGCTATCAAATGCCGGATTTTCAATAATACAATTTACAAAAATCATAAGTTGTTCTTTAATAGATGAAGGTTTAACGTCAATATGTTTTTTTGTTTTAATAAATGTAGTAATTTTTTTAATAACTTGATTGATAATATACTCTACATGTTTACCACCTTTATTAGTATTGATACCATTTACAAAACTAATTTGAGTAAATTCATGATTTGGTGCAAGACATATAGCATATTCCCATCTTTGATTAGGAGATTCATAAATTCTAGACAGTTCTTCTTTATTTCCAATATATAAATCAATATAATTATTAAAATTTTTAATATTGATAACTTCATTATTATATTTGACTTTGATAGTAGAATCAGTAATGCCAGCAATATCATTAATTCTTCTTAATAACAAATTTTTAAAATCATCAGATAATTTATCAATTTTCAACCTTTTGTAATCAGGTTTGAATGAAATTTTAGTATATGGTTTATTTCTACATTTTGTTATCGTTGGTTTATGAATAATATCTAAATTATTTTCAAATTCTTGAACATATTTTAAATTTCTTGTATGATCTACCGTTTCAATTTTAGCCCATGTAGACCAAATAAATACTAATTTAATACCAAAACCATTTTTTCCACCAACAATTTTTTTTTTCATCTTTATCATAATTAGTAGATGTTCTTAAATTAGCAAAAATAAGTTCTGGAATATAAATTTTATATTCAGGATGAATACATATATCAATACCATTACCATCATTATATACTGAAATAATATCATCATCTATTGAAATATTAATGTTAGTAACATTATGATTTTTAATACCATTATCATTCAATTGGTCAGAATTATTCATTCGTACAACATGATCTCTTGCATTTACTATTGCTTCATCAAATAATTTATATAATCCAGGAATGTATTCAATATTTTTTTGAATAATCTTATTGTTCTCATATATGTATGATGCATTGGCAATATTTTCAATAGAACCAATATATGTATCAGGATTATCTAATACATGTTGTTTGTCTGATTTTTTTTGATACTTTTTTTTCAAGAAATCAGAATTATTATCCATATAAATATATTATTGATATTAACTTTTATATAATTTTAGATTCAATTTTAGTTAGATTTAATGTTTTTTTTTATAAACTATATATTTAATGGAAAGAATACTTAATCCAAAAAAAACATATGATATTGATTTAGTTGATAATAAATATTTAATAACCAATTCTAATACAAATGTAGATGTATTAATAGATGTATCATTTGAATTATATCCAAACAAAAAATACACATTTAATTTTAATAAAAATATAAACAATTTAATAAAATTAGGTTCTAATGATTTATCGATAAATAAAAGTCAAAGCAATAATGTACATAAATACATACCCAACACTGATACAACTAAGGAAATTTCATTCAATGTTATACCTAATAATATACAACATATAATTATTTATGTTGGTAAAGGTAATTATTATCCATATGATAATCAAGATTATTTTAGATTTTTTGATAGTTGTTATAATCTTATAACATTGAATAAAGATATCAATTATCTAAATAATGGAAATTATTTTTTTGAACATTTTACTTACAAATTTTATCCTAATATTACATATCGTTTCAAAAAATATAAAAATTCAGATTCAGAAGATGCCTCAAACATATTATTTGATAATAGTTTTGAATTTATAATAAAGGATTATAGTTTAAATGAATTAAGCGAACCATTTTTTGATATATCATTTATTGTTGATGATGATTTAATTAGAGGTATATCATATGAAATCTCATCTAATTTGATTAATAAAACAATAGATTTAGATTTATCAAATTTGTTTTATAAAAATTATAATAATGAAACATTGTTAGAATTAGAATTTCCTGATTCTCAACTAAAAGATTTGTATTTTTTCAGCAGTAATTTGAATTTATTAGATAGAAACAATCTAGATATTAGTAGTGTTTTTACGTTTGATATATCATATAGCGCCAGTTTTCGTGATTTCAATGATATATCTAATTTATTTTTAACATATATATCAACAAGTACTATATCTATTAATACAACAGACTTATCATATACGTATTTTTTCAATTATCAATTAGAAGGAAAAATAGATAATTCAAGATTTGATAATATCAGTTTAAGCTATAGTTCACCAGATATATCATATGATATAAATAATGATTCTAGTTATGTTTTATTAGACATATGTAAGAATTATCCATTAAGATTATCAGAAGGAAGTAAAAAATATGCACATATTTATGAAGATTATATATATACAGATATATCTTATATATTAGATAATAACAACAATTATAATAAATACTATTATAATTCTATTTATTTGTACGTTAATAAAGATTTCTCAGTAAATCAAACAACAATTTCTTTTGAATCATATAATACTAATTACAAAGCTAATATTTTTTATTTTAATAAAAGATCAAAAGATTTACAAGAATTTTACATAAATAATAATGTATCAATCACAAATACAAATATAGAAACTAATATATTTAATTTAAATGAAATAATAGTTGAATATAATTTTAAATCAAGTAAAACATATATAAACTTGAATTATGATGTAAGTTTAGATTATATATACAATTATATAGATATATCAGATATATATAGTAATAAATACGCCGATAGTAATATAAACCGAAGTATTTATATAAATAGAAGTAATAATGAATTATTTACAGATATTTCAAATAATTTAATAGAATATCAATTAACAAATCCATTAACTTATAAAAATTATTTACCTAATGATATATTAAATATTATTCAAACAATAACAATAAATTATGGTCCTTTTATATATGTTAATTATAATGGTAAAAATGATATTGCGACAATAAGTTTTGATATAATAAATGATATAACAAATATAGTGTTGGATATAAGTGTTAATTATTTCAATATAAATACAAATCAAATAGAATATTTATTATTTGATGTCTCATGTGATCTTCATTATTATCACAAAGATATCAAATCAATAAAAGATATATCAACTTTTAACAACTATTTATTAAAATATAATTCATTTAATGATACAATAAGCAATAATAATTATTATTTTAAATATATAGATTTTGAAAGTAATTATATAATTATTAATAATATACAAATAAATCAAGAACATATATTAGATTTAAAAAGTATAGATTCAAATATAGGCTCATTATCAACTTATGTAAATTTGATAAAAGAAGATAATCAATTACAAATTAGAAAATATTATTTTGACAAAAATATAATATTACATAACAAAAACAAATTTGAAACGCAATATAATTTATATGGATTAGAAAAAAAACTAATAATAACAATATTAGATAATTCTATAAATATTATTTTTACTAATAATAATAATAAAGATGTAGAATTTGATTTTAATTTTTTGACTATAAAAGATATGATTATTACATCTGATATAAATAATTATGAAAAAATAAATAGTAATTATGTTTATAGTCGAAATCAAACATTGGATGTTAGTAGTAATATAAAAATTATACCAAAATTAAATTACTCAAATACAGATAATGATTTGTTTAAATTAAATAATTATGGATATATAAGCAATGATGTATCTAAAAATATAGATATCAGTATAAATTATGTTGTTCCAACTATAAGATACAGTGAAAAATCACAAAATTTTATAGCAGATAATAGTTATATAGTACATGATAATAATGTTAGTGATCTAAAAAATAAAATAATAAAATTTTCTTTTGATAAAAATAAATTTTTGTACAATAATACAAATATACGATCAGAAACAGAAATTAATAGTATATTACAAGATTTAAGCACATGTATACCACTTATAGAAATATTAGGTATATCAATGTACAAAATAAACGAAGATGCGAGTTTTATAATAAATGCATCTGATAATAATGATCTATCTGATATATCATTAAGTGATATATTTGGTAATCAATTAAAATACGGAGGAGAATTAAATACAGCTTTATCAATGTATTTTGTAGAAAATATTAATAATATTATTATAGAATTATCTGGAAATACTGAAACCACTTATATTATAGATAAATACAATAAATACACCGATCATGGAATAAAAATAGATGATAACATAACTGAAATTAGTAATATTGATATGTGTTTTAATATATTCAAAACAGATGTAACACATATTAAACCAGAATTTGATTATGATTCTTATGGTAAAAATGAAATAAGTTATAATTTAATATATTATAAAAAGTATACATACGACAATGCAATTGTAGATATAAGTATATCATTAAGAAATACTGATTTAAGTTTTGTTTATAAACATAAAGAAGAACCAAAAAATCCATTACTAGGAAATAATATAATTTATTATGAAATATGTCACAACAATATTAATAGAAAATTAAAAAGATACATTAATATAGTGAATAAAAAAAGCACACCAGAAATAAGTTTAAACAGTTCAATATTTGGTAATAGTAATGTTCTTAATTTATCAAATAAAAATTTAACATTTAATATAGATACAACATATTCAGATTTATCATCTATTTTACATAATTATGAAATTTCTGATAACTTTTATAATGATTATGATATAGGTAGAGAAATAGATATATCATTGACTAATTTAAATAGTTTGAATCCACATGAGACAGATTTGTCGGTATTGTACAATAGTAGATATGAATACACAACAAATCCTTTAAATATTATATATGAAATAAGTAATAATAATACAATTATAAATACAGATAATGTATCTGTAAAATTTCATAATAACATACCATATACATTTGATATATGTAATAATAATATATTAGAACAACAAATATATCTAGATGATATAAGTAATAATAAAGAATTTTATAATGATATATCTATAATAGAAATAACAGAAAATACAAAAGATATAAGTTTTGAAATAATAGATATTACAAATCAATTAGGTTTACAACAATTAAAATTCATAATAAATGATTATAAATCAAACCATATAATAACTAAGGTAGAATCAAAAATTTTTACGGATATTTCAATAGTATTAAACAAAAATAATATAGTTGATAATAGGTATGATATATTATATAATAATGACAATGTAAAAACAGAAATAAATGATGCAACAATAATAGAATTAGTAAATGATTTATCAAGTAGTTATATGAATTATTCAAACAGAAGTAAAAATTATAGTATAAATATAAGTTATCATTCATACATTTATCAAGATAATGATATTAAAGAATTTTATTTATTAAAAAATAGAAAAATTAACATAAAAAATACAATAATACCAAAATTTGATTTTTCGTCAAATATAATTGATATATCTTTTGGTTATTATGATGATGTAAATGGTGTATTGAAAGATAATAACATAATAATAAATAAACGACATCCAAGAATATTAGATAGCAATGTAATAAATGATATATATGAAATAAGTAGAAATATATTGTCTGCAAGAGACATAAGTGATAATTCGGGCATATTTGATATTTTGAAAAATAATAATAATTACATAAATTTTGAAATTCCTGAAAATACAGATAATAAATATATGTACAATTACATAAAACTATTTGAAAAAATATTTAATTATTCAATATATGGTATAATAGTAGATGAATTAGAATATGATGATATATCTAATAATATAATATATGATTTAAGTCTTCAAACATATGGATTTTATTATTACATGTATTTATCAGGCGAAGTTATTACACAACTAATATCAGGTAATATAGTAGGTATACAAGTAAATATAGTAAATGATGGGCCAATATTTAAAATAAATGATAAAGGAATACCATTTGTACATAATATAGAAGAAAGTAAAAATAATAAAATAATAACAGATGCATCATTAATAGAAGATGTGTACACATTCAGTAAATATGATGAATTTTATTTAAATTATTATGAACCTAGTGAGAATACTGTAAATCGAGATTTATCAAATTATAATTTTACACCAATAACAATAATAGATGATGGTGGATTAAATAATAATAATAGAGATATAGGTCAATATAAAATAATATATGAAAGTATAGATAAATCAAAATCATCAAAAAATTCAAATAATAGAACAACATTTGAAAGAATATTAGATATATGTGATAATGAAACCCCAAATATAAATAATAAAGCACAACAATTTTCTAATAAAATAGACATAGATATTTATAGTAGTTCAAATGAAATAAAAACAAAATTAGATGAAAAAATATATACAAATATAGATGATTATGGTGATAATATAAAATATATATTAGAATATAACAATGAATTGATAAATATAGATAATACTAGTAATTATATAACAAATGAAAATATAAAAAATAATTATAATATAAAATATTATGAAAATTCAATTGAAATATCAGCAAATACAATAGAACAATTAATTAATGTACAACAAGAAACATCTACAAAATATAAAGCAATAATAAAAGCAAAAGATAGATCAAATAATATAAATCAACAAATTATAAATATAAATGTAATTTATAAATATGATTATGATTTTTATATATTAATAAAAAGACAATATAAAAATAATGATAATCTAAATGATTTTAGTATGATAAAAATAGATCATAATTTGAATAATAAATTAAAAAATAATAAAATATTACAAGAAAATGATATATCATTGAGTTATGATAATAATAAAGAAAGTTTTGAATTAGAAACATGTGATTTTGATTTATTTAATAATATTATAGATTTTTCAGGTGAAATATTTAATAATAATGAAAAAATATCAAGTAATTTCATTAAATTGGATAATTATACAAGTACAAATAATATTATGATAAAAAATAATACTAATTATATAAATCCATCAAATAAATATAATATAATATTAAGTTTATACAACATAAATGATGATGAATATAAGAGAACAAGATATAAATTAAATGTAAAAGATACAATATGTGGAGAAATAAAATTAGAAAATGTTATAGATACATCATTAATTACATTAATAAGTGAAAATTTAGAGTTGTTTTATGATACACAAGAAAAAAACAACTTGTACACAAATTCAAAAAATATAAATATAATAATAAATGATGATCTTGAAAATAGTAAAAATTATACCAAATTTAATAAATCAGATATAATAAATGATAATTCATTTTGTATATTAGATATTTCAAATGTTTTATTGAAAAAATATTATGATATAGTTTATGAATTAGATTTTTCTAAAGAAATAATGGTATATAATATAAAGAAAAATAATGAATTTTTGTACAAACCAAATACAAATAGTTATATGTATACATATGTTCCAACAAAAAATTGGGAGAAACAAGTTGATGTCAAAGATATATCAGACATATTTGATATAAGTATTAATAACTATAAATACAATATAATATTAAATAATGAACTGCAAATATTGAACAACTTAACACAAAATATATATAATGCAGCATATAGATGGAAAAAAGTATTGAACAATAAATTTGTATCTGGTTTAAATCCAATAAATATAAATATAGATATTAGTTCAGCAATTGAAAATATAGATATATCTATAAATAATATAACATATCAAAATAAAAATTCTAAAAAATATCCAAAAAAAGTAGATATTAGTTTTGATATATATGACAATATAGAAATAAATGAAAAAACATTGTTACATACACTTGGAAGAGCATTAGGTATAAATAGAAGTAGTATGTTTGAATCAAATAATACAAATAAGTTTCAAATATTAAATAAGTTTGATTATTATAAAGGAAGTGATAAATTTTTAAACATATATAAAGAATATATACAAGATGCTAGTTATAATATAGATAATAGTTTTATAATATTACCAATAGATTTTTCAAATAACAATCAAGAATTTTATATAAACGATGATCCATTAATAAATAATAATCATTTGTTTAAAGGAATAAAATCATTAGGTTTGAGTAATGAAATATTATGTGAAATAAAAGATCAAAATACATCAAATAGAAAATTAAGTAAAATATCAATAGGTTTATTAGAAGAATTAGGTTATGATGTATGTTATAATGAAGCAGATAATTATGAAATAACTGAAAAAGTAAATATTATAAAAACTTTGAATATTGAAATTAATAAAAACGATGATTATACAATTAATATATTTGAAATTTATATAGCAAATTCTGATAATACAAAATTCAATAATTATAAATTAAGTGAAATATCTAATAAATATGCAATTGGAGATAGTATAAATAATCCATATATAATAGGTTATATAACCAATCATCATCATAGTATTTATAGTAACAGGACAGAATTATTATATTTAGATAGAGGTATAACAATAAAAAATATAATAGATGGTTCTTATAATTATTATAATTCATCTTTGTTTACAAATAATTATACTATAAGTTCTGATTATATTCAAAATATACAATATAACTCGTATGTAATTAATAAAAATTCTTACAATAATGCTATAAATAACAATTATGAAATAAGTCACAATTATTATGATAATGAAATATCATTAAATATATTAGATTTATCAAATTCGTTGGATTTTATACCTGAATTATCTATAGATAATCGCAATATTGTACAAATTTTTAATGTAAAAGATGAATTCAACAATGAAATATCAATGAATAAATATATTAAATTAACAATATTACCTCCATATATTACATTATCAGGATCATCGGATGCAAGTAATATAGAATTATATTTGAGTAATTATGAACCATTTGTAGACTATGGTCATAGTATATTTGATACGATAAGTGGTACATTATCAAATATATCAGATGCATCATTAGTAATAAAAAATAATAATTCATTAGATAATATAAAATATAATATTAAAGAATCACAATTAAATGGTATAGATTATAGAGTTATAACAGATAATATAGGTAATTATGATATATTGTACAAAAAATCGAATGTTTATCATAAACAAGCAAAGAAACATAGAGATTTAAAAGTAGTAAAAACCCAACCATTAGAATATATAACATATTTGAAAGTACATAATAACAATTTATTTTTTGATAAAAATAATGATGTAAGTAACAATTTGAATAATTTAGATTTATCAAATATATTATGTTATAAATACACTATAAATAATCAACCATATGAATATACATATAGTGATGAATATGTAAATAATAATATATATGATGTTAGTTACATTATAAATATAGAAAAAAATTATTATTATGCTTTTATATTACCATTTGATATATCAAATAATATAAATTTTAATTATAGTAATAGTGTTGAATTTGTAATAAAAAAAATATATAACATATATGACAAAAAAGATACATCATGTAATATGTACAAATTAAAAGATATATGTAATAATGGTTATATTACTATGAAAAAAATTAATAATTTTGACAGAATGTCTATTCAATTATATGATGTTTTCAATAATACATTGAAATATATAAATAATTCTAAAGACATAATATTAGATAATTCTTATAATAAATTGTATTGTATAGATGATATTAGTACAAATAATAATAAAATTAAAAATATAAATTATTTTGATTATGCAAATAAGATTAATGGTAAAATAAATATAGATGTTGAAATAACAAACAGAAATATAGTAGAGTCTTATCCATTTTATAAATTTACAAATATAAATGATAACAAAATATATAATAAAAATTTATATTTATCATATGGATTATATGAATTTAATACAAGTGATAGTTCTAATTTTTACAATAAAATAGAATTCTTTTATGATTTATCATATCAAAAACCATATACTAAAAATATAAGATATACAAATTTACCAGGTATGAGTAATTCAAAATTTGAATTATTAATAGAGCCATATACACCAAATATATTATATTACAAATCACACAGAATAAAAAACATATCTGGAAAATTACAGATAAATTCAAACATATGTTTTTTTAATGATATTTTATCAAATAACAAATATTTGAGTTTAAATGGTAATGTTACATCTGAAAAAATGTTTAAAAAAATAGACTTTTTTACTATAAGAGCTATAGAAAATGATTTATGTTTAAATACAATAAATGCAGCATTAACACCTGATGATCCTAATATTAAAATACACAAAAATAGAATATTATTAAGTTGTCATACAGAAGAATCATATGATTATGATACCAAATCTTTTATTGGTATAACACAAGGAAATATTTTGAACAATATTTTATATTTGAATAATGAAAAAAAAATAGTATTTATAAATGATATTTCAAAAAGTAATTTATTTGTAGAAGACAAAATGAAAAAATTGAAAAAAGATACAAATGAGGATAATTTTGAATATCATGATTCATGTTATAATTATTTATTTAATATACCAGAAGATAATAGATTAGATACAGATTATTTGAATAATAATAAAACATTTGAATTGTCATTTGAATATCATGATAACAGTAAGAATATTAATGATATAATTACACAAAAAATATTCAATAATACAAATACTAATTTGTATTTCAATATAATAGAATTAATAAAAGATAATATAATTAATAATGTTAATTATTTTGATGATTATGTAAATACATTAACATCAAATAAGATACCAAATAAATATACAACCGAAAATTTTAAATATACAATAGAAGATATGAGAGGTAATGTGATAATAAATGACAAAAATTATGATGTTAATTTATTGGAAAATAAAATATTAAGTACAAATAAATTATTATTAAATAATTTGTTACGGTTTGATAGTTCAGCTAATAATATAGATTTTTTATTATATTCGTATATAGATATTTTAAATTATTTAGATAATTATAAAAAATTTAATGATGTAGAATTAGATGATATACAAAGAAAACTTTATGAATCTAATAGAACAATAAGTGTATTAGATAAATCAATAATGGATAATAATAATATTAAAAAATTAAACGATAATTTTGATAAATTAATAAGTCCATCAAATATAAACAAATTTTATGAATATTTATTATACAAAAAATTTGATATACATATATATTGTGATGTAAGTTTAATAGAATATATACCTCCACAAGAAGATATTTCAAATTGTATTATTTTTCAAAATGCTTCAATGTTTTTAAAAGGAAATGTATTAAATAAAGAAGAAGTAAATAATGATGATTCACAATTATTTGCAGATGTAACAGATACAAGTAATATAGTATTTTTATCAAGTAATAAAGTATTTCATGATAATAACAAGGATGTTAGTAATTCAGCAATTTTACTAACACAAAAAAATTTGTATCATAATATAGGTATATTACCAGATAGTAATAAATTTATTTTTCATAAATATGATACAAATGATAATAAACATACAAATTATTTAATATATGATGAAATAGAAAACTATGACGATAGTTTGATAATTAGAAATAGTAACAATTATTTAATAGATTTAACATCATCATTTTATTTTGATTTTAGTGAAAATAGTAATGTAGAATCATATGTTTATGATTATTCAAAAAACAATATAATATATACTATAAGTAATAATTTTCTAGAAGAAAGTATAGATAGAGAAACATTAAGTATTAATTTTGATGTAATTGATAGTCTAAGTACAAATGATTTAAATAACGAACCATATAAAATTTTTGATATTTTGAATATAAATGGAAGTACATCAGAAATAATATATGAAACAATAAATAATGAAATATATAAATATGATGAAACTTATACATTTATATTAGATTTGAATAATTATTTTGAAAAAAATATATACAAAATACCTTTGTACAAAGCTGAAAATATTAAACCCAAAAATTTAAAATATACTTTGAAATTGAGTACAATAAATTATGTAAACAATTTTGATATGTTTGATTTTTCAGACAAAAAACAAATAATATTTACAAATGATCATATGAAAATATTAGATGATTTGAGAGGTATATTAATAGTTTTCAATTATTATGTACAATATATTTACATAACAATAAATAGTATGTTTTATGAACAAACAACATATAGAACTGACTGGGGTTCAGATAATATTTTGTTCAATAAAATAGACAATACAATAAATAAACAATATTTTAATATACATGAAAGATTAAATGAAGTATTATCAGACCTTAGATATATTATACAATCAGTAAATTTAAATGAATTTTATGAAAATATTAGAGCTAGAAAGAATATATTTAATGATATTTTATATAATATAAAAAATGATGATTTGATTTCTAGATTAATACCAGACTTTGAAAATTTTCAATTTGATAATTTGAATAATGTTATTGATGATGAAATTTATATAAAAATGGATGAATTGAAAGCTGACTATAAATTGATAGAAACTAATTATGATAAATTTTTTGATTTTTTTAATGAATATATAAGTAAAGATAGTAATATTGCTATTGATTTTATTCTAGAAAGAAGAGAAGATTATGAAAATTTGAAAGAAATGCATAGTAGTTTTAATAATTATGTAGATGAAATAAGAGGTATATTTAGACCACGATTGAGAGAAATTAATTCAGATATTGCTAAAGATACATTCATAAATTCATTATTGTACAAATTAGTTTATCCAATGTATGAAATAAGTTATAATAATACTAACCCTCCTACAAAATATTATAGTATATATAATGAATTAAAATATAATTTCTCAGATACTAGTCTTAATAAAGAACCAGGATTTGATACAAGATTACCTTATAATTTCGACATATGTGGTGATTTAGTAACTGAAATTAGTAATATAATTATGATTGATTTATCAAATTTATATCTGGCAGATGTAAGAAGTTATGATTTTAGTTATATAGATATATTAGGCAATCCTATAGAATATACATTTGAAGAAAGACAATCTGATAATCCAAATAATCCAAATATTAGAAAATGGCCTCCAAAATCACAAGCAGATCCATCTGCAATATATGTATATAAAAACGATTTATCATTTGCAAATTTAATAGATGCAAGTATAACTCAACTAAACTTAATAGAAATATCAACAGATGCATCAGGATTGAAGTTTCCAAAGAAGAATGAAAATTTTACATATAATGATATAATAAATAATATATACGAAAGAGATAATTTAACAATAGATTTTTCATATTTATTATATGATACAACAATTAATACACCAAGAGAAGAAGAAGATGAAGAATTATATTATTTTTACACTAAAACAGATATCGAGGTTGATAAATTATTCATCGATTTATCAGATAGTATACATTTTTATGCATTAGATCAATCGGAAAATATTGTAAATAGTAATTATCCTCAATTTTTAAGAATAATGAATGATTTATCATTTGATTATTTAGAGTCATTAGATAATTATTTTAATTATAATACATTTGAAAAATTATTTGATGATTTGAAAACAAATTTCAAATTGTTAGCCCAAGAAATGTCAATATATGAAGAAATTGTACAAGAATTATATGATGTTAATTATGCTAAAGAAATATTTGAAATGTACGATATATGTTATAACAATAGTAACAAAATAAATGAATTATCAACTAATCTAAATACAAAGGCAAGTTACAATAATAGTGAATATTTAAAATGGTATACCAATTTTTCTCATTTAGATATATCATATGTAAAAACTCAATTTGCTAATCAAAAGATATTAACTAATCAAAATAATGAGATGAATGATGTAAGTTTATCAACAATATTAAAAACATCATTTGTTAAACCAATAGCGGAAAGAATTTTATCAAATTATTTAATAACACAATCAGATTTTGCAAATATTATAAACATAGAAACAGATTCAACAATAAATATAAATACTATAAGTAGATTATATACTTTAACATATAAAATTTTCAAGAAAAAATATGATTTAACAAAAGATATGTTATTTGGAACTCATGTAGGTATAGAAAATATTCCCGATATAAATCATTTAATAGGTGATATAACATTAAAAGGGTCAATATTATTATTAAGATCAATAGAATCAAATAGTATAATGATAAATATAGATGTAAATTATGAAGATTATTATAACAAAAATTTGTATATTGATAAATATTTGTTAGATTTAACAATACCAGATATAACACCACCTCGTATAAATTTTAATAACGATTATGAGGTGGTAATATATCATTATAATAAATTTACATCAACAGACTTAAAAGACAAAAGATTAAAATTAAATTTATTAAATTTTGTAAAAAATATAAAAGATATCGAAGAGGGTGATATTAAATATTCAGTATATGATAATAAAGCATACATGTATATACATAATGAAAAAATATACGATAATAACGATGCTGCAAATATAGAACAATTTTATAGTGAAAGCGTATTAAATACTTATATAATAGATATATCGTTAGATAGTTTTTTTAATTTTTCAAATTTTAATAATTATGATAATACAATAGACTTACTATATGGATATGTTGATATATTATTTATTGTGAAAGATAAATTAAACAATATAAGAAAATATAATAAAAATATAAAAATTTATGAAGCGATAAATGGTCCACGAATTTATTATAATAATAATTTTGTAACAAATTTTGATAATATACCATTAAATATAAATTCGCCAGATATTAGATTTGAAATATTAAGTGATATTGTTAATTTAAAATCATTAAATTATGATTTAGATACAAATATATATAAATTTTATGATTTAACATCAAGTAATGTGAGTGTATTAACAGACGAATATAGAAGAATTTATGAACCAATAGACAATATATTAATTGATGCAAATTTGAATATGGAATATATAATAAATTATATGGATACTAAATACCCTAATTCTACATACGATAATTATTTGAGTAAAATAATAAATAATATAGAAAATAGAGAAATACGAAGATATGAAAATTTTATAAAATACAGTGTAATAGATTCTAATTTGAATGAAATAATATTATTCAGAGATATTATAGTAAATATAATTATAGAAGAAGATGAAAGTAAAGTAAAACCTTGCCCAAGTGATTGTAAAGGATTATATGATAGAACTTTACATAATTATAAATTAGGTTCATCAAGTTCTAGAAATAGCAAACAAACATCATTAATAAAACACTATCAAAAAAAAAATCAAAATAATTAAATTAAATATATTATTTAATTTGAATTGTAATTATAAATTAAATAATATAATTATATTTGAACAACAGAACAATTAAAATCATATAATAATAAGTTGCTAATATCTTTATTATTTTCAGTTTTGATTCTAAAATATATATAACTATTGATATCACCAACAAGTGTTCCATTTTTTAGTTTTCCAACATAATTTAAATTTGATGTAGAATAATTATATGAGTTATCAAAAGAAATAATAGTATTTTTTGATTTTGTTAATATATCACCTTCAATTGCACCCGTAGTATTCATCATTTCAAAATCGTAACTAATAACTTCAACATCATTAGGATATTGATTAAAATATTTTAATGTAACATAAGCATTTATATTAAAAAATATATTTTTATGTGTAAATAATTGTTGATTGCTAGTTAATGTTATAGTATCATCTATAAAATCTTCATATTTAATTTGTATTCTATTAACTAGTGTGTTTGCATGTATAAATGCATCACTAATATCATAAAATTTTATATTATTTACATTTGCCTTATTATATGATATATCTAATGGTATATTTAAATAACTAATATTAGTATTAGTATTAGTATTAGTAGATATAAAATTTACATATAGTTCCCTAATGGGGTTAAATTGATTAAAATCAGTATAACTACGATCTATTTTAGCTTGATAAGCAGTTCTATTATTAATAACACCAACATTATTAGGTAACATATTATTATAACTTAATTCAACATTAACAAATTTTTTATTATAAAATATATTATATGATTCATCAGATATTACATCAGATATTACATCATAGTTATGTATAACTTTAATAGATTGTAAACTTGAATCAAAGTAAATTGAACCAGTTCTTAAATCATTGACATTGACATACAATATATCAGGTATATCAGGTATTATCAGTTGAGATCTACTAATATCAATTATACTATTTGGCATACCTGATAATTTGTTAAGTATTTCACAATTTTCTAATTGTACACCTCTTATTGTAATATTCTCACCAATAGCATCTAAACTATTTTTAATTATTAATGTGTCAGTTGTTATTATATTATTACAAGATATATCAAGTGTAAATAATTTATTCGTAGACAAATCATTACAACATATATCATTACATGATAATTCAATACAAGATATATCTCTACATGATATATCACGGGTTACTACAAATCTCTCCAATACAGCTTGGTGTGCAACAATATTAGAGACATATAAATTAATACTAGATAAATCATTACAACATATATCATTACAAGATATTTCATAATCACAAGTAATATTTTGTGTTTTTATATGATTGAAACAAGTGTCAGCGTTAAAACAATTGAAGTTAGAAAGTGTAGTATTATCACTTTGCATATGAAAAGTAAATGTTCCACTAATATCTAAATTTTTGTTAATAGAACAATCATTAATTTCAACTTTGTCAAAATTATCGGTAACATCAGTAACACCATCAACAGTTATTTTCTCCAAAGTTTTATATTTTAATCTATCGACAGATAATTCATTGTTAACAGATAATTCAGATACTACTAATATTGAGTTACAAAAATCAATAAAATCACAAGAAATAGTGCATTCAGTTGCAGTTAGTATGAAACTAGAATCAACTTTTAAAAAAGAAACATCAAAATTTCTACATGAAAGATCTCTTATAGAACCACTATTATCACAAGTTAAATTAGATAATAAAATATTACTAACACATATGATACCATTATTTTTTTTGACATGTATAGAATAACTAGGATATTGTGTATTAAAACCAATTCTATTAGTGCTAGTATCAATACATATATATGAAGAATCATTATTTATAAATGAAGAGGTTAAAGAAGAAGTTTTTTTAACATTAGCTATTAATTTATTAATAGATGACATTATAATATAATGAACTTATATTATAAAGATAATAATACAAACAAAAAAAAATATATATTTAGTAAATAATAATATATATGTATATATTATATATAAATTATGGTAAAAAAAAACAATGAAATCAAAAGATGGTAAATATCATATAAAAGGTAAAACATATGAATTTTTGGTGGGTAGTAGAGCACAAGTTATGCATAGAACGGCATACAAAACAAATGGAGGAAAAGATGCATTAAAAAAAGAAGATTTATTGAAAAATAAGAGTGGAAAAATAGTATCTAGAAAAAAACATAATACTGCTAAAAAAGACAAAAGATTAGAACAATATGGTTATTTTACTAAAAAAGGTCAATTTGGTTATGTAAAAAAAGAAGTTAAAAAAACCAAATCAAAAAAAACAAGAAGAAGATAAATAAATAATAAAATATATATATATAAAATATGGTAAAAAAAACTATGAAATTAAAGGATGGTAAATATCATATAAAAGGTAAAAAATATAAATTTTTGTATGGTAGTCGAGCACAAGTTATGCATGGAACTGCATACAAAACAAATGATAGTAAATTTGCGTTGAAAAAAGAAGATTTAATGAAAAATAAGTATGGATTGATAGTAGCTAAATATAAAATTATTACTGGTAAAAAAGAAGGTAAAAAAACTAAATCAAAAAAAACAAGAAGAAGAAGATAAATAATAAATAATAAATATAATATTTTATAAAAAAAATTATATAAAATATTATATTTAAATAATAAATATGGATGTTAATAAATTATTAACAAATATTGCAGATTTTAATTTACCCAAAAATTCTGTAAATACAGCTTTAAGTAATATAGATGTAAATAATAGTATTTGTTTTGATTTAAGTTCAAATAGAATAGGTATAGGAACGGTTGATCCATCATATACAATTGATATACGCGGAACAACATCTGATATAGATATACATATAAATAAACAAGCGGTAGGTGGTACTGATATAAGTTATAATGTATATGAATCAATAGATCTATTATTTAGATTAGTAAAAGACATTCATAATAATTTAAATGATTCAATAGATTTAACTCTAACTCAAGCTACACCAGATCATTATGATTTATATAAACTGAATAAATCAATTTAATCAAATTAATGTGAATTATAAAAATATAATATATAGATAAAAATATTATATTTTTATATTATAATTGATGTCAGGTCCATCTAGAAAAACAATATCGGATATAAATGATATAACATTTTTGAATTTTAATAGAGAAGAAAGACCATGGAAAGTTACTGGTAGTTATTTTAAACATGATTTAGAATCATATAATTTAAAGATGAATTCAGTTATAACAGGAGAACCAATAACATACCAAAAATATTTAAATGAAAATAAACAATTAAAAAGTATGACATTTCATTCTGTTAGTGGAGGAATAATATTTAAAACAAATACTAATGATACAAGTAAATTTTTGGAAAATGTAGAAATGGAAAAAGATTTACATGTAAAAAGAAGGGCAACAATAAATGATGTATTATTTAATCATATAAGAATAGATAAAATATTAGCAGGAACATTTGATGTATGTTATACTTTTATAGATTTTTCATATACACCAACTGAACAAAAAATAATATATACAGCAAGTAATAATATTTTTAGTTATATAACATCAACAAGTGGTGAAATAGATTTTATAAAAAATGATGTAGCAACAATAAATGAAATATCAAATAACGAAATAGTATTTAACACAAACAATGTAATAATATATAATACATTAAGTAATGAAATATTAATAAATAGAGAATTATATAATACAAATTCATATATAAAAGAAGCAGATATAAGTGATATAAATTTATATAATATAAATAGCGCTTGTACATTTTATGAGGATATAAGTACAAATAAAACAATACACAATAATATAATAATAAATAATTTATTAGAATCAAAAGAATCAAATATAAAAAAGGCAGATATAAGTGATGTAAATTTGTATAACATAAATAGTGCTTGTACATTTTATGAGGATATAAGTACAAATAAAACAATATATAATGATAAAATAATAAATAATTTATTAGAATCAAAAGAATCAAATATAGAGAAAGCTGATATTAGTAATGTTAATATATATAATATAAATAATGATTTAGTAACAATAAATAATGATTTAAATGTAAAAGGGATAACCTATAATAATCATATAATAACAAATAGTATAGAGGCACAAAAAATAAGTATAGAAGACGCTGATATAAGTAATATAAATATAGAAAATGTAACAAGTTCAAATATAAATTTTAATGATATAAATGTAAATGGAACTTTATTTGTAAATGCATTAGATATAAATATAAATAGAACAACAGGATTAATAAATGGCGATTTGAATATTGAAAGAATATTGAATGATATATCGAGAAACATTGTAGGTGGAAGATTTCATAATTCAATAATAGGTTATGATTTGGATGATAGCGTAGATGCAACAAAAGCGGCATTTAGTAATTTATTAGTAAATTCAAAATTGAATTTGTTAACAAATAAAAAAAATCAAATAGAAATAACAAGTTCTGAAAAAGATACATTAGACAATGAGTTATTAGTGATAGACAAATTAGATAATATTGAAAATTATGATTTTAATATTTATAATCATAATGAAAAAAAGATAAGATTATATTCAGCAGACAATCAAATTATAATTATTGTTCCAAAAGAATTACCGGATGATTTATATTATTTATCAAAAAATGGATGTGGTAATTTAGTAGTAAAATTTGATAAACCATTGAATAGTATGCAACATTATTATTTAATAAATAATAAATTAGAGAATACGAAAATAGAAATGATAAAAGATTCAAATTACATGGAATATACGTGTGGACAGTTAGAAGACAGACCATTATTAAAAGATAAATCGTATAATTTATTTATGAAAAATGTATATAATTTGCCTAGTATTGAAAAATTTTCACTATATATAAGAGAGCAAAATAATTTATTTATAGATCCAATAATAATAGAAACAAATAATTCAAATAATTTTATGGAAATAATAAAAAATTACAAAACATCATGGAAAAAGTCTATAAATTTGAATCAAATAGAATTAAACAATAATAAAACAAAATCAGAATTGAAATTTAATTCTGATAACAATAAAAATTCTATATCATTATTAGGACCATCAAACAATTTCAATAATAGTTACAGTTTGAAATTACCAAAGAATATATGTGATAATAATGAAATCTTAAAAATAAAAGGAAGAGAGACATATTTAGATAATGATACAAATAAATATTATAATAACAATAGTATTAATAAAATAATAGTAGATGTAAAAGACGATGATGTATTAATTAAATTACCAAGTAACAATCATTTACATAATAATTTAATATATAATTATGCAAAAGATATTATAGTGACAGAAAATATACCAAAAAATATAGGTATCAGATATCACGAAGGTAAAGTAGAAATATATTATAATAGTAATAATGAATTCGAAATAACACAATATAAAAAATATGATATAAATGATAATATTTTTACTAATTCATTTAGAATATATTTAAATGAAAACATAAATATAGAAAATTGTGTTCTAGAAGAAGATTTTAAAGATTTGATAATATTACCATTTACAAACATTAATCAAATAATAATTTTAAGTAATGATATGAAAGCATTACCTATACCAAAAAATAAATGGACAACTATTGTAACTATTTATAATTCGTCAAATAAAATTTATAATAATTTAGATTTTAAAAATAATATAAATTTGAATACTTCTATATCAATATATGATAATGAAGATATACAATATGCTTCTTCACATAGATTAGACGAATATAATAAATTGGAATTTATATATGATATATTTAATATTCAAGAAGATTTAACAAAACGAGGTATAAAAGGTTTTGGTATAAAATTCAAAAATCCATTAACAGATTATCAAAATAATATTTTAATAAATAATAAATTTAATGAAACATCATTAAAAGAAATAAGATATAATAATATAACTAATCAAACCTTGTATGAATGTTATAATTTAGATAATATTGTATTGTATCAAAATAATATTTATAGATTGTTCAACAATACTACTATAAATAATTTACCAGCTGTTGAAAATTTTGAAGTATTTTTAAGAAAAGAAGATTTAAATTTTAATGATATTACAATATTAAATAGTAAAAATGAAGATGATTATAATAATATTGAACAAATGAATATTTTTGAAACATTTTGGCAAAAAGAAATTATATCATTACAAGATTATAATAATTTATTAAACAGAATAGACGCTTTGGAAAATAAATAAACATTTATTTTTTTTATGCAATAATCAAACATTTAAAATATATATTATATATAATTTAAATGTCTGGTTCTAATTTTAATGAATTTATTTCAGCTGTTAATTTATTAGGCGATAATTATGAAGTAAATAATAATAACGTTGTTGTTATAGATACTGAAAATAATAGAATAGGTATAGGAACACAAGATCCAGATTATGATTTAGATATTTCAAAATCTGAACTTGTTGGAAATAACAATAAAATAAGAATAAAAAATTTAATTATAGATGGACGTAATCAAAAAATAGATATTTCACATAGTAAATATATTGATTTTAGTAATTCTGATAAAATAGTAACAAATTATAGTGGTTTAGAATACAAACTAGGGGGGTCAACTGGTCTATTTACATTATACAATGATATTTCTATAAATGGAGATTTAAGTTTGATTAATTTGTACATAACCAATGATATATCATGTCTAGATATATGTGCTAATAATTTGTACATAAACAACGATATATCATGTCTAGATATATGTGCTAATAATTTGTACATAAACAACGATATATCAATAAATGGGGATATATCTTGTATTGATATATGTAGTAATGATATATCATGTAACATTTTATATGCACAAACAAAAATATTTATAGGAACACAAGAAATAACAGGAAATGCACAATTAATAATGGGTGGGCCTATTCTTAGTGATGATAGATTGAAACATAATGAGAAAAAATTAACAAATACATTTAATATAATAAAAAGTTTAAATCCAATAGTATATGACAAAACAAATACTTTCAAACACATAGATTATACTGGCGAAATAACAGAACCATATATTAAAGAAATAGGTTTAATAGCCCAAGATGTAGAAAAAATAAATGATTTAAGTTTTAGTGTAATAAAAGGTTCAGAAACCGAACCATATAAATTAAATTATAATAATATATTCAACTATTGTATTGCTGGATTAAAAGAATCAATTATAACAAATGAAATTAGTTATAATATAATAAATAGTAAATTAAACAATATAGAATTTAATATGAATAATATAATAAAAGTGAATGAAATTCAAAGTTTAAATGATATTTTTGAAATAATAAATAATCAAAACAAATTGATAGAAAATTTATCAAAAGAAATAGATATATTGCGTCTTAAAGTAAATAATTTATAATGATATTTTTATATAAAATTGATATTGTTTAATAATTATATCTTGATTAATATATAATTATTCTATTATAATATATGAAAATTGCTTCATGGAATGTTGCAGGGCTCCGTGCTAGAATCAAAAGTTATAATTTTGATTTTTTGTATGATGAAAATATAGATATTTTGTGTATTCAGGAAACAAAATGCGAACCAAATCAAATAAAATTAAATGAAATTATAGAAAATAATTACCCTTATAGATATTGGGCTTCATCTAATGGAACTACACAAAGAAAAGGATTAAGTGGAACATGTATTTGGTCTAAAATTGAACCAATTAACATTATACCAACACCATGTTTTGATAGCGAAGGGCGACTAATTGTATTAGAATTTGAAAAATTTGTTTTAATTAACATTTATGTTCCTAATTCGCAATCTTTAACTAGTGATAGATTTTCATATAGAGAAAATTTTAATAATAATTTTTCAAATTACGTAAATGAATTAAAAACTTCTATAAATAAAGAATTAGTTTTGTGTGGTGATTTTAATGTAGCTCTGACAGAACTAGATGTATCTAATTCAAAACAAAAATTAAACAAAGTAGCTGGACATTTGCAGATGGAAATTACGATGTTTAATGATTTTTTGAAAGAAAATAAATTAACAGATATATTTAGAGTATCAAAAGAATTTGAAAGAATTTCAACTTATTGGTCTAACTTTTTGAAACAAAAAAGAAGTAATACAAATGGATGGAGATTAGATTATATATTAATTACATATAATCTAGTTAAAATAGTGAAATCATTAAAAATTTGTGACGAAATAATGTCATCTGATCACTGTCCAATATTAATTGAATTTGAATCAGAATTTTAAAAAATAATTATTATAAATAAAGTTATATAAAAAATATTTATAAGTATAGTCATATGTTTAATAGTATGGTTAACTCTGGTATTTAATTTATGTAAAAATAAAATATTTAAAATATAATAATATTAAAAATATAATAAAGATTTAAAGATTTTTGTAAAATATAACCATAAGTATTGAATAATGTCATCATATGTAAATGATTCAAATGTATTAACTATTAAGACAGTTCAAATCGCTCCATTCCGTATTTTGATGAGCGCATTAAAGGATATACTATTAGATACCAATATTATTTTCACTAAACAAGGAATAAAAATTATTAATATGGACAAATCACATACCATATTAGTTCATTTATTTTTAAAAGCTGATAATTTTGAAGTATACGACTGTTTGTATGATAAAATTATTATAGGTGTAAATATGTTACATTTATTTAAATTAATTAGTTCAGTTGACAATGATGATACATTAACAATTTTTATTGAAAAAAACGACTACGATGATGGCGTTATAACAGAATTAGGTTTAAGATTTGAAAATGGAGATATAAAACAATGTAAGACCCAAAAGTTAAGATTAATTGAACCAGAAAACGAAGAACACGATATTCCAAATGTAAATTATTCATCAATAATTAATATGCCATCAGTAGATTTTCAAAAAATTATTAGAGATATGGCAAATATATCAGAAAAATTAGAGATAAAATCAGTATGTGATGAACTTATATTTATATGTCGTGGACAATTTGCTAATGCTGAAATTAGAAGGACAGAGATGTCCGGATCTATGCAGTTTATTCAAAAGCAAGAATTAACAAAAATTATACAAGGTGAATTTTCATTAAAAAATTTAATTTATTTTATAAAATGTACAAATTTATGTAGCCAAATAGAAATTTATTTGGAAAATAACATGCCATTAATTGTTAAATATAATGTTGCTAGTTTAGGAGAGATTAAATTATGTCTCGCTCCTTTACCATCTACCTAAAAAAATATATAAAATTGTTGTAATTATTTATATATAATTATATATATATATAAATAATTATATTATATGAATTATGATAAACAAATTATATTAATAAACAAAAATATTTCAAAAAATAAAGATAAAATTATGAATTTTTATAAAAATTCTTATAGATGCGCAATATGCTGTGAATTAGATTTAATATCTAATGCATGTAAATATAAATGTATTAATAATCATTTGATGCATGATCACTGCTTATATAATTGGTTAATAAAAGCAGATAATTGTCCTATATGTAGAATTAACATGAATTATAAATTGAATTTATTAAATAATATTTCAGAATACAAAATTGAAGAATTAGATAAAATTTTAAAAATAAAAATTAATAACTTGAATTACAATAATAACTTAATTAATGATTTTAAAAAAGCTATATATTATTGTAATGTTATAAAATTAGGATATGAAGATATAAAAAATAATAATAAAACTAATAATATCAAACCATATGATATTTTGATTAGTTATAATTTTTTGTTTATATATTTACCTAATATATTGAATCAGAAAATTTAATATAACAATTTATGTTGTTTAAATATACATAACTGCTTATCAATATCACATAATTCATGAATTTTAAAAGGATCTTGTATATTATTCTCATCTTCTTCTTCTTGTTCTTTTTCTTCTTCTTCTTCTTTCAATAAATTTGAAAATATTTTATTATTTTTCATATGTTCCACATCGTTTAACCATAATTTGATAATACAGAAATTTTTTTTAGGACTTATAGAAATTCCGTTTATATTATATAATATTTCTATATCGTCTATTAATGTATTTCCAATTAATAAATAACATAATTTTTTCCACACTGAATGAACTATATCGTTTGATATTTTATAAGAGAAACATCCACCTTGTGAATTATTAGAATCTTCCCATATTGGTTTAACATCATTTTTCATAATAAATAACATACATTTTGTTACCAATTCATCATTCATATATTCTAACAACACTATTGAATCTTCTAATTTATTAAATGTTGTTATTTTCTTATAACTATTTAATGCCCAATTTATATCTGTTGGAAGATGAATATATAATGTCCAATTATCTTTTAATAAATTCATTATATATTATATTTTATTGATATTATTTTTATATATATTTGTTTTATTATAAATTAAAATTATAATTTAATATATCGCTGTATTATTAATTTAATTTATTTTTGTTTCATAATATGGTTCTGGACCACAATATTCACTCCGTCTTGTTGGGTTGTCATAGCAACTATAACTAATATCATTTGGTATATTTTGATTTGAATAAAATGAATTTCTATTTATTTTTAATTCATTATTTTCAAATGTTAATTTATCATCTGTATTATCAAAAAATCTTTTATTTATATTTTTTTCATAAAAATTATTTATCGCGTTTAAATATGTATTTATTACATTCACCGATACTTTATTATTATCGTCTATATTATTATATAAATTATTATTTAATGAATCAATATAAATATTTTCCATTTCTCTATCAACTAGAGGAGTGTCTTGTGTATTTTTATAAGATCCCCATGATATATCATCATAATTATCTGTTTTACCAATTCGTGTAAAAAAATAATTACTATTATCTATTATATTTAAATCATATGGATTATCAGGTTTTGTTAAATCATCAAAATACAAATTTTCAGTATATAAATCTTGTGTTTCATGAATATCACCACTACAATCCATATATTCATCTGCTAGTAATGTTCTATTTCTAGCATATATTGGAGGAACATAATTACTATTTTTTTTATAATTTGTTATATAATCACTTACTTGATTTTTTGTAAATGGTACATATTTTATAGTATAATATGAAACATTACTTACACTTATCATATTTAATAAATCATACTTTATATTATAATAATAATCATCATACAAAGGATCATTATCATCTAAATTTTTTAAATAATTTTTTATTATATTTATACTAATATCTGTAATTGTTTTAAATTCTCGTCTTGTTTCTTCGTTTGTTTCATATTCATTCATTATAGCACTATGCTGAGTAATTCCATCTGGTATATCATTAACTGGTTGGTAAGTTTTTATATATTTTATTTCATATACATTCAAATAATCTAATAATTCTCTTTTAGTTAATGATTCATCTAAAAATATTGAACTTAAATCTATACTATATTTATAAAAAACTGCACCACTTATATCATTTTTTACTTGTAAAATAGTATTATCATGTACATTTTTATTATGTATTACAGTTTGATCTTTACACATTTTATTTACTGTATTTTTATCAAAAAATGATGTCAAATCAACTTGATAACGATTTAAGTTACCACAATTACTTTCTAATCCTAATTGATTATTTATATTTTTTAAATTATTTGTATATATACTTTCATTACAACAAAGATAATCTTTATAATTTTTCACAAAATTATTATCTTTGTCTAACATACAACTATTTCCTATAGATTCCCATTGACAAAATACCAAACTTATATCTATTAAACTTATATCATATATATCTCTATTTTCGGGAGATTTTAATGTATTTTTATTAAAACTTATATCATATATCGGTTTGCAATTACCAGAATACGGTTTAGCACTACAAGAATTACAATTGTCTACCATATTTTCATAAAATTCTTTTAATGATTTGGTATTATTCAATTTGTAAATACAAAAAAACATAAATACTAAAAATAATATTATCAAAAATAATATTTTATATACATATTTTAAATTTTTTAAAATATTTTTCATATAATTTATTTTATACATATAATTTATTTTATATATATAATTTATATTATATATATAAAATTTATTTTATGTATAAAATAAATTTTATAATTATTAAATAGATTACTTTTAAAGTTTAGTATGAAATTTCACGTACTATTCTCGTTTTGAAAATCTACATGTGAAGATTATAAAACTTAAAATACTATAAACTAAAATACCACCAAACACTTTCAGCAGCCATGCATTACTATCTTGTAAACTATCAGTTGACCAGGCATCATGTATTAGTATACCACTCACAGTTGCAAAACACACTGAGATAACTAAAATATATATTCTTAACATGAATAGCAGATTATTATTACGTATGATTGGTTGCGTGGCTCTAATAGCATCACCGGTTATACTTGTATTTCTTACAAATTCATGTAAGTCCATAAAGCTACCATGATGGCTTAATATTTTTTTATAAATTGCTCTAAGGGCTCCTCCTCCGGTGGCTCCTCTGGCGGCGGCGGTTGCGGCGGGAGCGGGTGCGGGCGCGGGGACGGGTGCGGGTGCGGGTGCAGGTGCGGGAGCGGGGGTGGCGGGGCGGGCAGCGGTGGCCATAGTTTATTTATATATTTTAATATAAAATTATTATAAAATAAATATAATTTAACAGATAATATTTATTTTATATATTTTTATTTATTTTATTTATTTTATTTATTTTATTTATTTTATTTATTTTATTTGATTAAACTATCATTATATTGATTGTTTACTAATATAAAT
>MDTF01011096.1_pt1 | contig 39975 bp, 34 predicted proteins | sample 811191 | NCBI WGS metagenome assembly MDTF01 (sample SAMN05326649, study PRJNA326480) | marine metagenome | isolation source: seawater | place: Southern Ocean | collected 2011 | reverse complement strand
TCTGTTCAAGACTTTACAATCGACAAATTCTCGAATGACCTTGTGGAAGTCATCGATTTTTACAGGCTCGGCAACAGGTTTGATCTGTTCTCTTCCTCTCTTGGTTCGACAATCCTCATCGATGCAATGCAGCACAACATTATCGATGCCAACAGTTCAATCTGTGTCGCTCCGAATCAACATTTTAAATTACCTTTTTTCTCACGGATGTTGTTGAAGATGCCCTTTCCTAACTTTATGTTAAACACCCTAACCTGGGTGGCAATATGGACCATTGAACGGAAGGTGAAGGAAGAAGGTCAGCGGATTCGATACAGGCGAACCTTGTTGTCCCAAGACCCGGTTCGAACGAGGTTGTCTGCTCGATCTTTGATTCGCTATGAACTTCCGAAGAGTTTGTCCAAGATCAGTGTTCCATGTGGCATCATATCTGCAAAATCGGACAAATTGCACGGGTTGGAAAATGTAAAAATCATCGTCGGAAAAATTCCTGGTGCACAGATGATCGAAGTTCCATCCAACCAGTATGCGCACGAGGCAGCCGTTTTGGTCGAAATTGAAGCGTTTCAACGTTCAATCTGACCGGTGACGCCCCTTGTGAGCAGGGCCCAGACAGAAGAAATCTTCGCAACATATGTTGTTATATCCGCAAACATGCAGGGGTTAGCATGGGTTCCTCTCGTGGTCGCCGCACACACAAACCCCGCAGTGGGGGACGAAGGTCTTCTTCCAGCACACGCAGTCAACGGGGGTCTTCTTCGATGAACCGCGGGTATAAACCTCGCAGGGGTAGATCAAACAATCAAGGGTTTTTCAGATCTCGCAGGCATAGGCAAAACTCCAACCAGTACCAGAATGGACCTATTCGTCAGGGCGATGGTACATGGTATGATCCTGATACTGGAGAATACTTCCGAAAAGAAACTCTCTGGGAAATGCTTGGTCGATGGTGGTCATCATTGACCGGTCGAAACCGCTGATCAAGCATCGTCATCGAACACCGATTCACGGGCTCGCTGCATTGCTTCGTCAGAGGTGAACCAAAACGTCGGGGTTGCGCCCATATCAGCGTCCCAACGCTGCACGGAACGTGCAAACATTTCGCCTTCAGTGTAAGACTCGCACCACTTGAGGTACCAGTCAGCCTGAGCCAGCATCTTTGGATCGTCTTGTGAGGTTCGCTTCAGTGTTTCAGCCTGAAGTGCAACAATCATGACCCAATTTGGAGAGAGTGCGTATGTGGCATAGGGGTTGCGCTCCATGTCGACGCTGCGCCACTCTGTCCAAAGTGAGAACACTCGATCATAAAGAAAGCCGATGAAAAGGACTGCGAACATCACTGAAAAGAAAATGACGCTGAGCCCGATGTACGTCGAAGGGATCCCGATGATCGCATCTGAAAAGCAAAACCCACCTTCACATTGCGCCGAAAAACGCCACGATAGATAGGGCCAAACCAAAAGCGTGATTGTGGTGCCCCAGAGCAACAAACTGACCACGGCTTGGCTTTGTTGCATTCGCCAGTACTGGCGCATGGCCCACTTCCGGAAAAACGAACTGCTTTGAGAAGATTGTGACATAGTATCGAGTTCAGCCACAAGCCGGCCCCTCAAGAACTCCACCTATGATTTGAGCCCGAAGAGCGCCGACACTCAGTACTTCACAGCGGTGCCATAAATGAGAATTTCAAAGCCTGCAGTCTTGTCGTTGCTTCCTTTGGATTTGGTGAGGGTGGTCGTCTCAAAACGGACGTTGATGACCTCGTCGTAATCCGATGCTTCGAGTTCTTCCAAAAGTCGCTGCTTGGCTTCCCGTCGGGCCCATTCGAGTAATTTTGAGAATGTGTTGATGCGGCCTCCAAAGAAGGCACGAAACCAGCCTCCAAAGAGCTGAATCCAACTGGGCGACATGACAACGTTGGCCACCAAAACCGTGTATCCTTGGATTTCGCTCTTTTTAGAAGGGGTGCTGAGCGTGGTAAGCGCGTTAGCGCCGCACGAAATGAGACTGGCTTGCTCTCGCTTCAGCAAGGCCTTTTTCTTTCCTGGCTGGTAAACAAGAACGCCAAAAAGACTTACGATCCACGCACCATTCACTGCGATGTTCCACAAAAGATTGAATGAGACCATAAAAGGCACCTCACTCGACGGTTACAGCTGTGCCATAGGCGAGTAATTCGGCCGCCCCACCAGCAACAGAGGACGTTGCAAAGCGGACATTTACAACCGCATTCGCACCGCGCTGTGAGGCTTCGGCGCACATGCGGTACAGGGCTTCGTTCCTCGATTCTTGGAGAAGTTCTGTGTAGGCTTTCAATTCACCGCCAACGATGTTTTTGAACCCGGCGCCGATGTCTTTGAAGACGTTTTTTGCACGGACTGTTGAGCCGGTTACAACACCATGGGACTGAACAATGGTTGATCCTGGAAGCGTCTCTGTGTTCGAAAACGGCATGGTCATGTTGGGCTGCATAAATCTTACAAAGCGAAGTGATACATGAACATTCACCCATACCTACGGGGTTGAAAGGTTCTTCAATCAACCTCTATTCATCTCAATTATGGGCGTTGCTGTGATCACTGGAGCCAACCGCGGACTTGGTGCTGAATGGGTGGCGCAATTGCTCGATGCTGGGTGGACGGTCTACGCTGGCTATCGGACCGAAATAGGACGGCTTGGTTCACTGGCCTGTGACTCGTTGAGCATCAATCAACTCGATGTACAAAACATGGAATCTGTACACTCCTTTGCTGACGGCGCTCCCGGGCGCATCGACCTGCTTGTCAACAACGCTGGTGTGGCTGACGGGCGATGGCGCGATCTTACTGAAATCGACCATAAGTGGGCCCTTGAGGTCATCGACATCAACGCTCTTGGCCCGGTAAGGGTTGTTCAGGCCCTCTATCCAAAAATGAGCCATGACGGTTTAGTAAAAGTAGCCATGACGAGCAGTTTGATGGCTTCGATTGACGATTGCGAAATGGGGCGATCGTATGCCTATCGAGCAAGTAAAACCGCCCTCAACATGTTTACTGTAGCAATGAAGAAGGAAGCGGCTGAGCGAAACATAAGTTTCGTCATCTTGCACCCTGGTTGGGTGAAAACGAACATGGGTGGTGACAGCGCCCCTGTTGAAATGCCGGAAAGCGTTGAAGGTATGCGCAAGGTTGTGGAAGAACTCACGTTGGAGAACAGCGGTCAATTCATTCAATACGATGGCAAACATTTGCCCTGGTGAATTTTCAGTGATTTGCCTCGACTCTTTTTGGTGGAAACACCACTGGAGAAGAAAAATAAAAGAACATACAATTATCGATGAGGCGCTGTTGATATGACCATGAGCGAAGACCGTCCATTGCTCACATTAGTGAAATCAGAAGTTCTTGATGAGCCAACCATTCCGCTATCTAACGAAGAGCAGGGTTTGGTGCACACCCTCTCGACGCTTTGCTCTTTTTATTCAATTGACGATTTTGCAAGTTTCCTGTTTTCATCAAAGTTTCAGGAATTGACCGCTCAGAGAAACCTGTTCATCGTGTTCGAAATTGGTCTCTTTTTAGATCACACAAAAACCCTGAAGCTAATGCCCTCTAAGGAAGGTTTGATTTTGGTTGATGAGCAAAATTTAGGCGTCTTCCCAGAAAACATTCACAATGTTCTCGACCAAACGGATGCGAAACATCAGATTAATCACTGGTACAATGCTGCGTACAGCCCTGAAAATCGGTTTTCCTGATTTAGTAGAACAGTGAGCAGCAGGTGAGTGAACCGTCTGCAGCCCTGATTTGACTCATGTCCAATACAATTGGTTGGAGGCCCATTGCTTCGACGGTCGCGAGCACGTTTGGGTAACCTTCTGCAACGAGCACTTGGCCGTTTGGTAAGCCGATTGTGTTGCAGCCGTAGGCTTCGTCCTTTGGCATCCACTTAATTTCGCAACCTTCGGGTAGAACGCCGAAAGCGTCCTCTGGAAGGTAACCTTCTGGGGCAAAAATCACAGAGTCGGTTGGTGTTGAACTGATGCTTGTAAGATGCAGGGCATGGCCTGGGATCTCGACCACTCGGAGTTGGTGCCCGAGGTGAGTGAGGAGGTCTCGGAGCTCTTTAATTCCGGCATCGTTGGTTCTGGAAGACCGTCCAACGAAGAACAGGTCGCCAAGTCGAATGATGTCGCCCCCGTCCATTCGTGCTTCTCCGTTCATGCTGCACACCTGTGTGCCTGATAATTGACGGGTCACAAATTCTGCGATTGGTGGTTGTTCGGCAACCCGTGCAGGGTGGCCTGGGACGGGGAGGAGAACATGCCCGTCGATCACAACGGCTTGGTCTTCAACAAAGACAGAGTCGGGTAAATTATCATCTGATGGCAGCACTGTCACCTCGACGTTTGCCGCTAAGAGTGCTTCACGGTAAGCGAGGTGTTGGGCCTTGGCGAGTTCGATGTTCGTTGGTCCAGAGCCGAAAAACTTCGCCAATGCCTTGTCGAACGAGGCAGGAATTGCGCGGGTCAGTGCCCGGCCTTTTTGGTCCAAACGAACCGTTGCCATGTTCAAACCGGACGCCTGACCCCCCTTAACCGTTCGCCCTTTCTAGGAATTCGATTTCCGGTGACCGGAACCATTTATGCTGTTGGCCCTGTAAAAAGGAGGCGTTTTTGGCCGTTGGGTTCAACAACGAAAGCGGATACGCCCTGATATGCGCCCCCAATACGCACGTGCAGGATTGCTGGTTCTGCTGATGTTTACCGCCCCTTTTGCAGGATGCTTTGGAGAAAATGATGGTGGGGGTTTGCCGAGTGCAAACGATCTTTCCATCCTTCCAGAAGAAATCCCTGGTGGTGAATGGACCACGATTGTGCTCAACGCAGACCGAGATATGAGCGTCTTTATCCCATACTTCATCCAAGATCCGGGATCACTTCGTGCCCAAAACGGCACCATACTTGACTTGGCCGAGGGTGAATCTGTGAGCCTCACAATTCTATTCCCTCCTCGAAACAGCGACATTGTGTTTCTTTTGGGCGACTATGGTCGAACTGATTGGCCAATCCGTGCTGCGGATGAATCGTGGATGGATTGGGACATGGACCGATCGAGTGGTTCTGCCGTTATGAGTTCCGCCAACGAAGATGAAGGTGGTCTTTTCTCATGGATTGTACCCGGTGATTCACGGGGCGAAGGGGTTGTTGTCAAGCACATGACAACGGTTCGAGCACAACGCGCCGATCTCACTGAAGAAAACGGCGTCAATGCAAGCGGTGGCTGGCTAAACGGAAGGGACGTGTATGAATGGGTCGATTTCATCACGGACGAAACGGCGGATCCATTGGATTTAGCCGATGGAGCTGTTGGCTACCTCGATCGATGGATTGGCAACGGAAACCCCGCCTATGAAGACGCAATCACCTACTTCGAAGGGGTCATGGTTGGCTACGACCTTGATGTTGAGGTTCACAGATTCCAATCTGGCACCTTGTGGGCAGTGAACATTTGTGGTTACAAAACCGGCACCGTCTACCCTGACGAATGGTTGGTGTTTGGTGCTCACTTCGACATCGCACCATACGCATCTCCGATTGGACTTATTCCAGGAACCGATGAACAAGGGTACGGAACGAGAACCGGCGCATATGACAACACTGCAGGAACTTCGATGGTCTTGACCACTGCAAGCGTGCTGGCAGATTTTGACGCTCGCCGAACCATGGTGTTCTGCTTGTGGTCATCTGAAGAAGAAGGCCTTTGGGGATCTGGTGCATTTGCCGGCGACCTTCCTGACGGCGTCACCGTGAGCAATTACCTCAACCTCGACATGGCTGGGATCAACTATCCTGGCGATTTCGCACTCTCGGTCTACCTCGGACCTGATGGCAGCGGCGATGTTATCGATCAGCCCGGTATGTACCACTTAGCAGAATGGATTGGTGCAGACGCATTCGATCTCGCCTACCAAATCGAGCGAGGACGAGACGAGTGGGCCGTAGCAGGTGAAAGCCCGTTGTGGCAGAACAACTACCAAGACATGGTTGCGATTTATGAAAGTCCAACCGCCCGCAGCGATCACGATTCATTCCAGCAACTTGGTGTAGCGACATTGGGTTGGAACGGAGTTGTTGACGGGTATCCTTGTTACCACAAGACCTGTGATAAACTAACCACGATGGAAGACTACATGGTGACAGACAACGCCACGGGTGAAGCAAATTTGGTTCATTCTTGGGACATCGTCACATGGTGGGCCGTCTATGCGTTCCTCCACATGGATCAATCACCCGTTCCAAACGAACTGTGAAAATCACGACTGTTCGTTGGCGCCAATGAGCGTGCGGACGTCTTCGAGAACGAGATCAGGGAACCAGTCGTTGTCGCCCCACCAGACTTGTTGAAGCCCGGTGTGATCAACAAGAACCGTTCCAGTGCTGTGGTTGACATTGTAGGCATCTGGGTGGTGCCTTCCGCCTGTTGTGGTTTCAGATCCGTTGCCTGATTCGTTGTTCGAATCATTTTCTGACTGATTGGTCGATTGGTCAGAAGGAGTTTCTTCAATCCAAAGACCAACGCCGAAGTTAACCCATACATCAGTGATGGCGGTCATTTGAGATTCATTGTCGACATCGTTGATTGAGAGGTGGGTCCAATTCGTCCCCCTGCTGTCTTTCCAAGAAAGCATGGCGGCTGGATCGTCGCGCCACGGGTCAACAGTCACCGTGATGAATTCCGTAGCGTTGTGCTCCTCTTCGGTCAGCTGACTGGACATCCAACGAAGGTTTTCTGTCACAATCGGGCAAATATCGAGGCAATTGGTGAAAAGAAAGGCGATGACGACGACTTTGCCTTCGGTTTGTTCTTCAAAATTCCACAAGGCCCCAGTCGCGTTGGAGAGTGTAAAATCATTCACGGCCATGGTCGGGTCGATGTCTTCCCCATAGTATGGCGATTCTGGTGCGAATGGTTCTGGTGCAAAGCATCCGGACAGCATCATTGACGCTGTAAAGAAAAGAGCGGTAACGACTTTTCTCACACGAACACCTCACACAGATGTGCCCAGGTAGGGGAGGTCTGCCTCGAGTTGTATAATGTACAACCCGGTGGAAATACAGGAGGCGTAGGTCAAACCATTGTGGTGTTCAACCGCCCAGAGGAACGGAACCCAACCAAAGTCATAGAAGCTCGACTGCAATGCTTCGCCGTCTTCACCATGCGGAAGGTACCAGCCCACTGTTGCTTCGAAATTGGTCGCTCTTCGGTCGTCTGGATTGGTTGGTGCAACGAGGGTCTCGATGTCGAGCACCCAAAGTCCGGCGTGATAGTGAGAGATGTAGAGGCGTCCATCCCAGCCCCCGCCGTGGCTTTGATCGGTTGTTTCATCGGTTTCGAAATAAGCACTGTCGAGGTTGTGTGGAGAGAAGAGAAGCCATTCTTCATCGCTAGGGAATGCTTCACAATCTGCGCCATAGCAGTGATCTTCACCGTAGGGAATCTCCCAATCTCGAATGAGTTTTGGTTTGAACTTGAATTGTCCATCTTCCATGGTGTACTCTGTGGTATCGAGCAGGTAGATGATGCCCGTGCCAACATTGGTGGAAAGAACTTCAACGGCTGCTGTGACCATGTGGACTGGTTCGTCAGAGTAACCAAGGTGAGAAAGATCTACCATGGACGGGAACGGTTCAGCATAGTGGATGTAAGAAACGCGTCCACCGTTTTCATTGCCGGTTGTTCCACTGTCGGGTTCGCCGTCACCGTTGAGATCCAAGAAATCCATCCACAAGCCGACTTCTTCGGCTCGCCATCGGCATTGGATTGGGTTGCCGAGGCCTGTTTTGCACAAGGTTGCATGGACAACATATTCCTCGGGTGAATTCACAGGGTGGGGGACATCGGTCACATCGCCAATTCTCAAGCCTGCTTCCCAATAACTTCCGTAAATGAATGTGTGACCGTACCGCGGATCGTTTGGATCTTCTCCAGGCCACAATTGAACCGTCATGTCGTGAATGTAAATCCAGCCGCCACGGGTTGTTTCCCAAGCCACTTCGTATTCACCGACCTTGATGATGGTGTGACCGAGTCCTGATGCGGGCACGCCGGGGAGGTTTCGAGCCGCGGAACCGTCGAGGTTGAGGTGAGCGATCGTGACACCGCCGCATGCTTCTCCGATTGCATCGTTGCATTGTTCATACTCAGGGTTGGCCACGAACACGTACCATTCTCCATCGATCATTTGCGTGTAGAGGTTGTGAGGTCCAGTCGGATGGTCAACATCGTACCAAGAATCGATCCATGTCGGGTTTGTCTTGTCCGTGACATCAATCAGAGTCACGGTGACCTGGGCCGGGTCATTCCATTCACCAATGTTCGGATCTGAGTTTCCAGGGTCGATGAGTTGGTTTTGCTGAAGAATGTATTCTCGCCCGTTGTATTCGAGGTACTTGACGTCCAAAACCTGGGTGTTTGGGTCTGTGTAAACGCCGGTTACCGTGGTGTTGTTGGGGTCGGTGACATCGACGATGTGCATGTCGTTCCAGCCGGCGAGGTAAGCGTAGGTTTCACCGTCCGGTGTTGTTGCAACCTGCACCTCTGCGTTCCCGGGAGTGGTGAGGGGGTTGAAATCGACGAGGTCCATGTTGTCGGTTCCCGCAACGTGTTGCGTGGCGTTTGAATGATCATGGCCCTCATATTGGAACAGTGGATCCTCTGTGTCAAATCCGCTTACAGCTGTATTTTTCGTTGATGTTGCCGGGCCGATGACCAATAAAGTCGCCGAACAGAGCAGCACCACGATGAAGATACCCAAACCGGTCTCCTTCGCGCCCATGGTTGGGGGGACTCGCTGTTCCGTTTTGTCTTTATGTTATGCTGTGAAGGAGAAAGCATGTCCGAATGGGGCCGCAAAGGCGTCGTGCTTTCGATGGTGGTGCTGGTGGGGCTGATGTCCTTGGGTCAGGCCACTGCTCACGAACAAGAGACCTACAACGTCATTGTCGTTGCTGACGGGCCGATGCCTGCCAACATCACGGACAGTGATTTTGTTCAAGGAAACGCCGTCGTGTTCCGAATGAAGGACACGACTGAGAACGCTTCAATCAGAATTAGCATCGATGTGGACCAAAATGGAGTCTATGAGAACACAACCAACGCCACCTCTGTTTGGCTGGTAGAGTCGTGTGAGTTAACTGAAAACGGCACCCTCCTTGACGAAAACTGTGCCGTGTCGCATGCCTATGAATTTGCTTTGGATGCTCCGCCCGGCACCTACACTTACAGGTTAGAACGGGCCATCAACGACAGTGTTGTCACCACTGGGGAATACAACATCACCCTTTGGAAAGATGTCCATGAAGAGCCTGGCGTCCCGAATATGGGTGAATGCTTTGGCATTGGGTGTGATGAAGAAGTGATCGAAGCAGCGTCGGATGAAACCACGAGAGAAGAAGCGTTGTTGGTGGTTGCAGCGGTTGCTGCAATCGGCACCTTCGGCCTTGCAGTGAGCATCCTCAGAGATTCAAAACAAAATGATGCCTTGGCCCTCGAAGAGGAATGATTACCCCTCAATGACGGGGCAACGAGCGTCTTCATCATCGATGATCACTGCGTTCGCCCACAGGTATTGGGTTCGGTTTGGTTTTGGTTTTGATTTTAGGGTAATGAGCACGTCAAAGATGTTCGTTTGCTGTTCCATGGTATCGGTTATCCCTTGGACTTGAACCTTTATCAAACAATGCTCGGATTTTTATGGGTTTTTGTATTATTTTTACATTATCCGGTAATTTTAATGGGTAAATCGGAAATTTAAGAATCGAATTTTCATTATGTCGTCATAAACATGAAGTTATCGAACTTCGGCTAATGTTCACAATCTGTAGTAGGCTTGAGAAAGTCCGGCCGTGAGGGTGGTGCATGGCAGGCACCCGAGGACTCCACGCTCTCATGCTGGTGTTGATCATGTTCATGGCTCCACTCGCTGGATGTTTTGGTGAAAACGATGGGGCTGGAAAGGTCACCATCGAAGATGCGATAATCACACCTCAAGTCATGACTGCCGGTGTGTTTCAAGGCGTCACGATCATTGCCGAGAGCGACCTCTCTGCCTTTGTCCCCTACCTTGTGAAGGATGATGAAAGTGGCTTTGTTGTCAATTCCACCGTTGTTGACCTACGCGCTGGAGAACAAGTGCAGTTGTCCATGCTCGCCCCACCCCGGGCCGACATGGGTTTGATTTTACTCGGTGAATATGGCCGGGATAACTGGCCAATTCGGGATGCAAATGAGTCCTGGGCCACATGGTATGGACAAGATGGGCACAAATCTGCTGATGGTGGGGCCATCGTTCGCCTCGCTGGTGAGAACGCAACCCTCAACGCAAGCCAAGAGACCGGCGGGCCTGTCGCAGCTTACCCTCTTACCATCGTCCGCCCTACCGCTCCCGCTTACTCGACCGATGAAGGTGGTCGTCATTCAACCGGCCTTGTCGCTGGTCGTACAACCTACAACTACCTCCACCACCTCACCGATCAGACCGTTGATCCATTGGATTTGTCCGATGGTGCTGTTGGCTATCTTAACCGATGGGCTGGTCAAGGAAACACCGCCTTCGAAGAAGGTGCAGTCTACCTCATGGATCGTTTGGAATCGTTTGGTTTGGAAGTTGTCACACAGCGGTATGCGTTCACAGATGTTTTTGGAAATCAAAACCCCGAGGCATACAACATCTGTGGCTTTCGATACGGCAACGAAGTGCCTGATGAATGGATGGTGTTTGGCGCTCACTTCGACGTTGCCCCCCCTGCAAACTTGATTCTTGATGACCCTCACGTGACCGGTGTCCGCAGCTACGGCACCCGTGTCGGCGCCTATGACAACACGGCAGGGACAAGCATGGTGCTGACTGTCGCAGAAGCCATGTCTTCTTTCGAAACTCGCCGAACCATGGTGTTCTGCTTCTGGTCTGGAGAAGAAGGTGGCAAGCGTGGAAGCGATTATTGGACCGATTATTACGTCAAGGAAGACAACCCTCAGGCCACCGTTACCAATTACATCAACCTCGACATGGCTGGCGTAAACTGGCCTGGTGGCGGCGGTGCCCCACACGGCGACCCCGCAACCGCCATCGATGCAGACGGGTATCCGAAGGACGAGGAAGTCTGGCCAATGCGAGTTTACCTCGGCCCGTCGCTTGATCACGATGTCATTAACCAGCCAGAAATGGTTGGCTTGACGCTTTGGATCGGTGCTGATGCCATTGGCGTTGAACAACAACAGAGCGTCCTCATCGGAGAAGGCTTTGGTGAAGACACGTGGAAGGTTGACGACTGGCTTGAGCGTGGACGGCCTGAAATCATCGTCTATGAAGACATCACGGCTCGATCAGATCACGCAAGTTTCCAAGATAACCTCGGCACCGTGACCATTGGTTTCGGCGGCCTTGTCGATGGGTACTGGTGTTACCATCAGACCTGCGATACGCTTGAAGAGATGGAAGACTGGATGGACACGACTGGAAAAGACTACGGTGAAGAGCACACAGGTGTTTCGAACCTCGTCGATAGCCTCGACATCATCACATGGTGGGCGGCGTTCTCTTTCTTCCACTTGGATGAAAAGCCAGTGTTAAACGCTTACCTTTGAAGGTCATTTTCTCCGAAGGAGATGGCCTCGCTGATCTCAAATCAGTCCTGCAATGTACTCCAATAACCGTACAGGTGACCATCCACCGAGGAACCATGTGAAGACAAAAACTGCGAACACTGAAATGACGCCGTAGAACACATTCTCGTTCCAATCCTTGACTTTTGCACCGTCAAGTGGGCCCCATGGAATCATGTTAAACAAACCGAGAACTAAGTTTGCACCCAACCAGAACACTCCTGCGTCGATCAACATTTGTTGCCAAATCAATGATCCACCCACAAGGTACCCTAAATCTGAGTTTGGAAGGGCGGTGTCAAATGCACCTGTGAGTCCAAGAATGAGCCCCCATACTGGGATCCCAATGACAAACAAGCCAAAGTTCACCAAAGGCCCCGCCACTGCAATGTGCCCGTTTTGCCTTCGGGTGACAAGTCCTGCAACCATCACCGCACCTGGTGCCATGAATAAGAAACCAAGGAAGAAGGCAAGGAATACACCAAACCGAAGCCCGCTTGGATCGGCTCTAAACTCCGCCCAACACCCGTTTTTTCGAGCGATTATTTTGTGGCCTATTTCATGAAGAAGGAAAGCGGGGCCGACTGCTAAAAGCATCACTGGCATGGAAAGGAGAAGTTGGATCACCCACGATGAGGGGTTTGAACCAAGCAAGCTTCCAAGGCCACCGACCCACATGAAACCGAGGGCAAGGGTAAACGCGGCTGTAGCGAGACGGAGGTGTTTTTTCTCTTCATCACTGAAGTGCCAAATGCCACCCGTATGCATTTGAGCTGGTTTGTTGGCTTGCATCCCCATAAACTGGGCGAGCAAGGGGTTCATCGCCCCGCCTTGATTCATTTCGAAATGGAGGGTGCCATCGTTGCCTTGCCGTGCATGGACCTTGTGCACCTTGGGGCGTTGCTTGAATGGATCATCGTCAACGATGTCCGCACGTGGGTCACGCCCTGCCATACCATTGGTTCCGCTCGATACGCTTTGAAGCCTCGCTCCCGAAGATTGATGCGGTTGGGGCCCAACCTCAACCTGAGTCCCATGTCAATGCCCCGTCGTGCCATGAAAGAAATGGGTTTTCAGGCCTGTTGCTTATTGTGCGATGCGCCTGATACTGCGGCGGAGAAGCGATGTAAATCATGCATCACTCACCATCGTGGTGTCAGAGACGAGATTGCAAAGGCTCCTGCTGACGATTCGCTGTATCAATTCGCAAAGGAGATTTTGATGATGGCGGCGGCGCCGCACCGTCACGATCATGACGATGTTCATGGCCCCGCCCTTACCCATCAACAACGCCTGGCTGCTGACCTTGGTGAACGTAAACCAATGCCGAGCAGTGAGGAAATTGTGGAGGTCTTTGAACGGCAACGAGCTCTAAAGAACGATGTTTTTGATGCGCCGAGCAATCAGGGCATTGAACGGGGGAACGCCGCTATGTACGTCGATCAAACCCAATTAGAACAGTACGGATCAAGAACCGTCCCCAGTCGTTCCATCGACCAAGTCGACCGAACGGACAGGGTGGGTGAAGATACGGAACTCACTGATCGTCTTGAAGCAGCCACTGAAGCCCAAGCGGCACCGGAAGAACTCGTTGAAATTGTAGAAGAAATCGTCTTTGAGGAGCGCCAGAAGAACCGTGCAGCATGGAAAGATACACTTTCTGATGTCAAAGATTTGCTCGATGACGACCTCGATTTGTGAAGATTGATTAATTGTTTTTGAGAATAAAATAATATTCCCCGTTTTTCAGAATGTGAATAGGTGTTTTGGCGAAGTCTCAACTCTCCTTAGACAAGGTCTTGATTTGGCGAGGCTGTGATGTTTGGTGTGAGCAGATCATAGGACACTCTCTGGGTGCCTTTGCCTTTTGATTTCTTCCCGAGGATCTGAATATTTCCAATCTCTCCAAGCCGTTGGACATGGGTGCCCGCGCACGGGCAAAGGTCGAAGCCGTCATCGATTTGAACAACCCTGAGTTCCCGAATACTTGCGGGTAGAAGGTCCATATTGGTTCGTTCTGGCGGCATAATTTCATTGACCTGTTCGCGGGTCATGACGGTGTCTGTCACCGCTAAATCTTGCTGAATAATTTCATTTGTTCGCTCCACAAGTGAATTCAACATTTCCTCATCGAAAGAAATTGGATTAAAATCGATTCGGGAGCGGTCGCTGTGAATTTGATTTCCGACGGTTCGAGCCCCGTCAAACATTTCGTAGACAATGCCGGAGACAAGGTGTTGAGCGGTGTGCATTCGCATGTGAGCGTGGCGACGTTCCCAATCAATTGTGCCCCGCACTTCATCGCCGACTGAGAGTTGGTGATTTTCGCCAACCGTGTGCATCACGTCTTCACGACCCCGAACCTCAGTCACTTCCAAGCCTCCATTCGGTCCTTCGAGGTGCCCGGTATCCCAATTTTGACCGCCGCCAAGTGGGTAGAATAGGGTCCGATCAAGGACCACATGCTCATCTTCAACATGGGTGATGGTCGCATTAAAATTCTGAAAATACCCTGCTTCAATGCTCTGAAGGTAGAGTTTTTCAGTCATTAGAAAGCCTCGGCTAAGCGCTTTCCTTCATCGATTTGAGCATCGATTGTTCGCTGGGCTGCGGTGGAAGAAAGAGAAGATTGAATTTGTTCGATCCATCCGTGTTCTGGAGTCCATGATGGTGTGCCATCAAACCAAACTTCACTCAGTCCCTCCGCTCGTTGGAACCCCCATGCCTGTTCTGGGAGTGCGGTGCAATCTGTAGTGAGAGCTGTACCACCAAACCAAGCCGTTGTCATGCCAAAATCTGGCCGAGTTAAATTGAGCGTGGCATCGATTTCGTGTGTTCTGCTTCCTGGTGCATCTGGTACACCCGCGGATCCATCGATGATATGGTCAACCAGAAGCGTGTCACTCGATGTAGGTCCACCGCCTTGGTATTCAACAAGATAGTGTTCTCCCTGTTGGAGGATTGAAACAATTCGTGTACGGGTGTGGATAAGAACGCCTTGCTGTGCTGCATTCATAGCCAGGTGCTTGCACAGCCATTCACTGCGCAAACCCCATCCTGGTTCATTGGCGTAGGGTCGGAGGAATTTGATTTGGTCCTCTGTTGTGTAAGGTGAAAGCTTCTCGAGGTCAGAAAGAAAACCTGGGTGAGATGATGGCATACCTAATTCAGCATGAATCTCGATTAAATGAACTTCGTAGTTCTTTGAAAGGTGGTGGGCGGTGACTAAGTTCGAAATTGAACCGCCGATGCAAAGAATCTTTTTCATGCTTCCACCGGGGTTTGTGATTTAATATCCAGGGCAAAAACGGGGCATGAGGGAATACATAGTTCACAATGGGTGCAACCTTCTTCATCGACAACCGCAAGACGATCGATGAGTGTAAGCACGTTCACTGGGCATAACGCAATGCAGGCAGCGCAACCAAAACATCGATCTGCATCGACAATGAACGCATGGTTCTGTTGTCGGGCCATGCTCAAACCAAGAGACGATAGTTCAAGTCTCCTTCGCAGACATGAAATCATTTCATGTGGAAATGATGATGATTGTGATTTATGGAGCCAGTGAATTTTCTTTCCCTTCAATGCTGAAGAATTTCACAGTGAGATAATGAGAATTCGCTGTGGAAAGGAAACGCTTTGACTCGATTTGGTCTTTCAAAGAGATGACCATACCGACACCCCTCCATTTCCACTGCACGCATTCAACAACGATCGAAGGTTGTATGTTGTAGAATGGGATTGTAGGAAACGGTAGTATGCCCCGTAGAATATGGTCGCGACAAGCACATAATACTACCACCTAACAATCAATAGAAAAATTCCATCAACTCCCTCTAAATCAACTCCAATGGAAACGAGGGGGTGTCTGTCCCAATCAAGGCACATCTTCTTCATGTATCGAATGGACCAGTCATCGAAGACCATGGTACTTTACTCACCAGGAAGAACAACTTCGTACCCCGAAGAACCCCCAAAGAAAGGTCTCCGTTACCACTGCCTTGGTGGCGGAGATGAAGTTGGAAACGTCGGGATCATGTTCGAGAGTGAACTCCAAACAAAACTCCTCCTCGATTACGGTCTTGCCCCAACCAACCCACCACGCTATCCTTCCGAAGCTCCAAAAGTGAAAGATGCGGTGATCACGCATTCACATGTCGACCACCTTGGTATGGCTCCATGGCTTTGTTCAAACCACCGAACACTGCTCCACGGAACAGCTTTAACGGCTGAAATCTCAGAAATGATGTGGTATGATTGCCACAAAGTTAGTTCGATTGAACACTACCCACTCGCTTGGGATAAGCGCGACATCGATACCGCCATCGACGCTTGGCGAGTGCACGCTTTCGATGACCCATGGGATCACGATGATTGGAAACTAACCCTACGTAAGGCAGGCCATATCCCTGGTGCAGCAATGCTTGATCTCGAAACACCAAACCGAAAGGTCCTGATTACCGGAGACTTTGACACCCGAGATTCACCCCTTACCACTGGAGCAACGCCACAAAAAACAGACACCCTGTTTATCGAAGGCACATACGGTGGCCGAGAACACCCAAACCTCGATGAAGAAATTCAGCGGTTTGTGGAGCATGTGCAACGCGTTGTCGATCGCGGTGGAACGGTCCTTATCCCAGCGTTTGCAAATGGACGGACTCAAGATGTCGTCATGCGTTTGCACAAACATCTCCCCCACCTCAACGTTCACGTCGACGGGATGGGGAAGCGAATTGCAAAGATGCAGATGAATCACCCAGAAACCCTTCGAGATCCAGCCGCACTTCGTGCTGCATGGTCCTGGTGTCGCCGTGTTTCAAGCAAATCTGATCGCAAGCGTGCGCTTGAAGCGGACGTCATTGTATCAACTTCAGGGATGCTTCAAGGCGGCCCCTCCATCTGGTACCTCAACCGATTGCGCCACGATACCAAAAACGCCATTCTGTTCACAGGTTACCAAGCGCGAGAAACCGGAGGAAGGAAACTTCAAACCGAAGGAAAACTCCGAATTTTTGGGAACGATGTTGATATTCCCCTCGAATGGGACACCTATTCGTTCTCTACTCACGCTGGCCACAAAGAAATTGTTGATTTCGCCGCCGCTTGTGAAGCAGAAGAAGTCATTGTGTACCACACAGATCCAGTCAAAGCGCGCCCTCCTCTCGCAGCTGCGCTCGAAAAGAACGGCCACATTGTTCACAACCCAGTAAATGGCATTTCTGAATACCTTGGCGAGGAATACAGCCGAAGTCATTGAATATAACGACGCTAAGCGAAGAACGATTCACATGGCGGCAAAGGCACCAGCAGGCGGCAAGAAACCCCAACCGAAAAAGCGGAAGCGAAAGATGCGTCTTTCGTTGAAACAAAAGAAGATGAACCCCACGGGAGATTCCTACAAAGACAACATAGGATGGTCGACAGACATCGGTCGAACCCTTGGCGATGCACCTGAAGTAAAGGGGCCTGAAACCCTCCGGGTCCAATGCGACCAATGCGGATCGATGCTCAAAATTCCAAAACCAAAGAAGTCCCGTTACACCGTAACGTGTTCCTACCCTGAATGTGGGTATGAAATGAAATTCCCTTGAACCACTGGAACGATTCTTCATGGACGCTGAAACACTGAGTGTGTGTTTTGCACTGTTTCTCGTTGCAGCATTGTACGCTTCTGTTGGCCACGGCGGCGCATCAGGCTATCTTGCTCTTCTGGCCCTCTCCAGTTTCTCAATGCTGGGAAACTCCTGGCTCAAACAACATGCTTGGGTGCTGAACCTTGTTGTAGCAAGCCTTGCTTTTTATCACTATCAAAAAGCAGGATACCACCGGCCAAAACTCTCTCTTATTTTCATCATCGCCAGCCTCCCAGCGGCCTTTTTAGGCGGTACGCTGACTTTGGATGAACCGATGTATGACACCCTTCTCTCACTGGCCCTTCTGTTCGCTGCTTACCGACTTGCTCGGACGGTTCATCCAGACGAAGTCACCGAAGAAGCCCCATTGCCCTCGCTCCAAACAACCGTTCCAATCGGAGCATCGATTGGACTTCTAAGTGGTATGATCGGCGTAGGAGGGGGGATTTTCCTCTCACCTATTCTGGTTCTAAAACGCTGGGCAACACCGAAAGCGGCAGCCGCAACTGCAGCACTGTTCATCTGGGTAAATTCAGCTGCTGGGCTATTTGGGGCACACCTATCGGGGCAACTCGATCTCTCTTTTTCCCCCCTTGCTTCGTTTGTGATTGCCGTTGCATGTGGTGGTTTTGTAGGTTCGAAATACGGCGCGCAGCACGCCCCTCAAACCACCGTTCGATGGTTGTTGATCGGGGTTCTCGTGCTCGCTTCAATCAAACGCATTGCGGACGTCCTTCTCTGAGTCGGTACCGCGAACCTCAAACCACAGTGGCGTTTGGTTAAGATGTGGCCGAGGTACCCTATTTCATCGACCACGAGGCTGCCCAACGCATCGCTGCCGCTTCACCAATCCTCCTCGCCACCGAGCAGGTTGAGCTTGATGCTGCACACGGGCGCGTGCTGTCTCACGACCTTGCTTCGAAGGTCGACGACCCACCCTTTGACAACTCAGCAATGGATGGTTTTGCTTTCATCCACAACGACAGCCTCGAGCCTCCTGCAACCTTGACCATCATTCAAACCATTCAGGCAGGCGACGCAAACCCAGCTCAAAACCTGTCATCAGGTCAAGCCACGAGGATCATGACCGGGGCCCCAATGCCTCTTGGGGCCACATCCATTCTTCCAATTGAACGCTGTGAGGTGAACGACGATGGAACCGAAGTAACACTGCTTGAACAAGGCCGTCCCCATTTCATTAGAAAACGCGGTGAGAACCTCCGGCAAGGCGAAACAAACCTCACCCAAGGCACGACACTCACGCCAGCAAAAGTAGGGTTGTGTGCAACGATGGGGTGGCCAACCGTCCCCGTTTACAAAAAGGCTCGAGTCGCAATTATCTCAACAGGGGATGAATTAAAATTCCCGGGAGAGCCCCTCGAAGCGCACCAAATCTACGAATCCAATTCCTTCGGACTTGCAAGTTTGGTTCAGTGGATGGGCCATGAAGCAGTGCGCTACCAAGCCGTAGCCGATTCAATGGACAGCCTCAGGCAAGCATTGAACACGGCCACAGAAGAATGCGATTTGGTGTTGACCTCCGGCGGTGTTTCGATGGGTGATTGGGATTATGTTCGGAAGATCATGGAGGAAGAAGGCGACGTGCATTATTGGCGGGTGAAAATCCGCCCAGGGTCACCTCCTCTGTTCGGCCTTTGGAACGGTACGCCCCTGTTCGGTTTACCAGGCAACCCAGCCAGCAGCCACGTCGTGTTTCGGGTGCTTGTCGCACCTTACCTTCGCGCCTGTACAGCAGGTGGTGGGCCGAAAGAACACCGTCTCCGAGTCCAACTTGCCGACCGCCTCAAGGGCGATGATACATGTTTGTCCCTCCGGCGAATCCGGATTGACACAACAGGCGATCACCCCGTAGCGTATTCGACAGGACCACAAGGTTCTGGAAACCTAAACAGCGTGGCCCAAGCAGACGGCCTCACCCTTCTTTCTCCCGGACAAGCGTCAAACAAAGGCGACTGGTGCGATGCGATACTCCTCTGAGGTATGACAATGAAAACAACCGTTACCGAACCAACCATTTTGCTCGATGCACTGGCCGCCCTCTTCCCCAAATCAACCCGCGCTAAGGTTCGGAAAATGTTGACAGAAGGCCGTGTTTTAGTTGAAGGTGCAGTGGAACACAAAGCCAAACACATGGTCGAAACAGGACAGACCATCGAAGTCACAGATCGGGCAAAAGGCAAGGAAGCCGCGCCGCCCCCTGCGCCAAGTAAGAAACTCCATCGCCTTTCAATCGTGTATGAAGACGACGCTATTCTTGTTGTTGACAAGCCGGCGGGCCTCCTCTCAATTGCAACCAATAAACTGGAAGACGATACCCTTCACACCCGCTGCGTCAATTACGTACGACTCGGCAACGAACGTGCATGGATCCATATTGTTCATCGGTTGGACAGAGACACTTCAGGCGTGATGGTTTTTGCCAAGCACGAACAGGCCAAAACCTACCTCCAATCCCAATTTGCCCAGCGCGCAGTCCACCGAACATACCACGCTCTTGTCGAAGGCCGACCCGAAGAAAGCAAAGGCACAGAAAAAGCCTGGCTGGTCGAGGATCGGAACCTTCGCGTGAAAGAAGTCAAACCTTCAGCACAAGGCGCTAAAGAAGCCATCACCCATTGGAAAATCGAGGACACCGATGACGAAGTTTCTTTGATTCATATCACCATTGAAACCGGACGGCGTCACCAAATCCGAATGGCAATGAAGGCACTGGATTGCCCTGTTGTTGGTGACGATCTACACGGTGCCGAGACCAACCCCCTGAGCCGCATCGCTCTTCACGCTTCATCGCTCGAATTTCTCCACCCTGATAGCGACGAACCAGTTCGCTTTGAAGCAAAAATTCCGTTTATGCGGGACTGATGGAAATTGTGGGCAAATGCGTGCCTTCTTGAACCGCTGGCGCGCCCAATGAAACGATAGCATGAGTGGGGATGCAGGAGATCATGGTTGGATTGAGGTTCGGGGTGCCCGAACCCACAACCTCCAAGACATCAACGTCAAGCTCCCCCGGGGCCAATTTGTTGTCATCTCAGGCGTTTCAGGATCTGGAAAGTCAAGCCTCGCTTTTGATACCCTCTACGCCGAAGGGCAGCGCCGCTATGTGGAGAGTTTATCCTCGTACGCTCGGCAGTTTATCGGGCAGATGAAAAAAGCCGACTGCGATGGAATAGAAGGCCTCTCACCAGCGATTTCAATCGATCAGAAACAAGGTTCTCACAACCCCCGTTCAACCGTAGCAACAGTGACAGAAATCCAAGATTATCTTCGCCTTCTCTGGGCCAGAATTGGAAAGCCACACTGCCCAACATGCGGCCGAGAAGTTGCCCGTCGGACGGTTCAAGAAATTGTTGATGACGTTATTTGGCACATGGAAGGCCACGCTATTGCCGTTTGGTCGCCAGCAGTCCGAGCCCGGAAGGGAACGCACGCAGACCTGTTCCGGCAACTCGTCGAACAAGGATACCTGCATGGGAAAGTCAACGGGCACGAGGTTGGTTTTGAATCACCCCCCGACCTCGACAAAAACTTCCGACACGACATCGATGTCCGAATCGATCGAATCCTGTGCACGCGAGATCGACGCCAACGCTTGACAGAAGCCGTAGAAGGCGCCCTTCGTTTGGGAGGGGGCGCCACTGCTATTCAGAGCCTCGAAGGTCCAGCAGAAGATGCTGAACTTTCAGAGGGCACCCGTTCACGCCTAACGGTGGTTGGCGAAACGGTTGCATGGTCTGAGGATTTTGCCTGCCCAGAACACGGCGCTTTCATGCCAGAACTGTCCCCTAGAGTCTTTTCCTTCAACTCCCCGCTTGGAGCCTGTGGCTCATGCCAGGGGCTAGGTGTCCAGCGCCAATTCAACATCGAACTCATTGTCGATGGCACCCTAACAATCAGCAACGGCTGCGTTCGACCGTGGCGCCAATCGATGTCTCCGTCTTGGTACCGGCGGCTAATGGAACAGGTCTGCGAACATTACGCAATTCCAAAGAACACGCCGTTCGAACTTCTCGATGATGACGACCGGGACATTCTTCTCAATGGTTCAGGATCGACGGTGATCAACTTCCACTTTGAATCTGATAACGGTTCAGTTTACAAGATGAACCGGCCATGGGAAGGCATCATTGCTCGCCTACAACGCACCTACACAGAGACGACTTCCGAACGTACACGGAGCCGGTTGATCTCATGCATGACCGATTTAGATTGCAGCGAATGCCACGGTGAAAAATTGAACGCTGCTGCACGGTATGTTTCCGTCGGCGGTATTCGTTTGCCAGAAGTCAGTCATTGCTCAGTCCACGACGCCCTCGCCGTCATCCGGGCATGGTCACCAGATGGGCCAGGCGCCCCAGAACATTTCGCCGACTCACTGGAAACACTCGACGAACGAAGCATGTTCATCGGCAATGAGATCCTCAAAGAAATAGACAACAGGTTGGGCTTCCTTGACAGCGTTGGCCTCGACTACCTCACCCTTGATCGAAAAGCAAACACCCTTTCAGGTGGTGAAAGCCAACGCATCCGCCTGGCAACTCAAATTGGAAGCCGCCTCACCGGGGTCATGTATGTCTTGGACGAACCGTCGATAGGGCTGCACCAACGCGACAACGAACGGTTGCTGGCAACACTCCGTGAATTAAGCGATCTTGGAAACACCCTCATCGTTGTTGAACACGATGAAGACACCCTCCGTCAGGCCGATTGGCTCTGCGACCTCGGACCCGGTGCGGGCCTCGAAGGCGGAACCATCGTTGCGAACGGGCCCCCAGAAGTGGCTATGGCGGCAGAAGACTCCGTCACAGGAGCATTCCTCAGCGGCCGGAGAAGCATCCCTGTGCCCGAAAAGCGGAAAAAAGCCACAAAGAAACGCATCACAGTCAAAGGAGCCACACACAACAACCTTCAGAACGTCACAGCTTCGTTCCCAGTTGGTTGCATGACTGCGGTGACCGGTGTATCAGGGTCTGGAAAATCATCGCTTGTGTCTGGCATCCTGGCCCCCGTTCTCCAACGCCATTTACACAAAGCAGAAACCGTGCCGGGCAAACACCGAGAAGTCAAAGGGCTTGAACACACGGACAAAGCCATCATCATCGATCAGTCGCCAATTGGCCGAACACCGCGCTCAAACCCAGCGACCTACACCAAAGTCTTCGATGAAATCAGGGGCTTATTTTCCAAAACCACGCTCGCAAAGGAACGCGGCTACACACCAGGCCATTTCAGTTTCAACGTCAAGGGCGGCCGCTGTGAATCATGTAAAGGAGCAGGCTCGATCAAGCTTGAAATGAATTTCCTCCCCGATGTATGGATCACATGCGACATCTGCCATGGCAAAAGGTACACCAGAGAATGCCTCGAAGTTACATGGAAGGGCAAGAACATCCATGAAATTCTCGAAATGCCGATTGGCGTGGCCGTGGAATTCTTCGGAACCCATCGCAAGATCTTCAGAACACTCGACACCCTTCGCATAGTTGGCCTTTCTTACGTCCGACTTGGCCAACCAGCAACCACCCTTTCCGGCGGCGAAGCACAACGGGTCAAGCTCGCCAGTGAATTACGACGCCCACCAACAAAACACACCGTGTACATTCTCGACGAGCCAACCACCGGTCTTTCGTTTTCAGATGTTCAACTCTTGATTGAAGTTTTACTCGAACTAAGAACGAAGGGACATACGGTCATTGTCATCGAACATCACCTCGATGTGGTGAAGTCCGCGGACTGGGTCATCGACCTTGGGCCCGAAGGCGGCGAACGAGGGGGGCTCATCCTCGTAGAAGGCACACCAGAAGACATTGCAGCCTGTGAAACGAGCTTTACAGGACAGTTTTTAGCCAATATGCTACCCTAATCTCTTCCGTATTGTTCAAAGGTCGTAGGCAATGGCAGTCAGTTCGCCCCCTTAGGGGGCGGTGAACCCCATGGCCGTAACCCGTGTCGAAGTGACGCCCAAAATAGGACCCGGCATGCGCGATGTTCGCGGTGATGTTGTCCGAAGACAACTCGCAGCAGATCACAACATCAACATCGACGATGTTCGCAGCATTGTTGGATTTTTAATCAAGTCTGAAATCGATCCAGGGGCCATCGCCCTTCGTGTCGACGACCTCTTCGCAGACCCGATCATCGAAGACGGAGCGACCAACACCCTCCTTCTTTCGAACAAAGAGCACTTCCCCTCATGCCCCTCAACCGTCGTGACTGTAGGTTTCAAGGCCGGCGTCACCGATAACCCTGGTGCTGCAGCCCTGGATGGTTTCAAAACGATTTTCCCCACTTCAGAGAAATCTGCAATTTCAACATACATCACCTATGCCTTCTTCGGCCTTCCACACGAGGTTGATGTGCAATGGTTAGCAAAGACACTTCACAACAACCTGATCCAACGCGCGCTTGTAGCGGACCAGAACGCATGCACTGCGGGCCAATGGCCAGCAATCGAGTACACTGAGAAACCCCCTCAAGAATTCGAAGCACCCCTACACGTGAACATGGAAATCCCCGACCAAGACTTGATTGATTTGTCCGAAACCGGCCTTCTCGCACTCAACCTCGAAGAAATGCAAACCATTCAGGCACACTACCGGGATGCGGATGTACGAGCAGCACGTACCGCTGCAGGCATTGTGGCTGACGCCCCAACGGATGTTGAATTGGAATGCCTCGCTCAAACATGGAGTGAACACTGCAAGCACAAGATTTTCGCCTCAAAAATACACCACATCGACACCGAAACAGGTGAAGACACCATCATCGATTCCATCTTCAAAACCTACATCATGAAGCCAACCCACGACATGCAAAACGAAGTTGATTGGCTTCTCTCGGTGTTCCACGACAACTCTGGCGTTATTGCCTGGGATGACGATTGGAGCGTCTGCATGAAAGCAGAAACCCACAACTCCCCCTCAGCCCTCGACCCGTACGGCGGCGCAATGACTGGGATCGTTGGCGTCAACCGTGACATCCTTGGAACCGGGCTCGGCGCTCGACCGATTGCTAACACCGACGTGTTCTGCTTCGGCCCTCCAGACTGGGAAGGCGACCTACCAGACAACCTCTTCCACCCTTCACGGGTTTTCCGTGGCGTCCACGCTGGTGTTCGCGTCGGTGGAAACGAATCAGGCATCCCGACAGTGAATGGAGCGATTGTGTTCGACGATCGCTACATCGGAAAGCCGCTGGTGTACTGCGGCACGATTGGTATCATGCCACGCCGCCTCCCAGACGGCCGAGAAAGCCACATCAAGACGCCAGTCGCTGGCGATATCGTCTACATGGTTGGCGGAAAAGTCGGTTACGATGGCATCCACGGTGCAACCTTTTCTTCCCTTGAATTAACCGAAGAATCACCATCAAGTGCAGTTCAAATTGGCGATCCAATTACTCAGAAAAAGATGGTTGACATGGTGCTTGAAGCCCGAGACACTGGGCTCATCACATGCATCACTGACAACGGAGCAGGCGGACTTTCTTCATCAATCGGTGAGATGGCTGAATACACCAACGGATGTGAAATTGATTTGGCCAAGGTCCCCCTCAAGCAGGCAGGACTTTCCGCATGGGAGATTTTAGTTTCCGAAAGCCAAGAACGCATGACCATTGCCGTCAAAGCAGAAGATTGCGCTGCGTTCGACGCCCTTGCTACCCTCCACGAAGTCGAAGCAACCCCTGTGGCGACGTTCACCGACACAGGGATCTTCCACGTGAAGTATGAGGCAGCAACCGTTGCTTACCTCCCAATCGAATTCCTTCACGACGGCGTCCCCCAACTCCAACTTGAATCCGAGTGGATCCCCCCAAAGGTGGAGGCATTTGTCCCACCCCAAGCCGCCAACCACGCTGACCTCATGCTCCGAATGCTTGCCAGGCCAAACATCGCTAGCAAGGAAACCTGGGTGCGCCAGTACGATCATGAAGTGATTGCCCAAACAGCGATCAAACCCTTCGTAGGCGTAAAGCGAGACGGCCCTGGTGATGCCGGACTTATTGCCCCAATCCACGGCGACCCACACGGACTCGTGATTTCATGCGGTATTGCACCGCGTTATTCTGACATTGATGCAGGCGCTATGGCCGCAGCGTCCATTGACGAAGCAGTTCGGAATGCAGTATGTGCAGGCGTCGACGTTGACAAGATCGCAGGCCTCGACAACTTCTGCTGGCCAGACTCCATTGAATCAGTCAAAACACCTGATGGCAGATTCAAACTTGCACAACTCGTTCGAGCGAACCGCGAGTTAGAGCGTGTATGCCGAGCCTACCGCTTGCCTTGCGTCAGTGGAAAAGATTCGATGAAGAACGATTATGGCACAGGGGAGAAGAAAATATCGATTCCTCCGACCTTGCTGTTTTCAGTCTTTGGCGATCAGCCGGATGTTCGGTTCACTGCTACAAGCGACCTCAAGCAACCTGGCGAACGTCTGTATCTTGTGGGCCGGTCTCATAACGAACTTGGCGCTTCTGAGATTTCCTTTATGCTCAAAGAAAGCGGAGAGGCATCCGGCGTTGGAGGCACACCCCCGCAGCTCGAACACCCAGAACGCAATCTTGCTACGTATCGCGCTCTTTCAACTGCAATTCAATCAGGACTCATCCAAACCGCCCACGACTGCTCTGAAGGTGGCGTTGGTGTTGCTGTTGCAGAAATGTGCATCGGCGGTCGCCTCGGTGCAACCATCGACTTAGATGGCACAGGCGATGAAAACCTCTGGGCTCGTCTTTGGGGCGAATCATTGGGGCGCTTCGTCGTCGCCGTGAAGCCGGAAAAAGAACACGAATTCATTGCTTGGATGTCAGGCCAACCAATCACCTTCCTCGGCGAAGCAGTGGAGGGCCCTAACCTGACCATCAACGACGGCTATGATGAGATCCTCACCGCAGACGTCGAGGCCATGGTCGCTTCTTGGCAAGGGGCACTCGACATGACTGGAGGGGTTGAATGATGTCCGCTCCAAAAGTAGCCGTCCTGTTTGGTTTCGGCATCAATTGCGACCATGAAACCGCCGCTGTGTTCAACCTCGTTGGAGGTGACGCAGAACGCGTTCACGTCAACCACTTTATTTCCGGTGAAAGGTCGATGGAGGAATTCCAAATCCTCGCCGTCCCTGGTGGTTTCTCCTTCGGCGATCACCTTGGCAGTGGGCGCCTCATGGGCAACCGTATGCGTTTTGCATTGCGCGATCAACTCCATGCTTTCGTGGCTGCAGGCAAACCAATCATCGGAATTTGTAATGGATTCCAAGTGCTGGTGAAGACCGGATTGCTCCCCGGGCCAAACGCACCACTTCCTGACTTTGTTCAGCGCGCTAGCCTCACCCTCAATGATTCAGGGCGATACGAAGACCGTTGGGTCACCCTCGAATTCGACGGCAACAGCCCGTGCATTTGGACCAAGGGAATGACTCGAATGGATTGCCCCGTCCGACATGGTGAAGGCAAGTTTGTCATGCCTTCAACCACCGATTTCGATGCGCTTGCAGCAGGCCACCAACTGACCGTACGATACGTCGATCCGGCAACAGAAGTTGGTTCAGGAATGACCGATGAACCACTCCCCTTCCCGCTGTCACCCAATGGAAGCATGCGCAACATTGCTGGCGTCTGCGATACGACCGGGCTCGTTTTCGGACTGATGCCTCACCCTGAAGCAGTCTACGCAAAATGGCTTCATCCAGATCACACCCGAAACACTGCCCCAGGCCCAGAGCACAGCGAAGCATTGGGTGCTTGGGAAGGCGAAGGACTCCAGATGTTCCGCAACGCAGTGGAGTACGTGAAAACAAACCTCTGAGGGCTGTGTGTGAGCAAACGAATCGAACACATCGATTCGATTCGAGCCATAGCAGTGCTTCTGATGGTCATGGTCCATGCGGCGGCCACATGGGGCCCGCCAGCAACAACCCAACCAACAGCACTCGTCTATGTTGTATCGGGCCTTGGCGGGCTTGCTGCCCCCTTGTTCGTGACCATTTTTGGATGGGGGTGCCTACGAACGCGTTCTACATCGAAACAACGCGTGATAAGAGCGACCTTCTTTTTCACTGCGCAAACAGCGATTAACATCTCATCACCTCATCTGTTTGAACCCTTTACTCCGGGCGTGCTCACGCTTTTTGGCGCTCTTATTCTCACCCAGCCATTGTGGCTTGCACCGTTTCTCCGATGGCCTCAACGAAGCCATGAACTCCTGGCCTTGTCTCTTTCAGCGACCCTCGTGTTCGTTACTCTCTTCCCCCTCGCCCAAGGGCCAAGTGTTTGGGATCTTCGAGTTCAAACTTCAAGCATCAGCCAATGGGCTGGGCATGCATTGCTCACAGGAACCTATCCACTGATGCCGTGGGTGTTGTTTGCATCTTTTGGGGCATGGATTGGGGCACAAAAGGGAGAGGAGCGCACATACCCGCACAAACCACTCCCGCTTTCGCTGATCGGAGGGGGTCTTGCATGCTGTGTTTTTTCGCTTATCTATGCTCAGTCTTCCGGAATAGCTTGGGCTGCACCAACTGGTGCTGCTTTGCTGACGTTCTTTCCAGCAAACGGCCCATTCCTTGTTGCAGCACTTACAGGCGTAGCACTTGTTTGGCTGATCTTACAAAACACACCTGTTCATGGGCTCACTTCTCTAAGTCAGCGGTCACTGAGTGTTTACCTCGTGCACTTCATTCCGATTGGATTGTTTCATTCAATCGATGAGGCACATGGGTTCAGCCTAGCACAGTCGATGGTGGTCGTGCTGTTGTACACTGTTATCTGGTGGCCAATCGCCAATGCGTGGGGCCGATTGGCCCCACGCAGGGACGTTGAGCATGCTTTAGCTTGGGCAGTGAAACGTTAGTCTCACTTGGAAGCCAAGGCTTCTGTTGCTTTCTTAGCACCCATCCAAGCAACGACACCGAAGCCGATCTTGTTGATGATGTCTGCAATGTTGTAAGCAACAGCCATTGCTTCTTGGTTTCCGTCAAGGATATCTGCACCAGGGCTGAAGAGGTAGCCGATTGGGTAGATGACCCATCCAACGACGATGAACCAGCGGAGTGCGTTTGTCGACCAGATCAACTCAGGAGCGATCTTTGAGTTGTCAACACCAAGACCAGAGGTCCATGGCGTTCCTGTTGCGACGATGATCATAGCCCAGCCCATTCCACCAAGAATGAGAGCGGCCATACCGTTCATGAGACCAGCTTCTCCAGCGTAGCCAAATCCAACCATGATAAGTGCGCCTGTGAAACAGATTCCAGTGAATCCAAGACCGGCGAACTTTGTGTCAGTGATGGCGCCCTTGCCGACGAGGGAAGGGAACTTGAGGGCCATCAACGGGACAGTAATGATCCAGTCCATGTAACGGTACTCGACAGAGACGACGCCGAAATCAGCGTAAACTCCACGCATGTAGTAGTAGTGGAAAGCAGCAATACCGACAATGAGTGCAGAGATGGTCATTGTTGTGCGGTATTGAGGTGCAACGTTGCTCCGCTCGCTCATGAAGAAGACAAAGGCTGCTCCCATTGCGATGTAACCTACGAAGAACAAGAAGAACGTCAATGTTTCAAGACCATCATTCGTACCATCTTCGAGGAATGCCGGCAGACCGGTTTCACCCATTTCACCTACGGCCGCTGCACTGACCGTTGAGGCCATTGCAAGAGCAAAGGTTGCGACTATAAGCAGGCTTGAGGTCTTCGAAAATTTTTGATTTATCATTGGACTCAAATTAAATCCAGCACCCAGCCGCTATAAGTTCATGTAAATTCCCGTCGCGCATTTTACCCAAATCAAAACAGGAGATACAACTTCGCAGTCACACACTTTCGCCGGTTTGAACAGCCCACATCCGGGCATAGATGCCATTCAATTTCACGAGTGCTTCGTGTGCGCCGTCCTCAACAATACAACCTTGGTCGAGGACAAGGATTCTGTCAGCATTGCGAACGGTTGACAACCGGTGTGCGATGATCACAGCAGTGCGGTCTCGAGAAATTTTGTTGATTGATCGTTGAAGGGCCGCTTCAGTTTCGTTATCGACTGAAGACGTTGCCTCGTCTAAGATGAGGAGGGGGGCGTTCTTGAGAACGGCTCTTGCAATTGCAAGGCGTTGACGCTGGCCACCAGATAGGCGGTGACCGCCTTCGCCAACCAACGTCTCCCAACCCATTGGGAGCGATTCCACAAACTCAGTCACTTCGGCAAGCTTCGCCGCTTCCTTGACCGAAGCATCGGTTGCTGAGGGGTCGCCATAGCGGATATTTTCCATGATGGTTGTCGGGAACAGGGTGATGTGCTGATCGACGAGGGCCATCGAGGAACGCAACCGCTCCAAACTCCATTCATGAAGTGGTTGACCCGCCCATTGAATTGTGCCTTTGGTTGGTTCTGCAAATCGAAGCAACAAGCGGATCAGCGTTGTCTTTCCTGCACCAGTGGAGCCCACAACCCCGACTGTTTCTCCCGAGCGTAATTCTAGATTTAATTTAGAAAACACCGGATCCCGGCCAGGGTAAGAGAAATCGACATCTGAAAATACAATCGGACTTGATTCGACAGCATCAGAATCAGGTGCATAGTCGCCCTGCTCGACCTCGGTCGGCGAAGTGAGAACATCGAGCACACGCGTCGACGACGCCATTGCGCGTTGGTACAAATCGAATGTTTCCCCCAAGCGAGTGAGGGGCCACAACAACCGTTGCGTCATGAAAACGAGCACGGAATAGGCACCAACAGCCAGTTCGTTCTCGAGCGTCATCCAGCCACCAAGCAGCAGCGTTGCAGTAAAACCACACAAAATAGCCATCCGAATCAACGGAGTGAATGCTGCAGACAAGCGAATTGCTTGACGGTTTGATTCGCGGTAGACGTTGCTCAAATCTTCAACGCGTTTGATTTCGCGGTCTTCGGCTGTGAAGGACTGAATGGTTGACATTCCGGAGAGGTCATTTTCCAACAAGGCATTCATTGCCCCAGCAGCCCGGCGAACCTCGGCATAACGTGGCTCGAGGCTTCGTTGATATCGGAACGAGCCCCAAACAATCAGCGGGATTGGTAGCACGGCAAACAGAGCGACTTGCCACGAGATTGCGATAAAGACGGCTCCAACTACGACCACCGTTGTCGAGACCTGCAACAGATCGTTGGCACCTTTGTCGAGAAAGCGCTCTAATTGATTGACGTCATCGTTGAGGATGGCGAGAATATCTCCTTTTTGACGTTCATCAAACCAACCCATGCCTTGGCGCTGAACATGTGCAAACGTATCAATTCGCAATTCATGCTGCACCGTCTGGGCTAGGTTTCGCCATAGAATGCCGTAGAAATATTCGAACAATGATTCGAGCCCCCAAATGAAGAACGTGAGCACTGAGAGCAAGATTAACTGATGCCAAGGGTCAACGAAACCCAATGAGGCAAGAAACGAATCTTCACGCTCAACAACCACGTCAACGGCTAAACCGATCAGCAGAGGAGGGGCCAAATCCCAAATTTTATTGGTGACTGAACAAAACGAAGCCAGTCGAATTGTACCTCTATGACTCCCCATGTGCCCAAGCAGGCGACGAAACGGACCGGATTCACCCATGCACCGGCCACTACGGCGAGGTATGAGTAGTCTGTGATTCCCTCTTCCAGCGAGGGGATGATGCGCAACCCCTATGCTGTGGCCGCAAAAGCGCAAGGCGGGATAGCCATGCGTCGCAGTGAAGAAACCACGCTCGAATACACGGCCAACACCACAGGACACACCCGCCACGTGACACTGATCGATCCTGCCAAACAAGATTCAAACACGGCAGCAAACCGCGCAATGATTGCCGTCGAGGCAGGTTCTTCGATGATTTTTGTTGGGGGTTCCACCGACACGCCGGACGAAGTGGTTCATGCAACATGCGTCGCCATTCAGGAAGCATTCGAACTTCGTGCCTTTGCAGCAAGTCAAGACCCAAACGGTGTCGAGTCAATGTGGCACATTCCTGTTGTGCTGTTCCCTGGCGGGGCACACGCTCTTTCCCCGGCAGCAGACGCTATCACGTTCATGATGCTGATGAATTCGACAGAACGACGCTTCCTTGTTGGAGAACAAATCCGAGGTGCTCCGTACTTGAATAAATTCGATGTCGAGGCATTGCCAACCGGCTATGTTGTGTGCGCACCTGGTGGCAGGGTGGGTGAAGTCGGTGGAGCGGAATTGATTCAGCCAGACGACCACGACCTCGTTCACGCCTACGCCCTTACGGCCCAAATGTACGGATTCAAACTGCTCTATCTCGAAGCTGGAAGCGGTGCATCAACTCAAGTGAGTCCTAAACTCATCGAACGTGCCCGAACCGTCGAGGGGCTCACCCTCGTCGTTGGTGGAGGCATCCGGACGCCTGAACAGGCGAAGATTGCGGCTGAAGCCGGCGCAGATTGGATCGTCACGGGGACGCTCACAGAAGATGCAGCAAATCTGGAAGAACTTCGTACACGCATCAGCGGTATTGTCGACGCCATCAACTGATCACGCCATTGGCGCAGTCATCGGCAAAGTCTTCTTTCGCCGACCGATCATCCGTACGGCATAGACTGTGCCAGCAATCACCAACACCAATCCAATAAGAGGCGCCATCAGTGCGAGCAGGGTGACAAAGACAGCCATAATCGCTTCAAAAATTGAGATAATTGGGTTTGCAAGACCACCAGTCGTTCCAGTTGAAACCGCTCTCGTTGCCACGGTTCCAACTTGAACCGTACCAGCAACGCCACCACCACCAACGATGGCAAGGGTCCACTGTACGATTGGGTCAAAGTCCCCTAACACCGACCCCATCATCCCGACTCCAGCCAACACGGCTGCAGGGGTTGCAATCACGTCGAGGAGGTTGTCAATCCAGGGAATAAGGTAAGATCCAACTTCGAGTATGACCGCCGCAAAGAGCACTGCAAAAGCACCCCACCCATCGAGCAATGATAATTGGCCAACGGGGCTGATCCAGCCGAGGTTGATGCCTCCGCTCAGAAGCATAGGGGGGAGGAAGACTCTGAAACCGCTTGCAGCAGCAAGCCCAAGGCCAAGTGAGACGGCTACGAGCCCACCCAAGGCACTCATTGGTTCCAACGAGACCACCTCAACTTTGGTCCTCGTCATCATAGATGACTGGGTCGCCGGAGCCACCAGGAGATGGTGGTCGAACACCGTCGACATCCATGCCGGGGGTGATGTCCTTTTCTGAAACAGACAAATCAACGCGGCCACCATCTGCTAGGCCGGCCATGTCACTCGGTTCAGGGGTCGAGAGTGTTCGTGTTTTGTCAGGTTGGTTGCTGTAAGCCTCGCGCTTTGCATCCCGTGCATCATGCGTACGAACGAGTGAAAGCGAATCTGCGAAGACACGCCCAACAACTTCTCGAGTTCGTTCTCCGCGGCGCACGGAATCCAATTCATGAGACATTGATTCACGTTGGCCCTCAAGTTCTCGTAGTTCAGCGGTTCGATCCTGAAGGGCTGATTCCATGTCGGTGAGTGTCAGTGTGATTTGTTGAACCCGTTCATCGCGCTCAAACACGTCGTTGTGCAAGCGGCGCTCACGGCGTCGCAGCGACTCGTATTCTCGGTTTCGTTCGAGCAACCGTCGCTTCAATTCTTCAATCTGTTCGACGAGGTAATCGTGTTCAGCGGAAACAGAACGGGGACCTTGCATCACCCGCTCAATCTGCTCTTCAAGTTCACCAAGCCGTCCATCACGGGCATCGAGCAGACCGCGCAATCGGTCGGCAATGTCTCGAAGGCGTTGACGCTCTTCTTCGAGCGCCTTGTTGGCGGCTTGTTCAGCGTCGTTCTGCATCAAGGCAGCATCGAGCTTTGATTTGAGGCTGCGAACTTCTTCTGCTGTGACCGAGGTGAGGCCGGCCTCAGCAGCTCGCTCCAATGCTTCGACCATCTGGTTAATTCGACCTTCAAGTTCTGCAATCACTTCGTCTTGTTCAACAGACAAATTCCTTAGTTGTCCATTTTCAGTGAACATTGAATCTCGCTCTTCTTGTGATAGAGAGGATTGTTGACTTGCCAACTCTTTTCGGGCGTCTGCCAAAAGTCGGTCGAGGTGGATGATTTTTGCTTCGCTCTCTTGGAGCGTTGCTTCGACTTGGTTCAGTCGCGCTACTTCGGGTGCAACCATATCTTCCCGTTCAGCGAGATCGAGTTCGAGCACACGGAGCCGTTGCTTGACAGTCACCATCTCTTCGTTCCGAGCGGCAAGCTCTTGCCATGCAATGAGCACCTCTTCTACGAGTTGCTCTACGGGGTAGCCTTTGAGCATCCCTTCAAGGGCTGCTCGTTCGTCCCCAGATGCGTCATCGAGTCGGCGAATGCCGCTTGTTCCAGTCGAGTCGATGGTCATACAGGTGACTATCCACGCCCAACTGCACTTGAACTTTCCCAGTCAAAACAGCACCACCAAGGGTGGTTTTGTACCCTTTGGATACGACCGTGCTCAGTTGATGGCAGTGTACATGTCGTCTGGCATTTCGCCAGCGAGCAGCAAAGCACCGTTTGCAACGGCGTTAATTGGGTCTTCAACGCACCATACAGTGACGTCGCCAATATCGGAGATTTCATCGGTCATGCGAGCTGCAATACCGTCGATGAGGGAGCCGCCACCGGAGAGGATGATGTTGTTGCGGAGGACAGGTTGGTACTCAGGGTCAGCTTCAGCCACAATGCGCTTGATTGCGTTGCCAATCTTTGGCACGATCAATTCGCAGGCTTGTGAGACCAAGTCGCCGATGTCGACAACTTGCTTCTTTCCTTCAACGGAGAGTTCAACAGTTGCTTCTCGGACTTCGCCACCAACATAGGAGACTTCTTCCTTCCACTTTCGGACCATGTCCTTGGTGATTTGAGCGCCTGTGAATTTCTTTCGGATGAGGCCCATCAATTCGTGGTCGAGCCAGTCGCCAGCTTCTTGGATGGTGACTTGGTCTTCATCGGTAGGGAATGTTCCGTAGATACGGGCAATGTCTGTGGTTCCTGCGCCGATATCGACAACGATGGAACTTGCAATTTCACCAATACCGTAGGCGGTAGCGAAGGGTTCGGTCACGACCATGATGGCGTTGACTTGGCCACGGAGCGTAGCAACGAGGTTGCTCTTGTCAGTGAACGAGACGTGACTTGGCGAGCAGATGACGCCGAAGACCTCGTCGTATTCTTCAGGATCAACTGTTTCGAGGAGGTGGGACACGAAGGCCTTGGCAGCTGCCAAGTTTGCTTCGTCGTCTTGAGCAACACCGGCAGCCATTGGGCGGTAAAGGTTGCAAGCGAGTTTGTTCTTGAGGGCGTCGCTTCCAAACAGCACATCTCGGCCGAGGAAGTTTCGTGCTACAGGGTCCTTTGGTCGGCCCACGACAGTTTCGATCGTGTGTCGTTCTCCGGCGCTCGAGGCAATGGTCGATTGGTAGGTACCAAGGTCAATTCCAACATAAAGGCGGTCACTCATATTCATCACCGTCCGCAATGCGGACATGCTGGCGAGGATGCCACCACCCTTCAAGGTTCACCTTGGTAATGAACGGACCCACCATGTCGAAACCGGGCCATACAGCCCAAAATCACTCATTTTCTGTCGACCCATCTAAACTGGTGCCGCGGACCGACTCAACGAAGGGCGAAGCAACCTCGGGCTGCGTTTGCGGTCGTAGGTTCTGTGATCCGAGACGGTAAGCCATCAGGCATGCCACAAGAAGTCCACCGATGCCCCAGAACATCGCTCGTCCTTGAGATGCAACCCCTTGCTTTTCCGAAGGATTTGTGACTTCATCCCCATCAAAGAATTCGTTGTCGTATTTTGCTTGGAAGAGGTTGCTCGACTGAACCACAATTCGCTCGTTCCTCGCTTCGGGCGATTCGTTTGAACTTTGGACAAAGACATCGATCCTCAACAACGATTCTTCAATGCTCCAAATCGGCAATGAGGTTTCAGCATTCCAGGTACATTCAAACAACGTCCCATTTCCGGGCTGGTATTCACATTCTGCAATGCTGTATGCTTCCGCATCTGATTGTTGGCCAAGCACCATAATTTGCGCTCCGGTGTAAAAACTGTCATTATCGCCATCGACCACAGACCATTTGACGCGCACTTCAGATTCCCACATGGAGCCGTTCGCTGGTGTGAAAATAAGATCAATTTGCGGACGTATGTCGAGGGGGCGGCAGCCGGTATCATCTATCGGCCAAGCATCATCGACAACGGTTGTCAGGCACCCATCCAAGTTGTCAGGAACGCCGTCACCATCCGTATCGTCAATGCACCCATCGCTGTTGGCGTCGTACATCGAAGCATTGACCGTGGGGCACACATCGAGGTCATCAGTCACTTGATCGCCATCTGCATCGTCCAAACAACCATCCTGGTCTTGATCCCATCCAGTTGCGTTTTGATTTGGACAACCATCCTCAATGTTAGGCACTGCATCACCATCAGCGTCGTTCCAATCAACGGCATCGCGAACTACGCCTTTGACAGCAAGCGCAAAACCAGTTCGCGTCCCATCGAGCCCTACGCCATCAGAAACATTACCGGGAGCAACGAAACGGGCACGAACTTCAATTTCAATCCAATCAACACCAACAAGTGAGGCGGCGTCTAAACGGAGGGCATGTGTTGTTTCATCGCTCGAGGGGAAGGTTGAGTCGTTGTTCAAATCAGCATCGCTGTAGAACAGCGTGGCACTGCCATCATTGTCAGCGATGCCGCCAACAGCAATGCGCCCATCAGAAAGACGGGCGATAAGTTGCAAATCGTTCACAGCGGTTGGTTCTGGTGAGGCGATATGGGCCATTCGGACATTCAGATCAGCGTTCGGTCCAGGCGTGAACCGCTGAACCCATGTTTCACCGGTCTGTAGGAACGGGCCATTGGCGCCACTTCCGTTCCAGGGGCTCGCAATCAAGTTCTCGAGTGGCGCTTCGCCGCCCTGCCGTTGGGACAGCCACTGTTGTGGCGTCGAATCTGTTAATCGGTACGAGTCGTGAATCCATACGTCGTTGGCTGGTGAGGCATGCCCTTGTTCCAGTTCGGTGCGCAGTGAGGTAAAATCAAGCAAAGCTGAGAGATTCAATTGCCCCCACCCATCGTATGTGTTCTGGAGATCGTCACCCCCGTTCCCGCCGTTGCGTTGAGCATTTGGAAGCGGCGTTGTTGACAACGCGAGAAGGGCCCTCAATAGGGCACCCGAGGGAGTGAAACCAACGCCGACTTCAAGAGTGGAATTGTCTAAGGAATCATCTGCCCATTCTGGAACCACCAAACTCATCGAGGTGTTGGTCCGTTCTTCTTGGCCAGAAATCCAACCTTCTTCGACCAATTGCTGAATCAATGCAGCAACACCCGCTGCACCTGGGGTGGCCATGCTTGTTCCGCTTGAGGTCCGCAAACCATCATTGTATGAATCGGGGAGATTGTCGGCGCTTGCAGATTGAATCAATGTGCCAATCGATAGCGCAAAAATACCGTTTGTCCCAGCCTCGGTCGGGCCGATAGCTGACGCAGACCATCGCTCACCGTCTTCAGATTTGACCGAAGCACCGATTGCCGCAACATTCCGTCCATTTGCTGGTTCGAGCAGGCTGGAGCCCGTGTTACCTGGCGCGATGAAAGCCAGAGACCATGGGAAGGCCAATGCCCACGCATCAAAGTCCGAGGTACGTGCAGTGTAGGCGGTGGTGTCGTCCCCCCACGAATTCGAATGGATGACGGCACCGTTCATACCAGCCTCAACCAACAACAAATCGACTTCAGGTGGAACCCACCCCTCATCAGAAACAATGTCTTGGAAAACAAGCGTGGAACCATGAGCGAGCGCAGATCCATTAGAGGGATAGAGTCCTGCACGGGCATCATCGACGTTGAAACAGGCGAGTGAGCCAGCGACGTGGGTCCCATGTTTGTAATCGGCATGCCCCTGCGTGTCGCCACCATCGATGGTGGTGTTTAGCACCATGACCTTCCGGTGTTCATCACCGGGTGTCCCGACCAATAGGGTGCCATTGACACCCTCGCTTCCAACGCCTCCGGTGGTTGTAGCGTTGCGAAAACAGGCGTGATCAGCATCGAGTCCAGAATCAGCGACGCCGACTACAACCCCTTCACCGTTGATTCCAAGCATCCATGCAGGGTGTTCGGTGGTGAGGCCGTGTTGCATTAAAGCCGCAGCCTGGATGTTTCGAGCCTCGGTTTCAAGCACCGGTTCAAGCCAGAGAACCCCATCTAAGGAAAGAACCACTTCGACGCCAAGGTGGGCCGGCCATTCGACAACATGGGCTGCTGCGAGAGGAGAGGGCACGTGTTCTGTTCCAATATCGATGCCCAACGTTGCGAGTTCACTTGAGACAAAATTGAATCCATCAACCGGCAGTCGTGGTTCAAGAAGAATCTTGACCAACCCATGAGGATTGGTTCCGCCATCACTCCCGTCTTTCCAAAGAGCAGCAGGTGCATCCAAGTGCATTAGACCGGGCACTTCAATCGAGGCGTCACCCCAGGCGAGGAGGTGCGTTGGCGACATGATCCTGAGAGGTTCGAGGCCCCGGCGTTCTAAATCCATCCAATCTTCATGAGTCCAAAATCCATCGATGCGCTCAAGAATTATTTCACCATCAAGAAAAACAGATGGCTCGGCGAAGGACGGCTCGGGGGCCACGTAGGCGTTTGCCGCTGGCAAAAAAAGCAGCAAAACCATCACAAGAGCCCGCCGCATAAACCGCCTTGTAGCGTCAAACTTTGTCAATCCCACGCCCATATTCGGTGGATAAGCCGCGCCAGCGCGTTTAAGTCGGGTTTGCGAGTCGCCCATCTCGATGAAGGCTTACCGTGTAACAGGAATCGCTCCCTTCGGCAGCATGCGCCAAGAATTTTCCATTGACCTCCCTGCTGATAGCAAGGCCGATGCAGAACACCGAACTTATTCGATTATGGGCTCTCGGCACAAGGCAAACCGCCGTGCAATTGACATCAACTCTGTCAACGAAATCGACCCACGAACCTCAAAGGAACCTCGTGTAACCCACCACTTCCGTGAAGAAATCGCCGCAGCCGGTGGTTCAATTACGTCAGTGGCCAAAGAAGAGTGAGGTTATCCGGCAGCGCCGGATTCTTTTATGACCCCGTTGTCGGAGGCATGAGCACCATGGTCGATCGTTCCGAATTGCAACGCATGGCTCGCACCATCGATGCCCATAGAAAACAACTTGACGACCTCCATACGCAAATCGATCGCGTCTCCAAGGTTATCGAGGAACACGAAGTCACATCAGGCATCCTATCGCATTTACAAAAAGGTGTCAGCACCGGCGCCACAAACGCTCGGCTGAGCATTGGTTCGGGTGTGACGTTGCGTTACACTCACTCGGAGAAAGGGGAAGGCACAGCCCTCGTCGATCTCGGCAGTGGGGTGTTTGGAGAGAAACCCTGGGGCGTTGCTGAAACGATCACCAACGAACGCTTAGATGGCATCAAGATGCTCCAAGAAGAGTTGAAAGAACAGTCGTCATCGCTTGAGGAAAAAATCACCACCCTCGCCGAAGCCTTCAACGAAGCTGCCGGCCAGTTGACGGCATCCCAACCACAACCAGAGTCACAACCACCCCCTCCTGAAAACCAACCACAACCAGAATCCGACAACACACCACCTGCGCCAGAGTCGGATCGACGCCCCCCCCGACGTAAAGGACGCATTGGAAAGGAACTCACACTGGACGACTGAGGTGGAAAAGTGGGTTTGTTCGATCGTTTCAAAAAACGCGTGAACGAAGTCGCTGAACAAACAGATGCAGATGCTCTGTCTGCCGCTGAAGATTCCCCTGAGGCAAAAGCAGCCCTCGCTGCAGCCAAAGAACATGCATCGCGCCCAGAACCTGTCCCAACAACCCCACTCCCAGCCGAACCTGCACCAACGGCACCGTCCGAAGACGATTGGGAAGACCTCGATGAGGCCGAACCAATCGTAGAAGCTGCTTCCGAGGAATGGGATGAGTGGGATGATGAAGAAGAAGTCGAACTCCCCCGCGAACTTTCCCGCCGCGAACGCAAAATAGTTGAGAAGGCCAAAAAAGCCGATACCAAGCGGGAACGTTTGCATCAAAAAGAAATGAAAAAGCGCGGAGCAGTTGCCGTTGCACGCCCCGAAGGCTCCAAAGTCGACCTCGCAATGATGCGCACCACAACAGGCCGGCAACTCGTCAGCGTGGCATCCGCTCCAAAGGGCTCAGTCAAGAAAGCAGAGGTTGAAACTCAAGCTGGAACAAAAGTCGAAGTCGAACTTGGTGGCGGTGTTGTCGATGAAGGCGGCCGTATCATCAAAGCCGGTGGGGCCCTTGACGCTTTACTGGAAGAATTAGAGTGGGTTCTTTTGGAATCAGACATATCGAGCGACGCCGTGACGGCCATCATCGAAGCGCTTCGCAACAGCCTGGTTGGCTCCCGTCTCCGAAAAGGGGCAGACCTCGCCAAAGTCCTCGAAGCAGCACTCAAGCGTGCCCTCCGCGCCCTGCTCTCCGCAGGGTACTGGGATTTCGACGCCACGGTGAACGGCTTCATCGAAGCCGGCGACACACCCGTTGTCATCATGCTCGTTGGTGTCAATGGAACCGGCAAAACGACGACGGCTGCCAAGATTGCCCATCGTTT
>MDTF01002993.1_pt1 | contig 40048 bp, 33 predicted proteins | sample 811191 | NCBI WGS metagenome assembly MDTF01 (sample SAMN05326649, study PRJNA326480) | marine metagenome | isolation source: seawater | place: Southern Ocean | collected 2011 | reverse complement strand
TCCGTGTCTTAAGACAAAGTACCATTGGCGCTGAAGGGCTTGACTTCCGAGTTCGGAATGGGATCGGGTATAACCCCTTCGCAATAATCACCGGCGGGGTTGTTATACCTAATTAAAAAATATTGTAAACAAAGAAATAGGTTAATTTTTAAGGTTTTTTTTGAAGTTTTTTACATATTCTCTAAGTTTTATTTTTCCAAAGATTTTATAAACCTTATTGCTCAAATTCGTATTCGTAAGTGCAGAAGAAAACCTCTCACCTTCTCTCTTAGGTAAATATTGTATCTTGCTTTGAAAAATTTTAGCCACTTCAATTATGCTAAAGCTTTCTTTATTTGATATACTGTAGTGTCTCAATTTATTTGCTTTCCAAGCTTGGTAACAAACTTTAATTGTGTCGTCTATATGCGTGAACCTTCTAGATTGAGTTCCTGGTTTTACAATTGGTAAGGGTTTGTTTTTTTTATAATGCTCTTCAAAAATTCCAATAACTGTTGCCATATCTCCATTACAAATTTGATGTGGACCATAAACATTATAAAAATAAATAATTTCAAATTTAAAATTAAACCATTTTTTCAAATTATTTAACATTTCTAAATTTTTAGATTTTGTAAAAGCATAAGGAGATAAGTTTTTATCCCTACCATTATCTCCCAACGTGGCAGAGGTTGCAGAGTAGATTAATTTAATTTTATTTTTCATGCAAAAATTAAAGACAGCATTTGAGCCTACTGAGTTTGACTCTATACATTCCTCCATCTTTAAAAAGCTCTGATATATTCTTGAAAATTCTCCAAAATGAAACAGTGCAATAATATTGTGTTTTTGTTTATGTAAAATTTTTGAGATTTCTTTAGTGTTTGCCTTTAAATATTTTATTCTTTTGTCTTTAATATGATTTTTTTTTAACCCACTTGAGTAATTATCATAACTAATAATTTTATATCTTGTTTTTTTTAAAAGATATTTTATCAAATTAGTTCCAACAAACCCTGAGCCACCAGTAACAATTATAAGATTTTTCATTTTAATTAAATTAATAGTATATATATAAAATATATAATTTTTATCTATGATTAATATTATTTTAAGCTGTTTTACAGGTTCCATAATAATGATGAGCTATGGTCTAATGTTTAATAGGGCAATTTTTAAAAAAAATACTAAAAACTTTGATTATTTTGAAGTAGGTATATTAAGTTTTATTTTTATTGGTTTTTTATCTCTAATAATTAATTTTTTTATTCCTATAAATAAAATTGTTGGATCAATTTTTTTATGGGTGTCTTTTATTTATTTTTTGATTCATTTTATTAATACAAAAAAAAAAGTAGAATTATTTTATATAATAATTATTTTATCATTTATATCATCTTCAATATTAATACTTTCTAATATTAATAGGCCTGATGCAGGACTTTACCACCTACCGTATATAAGTATTTTAAATGAGAATAAAATAATTATTGGGCTGACTAATATTCATTACAGGTTTGGTCATACATCTGTAATGCAGTATATTTCAGCTATATTCAATAACCATACGTTTAAGAGTGAGTTTATAAACGTTCCATTAGCATCTATTTTTTCATTTTATCTGTTATTTATATTGAGTGAATTCAAAAGAAGTTTAGAAAATAAAGAAAACAGATTAATTATAACTAATTTTCTAATAATAATTTTTTCTTTATATTCCTTTAGTAGATATAGCAATTATGGAAATGATATTCCTTCACATCTATACTTTTTTATTTTAATAATATTTTTTCTAAAAATCCCTAACTTGAAAGAAACTAGTAATTATTCATTTTATACAATTAGTCTAATTTCAATTTTTTTGTTTATGCTAAAACCGTTTATGATAATTGCACTTTTGCTTCCATTTTTTTTATTGCTAATAAGTCAAAGAAAATTGAAATTAATAAAAGATACAAAAGCAATCCTGTGCTCTTCTTTGATTATAATTTGGATTATAAAGAATATATTGATTAGTGGATGCTTATTTTTTCCAATTAAGCAATCATGTATATCCAGCTTAAAATATTATGACGAAAACATAGTAACCTTGGCATCAAATGAAGCCAAAGCTTGGGCAAAAGGGTTTCCCGATCAAAAAGGTAAGGATAAGATGGGGCTTGAAGAATATAGTTCCAACTTGAATTGGATTTCAACATGGGGAGATAACCATTTTAAAAAAATTCTAGAAAAGGTATTACCTTTTTTAATATTTATATTAATAGTTGTTGTTCCGTATATGTTAATAAAATCTCAAAAGAGAAAGAAAATCAGTAAAGAAAATTCTAATTCTAATTTTTTTTTAATAACAATATTTTCATTAATTTGTTGTGGGTATTGGTTTTTTTATTTTCCAGTTTATAGGTTTGGAACATCATTTATAGCAATATCTATTATAGTAATTTTTGTATCAGTTTTTTTTCAATTTAGGACTTTAGATAAAGCTAATTCAAATTTTTTTTGGATTTTCATAATTATATTTATTTTAGGTTCTATTGGAAAAAATTATAATAGAATTTTTTCCAATTATAATAAATCGTATATAAGCTATCCATGGCCCAAAATGTATACGCTTAGGGATAACGAAAAAAATTTAAAGAAAAAATTTAAAGAAATTTATGATGAAAATAATCAATTTCTTTACAATTATAGTGGTGGTGAAGAATGTATGTATTCTAAGTCACCTTGTACTCACATGCTAAACAACAAAATATACAAAAATAAAATTTTTGGATACGATGTATTTTATCTTAAAAATGGCTAATCAAAAAACCTATATTTAATAATACAAAAAATTGCTATAAACGCATCTTTCATTGTTATTTTTTTTCCCTCAGCGTAGGATCTTCCCCTATAAGATATTGGAACTTCATAAAATATGTAACCTTTTTTTGCTAACTTAACTGTTAATTCTGGCTCAATACTGAATGAATTTTCTTTGAGTGTAATAGAATCTATTGCATTTTTTTTAATGAGTTTATATCCAGTTTCCATATCAGTCATATTTAAATTGGTTACAATATTTGTAATTAAGGTCAGAATTTTATTAGCAATATAGTGCCAAAAAAAATGCAGCCTAACATACTTACCCCCTAAAAATCTTGATCCATAAACAACATCGGCATCAGCTTCTATAAAAGGTTGAATTAATTTATCATAATCAGAAGGGTCATACTCTAAGTCTGCATCCTGTATTAATAAAATATCTCCAGTTGATATTTCAAAACCTTTTCTTATAGCGCTTCCTTTTCCTTCATTTTTATCTTTAAAGAAAAATTTTACTTCTTCATTTTCTTTAGAAATTTTTTTTATAATTGCTCTTGAATTATCAATTGAGTAGTCATCTACTATAATTATTTCTTTAACCAATGTTTTAAAATTTAAAACTTTTGCAACTATTTTTTCAAGTGTTTTTTCTTCATTAAAGCAGGGTATAATTATTGATAATTTCATTTTATTTTATTTCTTTTAATACTATTGATATAACTAAACAATATTAAAAATACAATTAGAGCAAATCCACCATTAAAATAGCCAGCACCTCTAATACTTTGCGCTATAATAAGGGGTATAAAAAATAATTTATGCTCTAATGGTACTAACTTATTTATCGAATAAACAATTATAAAAAAATAAAAAAATAAACTTAAAAATCCAAATTCAACTAGTATTTTAACAAAGTTATTAGAGGCATCTTTATTGTTATATAAATAATCGATAGCATCCTCTGGATGAAGCGCTATTTTTTTATTATAATAATTAAATGCTTGATCATATCTATTAAGGCCCCAGCCGAAAGGTTTGTTTATAAAAGATTTTTTTGCAATTACAATTGAGTGTAAAAAAACTGATGAAGATAAACTACCTTCTAAATTTAAAAAGTTGTTTAATTTACTTACTAAGTTTTGCTTAATTTCTCTTCCAGATCCTCCAGATAATTTTTTATTGGGTTCCGTTACAATCACACGATCTAAGTTTAATATTATTTTAGAAGAGTCTATTGTATAGATTTGTTTTAATTTATTGAATGATGGAAGTCGAGACATGCATTCTTTACTCATCATTATAATCGTAAAGGAACCAATGATTATCAAAATGTAAATGAATAATGTTTTTTTAGAAATATACTTAAAATTTGAAAAAATAATAAATAATAAACTCAAAGGAACACCTAATAATAATGTTGTAGAGCTTTTAATAGCGCAAATTAAAAAAAATAGGATAGTAGAAAATTTAAATAGATTACTGGAATTTCTATCAATTGATTTAAAAATAGAATATGCAAGAACGCCTGGCGCCATCATTGCAAGGTGAGAATTTTCTGAAAAGATATATTCCCTAAAAGAAATATTAAAAAGATGAGGTTTATCTAAATCAACTAATACCCTCTCACCAGTTTCATCAATAAAGGTCGTTATGCCTAAAAAATTAGGAACACCACCACAAAAAAATGGTACATCATTTTTATAATTAAAGATTGCTAAGAATGATGATGTAAAAAAAATTAGGAAAAAAATGTTTATTAATAAATCTAAGTTATAATTAATTATCTCATTGTAGTAATATGAAATAACAAATAATGATAAAAAAAAGAGAGTACCAAACAAACTGTAAGAACTTATTATTTTTTGTTCTAAAATTAAATTAACAATAATTTGTAAACTTAAAAATAAGGATAAAATAATAAAATATTTTAAAAAAGTGAAATTTTTTTTTTTTAAATCTTTAAAAATTTTGATGGTTGAGGGAACCAATAATATCAAAACGAGAAGTCTTAATTGAAAGCTGCCAAATTTAACTCCCCATAAAAAGATAAAAGATGCAGTTAATGTGATGATTAAAATAACAGATAGTAATGATTCTTTATTTTGATCTAATGTCATTTTTGTTATTGTATATATATAAATAAAATCCTAGAGGATAAAAATTAATAATATTTAACCAATTATTAAAAAAATTACCACTAGTAGTTAATGGCCAAAGTATTGTAAAAAATCCTACTAGAATACATACTTCTAAGTCACTAAGAGTTTTTTTATTATAGAAAAAAGAATATATAATATTTTGTAAAATCTTCATGGATAGAAAGCAAAAAACAAAAAATACAAATAAAAAGCCAATTATGCCAGTCTCAGCCAAAAGTTGAACATATGTGTTGTGTGGATGAGTATTACAGGAATTTCTTTTTGCAAAAGTTTTTTCAGCTGTAAATAGTGGCTTAATATATGCAAAGGTTGTGTCTCTTTGATATCTAAAATCTTCATATATATTAATTGATTTTATCAAACCCTCTTTATCTGATAGATAATAATTAATTTTTTTCTCATTGGTATAGTTGAATGAAAATAACTTATCACCTTTCTGGATGACATCACCTTTTTTGACCAATACTTCATTAAGTTCTAAGTAACCTACTTGATTCCATGGTGCCAATATATCAATTCTAGTATTATCAATTGTATATTTGGAATTTGGAAAATATGTAACAAAACGTTCATCATTACAATAATATCTGAAAGATTTTGGTCCAAAACCAATTAATTTTTTCTCTTTAAACATTTTATAAGACGTTTCAAACATTGGTAAATAATAGGGCATAAATGTTTTTTTATCTTTCGATATAATGTGATTTTTAAATTGCGTAATTAATCTATCAAATAAAATATTATTAAATGTGAGTGATAATCCTACAATGCAAATACCAATTAGGGATAAGGTAAATTTAATTTTTTTTGATAAACTTATTTGCGTAAATATTAATATAAGAGATATCATCATTAATAAAAAAGAGGCTCTTTCTCCAGTAAATAAGATCAAAACAGCAGTTAATGAAATTAATAAAATATTAAAATAGTAAAAATATCTAGACTTTTCCTTAAAGAAAAAAGTCAAACCTATCAAAAATGGTAAAAGCCTAAATAAATAGCTACCCAATATCAAATCATCATTAAAAAAACCTGATATTCTATCCTTTCTATATTTTGGAAATCCTAAAGTATTCTCATCAAAAATAAGCTGAATATATCCATCAACGATAACAATAAATATAGTTAATGATAAAAAAACAAATACAAGATTTAAATATTTTTTATTCCTTTTTAAGATTTCACAAATTGCAAATGAAAATAAGATAAATCTAAAATAAAAGAGTACATTTGGCGCTATTTTGTTAAATATATCCGAGCTAATTCCGGTAATTAATAGATATAAAAAAAAAATAAAAAAATAAGCAAAAATAATGTTTTTAAATAGGTTAAATTTTTTGTTCTTAAAAACATCATAAACAAAGACTATAGATATAAAGTTAATTATAATTTCAGAGAGTAAGGGGCCCGTAACTAGAGCTGCTGGTAAAAAACATAGTAGGATGAAAGAAGTATCACTATCTTTCAAATTAAATTTTATATTCATATATTTTTTAATTTTATTTACGAAATATTAAATAGGTCTCTTAATAAATTGTATTATTCTGTAGGTTAATTTTGTAAATAAAAAAATAATTATTTTTCTAATATTGAAGTTAATATTTAAAATATTAATAATAACTAGGTTTTGTTTTAGAATACCATAAATACTGTTATTAGAGGCGCCACCATATCTCATAGATACAAAAATTTTATCTATATGCTTATTTTTAATACTGTTTTTTTCCAAGAACCTATACATGAGCTCAAAATCAGAAGAATTACCTAGATTAACCTTATAATTACCTAGTTTTTTATATAAGTCTTTTTTAACAAAAAAACTAGGGTGTGGAGGTGTTTGCCCCTTAAAAAAATCATTTTTTTCAAATTGTTTACTTTTCCAAAATCTTAATATTTTGTCAGGTCTTAATTTTTGTACATATATCAGATTGCCATACACAGCATCTACAGAGAATTGATTAAATGCATTTGTAACATTTAATAAAACAGAATTGTCATAATAAAAATCATCAGAATGCAAAATTGAAATAATATCTCCTTTTGCCATATCAATACCTTTATTAATGGCATCATAAATTCCTTTGTCTTTTTCTGATACTATTCTTATATTTTTGTGATCTAATTTTTTAATTTTATTAATAGTTTGATCTGTAGATAAATTATCAACTATAATAATTTCCCAATTTTCATAATTTTGATTGAAAATTGAAACAAGATTATCTGAAATAGTTTTTTCACTATTATATGTTGGTGTAATTATTGAAACTTTTATTTTATTTTTCAATTTATTAAATTTAATTTAGAAAAAACAAATAACCATTTTTTCTTATAGGATTATAATTCTTTTTAATACTATTCACACAAATTCCTTTAAAGTCATAACACTGCCAATTACCAACAAAAAAGTCATATCCATTAAAATTTGAAAATTTAATTATCTTTGAGTAGTTAAAATTTTTTTCATATGGAGTTATTATTTTATCAACTTTTAAACTTTCTCTATTATCAAATAAAATTAAGAAAAAAACTATAATTGTAAAAGTTTTTACTACGTCTATATTCAGATATCTAAAAAGTTTATTTTGAGTGGCTAACATTGCTAATATAAAACAATTTAAGGATATAATTATTCCCCAACCAAATCTGGTATCTGGTGCCTGAAACCAAACAAGCAAGTTTAAAAATAACCCACAAAATCCTATTAAGTATATTTTTTTTTCCAAAGGTTTAACAATATTCATTAACTTTAATACTTTAAAAGAAATATATATAAACAATGATAATATAATTAAAATAAAAGAAATTTTAAATAATGCATTGTTAACTGCATAATCATAAAACCAGGGAAGAAACCAGTCAAAACTCTCTATTGTATGATCAAAATCTGTGTATCTTTGCCTGTCTCTTGTATCTCTAGCAAAACCTTTTACAATTTTAGAATATTTGTCAATCTGATAAATACCTGGCGACCACGCCGTATTAAAGCAACTTAACTTCACTGGAAATAATAGACAACCAGATGTAATAAAACCTTTAAGCATAAAAGCTAAGGATGAAAAAATAATTGTTAAATTTAATCTATCATATAATAATTTTTTAGGGTCTTTTGCATATGCTATAATAACTATAGATAGTGGAAAAACCAAAACACCTATATAAGAGATTTTTATAAAGAAGCATAATAATGAAGCAATCAATAATAATTGAAAGACCTCATATTTTTTTTCATCAAAGAATTTTAAAAATAAATAAAAGCTATAAATGAAAAAAATCATAGCTACTGTATCTAATTCAGGATTGTGGAGCTGGTTTAGGATCACACCATTATTAAAAGGGTGCAGGTAACTAAAAAATATTAAAAAACAAATGCTTAATGTTAAAAAAATGTAACTTAGATTCTTTTTCTTTGCCATTAAAATCTCATAAAAAACAATTGTAAATGGCAAAAAATTTAAAATATGAATTGAGTTAAAATTCTTATATTTAAATTGAAACATTGATAAAAAGTTAAACCATAAAGAATTCATTCCAAATCTTATTTCTAAGTTAGGCAACCCAAAAATAATTTTTTCTAAGGAAAGCCATTTAATTATTTGCATATGGTACATTGGAGAATCCACATTATCTCCCTGATCATAAGTGATGAGTGCAAAACTAAAAATTACTATAAAATGAATTAACAGATTTATTTTTAAACTATTCTTATAAATACAGAATAAAAATAGAATGCATCCAATTATTATAATTGGGTAAAAAAAATATTTTAAAGGAAGAAAGAAATTTAATATGAGTGATAAAACAATTATTGTAAAAATACCATATAAAATATCACTGTTGTGTATATGTTGTTTTTTTTGGCTAATAAAATATTTAAAAAGATAACTAAAACCAATGATTGAACATAAAACAATAATATTAAAAATTGTTGTAAATAACATATTTTAATCTTTAATTTTAGTAGATTTTCCTTCTATAATTCTTTTTCCCCTGGGAGTTTCTGCATCAACCCAGCAATTTATCATATCTCTTGTTAAAAAAAAATTCTCTATATTGCCAGGTTTGGTTGATAGCTTAAAATTAGCTGAAATTGCATGTTTTGGTCCACATCTAGAATTATCTTTGTATTGCACATTTAAAATATCAAAATTGATAACCCAGTTCATAAAATTTAATGTTATTAACGCTATTATTAATTTTTTATTAAATTCTTGAATTAATGCAAAATATAAAAAAATTAAAGCTGGCTGCATGTAGGATAACTCTGCTGGTATATAAAGAAATAGTAGTAAATTTGCTAATATTAATAGAAAAATTAATTTATATTTTTTTAATTTTTTTTTTGTAAAGAAATTTTTATTTAAAAGATAAGCGATAATAAAAAATTGAAATACACCAATTGTTAACCATACCTTATAAGAAAACCTTGCTAATAAACCAATAAAACCTTGCTCTATTGGTCTAGCAGCAGTTATCCATGTTAAATCAAAACCATTTTCGAACCAAATTGGTAGATAAAATAAGCCGCCTATTATAAATGTACAAAAAGAAAGAATTATCTTCTTAGTATTGTTGATTTTTTCATCATATTGAAAAAAGAAAATGGCTATTAAAGCAAAAATAAGAAAATTCATTCTTGTGCCGACTGCAAAAGCAAAAGCAAGTATTGCTAACTCAAATATTCTTCTTGATAAAAAAAAAGTACCTGCTGCAAAAAAAAAGAAGGCCCAAGAGTAACCCATTGGCTCTAAATTTTCAAAGAATAATACGGTGCTAGATAGACACAAGATTAGATAAATTTGGAATTTATCTAAATCTATTTTTTTAAAAAATGAAAGATAAAAAATCGATATACCAACCAAATAAAGAAAAAATGTTACTGAATTGACTAGCCAGCTTCCAACATAGTAAGATAAAAACCCTATTCCAATTTCTGCAACGGGATAGCTAGTAAATCTAGATGAAACAAATGTTCCCTCCAATAGTCTTTTCTCAAATACATAAATCATAGGTAAGGTATCTTCATCAGATCCATATCCACCAACAAAACAAAGGTAAAAACCATACACAATTAGTAAAAAAATTAATATTGTTTTTGCGCTTATGGTTTTATTTAAATTTTTATTCATTTTTTAGTAAAGCAATTATTTAGGGTCAGATACTTGCTTATTTTTTAGTTTCGCCAGATCATTCTCTACCATTTCTGCTACCAATTCTTTAAATGAAGTTTTTGGCTTCCAATTTAATAGTTTTCTAGCTTTTTTTGAATCTCCCAATAATGTTTCAACTTCAGACGGTCTAAAATATTTTTTATTACATTCAATTATGACTATACCTTTTTTATTATAGCCTTTTTCATTTACTCCTTTTCCTTTCCAATTGATCTCTATATTTAAATGTTTAGCCGCAGCATTTATAAATTCTTTAACACTATATTGCTTGCCTGTTGCTATTACAAAATCTTGTGGTTTCTTTTGTTGCAAGATCAACCATTGAGCTTCTACAAAATCTTTAGCATGACCCCAGTCTCTTTTTGAGTTCAAATTACCTAGTATAAGTTTTTTTTGTAATCCAAGTTTAATTTTACTTAAAGCAATAGTAATTTTTCTTGTTACAAATGTTTCTCCACGTCTTGGGCTTTCATGGTTAAAAAGAATTCCATTACAAGCAAACATTTTATAAGACTCTCTGTAATTTATAGTCATCCAGTGTGAAAATACCTTAGATACACCGTACGGGCTTCTAGGATAAAATGGTGTTTTTTCTGTCTGTGGAATTTCAAGAACCTTTCCAAACATTTCTGAAGTTCCTGCCTGATAAAATTTAATCTTATTAATTAAATTTAAAGATTTTATTGCTTCCAATATATTTAAACATCCTAAGGCATCAACATTTGCAGTATAATTCGGTATTAGGAAAGATACAGCTACATGAGATTGTGCAGCTAAATTATAAATTTCATCAGGTTTAACTAAATTTATTAATCTGTTAATTGAAATGGCATCTGTTAAGTCACCATAGTGGAGATGAAAATTTTTATTATTATATAAATGGTCTATTCTCTCCGTGTTAAATGATGAAGATCTTCTTTTAACTGCATGCACTTGATATTTTTTTTCTAATAAAAATTCAGCTAAATACGATCCATCTTGACCAGTCACACCAAATATTAATGCTTTTTTTTTCATAATTTTTCTTTCATCACTTATACCAAATGATCACAATAATCACTTCTTATATTAATGACTTATCTTTATATGTATTATATCCCAAATCTAATATATTTGTATTTAAGCAATTTTTTCTCTTTCTTTAATAACTTTATTCAAACCTGTATGAAGCTTAATTTTAGGCTTCCAGTTAATCTTCTTTATTTTTTTACAGTCTAGATTTTTATTCAGGGTTCCATCTGGGTAACTTTTATCAAATATAACTTTGCCTTTAAATTTAGTTATTCTTTTTATCATATTGGCCAATTTTTTTATTGATACTGATTCAGAGCTTCCAACATTAAAAATTGGTATTTCGTTATGAAAAATTTTATTTAATTTATTTTTATCAATAGTTAATATTTTTACGATAGCACTCGCTAAATCATCTACATGCAAAAATTCTCTTATTGCTTTTCCACTACCCCACACAGTGACATCTTTATTTATCTTCTTTGCATCTAAAAATTTAGAAATTAATCCTGGGATCACATGACTAGAACCAATATCAAAATTATCATTGATACCATAAACATTGGTCGGCATTACACAGGCGACATCACAGTTAAATTGTTCAAACAATATTGAACAATGTTTTATACCTGCAATTTTTGCTATGGCGTATGCCTCATTGGTTTTCTCTAACTTCCCTGTCATGAGATATTCTTCTTTGATAGGAATCTTTGATTTTTTTGGATAAATACAAGAAGAGCCTAAAAATATTGTTCTTTTTATATTATATTTTTTTGCAGCAATTAATAAATTGTTTTGAATATTAAGATTGTTTAGTAAAAATTCTAATTGATAGTTTTTATTAGCTAGAATTCCTCCTACTTTTGCTGCACAAATAATTAAAAAATCAGGTTTCTTTAGTGCAAAAAACTTTTCCACTTTTTTCAAGTCAAGTAAATCTAATTTTTTTCTATTTGCAAATATTAGCTTTTTATATCTTTCAGATTTTAATTTTCTGAAAACTGCATTACCAACTAATCCATTGTGTCCTGCTATAAATATTTTTGAACTCTTGTTAATCATTCAAACTTATTATAATATTTTTAAGTGTAATTGAAGGTTAAATAAAAATTTTAGCCTATATAAAGTGACTAAATATGAATAATTATTATTTAAATAAATTTAAGAAACTAATTTATTCTTTCTATTGTAAATACCATAAATGAGTAACGCAAACATTGACGCAAATAAAAATGTTGCACTTACTAGATATACATTTCCCCAAAAATGTAAAATTGGCAACAATACTGTAATCAAAATTCCATAAGATGAGTCTAATTTAAATGTGCCTTCTTGTGAAATTTGGTTTAATTGAATATTTAAATGTCTAAAATACATTGCATATGTCATTAAAAACGATCCACATATTGAGACCATAAATGTATAAAAAGTATACTTACCATTAACAATATCGAATTCTATTACATTAGATAAATTGAACACTGAGTAAAATGTTGAACAGATAGTAATAAAAAATGTAATGTATATTATTTGCTTGATGAGCTTATTTAAAATAATTTTATTTTTTATAAAAGTAGGACCTAATGCAGAATTAAAAATAGTCCCAGGAAACGAACCAATTGAAAAAGCTGCAAAAATGATTGAAGAGATGGCTTTTGGGTAAAATAAATACAACAACAGTTTCCAAACAAAACTACTAAATATAACTGTAGTAGATGAAAGAAAGGCTAATGTTTTAAGGTTATCAAGAAAAAATAATTTAAAATCAAACATTACAATTTTTCTTGTAATAAGATGGTTTAAAATTAGAAGGATTAAAATAGAGATATTAGCTATAATTAAATATAATAAAACTTCTATATTCAAAGAAAATACAGCATATAAATAAGCAAATATTAGCAATACATTGTAAATATTAAATATTATAAATTTGAATATCCTATTATTTATTTCGTGGTGCGCTAAAATTAATTCATAAATCCATTGTGTTAATATGAGACCTGAAAATACTATTAAAAATAAGTGGTTTTCAAATTGAAATTTAAAGCTATCCTGAAAAAGTAAGAGGGGTATAAAAAATAGCAAACAAATATAAATACGAAAAATCATTGATCTATTTACTAAATCTCTATTATCATTAGTAATTGCTCGTGCTCTAATATTACTTGAAAAAACTTGTGTTAGTGTAATCCAAAAACTATTGACTAAAGCTAAATCTGCTCCAACGGCGGCATTACCACTAATGACAATACAAACCATCAATAGAGATGGGACCAGTAAATTAAAGATATAGGCAAAAGAAGTGTGGTTAAACTTTGTGTTAATAAAATATTTGTATAAAACGTTTTCTCTGGTGTTCTGAATAAGAATATTTTTAAATTGACCTATATTATCATACAATTTAAAATATTTGATAGAAAGTGCATCCATTGAATAACTAGTACTAATAAATTTTTGTAATTTTCTTCCTTTGTCTTTTCTAAGTGAGAGTGGCCAATTAGATATTTCCTTAATATTTTTTGAAATAGATTTTATTGCTGTATCAGTTATCACACCTTCATTTTTTGTAAAATTATCAATTTGAATGTCTTTGTTTACTAAGCTTGGTAGTTCTAAAGCAGCAGATTCAAGTACTGATAAACTTAGAACTTCACTTTTAGATAATAAAATATTTGCCCATGAAGAGGATAAAATCTTTAGTTTTTCCTTTCCAAACACTGGTTCTTTTATAAAAATATTATCTTTGTTTTTTATTAGCTCAATTAATTGAGAGTAATAATTTTCATCATCTCTTATACCATAAATATTTAATTTCCAATTAGCAGGCAAATTTGCCCCATCAAATGCCTCTATCATTAAAATTAAATTTTTGATGGGATGTATTCTTCCAAAATATACAAAGTTATTATTTAGATTTAAGTTTTGCTTATTTACATCAAAAGGAATGGGATTTGGAATAAAGTGTATGGTTGCTTTTTTAAAGTACTTATAAATTGATTTAGTTTCTTCAGATGTAATGGATATAAAATTTATGTTTTTAACTGAAATTAAATTATAAATTTTAAGAAAAAAAATTTTAATTAAATAATTAATTGTATTTTTGTTTTTTAATGCTGCATCTAAGAGCATTCCATGCGTGTGAACAAAAAAAGGAATAGAAAGCCTTGTGCAATGAAAGATTGTAATAAAGTTGATCCATCGCCAAATACCATGGATATGAACTAAATCATGCATTTTAACTATTTTTTCGATTTCTAAATTAATATTATAAAAATTAAATAGGAATTTCTTTTTTATAATTAGAATTTGATTCTCCTCCTTGAAAAGGTTTTTTTGAAGTGATGTGGTAAGAATATGATGTTTTATTTCTTTTTTTTCTTCTATATAGTCTATCAAAAAAAATATTAACGATGAAATACTATAATTTTTTTTAGTTAATTCATCAGTAATATGCAAAATATTCATAAAGATATAAAATAAACAATTATATACCATGGCAAAAAGCTTAATTAAAGAAGTAAGTAAATTTTACAATAAAAGTGGATGGAAATTAAAAAATAAAATTTCTACAGATGCTAGTTTATTTGAGGATCTAAGAGAGCATTCAAAAGAGTATATTAAACACTGCAGACTCAGAATACAAAAACATATCCCAAAAAAAGGGACAAATATTTTAGATTTTGCTTCTGGTCCAATTCAATATAAGGAATATTTAAGTTATTCTAAAAATTTTAAACTTAGACATTGTGTTGATTTTTCAAAGGATGCTATTAATCAAGCTAGAAAAAAAATAAAACTAAATGGAAAATATTACTGCAATGATTTTTTTAAAATTAAGTTTAAGAAAAATTTTTTTGACTGCTCAATAAGTTTACATACAATTTATCATATTCATAAAAATAATCAAAAAAAAGCTATTAATAAGCTGTTAACCATAACAAAAGAAAACTCTCCTTTAATTATAGTTTATAGTAATCCAAACACTCTTGTTAATAAATTTAAAAAATTGATAAGATATAGTAATAAAGAACCTCAAAAAATTTATTTTTTTTGTCATCCGAAAGAGTGGTGGAAACAATTTGAAAATATAGCTGAAGTGAAATTCTACCCTTGGAGATCATTTTCTTCTCAACATCAAAAAATTATCTTTCCGGATAATTTTTTAGGAAAACTAATGTTTAAATTTGTTTTTACTCTTGAGACGTGGTTTGGAGATTTTTTTGTAAATAACTTTCAGTATTATTTTATAGTTCTCAAAAAAAAAAAATTACTTTAGTTTGCTTACAATGAGTGAATAAATGACGAAAAGAAAAAGTAATATTATAAGGTAATTGTTGTAAAAAATTCCAATAACAGGTGGTGTGATTAACATAATTTGTATTATGCTAATAGTTTTTACATATGAATATTTTTTTAATAACAAATGATGCAAGTGATTCCTATCTGATGAAAAAGGGTTTTTCTTAACTAAAATTCTACTAATGAATAGTCTCATTAAGTCTAGACCAGGCAGAAACATAAATAATACAACTTGATCGGCTTTTAAAGCCTCTGTTTCATTATATAATTTTATAAAAAAATAACCAATAATGTAAGCTATAAGATAACTACCACCGTCTCCCAGAAAAGATTTACTTTTAGAGTTCAAAATTAGAAAGGTAATTATGGATAGATATAAGGTTATAAAAAAAATTAGATGATAATTATTAAAAATAAAAAAAGTTAAAATTATCAGAGAATACAATCCAACTTGTAAATTTATTCCATCAAACATATTTATAGCATTTATAAAAAGTAAAAAACATAACAAAGACCAGAAAAAACCAGTAGAACCAATGTGGTATTGATCACTCAAAAAGCTTACATTAATATTTTCTATAATCAAATAGTCTTGAAAAAAAATAGTCGGTATTAAAATTAATAATATAAATCCAAATTTTTTATTTGCTGAAATATCAAACTTATCATCTAATAAACCCACACAAAAAATTAGTAAGCTCGATGAAAAAAAAATTATAAATTCAAATTTATCCTCAAATAAAGTGAGGCCTTTAAAAGAACCTGCTAAGTAAAATATACTAAAAAAAACAATATTAAAAAAAATTATTAGACCTCCTGTTATTGGGGTTCTATTTTTATGAAATTTTCTAATATTGTTTGGGCTGTCAAATATATTAAGTTTTATTGCTATAATGCTGTTATATTTAAATAAGATAAAATTAAGTATTATTAATAATATAAAATAAAAAATTAACATGCTTTAAAATAATTCATAAATTTCATAAAATTAAAACATACAATTTGGAACTTTTTTATAATTAAATTCATAAATATAGCCATCATATCTATTGCTTGCTCGATTTACTGGATTTCTTGTTGCAAGCGATGCAACACCTTCTTTTTTGTAAAGTAACTTACCAATACATTTTTCTAAACCCTTAATATCTCCTCCATTATTGCCATATACGAGAAGATATTTGGGTGCCTTACTTTTAAATTCTGACCAATAAACTACATCTGAAAAATTTCCTTTTTCTCTTGCTCTTTTTATATCAGGAACATAATAAATCATGTCAACTGCCATTGTATTATTTTCACTATAATAAATTGACCTATGATACGAAATAATATTTACATTTTTAGGTAAAACTGAATTCGCCCATTTAAACAATGAATAGCCCTCTGCATTCTTAGTTAAAACACTATCTCTTGAAGCTGAGCTCATAACCCCTATGGTTAGTGATGAAAAACTATAACTTAATGCAATAAAAATTAGTACAAACTGTATCCTGGATAAATTTTTTAGTAGAAAGTTATTAACTTCAAAATTGACAATTACCATTAATAGAATGGCCCATAAAAATATTTCATAAAAAAACCTAGGACTTTTTTGCCCAAATGAAAAAGTAAGAATAGTGGAGGCTAAAATTATCAACAAAGGTATTCTTATAGAAGAAAATTTTTTAAATAAAAAGTAAGGTATAATAATTAAACTTATTCCTATAGTATTCGTATATTCACCAATTCTATTTGGAATTAGCCATTGAATTAAAGACTTGCTTGAGCCAACATTTTGTAAATATACATTAAAATCTTTCATTGCTGAGATATGTAGTGGTAATGGGGAAAAAAAATACTGAACTATACCACCACCAAAATTGATACTTTTCCAAAGTATAACTGGGAAAACAACACTCATAAATATAACCGAACTATATAAAAAATATTTGACTATAATTCTATTATTTATTGAATAATAAAAAATCAAAACTGAAATAAAAAAACTAGTAACTACAAATGAAAATTTTACCTGAGTATTGATTGAAGCAACTAATAATCCAAAAAAAATAGCACTAGCTTCATTTTTAAATTTAGAATTTTGTATAATGTGTTTTGAGAACACATAAAAAATTAATGAATTTGAACAAATATAAAAAAATTGAGGTTTTGCAGAAGAGATAAATGTAAGGATTAACGGTGATGTGATGATTAATAATAATAAAAAATAATTTTTTTTATTTTTTTTATGTTGAAAAATACCAAATAAGCTAACTACACCTAAAAATTGAATAATAGACGCAAACTGTTCACCACCTACAGCTAGTCCAATAGCAATTAAAGTTTCTCCAGAACCTGAAAGTCTTTGATGAAAATGTGTAAAATCTTTAGGAAAAGTTCCAATTTCATTAATAATTTTTCCAACTGTCATGTGATAACCAAGTGAATCAGAATTAGTAATAGGTGCGATTGAAAGTAAAAATAGTCCCACTAATATTGAAACTAGAAAAAATTTTTCTATATCAATTTTATATACTGTTAAAATAGATCTTTTTTTACTTCTATTGAGATATTTTAATATAATTTTTATTAATTTAAATATTCCTATTAAAAAAATACATAATGAAAAAAAAATTATAATTAGTTTTGTAGTTAAAAATAATATTAATGGATATAAAATTAAAAGGATAAAATTTATTGATATAAAGAAATATTGATATTTAACTTTTGAGATACCATTAAAAAATAGTCGAATATTTTTTACTTTACATAACTGAAAACCAATCTCATATAACCCAACAACTAAAATTAAGGAATTTAAAAGACTTAAAAGTGGATAATTTGTAATTATATTTCCAGTATCTATCATCTATATCTTTTAAAAATATAATTTTCTAAAACTAGTATGTCCATATCAGTCCTTAAAAAACAACTCAATGCTTCCTCTGGTTTACATACTATAGGTTCATTCTCATTAAATGATGTATTAATTACCATTGGTACATTTGTAATTTTATCAAAATATTTTATGAGATTGTAGAAAACTAAATTTTTATCTTTATTTACAATCTGAGCTCTACATGTTTGATCAGCATGAACCACTCCTGGTACTAAGTTTGCTTTTGAAGAATTTATTTTAATAACTTTTGACATAAATGGAGAAATGTCTTCATCACCAAACCATTCAACTTTTTTTTCTGATAAAACCGATGGTGCAAATGGTCTGAATTCTTCTCTATTTTTTATTTTCTTATTTAGAACATCCCTTATATCCTTAATCCTTGGGTCAGCTAAAATTGATCTATTTCCTAATGCCCTCGCACCAAACTCCATATTTCCTTGAAAAAAACCTACTATTTTCCCTTCAGAAAGCTCTTTGGCCGTTGCTTTGAGCATATCATCCTGTATTTCATATTTCTTAACTTTGACTTTTGAATTTTCTAGTTTTTCGAAACTATTATCAACTAATGTTTGGATGTAATCATTTGAAAATTTTGGGCCAAGGTATGGATTATCGTTAATATAAATATTTTTTTTATTTCCCTTATTCAAAAATGCTAGAACTGAACCTATTGAACCACCAGAATCTCCAGGAGAATGATTGATATAAATTTTGTTGAATGGAGTAAAATTAGAGATTTTACCATTAGCAAGTGAGTTAAGGGCGCAACCTCCTGATAAACATAAATTTTCTGTTTTATTCTTTAAATACAGGTCATTTAAAATTTTAAATAAAATATTTTCATAAACTTTTTGTGCACTACTAGCTATATCCATGTGTTTTTGAGTAATCTTCTCATCAATTTCTCGGGGATTTCCCAGTAATGAAAACACCTTCTCACTAAAAATGTCTGATATTTTTGGTTCTTGATTGTACCAAGTCATCTCTACATTTCCAGAGTGGTGTAAAAAATACTTTAAATCTAACTCAAATAATTTTTTATCCTTCTTTAAAAATAAGGACTCAACTTCATTGATATATTTTGGGTTTCCATAAGCAGAAAGGCCCATAACTTTATATTCATCTCCATATTTTTTAAAACCTAAGAATTGAGTAATAAGTGTATAAAATAATCCTAAAGAATGTGGAAATAAAACTTCATCAAACTTAAATATTTTACCATTCTGGAATTTTCCAGCAACGGTACTAACAAAATCTCCAAAACCATCTACAGATAAATAATTACAATTTGTAAAATTGGAAGTAAAAACACTACTGGCTATATGGGCTGTATGATGCTCTATGTTACAAACTTTCGCTTTTATATCCTTGCAATTAAACTCTTTTTCTATTTCTAGCTTAAGATTTTTAATTTTTTTTAAATTTTTAACTCTATTAAATAATTTAATTATCTGAAATTTATTTTTAATAGCATAAATAATTTTTTGTAAAACTTTAGATTTAGGATCTCTGTTAATGGTAATATAGTCTATATCACTAATATCAATTTTTTGATCATTCAAGCAAAACTTAATAGACTCAAATGGAAGTCCGGCATAATGTTTTATCCTGGTAAAGCGTTCTTCTTCAGCCGCACAAACTAATTGGTTGTCCTTAAATAAACAACAAGATGAATCTCCATGAAATGCATTTAGGCCTAATATATACATATTATAATTTGTTTCATAAGTTTTTTATCTTTGTAATTTTTTTAATCAAAAATTGTGGCAATATTTTTTTTATCAAAAAGTTAATGTAAAAGAAAATAAAAATTAAAAAATAAAAAAAATCAACTGAAAGTGACTTGTGATATTTTTTTTTAATAATCTTATATTCATTTAACGTTCTAAATCTACTTTTATCTGAAAATCCACCACTTTCAACTATAGAGAATGTTTTGTTAATCTTACAAAATTTTTTACCCAACATAAATAAATGATAAAAAAAATTAAAATCGCTTGCAATTTTGTACTTGATATTAAATACGTTTTTTTTAGCTAAATTAGTTTTTACAAAAACAGATTGATGATTAAATGGCATTAAGTAGGTGGAACTATTCATTATTTTTGCTTCTCTAAAACCTCTAGTGTATTTATAATCCACTATTGTGTTACCATAGATTACGTCTTGATCTTTCAATTTGATTAGCTTTTTTTTTATAGAATTTAAAAAATTTTTATTAGAAAATATATCACCAGAATTCATAAAACATAACCACTCACCCTGTGCATGGTAGATTCCTTTGTTCATTGCATCATAAATACCCTTGTCTGACTCTACAATTAAGCTTGATACCCATTTATAATTATCTTTTATTAACTGTACTGATCCATCGCTACTTTTTCCATCAATAATAATTAATTCAAATATTTTTTTATTCTGTTGATTAAGATTTTTTAATGTTTTAATTAATTTATTTTTTGTATTCAATGAAACTGTAACTATGGATATTAATGGTTTTTTCATCTAATAATGATTTTCATTTTTTTCTAAATAAATTTTATTAATCAATTTAAATTCATTAATTGTTAGGTTTTTTTTTGAGTTAACTACTCTCTCTATCTGTTTGAATTGTTTTAAATTTCTACATCCAAAAATTACATTATTAGAAAAATTATTTTTTTTTAAAAATAAAAGTGCTAACTCTTTAATAGAATAATTTTTTATAATTTTAAATTCATCTATAAATTTATAAATATTTTTAAGCCTTTTTGGTTTTAACCATATTTTTCTCTGATCAGATTCAGCAAATTTGCTATATCTCTTATCATTTAACAAACCAGACGCTAATGGTGACCTACAATATATTTTTTTATTAGAATATTTTTTTTCAAAGAGTAGTTTTTGATAAACAAGATTATAATCAACTTGTAATATCTTAAATTTATTAAATATATTTTTTTTATATTCATAATCTTTACTAACACTAAGCCCATAATCATTAATTAACTTTGCTTTCTTTAATTTTTTAAGAAAAAAAATTATTTTTTCAATATTTCTAATTCTTCTAGGATTATGAACAAAGAGTATGTTAACAGATCTTCTTTTTAATCTATATAAACTTTGGTAAAAACTCTTTTCTAAAAATCTAACACTAAAAGATTTTTTCTTTTGAGAGTTATTTCCAATTTTTGTATTTATTAAAACATCTTTATTACAAAACACTTCTCCTAAAATTTCCTCTGATTTTCCAAATCCATAATTTGGAGCCACATCAAACTCTCGGTACCCTTTTTGATAGCAATACTTTAATAATTTTGTGGACTCCTCTTTATTATATTTACCAAAGTCTCCACTCATGGGCCATGTTCCCAAAATTATTTTCATAATATTCTACTAACTATAGATTTAAAGTATTTTTGCTAATTTTTTTGTAATCTTATTTTTTACTCTTTTAAAGATTAAGTCAAAATTACTGTAGTAATATCTATTTGAGTTGTATCTTTTATTAAGACTATTTTTTTCACAATCTTCCCATATTTTCTTTGTCCCAGATATTGCTAGATAAAATGCATTTCTTTGACCTACAATTTCTTTAATTGGGTTCACATCGTGAAAAGCATTATTATTTTGAATAGAGGCTATTACTCTATTTTTTACAGGTTTGTAGCTTTCAAAAATTTTTAGATCCTTTTCTTTTTTTTCATAAACTCTATGTTCCCCACCCTCTATAGATTTGTATCCACCTAAAAAAATTAATATTGAAATTAATCTTTGTGGATTATCAATATGAGGCCCACTACCACCATTAAATACTCCATAATTTTTTCTACCATATCCAATATCAAGCCTTGGATAGAAAAAAAATTCTTTTTTTTTTTTTTCAAAATTATTAATGCCAAAAACTTCTGAGAGTTCATATGGTTTTTCATTGTAAGTAACATCGTCTGAAAAGTTTATCTTTAATGATCCATTTTCAAATTCTTCGACTAAATCTTCTTTAAAAATATCAATAAAAAAATTGAAAAATTCTTTGCTATAAACCCACTCATGAAAAGTTTTAAAAGAAGCAGATTTCTTTAAAAAATTTTCATATAAAGAATTACCTGATGTAGCATCACCATCCATTCTTCCAACCGTATTTTTATTTTTTTCAAACTCCACATATGAAGGGTATAATTGCTCCAAGTCATCTATAATTTTATTATCAAAAAAATTATCAATTTTCACATAAGGGAATGGATACTTTTTTTTTATTAGTTGAAATTTATCGTTTATTAACATTTTCTTTAAATATCACAACTATAAAACAAAATAAAGATTTATATAATTTAGTTTAAACTAAAACTTTCTTATAAACATCTAGTGTTTGTTCTGCGCATTTATTCCAAGTAAATAATTTAGTTTGACTCAATCCTGCACCAATTAATTCAACTGAAATACTTGAATTAAAAATAACTTTTCCCATGCAATCTGAAATATTCTCTGGATCAGATGGGTCAAAATATTTTACTGCACTTCCAACTACTTCTAGTATTGAACTTGTGTTACTACAAATAGTAGGACAATTATTAGCCATTGCTTCTAAAATTTTTAATTCTACCTCATATTTAATATTGAATTTTAAAAGTATAAACTTATATATCTTTTTGTAATTTAATTTTTAAACTTGTTAATTTTTTTTGCAAATAGTTAGAGATCATATTTTGTTTTGTATCCCAACTTGTTAATGTAATTATTGGGGTATAGGTAGCCTGCAACATTAACCTAAATAAATTTTTAGAATTAATATATCCTCCTTTATGATAAACGCGCGATGTATCTATATATAATGGTTGGCCAATATTTCCTGGTATAGAATTAATTTTATTCTCATCTTTCAAGTATTCAAATACTTGGGAGTCTTCAGTTCTAAATTTATTCCATATTGATATATTTGGATTTTTTATTTTTTTTTTATCTAAACGAAATTTTTTATCATTTGAAACATATTCATTTGAAATAAAATAAAATTTACCATTATTTATATCTATTTTCGTTAACGGAATAAAAACTTTCATTTGATCAGATAATGTATCACTATCTCTATGCCACATTTTCGAGCCTTCATTTGCTTTAGTATTTTCATTATAAAAATTAAAAAGTATTCCAATATTTTGTAATTTACATCTGGTTCCAAGTAATAATGACACTTTGTCAATTAATTCATATTTAGAAAAAAAACTATGCAGTTCTTTTTTTTTACTTTCTTGGAGATTATTAAATATATTGTTATTGAATGTGTCTTTATTTTTTGAAATTAAATTATCTCGATGATCATTTAAATTTATATTTTTTTGAATATAGTTTGAAAGTTTTTCAAAATATTCTTGATGATCTTTTGCAAAGTTTTCAATTAAGAAGCCTTTTTTTTTAAAATCAATATTGTTTTGAATATTCTTTTTTAGTGGAAAAAATAAATTATTTGGTAAATTTATTAAATCATTATAAATTTTATAAAAAGACATAAGGAAAATTACTGTAAAAAAATGTATACAATACAAATGAAAAATACAATAGCATTTTTAGTATCCACACCAATTCAAAATATTCTCAACAGTTTAAATAGTGATAAATCGATAATTTATGAATTAAAAAAAAACAAAGAAAAAATTTATATTTTAGACTTATCAAGCTTCGCCAATATAAATAATAATAAATTAGATCTAATTTTAAAAAAAAAATATGATGATATATTTAAAGTTATTAAAATTAAAAACTATTACGACCTTAAAAATTTTATTTATAAAAAAAAAATTAATATTTATTAATTATGTACCTCCTGGATTACTTCAAAACCAATATAAGGTATGGAGAATTATTAAGAAATTTAATTTGAGGATTGCACAAGTGCAAAATGATCAAATTAGAGTGCTTACAGAGCAGACATCCAGCATTAATATTAAAAAAAACTTTTCTCAAAAATTTAAGAAATTCTATAACTATTATCTTTTTCGAATATTAGTAATTTTAAATTTTTTTCCTAAGGTTAGTATTGTATTTGTTTCATCAAAAGAAATAAGAAATAGTTTCAATAATAGTATTTTTAAAAAAATTGATAATTTTTTTAATATAAATTTTTTTTCCTTTTTTTTAAAAATAGAATTAATAAATATAAAATTTTATAATTTTTTTTTATTTAAACAGTTAGAGGAAAAATTCATCACATATATTGATACCGCACCCTTTGATCACCCAGCACTGGTTTTAAATTCAAACGAAATTATTAATAATAATAAAAGAAAATTTTTTTATAATAACCTCTATAATACATTAAAAAAAATAAAAAAAATTACTAACAAAAAAATTATTATTTGTTTACATCCTAAATATAACTTAAAACACAAAAAAAAAGACTTTAAAGATCTTGTCTGCAAAACATATGAATCTGAAAAATATATTTTAAAAGCAAGTTTAGTGATTTTTCAATCTTCTTCTATGATAACTCAAGCGATGATATTAAAAAAAAAAATAATTCAGATAAATTCTGATTTTTTACCCAACTTTTTTAAAAGTGAGGTTATTAATTGGAATAAAATTTTTAATTTCACTTTACTTAATATTGATCTATATAATAAATTAAATCTATATTTAGTTAAATCTATTTTAAAAGATGCAAAAAAAAATGTTACATTTTACAAAAAATTCAATAAAAAGATTATACATAAGGTTAACATAAATCCTGCAAATCAAATTATTAATTTATTAGAAATATATAAATAATGAAAAATTGTATAATAATACCCGCAAGATATAATTCTAAACGACTACCTGGTAAACCTCTGATAAACATTAATGGTGAACCTTTAATAGTTAGAACTATAAAAAAATTAAAAAAAAAATTTGAAATAAAGGACATATATGTTTGTACTGATAGTAAAAAAGTTGCTGATATTTTAAAGAATGTCATTAACGGTAATACAATAATTATTAAAAAAAATTGTCTTAATGGTACCGAAAGATGTTCCTGGGCATTTGAGAAAATTAGTAAGAAATACGACTATGCTACAATTGTTTCCTGTGACATGCCTTTTATTAATTCTGATATTATCAAAACATTAGAGGATAAAGCAACTAACGATAAGACTAATGCAGATGGGTTTACTGTTCATGCTAAAATCTTAGATCATAGGATTACACGTGAGAAAGCAATTGCAAAAATTGTTGTAAGCAAAAATAACAGGATACTGTATTTATCTAGAGCTGGTATACCCTACCCCAAAAACTTTATTGAAGGAAAATTTTTTAGCCATCATGGAATTGTAATGTTAAAAAAAGATGTATTAAAAAAATACAAATATCTTAATAATACAAGTTTACAACTTATTGAAGATAATGAGTGGTTAAAATTAATTGAACATGATTATGTTATTAATTCTTATTTACATAAAAAGATTAAACCTGAAATTAACACTAGAAAAGACATAAAAGAATTCTTTCCAATAAAAATATAAACCTTTTTAAGTTTTATTTTTTAAAATTAATGAATAAATCAAATATATCTTTATTTTCCTACATACCCTACGCTATGTAACTCTTGGGCTTTGTCAGCTTGCACCAAATTTTCTATATTTTTAGAATTTTTCTTTGATTAAAAAGCCTTCTCAACATTTTGTAGAATTAGTCTAGTCGAGGGTTTTAAAAATATTCTTTGATATGTCTTGTAAATTATTCTAAATAACTTGATGCAAAAAACATATAATATCGTAAAAATTTTATATTTACTTTATTTACTTGTTCTTTTAGATTAAATTCTAGTAGTTCAGTATTGTAAAAAAATTTTTAAAAACCTTCATTTAAAATTTATAAGTTTATTTAATGCAAAAAAAAATACTTTTATTAAACCCTAACAAATGGGGCAGAGGAATTACCCCAATATGGATTGCAAGTCATAGCTCTATATTAAAAAAAAATGGTTTTGATGTAAAACTGTTTGATTGTACGTTTTATAAAGATTGGTCAGATTTTGAAATTAAAATAAATACAGAAAATAATCAATTTCAAGAAACTGACTACTTAGAAAATATTATATATAATGAGTCGTCTGTGCTTATTGATTTAGAAAAGACTGTTAAAGAATACAAACCTGATATAATTTTTTGGTCAGCTTTATCATCACATATTCATGGAGAGGGTGAATATATAAACATAGAATATGGACACCAATTAGTTTCAAAACTTAAAGAGTTTAATGGTATTAAGGTTTGTGGAGGAATTCAAATTACAGCTGATTCTGAAAAAACTTTTAATAGATTTAATAATATTGATTATTTGATTGGTGGAGAATCTGAATTAGTATTGAATGAAATTACAAAAAGTTATCCGGACATTGATCAAATAAAAAAAATTTATGGTGTAAATTTTTATGAATATAAAACAAAAAAGTTTATTAAAAATAAAAAACAAAAAATTATAGACAATCTTGATATAATTACGCCGTATGATTATTCTATATTTGACAAACAAGTGTTCTTAAGACCTTATAATGGAAAAGTTATCAAAGCTATAGATTATGAAATTTCTAGAGGATGTGTTTATACGTGTTCTTATTGTGTTGAGACTATAATTCAACGCTACTATGATTTTAAAGATTATAATCAAAATGGTACATTGAAAAATTTTAAAAGTTACTTGAGAAATAAATCTGCTAAAAAAATATTTGCAGAGATCGAAAGCTTAAATAAAAATTTAGGTATTAAGTTATTTAGGTGTCAAGATACAAATTTTTTAACAATCAACAGAAGTATGCTCAATGAACTAGCAGAATATATATTGGCATCAAATTTAGATATAAAACTTTATATTGAAACTAGAGCCGAAGGCATTAATGAAACGGCCATAGAATTATTAAAGAAATTGAAAGTTGATGGAATTGGAATGGGTTTGGAATTATCAGACGAAAATTTTAGAGAAAAAAATTTAAATAGGTATGTTAACCAGGAAAAGATAGAGGCAGCTTTTATGTTATTAAAAAATGCGAATATAAAAAGAACTGCTTATAATATTATTGGTTTACCAAATCAAAGTGAAGAATCTATCATTGAAACTATAAAATTTAATATAAAAATAAATCCAGATGTTAGTGTGGTTGCATTTTATTCTAAATATGATGGTACAGATCTAACGAAACAAGCCAAAGAAAATTTTGAAGAATTTCCGACTGGTATGGATGCACAAATACGATCTAAAATAATTAATCATAGGATATCAGGTGATTTGCTTAATTTTTATAAAAAAAACTTTAATAAACTAATTAAAAATAATTTATTAAATATTGAAATGCTAAAAAAAACTTGTAACGTTTCTTAGATATTAATATCTCAACTATTTTAATATGATAAATTATTTAAAGAAAAAATTAAAAAATATATTAGGTATTGAAGAATTGAATGAAAAAATTGAGAACAATATATTCTTAAATGGAAAAATTTTAATAGAATCTAATTTAAAAAATTTCTCGAAATCAATAGAAAAACAAAGTGTTAAAGTATTTTCACAATCTGGTGAGGACGGAATAATACAATATATAGTTTCTAAAATTAATACAAAAAATAAAAAATTTGTTGAGTTTGGTTGTGAAAAATATTCAGAGTCTAATACTAGATACCTCTTATTTAACAATAATTGGAGTGGATTGATTATTGACGGAAGTCTAAAAAATATTAAAGAAATTAAAAAAAGTTATTATTACTGGAAACATGATTTAACAGCTATTAATGAATTTATCAAAAAAGATAATATTGAAAACATAATAAAAAAATATGATTTTCACAAAAATCTTGGTTTGCTATCTGTTGATATTGATGGAAATGATTATTGGATCTTAAATGAATTAAAAGATCTAGAGCCAGATATCATAATTTGTGAATATAATAGTCTATTGGGAATGAATGATTCAATTACTCTAAAATATGATGAAAAATTTCAAAGGTCAGAAAAAGATTATGGTAAAATAAATTATGGTGCCTCAATAAAGGCAATTACAAAATTATTAAGTGATAATTATATTTTAGTTAGTGGTAATTCTTTTGGCAATAATATTTTTTTTGTGAATAAAAAATATGAACATCTATTTGAAACAAAAACTATTAAGGAATGTTATGTTGAAATAGGTTTTAATGAATTAATAAATATTGAAACCGAAAAAAAAACTTTTAGTGAGAAAAAAAAATTGATAGACACTTCAAAATTTGAATATGTATAACAATCTTGTTAATTTTCTTGTGAATGAAAAAATTAATTTTAAAGAAAATATATCTGTAAATAATTTTTCGTATATTAAAACTGGTGGAAACGCTAAGTATTTAATTAAACCTGATACAGAAATTAAATATATTAACTTACTAATATATTTAAAAACAAATAAGGTAAATTTTTTCTTAATTGGCAAAACTACAAATATTCTTTTTGATGATAAAAAAGAATATGAATGCATTGTTCAAACAAGCCTATTAAATCAGTTTATTTTTAATAATCTTGAAGTAGAAGTTCAGTCCGGTTTATCAATGCCTAAATTAGCTCATATAATGCTTAATAAAAATATGACTGGGTTTGAATTAATGGAGGGTATACCAGGGTCCGTAGGTGGGGGTATATTTATGAATGCGAGTACTTTTGATAGTGCAATTTCGGACCAATTAATTTCAGTAAAATATTTAAATGATGCAAATGAAATCATTACTAAAAAAAAAGATGCTCTCAATTTATCATTTAGAAAATCAATTTTTCACAACATATCAGGATATATCATTTCTGCAAAATTTAAATGTAAGCAAGGAAATCACGCTGCTATTTTTAAAAAAATGAGAAAATATAAAAAAATAAGATTAGAAATACTGGAGTGGAAAAAGCCAAATCTAGGAAGTAATTTTTGTACTTATGATATTTACAATGAAATTGGGAAAAATAATCTAATGTATGGCATCTTGTATAAAATTTATCGTGTATTTAGACTTTATAAGCTATTTTCAAATAAAAATTTAAATACTTTTACAAAAATTTACTTTGGGTGGAAGAATAATTTTCCTTATTCTGATAAGACACTTAATTCTTTTAAAAAAGAAGTTGGTACAAGTTCTGAGGACTTATCGGCTTACCTTGATGAAATAAATAAAATTACAAAAAATAAACTGCGTCAGGAAATAAGAATAATTTAAAACTATATTTTTTTAATAAACTCTTGTGTGTCTTTTATTAATTGATTAATTTTTAGAACAAAATTATCATCATAATTATTTATTGAATTTAAAGTTTCAAAGGATTTATGATCTGTAAAATGATTATTTTTTAAACCCAAATAATCTAAAATATTAATCACTTTATTAAAACTCCAATAATCATAAAAATACATAAAATTTTTTTTAAATTTTACTGAAAAAATTGTGCCATGGAATGAAGAGGTAAAAACATATTTACATGAATAAAGATGATCAATCCATTCTGTAGGAGATAATGGAATAATCTTATCACACCAATTATTACTAGCTTGAGGAGATAAAGTTTTTAAATAATTTTTTTTGCAATACTCGATAATATGTTTTGTTGTTTCTTTGTCAAAATAACCATAAACAAAGACATAATTTTCTAATCCTTCAATATTTTTTTCTTCAAAGTTAAACATATATGTTGGATCCAACACTAAAGAAGCATCAATTCCTATATCTTTTAATAGTGCTTTTGAGTGAAAATCTCTTACAGAAATTAATGAAAATTTATTTATTAAATCTCTTATTGTGTCCTCAAGTTCAAGGAAGTTTTTTGTAGAACCAAAGGAAGTAGCAAATGATACTTTATTATCACAATTCCAATTTTCGCCAAAAAAAGTAAGGTCTTTTCCTCTATATGGATTGTTAAAATTCCACATTTCATCACTACCAACAACAATTTTGTCAAAATGATAATTTGATATTTTTTTAGACGAGAATAGCATTTCTTTAGGCACATGATTTAATTTGGAAACATACGGTCTAATTTTAGAATATAACGTTCTAGCATTTCTAATCTTTTTTAAACTTAATTTGAAAAAAAAATCTTTATATTCTTTAAGATGATAACGTAATGCTCTGTAATTTAGGACAGTTACATCGTGTCTTTCAGACAATAAGTTATACAAGGCATAAAGTTGAAGAACACTTCCATAATTTATTGATTTATGTTCTGTCAAAATTGCAATTCTTTTTTTAATCATATTTTTACTTATAAACTTTCGATAAGCTTTTTAGTGTCTCTTTTTTAATTTCATGATAAAATAACTTATTCTTATTTATCAAATATTTATTATTTAAGTAAGTTTTTTTCTTCAGAAAAAGTTTAATATTCTTTGCTAAATCATTAGGGTTTTTAGTAGAAAAAAAAATTGACCCTGGATTTGATTGCTCCATGTGGCCCGGTATATTTGATAAAAATATATGTTTATTAATTGCCCTTGCTTCTTCATTTGGTGTACTCCACCCCTCATAAAGAGATGGATTAATAAAGGCCAAACATTCAGCTTGAAGTTGCTGTAACACTTTTTCACTCACTTGTCCTTTGATAACTACATATTTATTTAATTTTTTTTTAATAATTTCTTTTTTTAAATACTCAAAATAATTTTTTGAGCGATAATCATTTGTATGACCTGTTAAAATAAATTTAATTTGAACTTTTTCTTTTTTTAATATTTCTGATGCTTGCAGAACAACTGGGTGATTTTTATGCTGCCAAAACTGAGCGGGAAATAATATAAATTTATTAACTAAATTGATCTTATTTTCAATCTTAGTTTTTACCAATACACTTGGTACCCTTAGGGCTATGACTTTTTTAGTTAAATTATAATAAGTTTTGAATTCTTTTTTAATTTGATTACTGCTTACAAAAATTTTGTCAGTATTTTTTATTTCAGATTCAATATATTTCTCTCTTAACTTTAAATACTTTGTGTCAAAAAAACTTGATAATACTTTTTGTTGTAAGTCAGGAATCCATCCTATCGATATAATATCATTATTTTTAAAGAGTTTTCTATGAGACAATATATCAATTTTATTTTTTTTTAATAAATTGAATAAAATTAAATCTTTTTTTAATATAAAAATTATTGATTTTCTAATTATATAGAAAAATTTTTCTTTTTTAAAAATACTACTCTCAATAATATTTACCTTATCAGAAATTTTTTTTTTGACAAAATCTGTACTGTCAGTAAAAATTGTAATGTCTTGAGTATCTTTTATTAAGTTAATAATATTTCTATAATAAGATATTCCACCATTCCAATTTGATAGTTCGTTTTTACATATAACAAAACCTATTTTTTTCATTTGCTATTAATTATCACTAAGGTTTTAAATTCATATTATTTAAGTCCAAAATAGGACCATTTAAACTAAGATAATCTTATCTAATTTTATGCAAGCAATCTTGCAATTAATGTAATTTAAGATATTTATACCCGTAAATGCAAAAATTAAAATATAAAATAAATACACCAAGTGTTTCAGCTTTAGAAAAAAAATATGTAAATGACGCTCTAAACAAAGGTTGGTTATCTAGTGGTGGTGAACACACTAAAATTTTTGAAGAGAAAGTATCTAAATTCGTTGATAGAAAATTTTGTATTGCAGTTCAGAGTGGGACAGCTGGTATTCATGCAGCTCTTAAAGCGGCAGGTGTTAAAACGGGAGATAAAGTTATCACACCAAATTATACATGCTCATCGAGTATATCATGTATATCTCAATTAAATGCAATTCCAGTAATTGTTGAAATAGAAGATGAAACACTAGGTTTAGATTATGATCTTTTTGTTAAAGCAGTAACAATTCATAAACCTAAGGTAGCCCAAATCGTGCATGTCTATGGTCATCCCTGTAGAGACACATTAAAAATCATAAACTTTTGTAAAAAAAATAATATAGTTGTTATCGAAGATGCAAGCGAGGCTCTTGGTGCAAAAATTATGAATAAAAAATGTGGTTCTCTTGGAGATATAAGTGTGATTTCTACAAGATCTGAAAAGATGATTGGTTGTGGTGAGGGAGGTCTAATATTGACAAATAATAAAATTCTATATGAAAAAGCAACTATTTATTGCAACAGACATGCTCCCTTTAGAAAAAAAAGTGACCCTTACTGGAAAAAATACGAAGTTACTGGAGAAGGTTACAATTATTTGATGCCACATTTGTCTGGCGCATTTGCAAGAGGACAAATTGAAAGATTCCAAAAAGATTTATTGCCTAAAAAAAAAATGGTAGGAAATTTATATAGTAAACATTTCAAAGAAACTCCCAATTACAAGTTAACACAAAAAAGGTTAAAAAAAACATCTCCTGTTTTTTGGCTTAATTCTTTATATTTCAAATCATTATCTGTTAATAATGTAAAGAAACTTGGTTTATTCCTTCAGAGTAAAGGGATAGAGGTGAGACCTGGGTTTTGGCCATTGTCTTTAATGAAATGTTTTAATCCAAAATATGTAGGTATAAAAAAAATAAGTGAAGATATTAAAGATAAAATAATAATACTTCCATCAAGTATAGATCTAAAAAATAAAGATATAATATTTTTTAAAAAACAAATTGATTTTTTTATAAAAAATAAATAAATATTTGGTTTAATTTTTTAGTCAAATATTTCTTCAATTTTTTGATTATTTAACCTTAATTTCTTATCACAAATGTTTTTAACAACCTCATCATGAGTGGCAATTAAGATGGTTACATGCTTCTTTAGAGTTTTTATTTGATTTAATATTAATCTTTCATTTTGTTCATCTAGTGAACTTGTGGGTTCATCTAAAATTAAAACCTCTGGATTGTTATATAAGGCTCTAGCAATTCCAAATCTTTGCTTTTCACCACCTGATAACTTGCTCCCAAATTCACCAACTTTATAATTGATATTATCTTTTAAATTATTAACAAATTCTTTTAAGCCTGCTTTTTCAATAGAGTCATAAATTCTTTTTTCATCTATGCTTTCTTCATTTATGCCGAATGCTATATTTTTTTTTATAGAATCGTCTGTAAAGTAAACGGATTGAGGCACATAACCTATTTTAGACATCCAAGAACTCTTAAAATTTAAAATATTTTTTCCATCTACTAACATGTGTCCCTCAGATGGTTCTAGTAAAGTCATAATTATTTCTAAAAGTGTACTTTTTCCCGATCCGCTTTTTCCAATTAAGCAAATGCTATCTCCCTTATTAATTTCAAAATTAAAATTATCAAATATTTTTTTATTATTGTGTTTGAAAGTAAAGCTTAAATTAGTAATTTTAATTTTTTCTTTAAATTCAATTGTTTCTAAATTATTTTTTATCAATGATTGACTCATATTTTTATTTATTTCCTCAGTAACCTTATCAATTGCAGGCATTCCAAATTTTATTCTTTGAACTGAAGATGTAATTTTATTAAAACTTGGAAGAATTCTAAAGGCCACAAAAGCAAATACTGCCATTTTTTGAATAATAATCTCTGGTGAATTAGTACTAGAAAAAGTAAGTATTATAAATATTATAAACATAGAAATGCTCACAATTTCAAAAATAATTTTTGGAACAGAAGAAAAAAATAAGAATTTTTTACTTACTGAAGCATATCTTTCATTATGTTTTTTAAAAAAATTTAAAAAAAAATTTTCTTTTTGATACAATTTTGTTTCCTTAATACTGTTAAATCCTTCTTGTAAATATTTTATTTTTTTAGTTTGGTTGATTTGTCTATCATTTCCCCACACTTTCAAATTTTTATTTAAAAACTTAAAATAGATTAATATTACGAAGATCATAACTGAGGAAATTATAAGAGTAAGTTGCGTGTCAAAAAAAAATAAAAAGGTGAATATAGAAAAAATTAAAATAATTTCAGAACAAAATAATACTATTGGCATTAGGTAATTATTTGCAACTTCAGAGGTTTCATTAGTAATGTTTGAAATTAATATTGATGAATTTGAATTTTTTAGATTTTCAAAATTTGAAAAAATATATTTTTTAAAAAGCAAATCTGATAAATTTCTTTGGAAACTTGTTATAAATGAAAGCTGTCTATTGGTTAAATATAGAACAAAAAAATTTTTACTTAGAATAATTAAAAAAAAATAAAATAATGTTAAATACATTATTTGTTCACTTGAACTAAATCCTAAAAATATAAACTGAATTAAATCTGGGGAAAAATGGTTTTCTAAATTGCCATTAAATAAAATTGTTACTATTGGAATAATTAAACTAATACCCACTAATTCCAATATTGTAATTATTAAAGAAAATAGAATTAGTTTAAAAAATTCAGCTTTCTCAGCTATATTTAAAAACCTCAAATGTTCAAAAAATTTAATTTTCATAATAATTTATCTGTATCAAACATTGTATAGTTATTGGAATTAATAAATTTATAATATTTTTTATAAATTGTTGTATTTTCAACATCGTCAATTTTTTTAATTTTATCAAAAATTTTATCTAGAAATCTATATTCAAAATCTTTTTGAAAACCTACAAAATCTTTGGGGGCATGAGTTGGTGTTTCTGCAAAGAAAGCATTATCATTTTTATCTAAAAAATTTATTAAATAATATAATACTAAGGACTTTTCTATTTGATTATCATCTAATTTTTCTATTTTATGAATATTTTCAATCAAATATCTGTACTCTTTAACAGTTTTTGCCTCATTTGTTGTCCCGCAATAGCTATATGGAGTGTTACATGAGGTAACTGATGGAATTCCATAACATCCAAAGTCGATTCCAGCGCTACCGCGTGCAGTTATTATACAATCTGCATTATCTTTCACGAACATAGGATTTAAATCCTCAGGGTACATTTTAATATGTGAAACTTCGTTCTGAGGTGCTGCTTTTAGCGCTCTATAAGTTATATCTTCAATTTTACTGTGAATAAATTCAGTTGGATGTTTTTTAATTAGTACATTTATATTTTTATTCTTTGATAATAAATGAATTGTATTTTCCATCCATATATAAAAATCGATATACAGTTTTCTACGATTTTCAAATACACCATCAAAAACATTATGCGAATAAAGCACCACTAATTTTTTATTTAGATCAAAATTTAATTTTTTATATAAATTTTCTTTTGTTTGATAATTTTTATTTAAAAAAACATATTTAGCGTCAACAAATTCATTTTTATGAAATTTTCCTTGAAACTTTTTATCTAATAAATCCTTTGATTTTTTAAGAAAATTATTTTTTTTAGTCAAAGAATATAAATAAAATCTATGGTTTATATATGGTCTGGGTATACTCCTGTGACTAAATCTTTTATACTTTCTAATTGACGAGCCAGAAAATGGCCCAAAAAAAATATAAGCTAATATACTACGTTTCAAGCAATATTGAAAAAGATTTCCTCTTGGTGTAAATTGAGTTTCCTTTCCTGCAAAACAATTTATGTTTTTCTTACTTATTGCCTCATTGATTTTTAGAGACATAAGAAATGATTTAAACATAAAGTATTTTAAACCAGAAATATCTGAAACTGTCCCAGTCATGTTGAACCTTAGATAGTCATCATATCCAATTTTAGAAATTTCTATACCTTCATAAGTATAACTGAAATCTTGGCACGATTTTATACTGAATATTTTATTGGTTTCATTATAGATTAATTTAAATTTCTTAAAAACAACACAAAGGGTAAAAAATAATGAATTAATATAAATAATATTTTTTAAATTAAAGCTATTATAAATTTTTTTTTTTATTAATGAAAAATTCTTATCAAATACAATTACAGGTAAATTAATTATTTTTTCAATTTTTTTAGTATGTGAAATCAAAGTGTATAAATAAAGAAAGCTATCATCATAGCCATCCATTATTATATATTCTTTTTTATTTTCGTAATTGATATTTTTTTTCCATAGTCTGTTTAAAATTTTTAATTTATCATTAAATTTTAAATAAAATTTTGGAAAATGATAAACTGATGACAAAAACACTTTAATATTTTGGTAAAAAATAGTGATTAGATAAACGGTTAGCGATTTTAAAAAAAAATAGATTGAAAACACGCTATGATTTTTCATTATAATTTAGTATGTGAAAATTTTTTTAAGCTCATTGATGTTTTTTATCTCAACACTTCTTGGAGAACTCTTATTACCTTATCTTGTTCTAATTTTGACATTTTATAATAAATAGGAATGCTTATTGCTGACTTAGAATAGTTTTCTGAAATTGGATAATCACCATCCTTAAAGCCCATGTTTTTAAATATTGGTTGAAGATGAACAGGTAAATAATGAAGATTTATACCTATGCCTTTTGAAAGAATTTGATTAAACAATCTATCATAATTTTTTTTAATAGTTTCTAATCTAAATCTTATTACGAATAAATGGTATGATGAATATATAGTCTTATCAACTTCTGGCAAAATTATTGGGAGATCTTTCAATTTTTGTAAATACCTTTTTGCAATTTTATTTCTATAGTTTAAAAAATTATTAATATTCTTAAGTTGACTTACTCCAAGTGCAGCCTGGATGTCGCTCATTCGGTAATTAAAACCTAGTAATTGCTGCTCATAGTACCACTTACTTTTAATTTTTTTTTTTAATTGTTTTATATCTTTTGTTATTCCATGGGTTCTTAATTTAACCAGTATATCTCTGTATTTCTTGCTATTAGTTGTAATCATTCCACCCTCTCCCGTTGTTATAGGTTTAACTGGGTGGAAACTAAATACTGTGATGTCTGACCATTTACAATTTCCAACTTTATTTTTTTTATATCTCGAACCTAACGAATGTGAAGCATCTTCTAAAATTTTAAAACCATAAATCTTTGATAACTTATAGATTTTTTCTTGTGGCGTAGGTCTTCCTGCAAAATGTACTGGTACAAGTATTTTTGGGAGCTTCTTTTGTTTCTTTGCAATTTTTAATTTTTCTTCTAGCTTTTCTATAGATATATTATTTGATTTTTCATCAATATCTACAAAACTTACATTTGCTCCACAATGCAACCCGCAACTTGCAGACGAAACAAACGTGTTTGGCACAGTCCACAAGATATCATTTTTTTTTAAACCTAATGCAATACATGATAAATGTAGTGCTGCTGAAGCGCTACTTACTGCAAGAGCATGCTTTGATCCAACATAATTTTTAATTTTGCTTTCAAATAATGGAACTTGCTCACCCTGTGTTAAATATTTAGATTTTAAAACATTTGTTACTGCTTTTATATCTTTTTGAGAAATAAATTGTTTGCTGTAGGGTATCATTAATAATTAATGTAATCCCTCAAAATATTTTGTATTTTTTTAACTGATAAAAAATCTTTGTTAGTATCGCTTCTATATTCAAAAGTTTCAGTTACTTCTTTTCCACCATTTTTTTTTATATAGTCTTTTATTTTATAATCTCTAGACGTGGGCAAAATAACATAATATTTATCAAAAATAACTGAATTGATGCTCTCTGAAAATGAAATCATTTCTTCGTGTAGCTTTTCACCAGGTCTTATTCCAACAAATTTTATTTTAGATTTTGGCATAATTGCTTTTGCTAAATCTATCAAATTGTAACTTGGAATTTTTGGGACAAAAATTTCACCACCACTTGCTTTCTGCATAGAAAGTAAGACCATTTCTACTGCATAATCTAAGGAAATATTAAATCTTGTCATTTCTTTGTGAGTAAGTTCTATAGTTTTGTCATTTTTTTTCTCTATTAATAATGGAACTATTGACCCCCTGCTTCCCATTACATTTCCATATCTCACAACACATGCAACTAGTTTACTTTTACCCTTAATATTTTCAGCACTAACAACTAATTTATCAGAGCATAGTTTTGTAGCGCCATATAAATTAATTGGGGAGCTTGCTTTATCGGTAGAAAGTGAAATTAATTTTGAGATATTATTTTTCAAACAACACTCAACAACATTTTGTGTTCCTATTATATTAGTTTTGATAGTTTCAAATGGATTGTATTCACTTGTAGGAACCTGTTTTAATGCTGCTGCATGAATTACAATATCAACATCATTAAAGGCCATATTTAACCTTTCAGAGTCCCTTATATCTCCAATAAAAAACCTCAAAATTTTATGATGTTTTGTTTTTTCATAATCTTTCATCATTTCGAATTGTTTTAATTCGTCTCTAGAGAAAATAATTATTTTTTTAATTTTTTTATATTTTTTTAAAATTGTTGATATAAATTTTTTACCAAAAGAACCTGTTCCTCCAGTTATAATAATTGTTTTGTTGTTTAGCATAAGATTTAAAACAGCCTATTATGATACTTATTTATCATTATGATTAATTATTTTCATAGTTGTGGTTATATATTTTTGAATAGTTATAGATAATTTTTTATCATTATTTTTAATGATTTTAAATAATTTTTTTACCCTTTTTTTGCTATTGCAAACATTCCTTTTGATTTACCTTTTAAAAATTGTGGAATAAACTTAGCATTATTGGTAAATGGTACTAGATAATTTGCATTGAAAAATTTAAATCTTCCATGATACCACCACTTTGATTTACATCTTAAATTTGGCATAATTTTGATATCCATAAATTTCTTTATAGACAAAATTTCAGCTAAAGACTCAGGTGAATAGGGTTTTACGTGAGTTACATCATCATAAAATATATTTTTACTATATTTCCAATTTGGGGTAGATAAAAATAAGTAACTCTCTTTTTTTAATACTCTTCGACTTTCACTTAAAAATATATCTGGGTTTTTTAAATGCTCAAGAACTGCAAGACTAATTACTAAGTCAAATTTATTATCATCAAAAGTAAATTTATCTTTTTCAAAATCTAAATCTTTGATATCTAATGATGAATATGAAATTTCTCTTTTTTCAAACTCATTTTTTAAGAACTGATCACCAGATCCAAGATCTAGAATACTACAACCTCTTTTTAACTCAAAACCAAAAAATATCCTCAATAAATAAGTAATAGTATCAAATTCTCTTTCAGCCATTAAATTTCTATTATGGTTTTTCCAATGGGATACCTTGTTACGTAGATAATCTTGTTTGAATGTCATTTTTAAATTTAATCTATATAAACACAAATAAAATTTTTACTAACCTAATTTTACTATATTTATTATAAACTGTTGAATATTGAGTGATTTTTCACTAATTAACTAAATTAATAATAAATGATTATGAAAACTAAAACAATTTGCTTAATACCTGCGAGAGGCGGTAGTAAAAGAATAAAAAATAAAAATGTTAAAAAATTTTTTGGCAAGCCTCTTTTAGAAAGAGTAATTGAAAATGCTAAAAAAAGTAAATTATTTGACGATATTTATGTGTCAACTGACTCAGCTTTAATTGAAAAATTAGCAACTAGTTGTGGTGCAATTGTTCCCTATATTAGATCAAAAAAATTATCAAACGATCATGCTATTATAAAATCTGTAATAGATGATTTTATAAGCAAGGTTATTTTAGATATAAAACAAAAAATTAATATTTTCGTTTTATATCCTACATCAGTTTTTGTAGACAAAAAATTGATTATTAAATGTAATCAAATACTTCAGACAACAGAATATGTAACTACAGTTAAAAAATTTCCACACCCTATAGAGAGAGCTTTAAAATTTAATAAAAATAAATTAGAGCCATTAAACTTAAAAAAGAAGCTTATGAGAACTCAAGATTTGAAAGATTATTATTATAATTCAGGACAAATTGACTGTTTTAAATTGAATGCCTGGGTT
>MDTF01009520.1_pt1 | contig 40129 bp, 33 predicted proteins | sample 811191 | NCBI WGS metagenome assembly MDTF01 (sample SAMN05326649, study PRJNA326480) | marine metagenome | isolation source: seawater | place: Southern Ocean | collected 2011 | reverse complement strand
GGAGACTCTTTAATTACAATATCGCTAATTGTTACACCGCAATAGCGTGGGGATAGCGCATTATTTTCAACCTGAACCTCCATTTTTAAAGTTCTGTTTTCGATCTTAAAATTGGATGTAGAAGGCGTTATTAATTCTAAGGAAATATCCTTTTGTTTTAAACCAGCTCGAAGGTCGCGGGCAACACCCAAGTGGCTCATAGCATCTGCGCGATTAGGAGTTAATCCTATTTCAAAAACAATGTCATTTTCAACGGCCAAAACCTCGCTTGCAGGAGTTCCTGCAGCTATTTTTTGGTCTAAGATCATGATTCCATCATGAGCGTTTCCAAGCCCAAGCTCATCTTCTGCGCATATCATTCCTTGGCTTACTTCTCCTCTAATTTTACCTTTTTTAATCTCCCAAGGATTTCCATCAGCGTCATATAGCGTTGTGCCTATGGTTGCCACAGGCACTTTTTGTCCTGCTGCAATATTAGGAGCTCCACACACAATTTGCAACGGTTCACCAGATCCTAAATCTACTTTAGTAACTTTTAAACGGTCAGCGTTTCCATGTTGCTCACACGAGATTACATGGCCAACGATAATACCTTCTAGCCCGCCAAGGACAGAAGAAAATGGAGTAATACCCTCTATTTCAAGACCTAAGTCTGTTAATAGCGCTCCTGTTTGCTCGGCATTCCAATTAGTGTTAATGAATTGTTTAAGCCAATTGTATGAAATTTTCATAATGCATTTTTCCTTAAAGAGCAGCAAATATAACAATACCATGGCTTTTTATACTTTAGAATACCTTGAAAAGTTTGATGCGCTTTTAAAATTGCGTTTTTGGATAGGATTTGGGAAGTATTTTAGTAGGTGAGCCCGGTTTCATTGGGCAATTAAGATATGTAATTCCAGATATTTTTATACTTAGCTATTTGTGCGTGGGTGTTTTTAATGTTTTCATTTTTGGGAAGCATCAATGAGGGGTCTTCTTTAAGGGTTTGACTTGCATAGCTTCTTGCTATTTTTAAGATGTGTGTATCTTTTATAATGTCTGCTATTCTTAGGTTTAAGACCCCGCTTTGCTGTGTTCCCATGATGTCTCCGGGCCCTCTAAGTTTAAGATCTACCTCAGCAATTTCAAAACCATCACTGGTGCGTGTCATAGTTTCTAAGCGAGTTTTTGCATCAAGAGATAGTTTATGGCTTGTCATTAAGATGCAATAGCTTTGCTCTGCGCCACGTCCTACGCGTCCTCTTAGTTGATGTAATTGAGATAGCCCAAAGCGTTCTGCGCTTTCAATAATCATGACCGAGGCATTAGGAACATTTACTCCAACTTCAATAACTGTAGTTGCTACCATGATTTGAGTTTCTCCTTTTATAAAGCGATTCATTTCAAACTCTTTATCTGCTGGTTTCATTTTACCGTGTACAATAGAAATTTGATATTTTGGTTGCGGAAATTCTCTAGAAATACTTTCATAACCATCCATCAAATCTTTGTAATCGAGTACTTCACTTTCTTGAATAAGTGGGTAAACAATGTAAACCTGCCTGCCTAAAGCAGTTTCATCTTTGATGAACTTAAAAACTTTTAGTCTATTGGCGTCAAAGCGATGCACTGTTTTTATATCTTTTCTTCCAGGTGGAAGCTCGTCAATAACGCTAATGTCTAGGTCTCCATAAACGCTCATAGCAAGGGTGCGTGGAATAGGAGTAGCCGTCATGACTAATACATGTGGAGGGTATTTGTTTTTGTGCCATAATTTACTTCTTTGAGCTACACCAAAACGGTGTTGTTCATCTATTACAGCAAGCCCTAAGTTTTTAAATTTCACTTTATCTTCAAGTAGGGCATGGGTGCCTATTAGGATGTTTAAATCACCATTTTCTAAGGCTTCATGAATTTCCCTTCTTCTTGAAGTCTTTGTTGACCCAGTAAGTATTGATATACTGATATTTAGTGAGTTACATAATTCTTTTAATCCGTTGTAGTGCTGGACTGACAAAATTTCAGTCGGAGCCATTAAACAGGCTTGGAAACCGTTGTCAATAGCTATTAGCATTGATAATAGGGCTACAATGGTCTTTCCGCTACCTACATCTCCTTGCAATAAGCGGTTCATTTGCGCATTGCTTCCTAAATCATGTCGTATTTCTTTGATTACTCTCTTTTGTGCGCCAGTTAAATCAAAGGGTAAATTATCTTTATAAAAGCTGTTAAAGTGGTCACCTATTTTGGTGAAAGGGTAGCCTTTTATTTTGCTTTTATGCACTAAATTTTTAAGTAATAATTGCAACTGTATAAAAAATAATTCTTCAAATTTTAAACGATACGTTGCCTTTGCTAATTCTTCACCATTTTCTGGAAAATGAATATTAAATATTGCTTTGCTCTTTGACATCAATTGCAAAGACTCGAGTATGTTTGGTGAGAGTGTTTCTACAAATGAATTTTTAAGTTCTAAAAATAGTTGTTCCATCAGGCCATTTACTACTCTATTGGTAATTCCGCTATTGCCTAGCTTCTCTGTAGAGGGATATATAGGTTGTAGGGCAGAGCGTAGCTTACTTTGGTGTTCTTTTAATAGTTCTAGTTCTGGATGCGGCATTGCATAGGTGCCATTAAACCAGTTTGTCTTTCCAAAGGCTACATAGGGTTCATTAAGTTTTAGGTTTTCTTTTATCCATTTATGGCCCCTAAACCAAACTAGTTCCATCATGCCGTTGGCATCTTTAAAGGTAGCTACAAGGCGTTTGCCGCGTTTTGGTCTACTGTTTTTAGATGTGTGATTCTTCCTATAACCTGAACATCAGCACTATTGCGTTGTAGTTCTTGTATTTTATAGTATTGAGTTCTATCAAGGTATCTATTTGGAAAAAGATTTAATAAATCTTGAAAAGTAAAAATTCCTAACTCTTTTTTCAACAAATCTGCCCTATTAGGCCCAACGCCTTTAAGATATTCTATGGGTGTTTGTAAAAAGTTAGCATTCATACAACGAATTTACTTAATTTGGCAACACATTTACTAGTATCCTTTTATGAAATATCTTCTTTTTTTATTTTTTCCGTTTCTTGCTTATTCTCAACAAACACAAGTGGTTGATATTATACGTATTTCGGCAGAAGTACGCCCTAGTTTATCTGAAAAACAAATTCACGGGAGGGTTACTGTTACCTTTTTGATATTAAAAGACACCCAAGAGGTATATCTTGATGCAGTAGCAATGGAGCCTGAGGCTGCTAGTAAAAGCGCTAATACAGCTATAATGGTTCGTTTTACGAAAGATAAGGTTTGGCTTGAGGGTGCTTTTAAAAAAGGCACAACCTATAGTGTTAATTTTGAGTATGCGGCGACTCCTAACAAAGCACTCTACTTTGTTGGAGAGCAAATCTGGACCCAAGGGCAAGGTAAAAATACATCTCATTGGCTTCCAAGTCTTGATGATATGAATGATAAGATTGAGTTTGATCTTACCATTTTAGCCCCAAAGGGCAAGACTGTTGTTAGTAATGGTAGCTTGATAAAAAAGATTGACTCCCAAGGCCTTACTTCTTGGTTTTTTGATATGAAACAACCAATGTCGAGTTACCTGGTGGCATTTACTATTGGAAACTATAGCTCCACTAATATGTTTTCTAAGAGTGGTATTTCCCTAGAGCATTACATAGACGTGCAAGACACGTTACATTTGGAGTCTACCTACCGCTATAGCAAAAAATTATTTGATTTTCTTGAGGCTGAAATAGGGGTAGCGTATCCTTGGCAAAACTATAAGCAAGTTCCTGTTCGTGATTTTCTATATGCGGGTATGGAGAACACGGGATGCACCTTTTTTTCTAAAGCCTTTGTGGTAGATAGTATAGGGTTTAAAGATAGAAATTATGTAAAGGTAAACGCTCATGAATTAGCACATCAATGGTTTGGTAATTTGGTTACAGAGACTTCTGGCACCCACCATTGGTTGCACGAAGGTTTTGCTACCTATTATGCTTTACTGGCAGAGCGAGAGCTATTTGGAGATGATTATTATTACTGGAAGTTGTTTGAATCTGCCAACAGGTTAATGGCTCTTAGTGAGCAAGGAAAAGGACAGTCTATGCTAGATGCTAAGGCTTCTTCCTTGACTTTTTATGAGAAAGGAGCTTGGGCCTTGCATTTGTTGCGAGAGGCTATTGGTGAAGCCTCTTTTAGCGCTGCTATAAAAAGTTACTTAAACAAATACCAATTTAAAAACGTGAATACAACTCAATTTATAGCAGAAATTAAAGCCCATACTTCCATAGATGTTTCACAATGGCAGAAAGACTGGCTGCAACAAGCTGACTTCAAGGCAACACAGGCTTATAGGTCCTTAGTGGCTTCTGCTTTTATGAAGTCTTATTTTGAGATTGCTTCTCTTGCACCAGAAGCCTTTATTGATAAAAAAATATTTTTAGAAACTGCCCTTACATCTCCCAACGATTATATAGGCCAAGAAGCCGTTTATCAATTATCTAGAGAACCCTTTGCTGATGTATTACCATTGTACAAAATAGCCTTTAATAGCGAAAATTTATTTGTACGTCAGGCTATTGCCTTGTCGCAAGAAGATTCTATACCAAAAGCCATACAGCTTGATTTTGAAGGTCTATTAGAAGATCCATCTTATGTAACCCAGGAAACAGCATTACTAAAATTATGGCGCTATTTTCCAGAAAACAGGGCGCGATATTTAGACTTAACTAAGACAAGTATTGGGTTTCAAGATAGAAACTTAAGGCAGTTGTGGTTGGTATTGGCTATCAATACAAAGGGCTATGAGCAAGATAGCCATGCTTCTTTTGTAAAAGAGTTAAAGGGGTATGCAAGTGCTACCTATAGCTTTGAGCTTAGAGAAATAGCCTTCGATTATATTGATACACTATCGCTTTGGGACCTTGAAACCATAGAGAGTTTGTTGCAAGCAACAACGCATCATTACTGGCGCTTTAGAGATGCGGCAAGAAAACACCTAGACACAATTTTGAAACAAGAGTCTTTAAAAAGGGTAGTGGTAGAGGCTGCAAACAATGCAACCCCTGCTGAAATATCTTACCTTGAGCGTATCGGTTTTGTAATAAAACATTAGTGAAGACAGTTTCAAGTCTTAAAAGAGCTCGTGAATTTCTTTCTTTACGTACAAAAGTCCTTTTTGCGAAGGTGTTATTGCTCCCATAAAATGATTTAATACAGCTTCCCTAAGTTTGTCTGCTGTTTCAATCTTTTCATTCATGGCCGTTTGTCTAATGATTTGTATGGTAGTGTTTTTTGTAGTTTTAGTTACGTTCCAAGACTCTACAGATAAATAAATTTGTTGCGTTAAGTTATGTACAAACTCGTCTTCGATACTTCTTATAAGATCATCTTCATACTTATTAAGATCATTGCTTGTTGGTTTTATACGAATCAACAAGCTGTTAGGGTCTATGCGTTCAAGTAGTAGTACAACACGTTCATAAGCCTGTAGGCGTAGGGGGAGTATTTTTCCCTGCGCGTCTTTGTGAATTAAAAACCGCCTGCGTCCTTCTTCATTATCTGTATGTGTTTTAAAAAAAAGATAAGCAATGACCCCCACGATAATAGCAGAGAGTAAAGAGGCAAAATAAGGTAGTAGTGCTTGAGATTCCATAATGGGTGTGTTTTCAATAAGTAAGAGGGTATAACCAACGTGTTTGGTTTTTATTGTTTAATGCAATGATTACACATGTAGTTTACCCTTAGTTTTTTTTTTAAATATAATCTGTTTATAGGTAGCAACTAGATTATTTTATTGATTTAAAAAATCTAAGGCTAGTTGCGTTAATGACTTAACACCTAGCAACATCCCAGCATCGTCTATTTGAAAATCTGGAGTGTGATGCGGGTAAGGTTTTTTATTACCGGGTGTCATCCCTCCAAGGAAAAAGTATACGCCAGGTATTTTTTCTTGAAAATAACTAAAGTCTTCTCCTCCCGTAACTGCCTTCATGCCCAGTACCTTGTCATCTCCAGCTACCTTTTTTAAGGTGCTAATTGCCTTTGTAGTTAGGGCAGGATCATTATAGGTTACAATAGTGTTATTCTGCCAATCTATAGTGGCAGTTCCTCCATAGGCCTTTGCTATGTCACTTGCCATTTCTGTCATGCGTCTAATGATCATAGTTCTCATCTGTGGGTTTAAGGTGCGTACGGTTCCAATCATTTCTGCATTTTCTGGAATTACATTAAAGCGAGTTCCACTAGTTATTTTTCCAACGGTGATAACTGCAGGCGCCTCAATGAGATAAGACTCTCTTGAGATAATAGTTTGAAAACCGTCAATAATTTTTGCTGAAATTAAAATAGGATCTACTCCACTCCAGGGAGCAGACCCATGAGATCCTTTTCCTTGCACATTCACCACAAAACGTTCTACAGCGGCCATAATACCTTCTGGTTTTAGTGTAATAGTTCCAACAGGTGTTCCGCTATTAATATGCAGTCCATAAATAGCGTCTACTTTAGGATTTTCTAACACACCTTCTTTTACCATAAGCTTTGCACCGCCCTGCTCACCGGGAGGTGGTCCTTCCTCTGCTGGTTGAAAAATAAATTTAATAGTACCATTAATTTTATCTTTGTGTTTGCTTAAAACCTCTGCAACACCCATTAAAATAGCAATGTGCGTGTCATGACCACAGGCATGCATCACGCCTGTCTCTGTGCCTAGAAAAGTAGCTCGCACTTTACTTTTATATTCAAGATTATTACGTTCTGTTACTGGAAGCCCATCAATATCTGCTCTTAGAGCAACGACCTTTCCAGGTTTGTTTCCTTTAAGTAAAGCAACTACACCCGTTTTTGCCACACCAGTTTGCACCTCCATACCTAAAGCTTTTAAATGTTGCGCTATCTTATCTGCCGTTTTAAACTCACGGTTAGAGAGCTCGGGGTTTTCATGAAAGTAACGACGCCAATCAATTATTTGCGACTCTATATTTTGGATGTCTTTAAGGATGCTTTGATCCATTTGAGCATTAGCGGTACATACTGTAAGTAATAGTAGTAAAAAGGAATGGTATTTTTTCATAAGAATAGCGGGTTCATAATTAAAGTTAATGCTTTAAAGATATTCAAATTTCAGAAATTAAACCATTGGTTTTTTGTTTATAAATTCTGAAATATGATTGAGTACTATTCCTTCCTTTTACGTATTTTCACAGTCAATGCATTGCCTTATTTTGTCACATTTCCAAAACTATTTTGGTTCTTTAAAATTTTAAAAACACCCTTGGAAGAATATTTAAAACAATTAAACGAAGCTCAATTAGCACCAACAATTCAAAAGGATGGTGCTATGATTGTAATTGCCGGAGCCGGCTCTGGTAAAACACGGGTACTTACCTATAGAATTGCTTTTTTAATGTCAAAAGGCGTTGACCCATTTAATATTTTAGCGCTCACCTTTACCAACAAAGCTGCGCGTGAAATGAAAAAGCGTATTTCTAGTATTGTTGGACCCAGTGAAGGCAAGAACCTATGGATGGGAACCTTTCATAGTATCTTTGCTAAGATACTGCGTATGGAAGCTAGCAAACTTGGCTATCCCTCCAACTTCACTATTTATGACACACAAGATTCTCAAAGTGTTATTCGCTCTGTGATTAAAGAAATGCACCTGGATAAAGAAATCTACAAATACAAACAGGTGTATTCTAGAATATCGAGTTATAAAAACAGTCTAGTTACTGTAAAGGCTTATTTTAATAACCCAGAACTTATGGAGGCAGACGCTATGGCTAAGATGCCGCGTTTGGGAGATATTTATAAAAGCTATGTGGATAAGTGTTTTAAAGCAGGCGCTATGGATTTTGACGATTTGTTATTGAAAACCAATGAGTTATTAACTCGCTTCCCTGAGGTTTTAGCAAAGTATCAAAACAGGTTTCGGTACATCTTAGTAGATGAGTATCAAGACACCAACCATAGCCAATATTTAATTGTTCGAGCTTTAAGTGATAAATTTCAAAATATTTGTGTGGTTGGGGATGATGCACAAAGCATTTATGCCTTTCGTGGTGCCAACATTAATAATATTTTAAACTTCCAGAAAGATTATGATGATGTAAAGACCTACAGACTTGAGCAAAACTATAGATCTACCAAGAATATTGTAAACGCAGCCAACAGTATTATTGAAAAAAACAAAACCCGATTAGACAAGGTTGTTTGGACGGCCAATGACGAAGGTCCAAAAATCATGGTAAACCGAACCATGACTGATGGTGACGAAGGCCGTTTTGTAGCTAGTAATATTTTTGAAACTAAAATGAATGGCCAACTTCAAAATGGAGATTTTGCTATTCTATACAGAACTAATGCCCAGTCTCGTGCTATGGAGGACGCTTTGCGTAAAAAAGACATCCCGTACCGTATCTATGGAGGGCTCAGTTTTTACCAGCGCAAAGAGATTAAAGATGTATTGTATTATTTACGCCTAGTACTTAATCCAAAAGCCGAAGAAGCCGTTAAGCGGGTTGTTAATTACCCAGCAAGAGGTATAGGTCAAACAACAATAGAGCGTCTTATGGTTGCCGCCAATCATTATGGTAGATCTATGTTTGAAGTCATGGAAAACATAAGTAAACTAGAACTTAACATCAATAAAGGCACACAGGGTAAGCTTTTAGATTTTGTTACTATGGTGAAAAGTTTTCAGGTGTTAAATGAGACCTATGATGCTTTTCAGATGGCAGAATATGTTGCTAAGAAAACAGGTTTACTCACTGATCTTAAAAAAGATGGGACTCCAGAGGGTATTGCACGTATAGAGAACATTGAAGAACTTCTCAATGGTATGCGTGACTTTGTGGAGGAGCAAAAAGAACTAGCAGATACTACTGGATCTCTTTCAGAATTTATGGAAGATGTGGCCTTGGCAACAGATCTTGATAATGATAAAGGAGACGATGACCGTGTAGCGCTGATGACCATTCACCTAGCTAAAGGTCTGGAGTTTCCTTACGTGTATATTGTTGGTATGGAAGAAGACTTATTTCCTAGTGGAATGAGTATGAACACCAGAGAAGAGTTAGAGGAGGAGCGAAGGTTGTTTTATGTAGCCCTTACCAGAGCCGAAACACAAGCATATTTAACGTACTCTCAATCTCGATACAGATGGGGTAAGTTAATAGATGCAGAGCCTAGTAGATTTATTGAAGAAATTGACGCCTCTTACTTAGAATACCTAACACCCATTACAGAGCATCGCTATAAGCCTTTGTTGGACGCAGATATATTTGGTGAGGTAGATAAGAGTAAGTTACGTTTAAGTAAGCCAGTATCCTCAAATGCACCTACAGGACCAAACGAAGAACAATTGCGAAAGCTCCGCAGGTTGAAACCTGTGGTAAGTAGCGCTGAGAAAAACTTTGATCCCGCAGCAGCAAATCTTGTTATTGGCACAAGGGTAGAACATGTTCGGTTCGGAAAAGGAAAAATCACCAAAATAGAAGGCGTTGGTGCAGATACCAAAGCAGAAATTGATTTTGAAAATGGTGGGCTTAAAAAATTATTACTTCGATTTGCGAAGTTGAACGTTATCCAGTAACTCAATATACAGATGGCATCATTTATTAAAATATACCAGGACAACCCAAATGAGAGGGATATCTCAAAGGTTGTCAAAATCTTAAAAGGCGGAGGCTTGATTATCTACCCTAGTGATACGGTATATGCTTTAGGGTGTGATATCACAAATAACCGTGCATTAGAGCGAGTGGCTCAAATTAAAAAGGTAAAACTAGCAAAGGCTAATTTTTCTTTTGTTTGTAAAGACTTGAGTAATTTGTCAGACTATGTAAAACAAATAGACACCACTACCTTTAAACTATTAAAAAGAGCTTTGCCAGGCCCTTATACTTTTATATTGCCTGGTAATAATAACCTCCCTAGTGTTTTCAAGAAGAAAAAAGAAGTAGGAATACGTGTACCAGACAATACTATTGTTCAAGCTATAGTAAATGAATTGGGCAATCCTATTGTATCAACGTCTATCAAAGACGAAGATGAGCTTATAGAATATACAACAGATCCAGAACTTATTTTTGAAAAATGGAAACATCTTGTAGATGTTGTTATAGACGGTGGTTATGGAGGAAATGTAGCCTCAACAGTTATAGATCTTACAGGTAGTGAGCCTGTTTTAATTCGTGAAGGTAAGGGGAGCTTAGCACTATAAAGAAACAGCTGTTTTATAGGGTGTAAATGGTAAGCGTTTTTACTCATTCCTGTTTCTTAAACAACCTCATTATACTTTTACTCTATTACTTGTGCTGTAATTAAAAAGTCTTGCTTTACACTACAGCTTTTAATGTCATTATTGTTTACAAAAGTTTTCCAATCTCCCGTTGGTTGTATCCATTTAGTTTTTCCATTGATGTTGATTTGTATAGGCATATCAAAGCCCACTATAATATCTACATACCTATATTTTAGTTGCTTGCCACTATAGTTGTATTCAAGCTTAGGTATGAGGGTAGTACGTAAATATTGTTCCCAGAAATGCCTTAGATCAATTCCGCTTTTTTCTGAAATATACTCCTCCACCTGCTTGCTGGTGACTGTTTGATGGTAAAAGTCTTTGTTAAGCCCACGAAGGATACTACGCCATTTTTGATCATCATCAATGAGTTGGCGTATTGTGTGTAGAATATTGGCACCTTTGTAGTATATGTCATTGCTACCACGGTTATTTTTATTGTAGGTTCCTATTATTGGACGATCATTTTGGATGCTGCTTTTGGTACCAATAACATATTCACTAGCGGCTTTTTTACTGAAATGATAGTTGAGGTATAGATTTTCTGAATAGGCTGTAAACCCCTCATGAATCCACATATCTGCTACATCTTTATTGGTGATATTGTTAGCAAACCATTCATGGCCTGCTTCATGAATAATAATAAAATCAAAAAGCAGTCCCCAACCCGTACCTGATAAATCTCTTCCAAGGTAACCGTTCTCAAAATTGTTTCCATAGGTTACGCTACTTTGGTGTTCCATTCCCAAATAAGGAGCCTCAACTAGTTTAAAACTATCTTCATAAAAGGGGTAGGGGCCAAACCAATATTCAAAGGCCTGCATCATCAATGGGGCTTGTTTAAATTGTTTTTTTGCTTTTTCAAGATGATCTCGCAAAACCCAATAACTCATATCTAAGGCTCCATTAAGACCCTCAAAGGTTTCTGAGAAATGAACATAATCACCTACATTAATATTTACACCATAGCTGTTAATTGGGTTGGTTACCTGCCAATGCCATGTTTTCGTGTTTTTGTTTACTATTTGCTCTATAAGCCTACCGTTACCAACAGCCACTAGGTCTTTTGGGGCGGTTATATAAAGATCAACACCCTTGTCTGGCTCATCTGCAGGATGGTCTTTTACCGGCCACCATACACTAGCGCCAATGCCTTGGTTTGCACTTGCAATAAAGTGTTTTTCATTCATGTCTTTCTGCCATACAAGCCCACCATCCCAAGGTGCATTTAAGGCCTGAGTGGGAGCCCCTGAAAACTGAATTACAAGGGTGTTTTCTGTGCCAATTTTTTGTTTTTGTAATAGCTCGATGTAATGTACATTCCCTAACCTTTCTACTTTGAGGATTCTGTTATTTTGACTAACCTTATCAATATTCATAGGCTCTTGCAAATCTATTTGCATGACCTTTTGCTGTGTTACTACGGTGTAAGTAATTGTGTTTGTGCCTTTAAGTGCTTTTTTTTCGGGAAGTACTTCTACTTCTATTTTATAATGCTGAAGATCCCACCAAGCTCGTTGCTGGGTAATAGAACCTCTTAGCTCATCTGCTTTTGTAAATGTTTCTTGTGCATCTGTTATAAAACAGATACTGAGTGCTGCAAAAGTAAATAGAAGGTTTCTCATGTAAAATGGTCTGTGTATTATTTTTTTATCTAAAAGTCGCACTAGGAAATACAACAACACTCTCATGTCCATCTTTTCCAACGGCTGCAATACCAAAAAAGTAGTTGTCGATAACAATACCGTTTAATAAAAATGCGGCTTGATTGCCTACAAACCTACTATAATCCCAAGAAGGGGATGTTGTGTCTCTCCAATAAATTTTATAGCCTATAGCATCAGCGCTTTTCTTCCATTTAAATTTTGCAGCGGGTTGAACAATACCGCCAATAGCTACACCAGTTGGAGGCGCGGGTGCCCAAGCAAGACTTGCCATCACTATTGCATTTACAGCAGTTAGTTTTTTTGCATATTCAAAGTTTACAAATTTTATCTTATCTCCATACTCAATACCATTCTCTGTTCGAATATCTTGGTGTTGTTGTGTGTAATTCTCATGGGCCTCCATAATACGTATGGCTGGGTAGCCTAAATCATTAAACGGCCTGTGGTGTCCTCCACGCCCAAATCGATCTAGTCTATAGATCATCATTGGGTTCATTTCTGGCATGTATGTTTTGGTAGTTTTATGAACATAACGCGCCAATTGTCTTGAAACGCCATCTACCTCTCCGCCATAAAACCTTCTTAGTCTGCGTTGTTTTTCTGTTTCAGTAGGAGGAACAGGTTCAGAAAAAATCCTAAAATCTACATTGCTTATAACACCATCTACCCCTTTAATGTTGCCAATCATATCATTGTTAATAACCCCAATGATATCCCAACTTTTTTCTTTAGCATACGCTGCAAAACCAGCACCACCAAACAAACCTTGTTCTTCACCACTCAAGCCAAGGTATACAATGTTTGCATTAAACCTGTAGGAGCTTAATACCCTAGCTGCTTCTATAGCGCCAGCCATACCACTTGCGTTATCATTGGCTCCAGGTGCATCTTTAGTGAAATCACCGGCATCACTATTGCGAGAATCTATATCACCACTCATGATGATATACCGGTTTGATTGGGTCTTGCTTTTTTGAATGGCTACAACATTCACAACCCATACATCTTTAGAGACTCTTGTGTTTTCTTCTGCCTTCACCAAATCTTTTTGATAAAAAACATCTAAACAATCATTACAGTTTTTTGAAATTTCATCAAACTCAGCTTTAATCCATCGGCGTGCAGCTCCAATCCCTCTTGAGTTGCTTATAGTATCACTAAAGGTATTTCTAGTTCCAAAATTGGCAAGGGTAGTAATGTCTGCTTCCATGTTTTTTGCAGATACGGTGTTTATAATATCATACAAACGTGCGTCTGTTTGAGCTAGCGAAGCGTTATAGATAAACAAAGCTAATGCAAGGAAGTAATATTTCATTTACGGTATTGTTTGCTATAAAAATAAGCAAAAGAAACAGGCTTCTAAAATCTAATACTTTTAGTTTGGAGCGCCTTATAATGATTAATAAATTTATTTACAAAACTGCTATTGAGGACCATTGGCAACAAGAGCTATTTTTTTTCCATCTGGACTTACAGTGATGCGGTTTATTTCTGAAATATTATAGCCAGAAACATCTGCAACTTCTTTCCACTGTTGGGCTCCAAACATATCATATAGATATAGTTTTGAGCCGCTTCCTAATAAGAGCTGCGTGTTATTAATCCAACAATGATCTTGTACGCCAACAGGAAGTTGGCAAACAAAAAAACTATCACCGCTTATATCTATATCCACTATATAGACCTCCATATTTTTATCTTCATTGGTTAGGGTGTAGCTTACAGAAGAACTCTCTGGGATGTTATGGATAGAGCGCCCTGAGTTTTTTATGTAACTCATGACTTCTTTTGTTTTTAAATTAGCAATAACCAAGTTTAATTGGTTTGCACCCAATACAGAGGCTACAATACGGTCATTATCATGAAAAGCAAAATAAGCAACTTCTAGGTTATCTAATAACCTTGTTGAACTTTCTTTGTTGTTAGCGGTAGTGCTGTATGCGTATAAACGTTGTAGACCATTGGTGTCAAGGCGTACTGCTGCAATTTGGTTTGATGTAGGAAATTGTTGTGGCGAGTACTCACTACCTAATGTGGTGGCATGAAGTGTTTTGGTTTGATGTGTCTCTAGGTTATACATCATAATTTCTGTTTGTTTATCTTGAGTACCTGCGTAGATTATTTTCTTGTTATTTATAAAAGAAGGTTGGCTATCATATCCAATATTGTTTGATATATTTTCTAAGTTAGTGATATTCATCTGTTCATCTGTAAGGGTGAAATCTATGACGTATATATCTAGGTTTGGCTGCGCAATGGAAGTGTTAAGTGCACATAATAAAAAAAACAGCAGGATTTTCATAACATTATAATTTGAGAACCAAGATACGAAGAATGTGTAATTTCCTGCTTGCTTTCAATGTTTTAGAATTTTAGTTTAAGAAAAAACTAATTGTGATGCAAATGCTAGTTAAATAGTTATTTTTGTAGCATGATAAATAAACTCCTATGTTTAATTCTATTAAGTCCTTTGCAATTATTTGCTCAGACATTAGATGATCTTGAGTTTGGAACACAAGAAACCTTTGAGGTTGTTACCTGGAATATTGAAAACTTCCCAAAAAATGAGCCTGCAACCTTGCAATACGTTCTTGCAATTATTGAAGCACTAGATGCAGATATCATTGCGATACAGGAGGTGCAGAATTATCAAGTATTAGAAGATTTAGATACTTTTCTGGATGATTACACCGTATATTCTCAATCCCTAGATCGAGCAGGATTAGCCTTTATTTACAGGCATGATGTTGTTGAGATTACTAGCGCTTACGAGCTGTTTACCCAAGCCCCAGAGTGGAATAACTTTCCTAGGTTTCCAATGGTAATTGAGGTTAGTTATGCAAATCAAGATTTTGTTATTATAAATAACCACTATAAATGCTGCGGGAACGGTCTTTTGGAACCAGAAGATTCTTGGGATGAGGAAACCCGTCGTTTTACTGCTAATATACTTATGAAAGATTACATAGATACCAATTTGGCTAATGCTGCTGTTTTTGTAGTTGGAGACTTAAATGACGTTCTAATTGATCCAGACATTCATAATGTATTTGCACCTTTTTTGAATGACCCAGCGTCTTACCTTTTTGCAGATATGAATATTGCCCAGGGGAGTATTTCAAATTGGTCATTTCCAAATTGGCCATCACATTTAGATCACATTTTAATTAGCAATGAGCTTTTTGAATTAAACTCAATGCCAAATGCAGTAACACAAACTATAAAAATAGATGCGTATCTTCAAGGTGGCTTTAGCCAGTATGATGAATATGTCTCTGATCATCGCCCAGTAGGAATTCGGTTGCCAATTTCACAAACACTAGGAAGTAGCACAAACCCTAAAACCAAAGTTATTGCATTTCCAAACCCAATAGATGACGTTCTCTTTTTTAACAATCTAAGTGCAGGTCCAATACACAAGGTTACTATTTATAATATGTTAGGTGCTTTGCTTGAGCAGAAGGTTATTGATCATCAAAGCCAATCTCAGATAGATATCTCGCATCTTGCCAGTGGTCTTTATATGGTGCGTTTTTGGGATGGAAGCACCGTGCTAGAAACCCTAAAGGTTGTGAAAAAATAAAAGCGCCACAGGAAGCTGTGGCGCTTTTATTTTTTTTATTTTAAAAAGGGTATGTGTTTTCTGCGCTTACCTTTTCTGCAATCATGTTACGAAGCCCAACGATATTTGGCATATTCTGGTACTTTACATATCTTCTTAAGCCCATAAGCATCATACGTTGTTCGTCACCTTCCGCAAATGATATGATAGCCATCTTGGCTTTGGTTTCTATGATGTCTACCGCATTGTATAAATACAATTGCGCCATAGCTACATGATAGTTTGCATTTTCTGAACTTCGCTTGGTGTTTTTCTCAGCACGCAACACAGCACTCTCTGCCATGTATATTTCTATTAAAATATCACTAGCTGCCAAAAGCATTTGTTGGTGCTCTTCAAGTTCTGGTCCAAATTTCTGTACCGCGGCACCCGCAACCATTAAAAACACTTTCTTTAATTTAGAGATCATGTCTTTTTCTTCACTTAAGGTTTCAGAAAAATCTGGTGTTTCAAAAGAAGGTATCCCCATAAGATCATCTGCTACAGCCTGTGCAGGACCGAGTAAGTCTATATGGCCTTTCATGGCTTTCTTAACCAACATACCTACAGAAAGCATGCGGTTAATCTCGTTAGTTCCTTCATAAATACGTGTAATACGTGCATCGCGCCAAGCAGCCTCCATTGGAGTGTCTTCAGAGAAGCCCATACCACCAAAAATCTGGATTCCTTCATCGGCACAATTTTGAACATCTTCAGAAACAGCTACTTTTAAGATAGAACACTCAATAGCATATTCTTCTACCCCTTTCAATTCTGCTTCTTGATGTGTATTTCCCTCAGAAATTCTAATATTAATTCTGTCTTCGATATTTTTAGAAGCTCTGTACGTAGCAGATTCTCCAACAAAAGCGTTGGTTGTAATTTCTGCAATTTTAGCTTTAATAGCACCAAACTCTGAAATAGGAGTTTCAAATTGCTTACGCTGTGTAGCGTATTGGGTTGCTCCGCTAACGATACGTCTTTGTGAATCTAAACAAGCAGCAGCCAATTTAATTCGTCCAACATTTAAAGCATTCATAGCTATTTTAAATCCTTCACCACGTCCTGCCAACATGTTTTCTATTGGTACTTTTGTGTCATTAAAGAATACTTGGCGTGTAGAGGAGGCTCTAATCCCAAGCTTGTGTTCTTCCTCACCCATGGTAATTCCATTAGTTGCGTCATTTTCTACAATGAAACCAGTAATGTTTTTGTCATCTTCAATACGAGCAAAAACGATCATCACGCTACAAAACCCTGCGTTAGAAATCCACATTTTTTGTCCAGTGATGTTATAATGTGTTCCATCTTCACTTAGTACAGCTTTTGTTTTTCCTGAGTTTGCATCACTACCAGCACTAGGTTCTGTCAAGCAGTAAGCTCCAAACCACTCACCACTAGCAAGTTTTGGAACATACTTATTTCTTTGTTCTTCTGTACCATATAATGTAATTGGCATGGTTCCAATACCAGTATGTGCGCCAAAGGCGGTAGAGAATGATCCTGTTCCACTAGAAATATAGTCACAGGTTAATACGGTAGAAACAAAGCCCATGCCCATACCGCCAAACTTTTCTGGTACTGCAACACTCAAAAATCCAAGTGCTCCAGCCTTACGCATTACCTCTTCTGTAAGTGCAAAATCTTTTGATTCAAAACGGGAACGGTGTATAATAATCTCACGATCATTAAATTCCATTACAGCTTCTTTCATCATGCGCTGTTCTTCACTAAAATCTTCAGGTGTGAATATATCATTACAGTCTGTTTCTTTTACTAAAAATTGCCCTCCTCTAAGGATATTTTTATTTTCTTGTATAGCCATATTAATTTTATTTATTTGCAATTTCCTCTGTAGAGGGTATTTTTATTTTAAAAATTCAAAAATTCCAGCAGCACCTTGACCGGTTCCTACACACATTGTTACCATGCCATACTCACCCGCCATATCTCGCTTTCTCATCTCATCAAATAGTTGTACCGACAGCTTAGCTCCTGTACATCCAAGTGGGTGCCCTAGGGCAATAGCACCACCATTTACGTTTATAATATCTGGATTTAAGTCTAATGCTCTTACTACTGCTAGAGATTGTGAGGCAAAGGCTTCATTTAGTTCAATAAGCTTAATGTCTTCTTGTTTTAAACCAGCTTGTTTCAATGCCTTTGGGATAGCTTTTACAGGGCCAATTCCCATAATGCGCGGTTCAACTCCTGCAGCAGCATAGTTTACCATTCTTGCAATTGGTTCAAGGTTTAGTTCTTTCACCATTTCTTCACTCATCACCATTACAAAGGCTGCACCATCACTCATTTGTGATGAGTTCCCAGCCGTAACACTACCTCCTGCGGCAAATACAGCCCTGAGTTTTGCTAAAGCTTCTTTACTAGTACCTTCTCTTGGGCCTTCATCTTTATGAACTATGTAGCTTTTTGTTTCTTTTTTACCGGCTTGATTGATAAATGTTTGATCTACAGTAATAGGGACTATTTGATCTTGAAAACGATTTTCTGCCTGTGCTTTTAATGCCTTCATGTGAGAGTGATATGCAAAGGCATCTTGATCTTCACGAGAGACTTTAAACTCTTTGGCCACAGCTTCTGCCGTATTTCCCATGCCCCAGTAATAGTCTTCATGACCAGATTGTACTACATCATAATTTAGCTCAGGTTTAAAACCTGTCATTGGAACACTGCTCATTGATTCTGCTCCTCCTGCTATTATACAATCGCCCATTCCAGACTGTATTTTTGCAACTGCCATTCCAATAGTTTCAATACCACTAGAACAAAAACGGTTTACAGTTACTCCAGGAACATCCACAATGTCTAAGCCCATCAAAGAAATAAGACGTGCCATGTTAAGACCTTGTGCACCCTCTGGCATTGCGTTACCTACAATAACGTCATCGATACGTTTTGGGTCTAATTCTGGCAGTTTTTCCATCATATATTTAATGGTCTCTGCGGCCAATTCATCTGTTCTTTTAAAGCGGAACACTCCTTTTGGAGCTTTTCCAACTGCGGTGCGGTATGCCTTTACTATGTATGCTGTTTTCATGTCAAATTTATATTTGTTTGGAGTCTCTACTTTATGAGTATTGGTTAGGTGTTTGCTTTATTAGCTAAATAATTATTTAAAGTAACATCTGCTTAACCATCATTAGGGCTGAGTCCAGGATATTAAAATTGTATTAATTTCTCAACGGTTTTCCTTTTTGAATCATGTGTTGTAAACGTTCTAAGGTTTTGCGTTCTCCAGTTAAACTAAGGAAAGCTTCCCGCTCTAGGTCTAAAAGATATTGCTCACTTACTAAGGTGGGTTCACTTAAATCACCACCTGCCATTACATAGGCTAGTTTGTTAGCGATTTTTTGATCATGCTCACTAATATATTGACTAGCATTCATGGCGTCTGTTCCAGCCAGGAACATGCCTAATGCTTGCTTTCCTAAGACTTTCACATCGTTTCTAGTTGCAGGCTTGGTATACCCCATATCTGCCATTTGCCTCGCTACAGCTTTGGCTGTAGCGATTTGTCTAGCTGTATTTACAACAACGATGTCTTTACCTGGTTTAAGAATGTCTAAATCATAAGCCTCATGTGCTGAGGTAGATACCTTTGCCATACCAATGGTTAAGAAATGCTCCTGCAATACATTAAGTTCAACATCTCCCTTTTGGAACATATCACTAGCGCGTAATGCCATTTCTTTAGAACCCCCTCCGCCAGGTATTACTCCAACACCAAACTCAACCAGTCCAATATAACTCTCTGCAGCTGCAACAACACGATCTGCGTGCAAGGTTAATTCACAACCACCACCCAGGGTCATACCATGAGGGGCCATTACCGTTGGAATAGAGCAGTAGCGCAAACGCATAACCGTATCTTGGAAATATCTAATAGCTGCATTTAGCTCGTCATATTCTTGCTCTGCAGCCATCATAAAAATCATACCAATATTAGCCCCTACAGAGAAATTTGCTCCTTGGTTACCAAGTACTAAGCCGTCAAAATCTTTTTCTGCTAGGTCTATGGCTTTATTGATGCCAGCTAGAACATCACCGCCAATGCTATTCATTTTTGATCTAAACTCACAGTTTAAGATTCCATCACCCAAGTCTTCTATAACAACACCACTGTTTTTAAACACTGCGCTAGATTCTCTAATATTGTCTAGTATGATAAAAGAATCTTGTCCAGGGACTTTGGTTTGTGTTTTAGAAGGAATATCATAGAAATAAGTAGCGCCTTGTTTTACAGTGTAAAAGGAAGTACTTCCAGTAGCTATCATTTCAGTAACCCAAGGAGCAGGTTGTTGTCCTTCGGCTTTCATGATTTTAATACCAGCCTGTACACCAATAGCGTCCCAAATCTGGAATGGGCCATGTTTCCAGCCAAAACCAGCCTTCATGGCATCATCAATCTTGTAAAGCTCATCTGATATTTCTGGAATACGGTTACTTACGTATGCAAATAAGGATGCCAATGTTTTTCTATAAAAGGTTCCTGCTTTGTCTTTACCATTTACAAGCACTGTAAAACGATCTGTTACATTATCTATGGACTTAGTAAGCTCTAGTGTAGCAAATTTAGCTTTTTGTGGAGCTCTGTATTCAAGCGAATTTAAGTCTAGACTTAATATTTCGGTTTTACCTTCCCCGTTTTTTGTTTTTTTATAAAAACCTTGCCCGGTTTTACTTCCTAGCCATTTGTTCTCCATCATGGTGCCTATGAAATCTGGCAATTGGAATAAGGCCAAGCGCTCATCGGTGGGGCAGTTTTCTCTAATACCGTTAGCGACATGTACTAAGGTATCAAGACCTACCAAATCTACAGTTCTAAAGGTTGCCGATTTTGGGCGACCAATCACGGGGCCAGATAGTTTATCAACCTCTTCAATTGTTAATCCCATCTCTTTAACGGTATGGAATAAACTCATGATTGAAAAGATTCCAATACGGTTTCCAATAAATGCTGGAGTGTCTTTTGCTATAACGGTGGTTTTTCCTAAAAACTGTTCTCCATAGCTATTAAAGAAATCAAGTACTTCTGGATCTGTCTTTGGTCCAGGAATTATTTCAAACAACTTTAAGTATCGGGGCGGGTTGAAAAAATGAGTCCCGCAGAAATGTTTCTGAAAATCTTCACTACGTCCTTCACTCATAAACCCTATAGGAATACCAGAAGTGTTTGATGTAATTAAGGTACCAGGTGTTCTGTGCTTTTCTAAGTTTTCAAACACCTTCTGTTTGATGTCTAGACGCTCTACAACTACCTCAATAATCCAGTCTACACTTCCTATTTTAGTAATGTCGTCTTCTAGGTTTCCAGTTGAAATACGTTTTGCAAAAACAGTGTTATATAAGGGAGCAGGCTTTGATTTTATCGATGCTTTAAGCGCATCGTTTACTAGGCGGTTGCGCACCACTTTATTTTGTAGAGTGAGCCCTTTTGCTGTTTCTGTATCTGTTAATTCTCGGGGTACAATGTCAAGTAATAAGACCTCTACACCAATGTTTGCGAAATGGCAAGCGATAGCGCTTCCCATAATTCCTGAGCCTACAACGGCTACTTTGTTGATTCTTCTTTTAGACATACTGTTTAATTATGTATTACTTTCTTGTATATGTTTTTGTTGTTGATGAGTTCCATCATGGTACTAGCAACTTTTTTGAATGTTTTAATTTCTTCCTCAGAAATATGCTCTTTTACAGTCTCGTCAAAGGTGAAAACAACGCTCTTTGAGAATTCTCTCATTTCTACTCCAAAAGGAGTTAAGTGTATTAAAACCCCGCGGCCGTCTTCTGGGTTTGGCCGACGCTGTATAAGCCCCTGTTCTTCCATTTTTTTTAAAGTACGTGATAATGAAGTTGCTTCGATGCCCATTTTAGGCCCTAAAGCAGTAGAAGGAGTACCCTGTTCTGGATCGATGCTTATGAGTGCGAAACCAGTAGCCATGGTACTACCTTTAGCACCTGCTTTTTCATTATACATTTTTTGAACAGCCATCCATGTGGCTCTTAGTATATAATCTATCGTCTTCTCTTTCAATGAATCTTTATTCTTTGGTTAACTTAAAATCAAAGATACTCTAAATATATTATGCATGCATAGTATATTGTGAGAATTATTATTTAGGCTAAATTTTTGTTTTACAATACATTTTTTAATGTGACCCTGGTTATCCTAACACTAAATATCTATTAGATTTCCTGCTAGGTAGATTTTATTATCTGGGCTAAAGATGGGCTATCTTGTCCGTTTTTATTTAAGATATTTCCACATTATTATTTTTAGAAGAAACTATAGTTTCCTGTATTTTTTTTTAAGGTCAAGTAAAAAATAATTAATATTAAACTAAATACTAATTCAAAACAAATCATGAAAAACAAAACAAACACCATTGTATCGCTAATTTTATTATTAGCTATTCAAGTGGTTTCCGCGCAAAAAATCAAAGAAGAAGTACAGTCATATCAAAGAAGTTCACTCCATAATGTATTGGTTGTTGGAGATGCTTTCGATAATTCTGATATTGTTTCTAATGCATATCAAACTTGGCCATTCCCTGATAAATATAATGATCACAGAATTGATTTGAATTCTCTTAGCTTATCTGATTTTAGGTTAACAGATGAAGAAATAGAACGGCTAGGTATCAAAAAAAGTGGTGCTGGAAAATTAATTAGTGGAGCAGCAAGTGATGCTACAGCTGGAATAATAGCTGACAACTCACAAGTTAAATATGAAATAGATAAATTTATAGCTACAAAAAAAATACCTTTTGAAATGGTTAACAAATGGTTTGCTCTAGACCAGTTTGACCAAGAAAATTATAATCCACTTACACTTATTGGTGAGAGAGGAGCATATAGCGCTAGTGAGCAAGATAAAGCAGTTGCTGCTACAACAGTACGAGGTGTAACTGACTTAAAAAACACAGGTAAATTTTTAATAAAAAACACATTTGTTGTTTTTACGAAATTAAATTTTGTATCAAACGAAGCTGTTGCTTTAGCAGTAAAAGCTGTTTCGGATGCAGCCGCAAATGAACTATCAGGACTTCCTAGAGATATGGCATTGAAGTTATCTGAAAAAACATACACAAAGACAAGAGAGGGTTATTCTGTTTGGACTACTGCGTGGCTATATAGACTAGACTGGACCCAAGAGTCTTTTTTAGCCCTTGGCAACCTCATGGGTAAGAAAAAAAACCAAGGTGATGCAGTAGATTTTTCTACTTTAGCGGTTGATTTTGAATTTATAGGTGAAGAAAAAGCAACTAGTCTTGTTACCTTTTCTCTGAAAGAGAAAAGAACAGAACAGCAAATTATTGAGTTGTCAACAATAAGAAATCTAGATAAAGTTTATGCGAAACTTCAAAAAAAATACGATATTTTTAAACCAAAATCTCCAATTATAATTGAAGATGGTAAAATTTATGCCCAGATTGGAATGAAAGAAGGTCTAGAAGGTGGAGAAAGTTTTGAAGTTCTTGAAGCTATCGCAGATCCAGAAACATATGAAATGATTGGTTATAAAAAAATCGCAACTATCAAAGTTGATAAAAAACAAATTTGGGATAATCGTTTTGGAGCTGGAGATGATACTCCGCAAGATTTTAATATGACTCTCTTTAAAGGGAAGGCTAAGAAGTTAAGTTCAGGAATGTTAATTATGCAAAAAAAATAAATATGAAAAAGTTATTAATTTTTATTGGAATATTGTTTTTCTCAATAGGTTCTGTAGACGCACAATCTAAAAGAAAAAAAAAGGAAAGCAGACCTTGAAACGGCTAAATGGAATTATGATATAGAATGTATGGGAGAAGCTGCTGCTGGAGTATATACTCTAAAAGTTTATTCTATATTAACTGATGAGAGGCTTGCAAGGGTTCAAGCCTCAAAAAATGCTGTCCATGCAGTTATTTTTCAAGGAGTAAATGCTCAAGGAAGAAAATGTAAGTCAAAACCTGCACTAGCTAGATCTTCTGGTTTAGAAGCTGAATTTAAAGATTTTTTTATGCAGTTTTTTAATAGTGTTAGCAAGAAAGATTTAAATAGTTTCGCTAAGTATGTCAATGTTGTAAAGGATGTGACAGATCGCCAGAAACTTGGAAAGAGAAAGTATAGAATTGGTACTTTAGTTACAGTTAATATTGATCTTCTAAGAAAAACTTTAGAAAAAGAAAATATAATCAAGTCACTTAGCAGTGGTTTCTAAAAATAAACGATAATGAAAAATCAAATACATAAATTATATCTAATAGTTTTATTGCTTTTTGTTAGCATATCATTTTCTCAAGCAAAAAAACCAACTTTAATGGTCGTTCCTGCAGATAATTGGTGTTTTGAAAACAATTATTCTGAATCATACAATAACCAAGGTGTTGTAAAAGACATTCCTTCATACAGGGTTGCATTGCAGCGTGATACAGATTTAGATTTAGTTATTACCCAGATCAATGGTATGTTGAGTCAAAGAGATTTTGATGCCAAAAATCTTAAAAGTCAGCTAGATAAAATTGAAAGCGCAGCTGCTGAAGAAGCTATGAGATCATCAAAGTATGGAGGTGCGCAAGTTGCAGAGTCTCCAATTGATGCGCTTAAGAAAGTTGCTAAAGCTGACATAATCTTAAAATTGGGATGGACACTAAATACCACTCCAATGGGTGAAAAATCAGTTACTTTTATTTTAAAAGCATTAGATTCTTATACTGGTAAACAAATAGCACAGGCTTCTGGCACAGGAGCTCCCGACGGCTTTAGTCCTCTACCTGTATTGTTAGAGGAAGCAGTTGCTTCACATATTGATAAATTCTTATCGGAGCTTCAAACCGCATTTGAACGTTGGTTTGAGAAGGGTAGAGAGTGTGCTATTGGAATACGAGTCTGGGATGATTGGGATTATGATTTAGAATCTGAAGATTTTGGGGATGATGAGTTGGGATTCTTAATTGAAGAATGGATGTATGATAACACTGTGGGTGGATCATACACAACAATGGATACAGAAGCTACAATGATGAATTTTGAACAAGTTAGAATTCCAATGACCTACGAAAAGAAAGGAAGAGTAAGAGGTCTTGATGCTAGAACTTGGGCTAAAGATTTAAGCAAGTATCTAAAAGGTATGGGGATTGAAAACAAATTAACAACTGTGGGTCTAGGTGAGGTAAAACTTTATTTAGGTTCTAAATAATATTATAAAAGATGAAATATTTATTAAAAACTTTCGTGTTTTTGTTTTGTGTTTCCATTTCTTTGGGTCAGAACACTGCAGGCAAGACTGACGATTCAGCACGAATTCAACTTTCTACATTTGTTTCAGAGCAAATAGATGGACTACCAAGTGCTGCAATGAATTTGTTGAAAAACAAACTGAATAAAATTGTAACAATGAATGGTTTGGGTGGAACTACAAACTCTAGGTTTATTATAACTCCAAACATCTCTGTTTTGTTTCAAGAAGTACTTCCTGGCCCTCCAAGAAAAGTTGCCTTAACTCTAGAGGTTAACTTCTATATTGGTGATGGAATAGAAGGTATTCTGTTTGCATCAGAAACGATGACAGTCAAAGGAGTTGGTAACAGCGACACCAAGGCATATATTTCTGCTCTTAAACAAATAAAGACCAGAAACCCTATGTTTAAAGCCTTTATAGCTAATGGAAAAACTAAAATAATGGAATATTACAATGATAAGTGTGATTTCATTAAAAAAGAGGCCATTGGTAAAGCACAAAGAAAAGAATATGATAAAGCCTTGGCTGATTTATTGTCTGTTCCTGAGGTGTGTAAAGACTGTTATATGGCTTGCCAGGGTTTAACACTGGAGGTGTTCAAGATGAAGCAAGAGAATGAGTGTGCAGAAAATATTCAAAAGGCCACTGTAGCAAAAACTAATAATCAATGGGATGAATCTGCTTCTTATTTAGTTTCAATACTCCCAGAAGTTTCATGCTTTGATGCAGCTCAAAAACTTCTTACTGAAATAGAAGGTCACAGATGTGCAGAGTCTATGGGTAAAGCACAAGGAGCTTGGGCTAATAGAGACGCAAAACTAGCTTCTTCGTATCTTTCAGAAGTTTCTGCTGATTCAAAATGTGCTATTCAAGCAAAGCAATTATTTGCTAGTATTTCAGGGAAACTTGATGCCGACGATAAAAGAGATTGGGATTTGGCATATGAAAAATACGATAGAGCCCAGAGTTATGACGAAAATCAAGGTTTTGAGCTTAAAAAATCAGCAATCAGCGCTGCAAGAGAAATTGGTGTTGCTGCGGCTAAAAACCAACCAAAAACTGTTTATAATATTAGAGGGTGGTATTAGGTTATATTAAAACCAGCATATTGACAAAAAAAACCTTACAAGTCTGTAAGGTTTTTTTTATGATAATTACTGAAAGTTTTCTTGTATAAAACTTTATATTCTGATGATTACTATTTTTTATGTAAAGATGCTTAACAAGAGGTTTTGAGTCAAGAAGATAAATTAATTTTAGTGGTAATTAGTTTGATGAGCTTTAACAAGGAAAGGCAACACTATTTTAAATAACTCCTTAACAATGTTTTAATACCCATAGTTCTACGGTTTCTAGAGCCCGCCAATGTTGATCTCTTTTGGTTTTGCTAGAAGAGGGTTTTACAGACTTTGTGTATTTTTTTTCTAATTGGTATCTATTTCCTTGGGCTAGCTCCATTTCTATAGGGTGCTGCTTTGCTACATTTGTTATTTGTGCAAGGTTAGAGAAAATAAGAACTAATTTTCCGTCTGGGGCTAGTCTTTTTTTAGCTTCTGTAAAAAAGTCAAGGAACAAAGAGTCTGTGTAGTATATAGCTTGGTCAATGCTGCCCAGCTCATGAGGTTGTGGTAGCCAAGGTGGATTAAAGACAATTAATTCGGTTTGTTTTTCAAAGGTGCCAAAGAGGTTGCCTAAATTTAGATCAATCTTTCTAGAGAGTTTTGTGGTGCCCATCGATTTTGTTAGTCCAGCAATAGCATTTGGGTTTATGTCTGTTGCAAAAACCTTTTGAAAACCATGCTGTACCATTTGTAAAGACAATACACCACAACCAACCCCAACGTCTATGGCTGTTTTTTTTGACCCTTTGTAGTGTTTAAGCCAAGTATCAAAAAGGGTTAAATGTTCAAAACGAGTAGGGAAGTAGGTTCCATAATATGGATGTATTTTGTTGCGTAGTACCGGTATAGAAATACCATTTTTGTACCATTGCCATGCACTATTAAGGCCCTGTATTTGAGGCAATGTGAGTAAAAAGTGATTGTTTTCTGGGTAAAACTCTTCTAGCCAACCAATACTAGGTGCTTTTTTTAATGTTATTTTTTGAGAGACTATTTCTATAACAATATTATTTGAAAGCTTACGATACGCTGTACGATAGTCATGTTGTTCTTTAAAAGTAGTGTTGCGTATTTTCTTTCTTAGGTATTTATGTATTTCTAGAAGTAGGCTTAGACCATCACCATAAAGCTCATTGATAAGTATCATTTTTCCTTGCTCTAGTGCTTTGATGGTAGGGAATACCTCTATTTTTTGATTAAAGGGTGTTAGTTTTTTATCAACAGCAATAGGTTCTGGTTTGTTTATTTCTTGAGGGCTAATCATGGGGTCTTTAAATTTTGGCAAAAGTAGGCAATCCATTTTGTCTAGGATTGCGTTTTAAGATTAATATATAGATGCAAACAACGGTCTTAATCATGGGCAATCATAAAGCAGTAAAAAGCAATATGTTTTTTGAAATAATATTTATTAAATAACTGCTGCAGTTGTATTAAAATAAGCTTAAAGAAATCAATACTAAGGGAGTATGGGGAATAATTTCTTAAGCAAAAAAGCACAAGTTAAAATCATTCAAAAAAAACACAAAAAGTCATTGCAGATTATCTAAATATATTTATTTTTGCAAACGCATTTCCTGAAAGGTCAGGAATTACAATTTACTAAAGAGATTTAAGATGAAAAAAGGTATCCACCCGGAAAGTTATAGATTAGTAGCATTTAAAGATATGTCAAACGATGATGTGTTTTTAACAAAGTCTACTGCAAACACAAAAGAAACGCTTGAAGTTGATGGTGTTGAGTATCCAGTGGTAAAAATGGAGATCTCAAGAACATCTCACCCATTCTACACAGGAAAATCTAAATTGATTGATACTGCAGGACGTATTGACAAGTTCAAAAACAAATATGCAAAATTCAAAAAACCAGCTGCCGCTCCTGTAGAGGACAAAGAGTAGTTTTTTGTTATTCAATATATAAGAAGCCTTCGAGAAATCGTGGGCTTTTTTTTGTTATGATCTGTTAAGTTGTCTGTGTTTGGTGATGTATTATTAAATAATTAGCCTTTAATACTTAGTCTTATGCAAGGTGTCTGCTTAATATGTTGTGTTAAATTACTATTTTTGGGCAACATGTATTATACATTTAATATTTCAGAATGAATTATATCCTTTTTGACGGCGCTGTGCGCAACCAGTTATTGCCTTTTACCTATACGCGCCCTGTGGCAGATGTGCGAGTAGGTATTTTAACCATTCGTGAGAAGTGGGAGAAGTTTTTAGGTTCTACCACCACTACGGTAACAGAAGACTACCTTGCAGACAAGTTTCCTATGGTAGAGTTGGATCATAATGTTTTAATTAATGCTTCTTTTTGCCCTTCTGAAAATTTAGTTCAACTTATAACAAACTTAAAAGAAAATCAAGCAATTTTTTATAAAGACGAACCTTTGGCCTTTTACAGCACAGAGGATCAAGAAATAGACTTTGATGCTTTCGAGATTTCACAGTATCGTGAGGATGATGTATTGCGCATAGAAAACACTTGGGATATCTTTGAGAAAAATCACGAGGCCATTCAAAGAGATTTTGACGTATTAACCCAGGGGAGAACATCAGCTCCTATTCCTGAAACAGTAGTAGTCTTTCATCCTGAGCGTGTTTTTATTGAACAAGGAGCTGTATTGCTATCATGTTCTTTAAACGCAGAACAAGGTCCTATCTATATTGGTAAGGATGCTGTAGTTATGGAAGGCGCTTTGATACGTGGACCTTTTGCCTTGTGTGATCACGCAACTGTTAAAATGGCTGCCAAAATTTATGGAGCAACAACCATTGGGCCGCATTGTAAGGTAGGGGGAGAGGTCGCTAACTCTGTTATGATGGGCTATTCTAACAAAGGTCATGATGGCTACCTAGGAAACTCGGTCCTTGGAGAATGGTGCAATCTAGGGGCAGACACTAATACGTCAAATCTTAAAAATAACTATGCAGAAGTTCGTTTATGGAACTATGATAGTGGTCGGTTTTCTAAAACAGGCACTCAGTTTTGCGGCCTAATGATGGGTGATCATAGTAAGTGCGGTATTAACACCATGTTTAATACAGGAACTGTAGTTGGTGTGAGTGCTAATATTTTTGGTGCGGGGTATCCTCGCAACTTTATTCCAAGTTTTACTTGGGGTGGTCCTGCTGGTATGGAAACCTACAATACCAATAAAGCCTTTGATGTTGCCAAAGTGGTAATGGCTAGGCGTGGTATTGACTTTGATACTCAAGAAGAAGCTATTTTAAACGAAGTGTTTGAGCAAAGTAAAGAGTGGCGCAGTTTCTAAAAACTATGAAGAGAGCTCTTTTGTCCTTGCAACGCGTGTTTTTCTCAAATCTAATACCTACACATACACTATATTTTTAACATATGGCTATTCTTAAAAAAGCTGCTTTTTATACCTTAGGATGTAAGCTTAATTTTAGTGAAACATCTACGATTGCTCGTGATTTTACAAGCGAGGGCTTTGAGCGTGTAGACTTTTCTGAGACGGCAGATGTGTATGTGATAAATACCTGTAGTGTTACAGAGAATGCAGATAAGCGCTTTAAGAGTATCGTAAAGCAGGCTCAAAGAAGCAATCCAGACGCTTTTGTTGCAGCCATTGGGTGTTACGCTCAACTCAAGCCAGAAGAGCTAGCAGATGTCGCTGGTGTGGACCTGGTTTTAGGTGCCACAGAAAAATTTAACATCACCTCTTATATAAATGATTTATTGGCCAATCCAGAACGTAGGGCTGTCGATGGTGCAGAAATTCATTCCTGCGAGATTCAAGACGCAGACTTTTACGTAGGGTCCTACGCAATTGGTGATCGCACACGTGCTTTTTTAAAGGTACAAGATGGGTGTGATTATAAATGTACCTATTGTACAATACCTTTGGCGCGCGGTATCTCTAGGAGTGATACACTTGAAAATGTTTTGAGTAATGCTGCAGAAATTTCTGCCAAAGGCATTAAAGAGATCGTCTTAACAGGAGTTAATATTGGTGATTACGGTAAAGGTGAGTTTGGGAATAAAAAGCATGAACATACTTTTTTTGATTTATGTCAAGCCTTAGATGAAGTTGAAGGGATTCATCGATTGAGGATTTCTTCGATAGAACCTAATTTGCTTAAAAATGAAACCATTGATTTTGTGGCTCAGTCTAAAACCTTTGTGCCGCATTTTCATATACCATTGCAGAGCGGTAGTGATGTCTTGTTGAAACTGATGCGCCGTAGGTATATGACAAATGTATATGTAGATCGCGTAACTAGAATAAAAAGCATCATGCCAGATGCGTGTATTGGTGTAGATGTAATTGTAGGCTTTCCTGGAGAAACAGAAGCATTGTTCTTGGAGACCTATAACTTTTTGAACACCTTAGAGATTTCATACCTTCATGTGTTCACGTATTCTGAAAGAGAAAACACGCCAGCTGCTACTATGGAAAATGTAGTGCCTAAGAAACTGCGCGCTAAGCGAAGTAAAATGTTACGTGGTTTGTCTGCAAAAAAACGTCGTGCCTTCTATGAAACTCAGCTGGGAAATACCTTGACTGTTTTGTTTGAAAGTGAAAATAAACAGGGATATATTCATGGCTTTACACAAAACTACGTAAAGGTAAAGCATCCCTGGGACCCTGCTTTGGTAAATACACTTCACGATGTATCACTTTGTGAAATTGATGAAGATGGCTTGGTGCGTTTTATATTTACTTAACATAAAGCCTTGCTAAAGATATAGTTGTTTATTTTGCTTAAAATCAATTATTTATATATTTATACCTACTGGAAGTAAGTCTTTGTACTTTCGTCTGTTTTTACGTAAAAACCCAACAACTTCTGGGCTAGTAGGCATCACACTAATACCTCGATTACGTACTTCGTCAAAAACAGCTTTAATGAAGATATCACGAAAACCTTGCTCTTCAAGATCTTCAGGCATTTCGTATTTGGTTAGAAATATCTTACGGTCTTGAAGTGCGTATTCAATGCGTGCCATATTATGACCAATTTCAAGTTCAAATTGGCGTAAAAATTCATTATCGGTAATTTCTACATCTTCTATCATAAGTAGATTAATTTAAAGTTTTTGTGCATTTTGTGTTAGTTCATAGGAACCTCTACGATAAGAATGCGACTATTTTCTGCTACAGTCATTGTGATATTAGGTATGTCCCAGAGTCCAACAGCATCTCTATGGTGTAAAGATTCATTGGCTACCAAAAGAGACCCTTCTATTACTAATATGTATATACCGTTTTTTTTTTGCTTTAAAGTGTATGTTGTTTCTGTAGTACTATTAAAATACCCTAGGCTTATATATGCTTGTTGGTGAATCCAAATTTCATCTTCAAGGGCTATTTCTTTTGGCTTGACAATTGTTGTAAAAGCATTTTTAACTAGCAATGGGGCAATTTTTTTTTGTACATAGCGCGGTGAAACGTTTTGGGTTTCACAATGAATCCAAAGCTGAAACAATTCAAGGGCTTCGTGGTTGCTTGCATTTACCTCGCTGTGTTCAATGCCACTGCCAGCGCTCATCACCTGGATATCTCCAGCCTCAATAACACCCTGGTTACCCATAGAATCTTTATGTTTTAGGGAGCCAGATTGTGGTATGGTAATAATCTCCATATTCTTGTGGGGATGATTTCCAAAACCCATAGCGGGTGCAATACGATCATCATTAAGCACACGTAAAGCTCCAAAACCTAATCTTTCAGGGTTGTAATAATTTCCGAAGCTAAACGAGTATTTTGCGTTTAACCATTCAAAACGTACGGTGCCTCTTGAGGCTGCTGTGTGTACAACTTTGTTCATTTACTATTAGGAAATTTTAAATTCAATATATATAATATGTAAATTTACGAAAAAAGCTACGTGTTTAACGTCTTTTAGAGTTTTAAACCAATGAATACAAGAACAACTCATGTTTATTTAGTGCCAGGATTGGCAGCAGATAAAGAGATTTTTAAAAACATACAATTACCAGTATCCCACTACACCACACATGTTATTTCTTGGCTTATACCTTATAGGCAAGAAACTATTTCAGATTACGCGGCACGAATGGCAGCATTGGTAACACATGATAATGCTGTTTTGGTTGGGGTGTCATTTGGTGGTGTTGTTGCACAGGAGATGAGTTTTTTTTTAAAATTAAAAAAGCTCATTATTATTTCTAGTGTTAAAACTAAGTTTGAGCTTCCAATGAGATTTAAAATTGCTCAAAAAACACGGGCCTATAAACTTTTGCCGACAGGGGTATTGTTAAAGTCTGAGAATTTAACAAAATATGCTTTGGGGCCTCGTTCTAAAAAGAGATTGAAGATATATCAAGAATTTTTACACATACGCGACAAGCGCTATCTAGACTGGGCTATCAAAAACATGATAGATTGGAGGCGTACCCAGGTATTATCAAATGTATACCATATTCATGGTGATAATGATGTAGTGTTCCCGATACATAATGTTAAAGATGCTATTATTATCCCTGGAGGGACTCATATCATGTTGCTAAATAAAGCTGTGCTAATAAGTCAAAAACTTGTTGATATTATCGCGGATAACTAATGCCTTTTTTTTTTATTGCTGGCTACCATATTGGGTATCTTTACTCAAAATTTAAATTATGAATCTATTTTCAAAAATTGGTTTTGCTGCTATAGTAATTGTTGTTTTTGGGCTATTTGTTCAAGCAACGCAATCTCCTAAGACCAAAGAAAATACCTTAAATATGCCTGCAGAAAACGGAAGTCAGCCTCCTCAATTGCTAAGGGTGGAGGCGCTTAACATTCCTAACCATATGACTTTCGCAGGGGAGCAGGTACCCCTTGAAGATGCCGATGTAAGAGAGCGTCTTGATAGAGAAATTCATGTCAATACGTATTGGCATTCTAACATGTTGCTTATGATAAAAAAGGCCAATCGCTTTTTTCCTGAAATAGAACTTTTATTAAAGAAATACAAGCTCCCTGATGATTTTAAATACTTGGCTGTAGCAGAAAGCGGTTTGGATAACGTAAAATCTCATGCGGGTGCATCAGGTTTTTGGCAATTCATGAAAGGGACGGGAAAAGAATATGGTCTTGAGATTAATAATTATGTAGATGAGCGTTATAATCTAGAATTAGCAACAAAGGTAGCGGCACAATACTTGGTGCACTCTAAGGAATTGTTTGGTAGCTGGACAAATGCTGCAGCGGCATACAATCTTGGAAATGCTGGAATTCAAAAACAAATGGAGCGTCAAGACGCCACTGATTATTACAGCTTATTGCTCAACAGTGAAACTGGTAGGTATGTATTTAGAATTTTAGCCTTCAAAGAAGTGTTAAGTAACCCACAGGAGTATGGCTTTTACATTAATGAAAAAGACTTATACTACCCAATACCTACAAACACAGTTATTGTAAACACGCCAATAGAAGATTTTGCAAAATTCGCAAAACAGCATGGTATTAATTACAAGATTTTAAAAATCCATAATCCTTGGTTGCGCGACACGTATTTAAAAAATGCATCTAGAAAAGAGTATAAAATAAAAATTCCAGTACCTGGGTATTACCAAACACACTAAGCTTTAAAGGGGTGTTGGTTTTTATGTATTAAATAACACAAAACTAAAATTATGGCTTGGGGGCATCCATCACTAAGCCCTTATCTTCTTCATATAAAGGTTTTAGTAAAGAAACACCTTTCAAAAAAAAACTGTAATTTAAGTTAAAAGAAGTGATGTACTTCTCTTTATAGTGATGTTGAGTGCCTCTTTCTACAGCCACAATTTTCTTATCTACATCAATAAACAATGAGGTTGGAAAGCCAAGTGTGTGTTTTAGTGTCTTTATGATATTGTTGTTTGCGTAGGCTGATTCATCTACATAGACTACCTTAATTTTAGCACTATATTTTCTTGCTATCTTCTTGATGTTTTTTTTTGTGTCCCAATATAAAATTACAAATTCAATATCTTTGTAGTATTTGCTTGCAATTTCATTTAAAGCAGGTATCTCTCCAATGCCAGGTGTGCACCAAGAGGCGTATGTCATTAAGAATACAGGTTTTTTAATATCATAAAATTCAAGAGTTCTTCCTGAGACTTTACGCATATTAAAGTTGTCTAGGGTGCTGCCGTTTACTACATTGTTGATTAAGGATTCAAACAAGGAATTGGCTAGATCGAAATCACCTTTCGCATGTGCCTCTTGTGAGTTTTTTCTATACTCTTTTATGCTATTGCCTATAGTTTTAGACAATAAAGGTGTGCGCTCAAGGTCTTGGCTTTGTACCGAAAAAGAAAGAATAATAACAAGAAATAGTAGTTTTCTACTCATATGCAGATCGTTAGTATTGCTGCAAAGTAGAAAAAAACATTACGGTACTTGTTGATTTTTAGACCACTAGTTGAAAAGAACCGTTGAAAAACAACTCTAATGAATAAAGGTTTGTTTTTTTTTACGAATAAAGGGTTGTTAATTAGCGTTTGCTACCACGGCCAGAACGACCGCCTCCAAATTGTTGCTTTGGTTGTCCAGAGCGTTTCATTTGGTCTTTCATCATTTTTATTTGATCTTCCATTATGTTTTGCTTGTCAAGCTTTTTTGCCTCAGAGAGAAGTATTTCGGCTTCACGTTTTCTGTTTTTAGACATTGCTATACCTGCAAGGTTTAATTTTGTCATTGCCATATCTGTATCCATGCTTAAACCAAGCAAAACTGCTTTTTTGAAATATTTTTCTGCCTCATTCATGTTGGTTTGTGAGACCATCAGGCCATTTAGGTAGTTATAATACCCTTGTTGTTTTGTGACAAGAGAAGCTTCTGGGTTTTTAATTCTATCCAGCCACTTTTTAGCGCCAGGAAAATCTTGTTTTCTTAGCCTAAGAAAAGCCAATAGAATGATTTCATTTTTAAAGTATAAGAAGACAAATATGGAGGCTAGTAGTATGAACATTATACCATTACCTATGTAGGATTCTATAAATTGCCAAACTCCTGCGCTAATAAGGAGTACTGTAATTACTAATTTTAAATTTTTATGGAACATAAAGCCTTTTTTTTAAGGTCAACAAAGGTAATGAAAACAATTAAAAATATTTCACATTTTGGTGTTTGACGTTTAAAAAAAGATTGTATCTTTGCAGCGCCTACACAGTATACTATATTGAGTAGACAAGACAAAGCATAAACTAATAAAGATTTCAAGACGATTTAATATAATATACCATGAGTAAAAGAACATTTCAGCCATCAAAAAGAAAGAGAAGAAATAAGCACGGTTTTAGAGAGCGCATGGCATCTGTAAGCGGTAGAAAAGTATTAGCGGCTCGTAGAGCAAAAGGAAGAAAGAAAATTTCTGTTTCTTCTGAAACTCGTCACAAAAGATAAATGTTGATAAGTCATAAATAAAAGGTGTTGTTTTTATAAGCAACACCTTTTTTTTATACCCCATTGAATCGTAATTTTGAAATAGTAAAAAAATTTGTTACCATGCCAAAAAACACTGCACTTAAATCTATTTTAATTATTGGTTCTGGCCCTATAGTAATTGGTCAAGCCTGTGAATTTGATTACTCTGGTTCTCAGGCGCTACGATCGCTGAGAGAGGATGGAATTGAAACCGTCTTGATTAACTCGAATCCAGCAACAATCATGACTGATCCTGCCATGGCAGATCATATATACTTATTGCCACTAACCACTAAGTCTATTCTAAAAATACTTAAAGAACATCCGCAAATTGATGCTGTGCTACCAACTATGGGGGGGCAAACAGCTTTAAACTTGGCTATTGAGGCAGATGAAAAAGGAATTTGGGAAGCTCATGGAGTAGATATTATAGGTGTTGATATTGATGCCATTAACATTACAGAAGATAGAGAGAAGTTTAGATTATTGATGGAGAAAATAGGGGTTGCTATGGCGCCTCAAGCAACAGCAACATCATACCTTAAAGGAAAAGAAATTGCCCAAGAATTTGGGTTTCCATTGGTTATTAGAGCCTCCTACACCTTAGGGGGAGCAGGTGCTTCTATAGTGTATAAAGAAGAAGATTTTGACGATTTATTGCGTCATGGACTTGAAGTGTCTCCTATTCATGAGGTAATGATAGACAAAGCCATGATGGGCTGGAAAGAATATGAACTAGAATTATTGCGGGATAGAAATGACAACGTAGTTATTATTTGTGCTATTGAAAATATGGATCCTATGGGTATCCATACTGGAGATTCTATTACCGTTGCCCCAGCAATGACATTGAGTGATAAAACCTATCAACGCATGCGTGATATGGCTATCCATATGATGCGCAGTATTGGTGATTTTGCAGGAGGTTGTAATGTGCAATTTGCGGTAAGTCCAGATGATAAAGAAGAAATTATTGCCATTGAAATTAACCCGCGGGTATCGCGTTCTTCTGCTTTAGCCTCTAAAGCAACTGGATATCCTATTGCAAAAATTGCTTCAAAATTAGCAATTGGGTATCACTTAGATGAATTGGATAATCAAATTACCAAGTCTACCTCTGCATTATTTGAGCCAACACTAGATTATGTAATTGTAAAAATACCACGTTGGAATTTTGACAAGTTTGAAGGAAGTGATAGGACCCTTGGTTTACAAATGAAATCTGTAGGAGAAGTAATGGGGATTGGGCGTAGTTTTCAAGAAGCATTACATAAAGCCACACAGTCTCTGGAGATTAAGAGAAATGGTCTGGGTGCAGATGGAAAAAGCTATACCAATTATGAGCAGATTCTTGATAAATTAAAAAATGTAAGTTGGGATCGTGTTTTTGTTATCTATGATGCTATCCAAATGGGAATACCTTTGAGCCGCATACATGAAATTACAAAAATAGACATGTGGTTTTTAAAGCAATATGAAGAGCTGTATTTGCTGGAAAAAGAAATTTCAAGATTTACACTAGAAACATTGCCGCGTGAGTTACTATTAGAAGCAAAACAAAAAGGCTACGGAGACAGACAAATAGCGCATATGCTAAAATGTTTAGAAAGCCAGGTATATAATAAAAGGGAAGAATTAAACATACAACGTGTTTATAAATTGGTAGATACTTGTGCGGCAGAATTTAAAGCGCAAACACCGTATTACTATTCTACTTTCGAAAATAGTATAGAACTCCCTGATGGAACCAGCTATGTTGAAAATGATAGTGTGGTAACCCAAAAAAAGAAAATAATAGTACTGGGTTCTGGTCCAAATAGAATTGGTCAAGGAATTGAATTTGATTACTGTTGTGTTCATGGAATTTTAGCAGCTTCAGAAATAGGCTATGAAACCATTATGATAAACTGTAACCCAGAAACAGTTTCTACAGATTTTGATGTGGCAGATAAATTATACTTTGAGCCAGTATTTTGGGAGCATATTTATGATATTATTCGTCATGAAAAACCAGAAGGTGTTATTGTACAATTAGGAGGACAAACTGCTTTGAAATTAGCAGAAAAGCTAGAGCGCTATGGTGTTAAAATTCTAGGTACTAGTTTCCAAGCATTAGATCTTGCAGAAGACAGAGGAAGTTTCTCAACGATTTTAAAAGACTTAGGTATTCCATATCCAGAGTTTGGTGTTGCAGAAACTACAGAAGAGGCTCTAGTCTTAGCAGACACATTAGATTTTCCATTACTTATTAGGCCTTCCTATGTATTAGGAGGTCAGGGTATGAAAATTGTTATTAATAAAAAAGAGCTGGAAGAGCACGTAGTAGATCTATTGCGTAAAATCCCAAACAATAAACTATTGTTGGATCATTATCTGGACGGAGCAATAGAGGCAGAGGCAGATGCCATTTGTGATGGAGAAGATGTTTATATCATTGGTATGATGGAGCATATAGAGCCTTGTGGTATTCATTCAGGAGATTCTAACGCAACCTTACCACCGTTTGACTTGACTCAAGGTGTAATGCAACAAATTAAAGACCACACTGTAAAGATTGCCAAAGCACTTAATACAGTAGGATTAATTAATATTCAATTTGCGGTTAAGGATGACATGGTCTATATCATCGAGGCTAACCCAAGAGCCTCTAGAACGGTTCCTTTTATAGCCAAGGCTTATGGAGAGCCTTATGTAAATTATGCAACCAAAGTAATGCTTGGCCATAGTAAAGTAAAAGATTTTGATTTTAACCCTAAATTAGAAGGGTATGCTATTAAGCAGCCTGTATTTAGTTTCAATAAGTTTCCAAACGTAAACAAGCAACTAGGGCCAGAGATGAAAAGTACGGGTGAGAGTATCTTGTTTATTGATAATTTAGAAGATGATCAGTTTCAAGATTTATATTCAAGAAGAAAAATGTACCTAAGTAAATAAGAGTGTTAATAAATTAAATTTAATTGGTTTGTTTTCATAAATTCACTAAATTTAAACTTTAAATAATTAAATATATTAATAATTCCGCAAAAAAAATATCATGAAACAAATTTTATTTACGCTACTAATTTTTTCAGCTTCTTTTGCTTCAGCCCAACAGACCTTTGAAGTTAACTGGGACCAATCTACTTCTGAAGCAGATGCTACTTTTACTATTGAAACTGGAGATACGATTATCTGGACTTGGGCCAATCCATCTCCTCATGATGTTGTTGCTGCTCCAGGAGAGAGTGATGCTCCAGGAGATTTTGGAAGTCAAATCCTTGTTGGTATAGGAGAAACATACCAATATACTTTTACTGTAGAGGCAGTTATTGATTATATCTGTTCAGTTCATCCAACAGGTATGTTAGGAACCATTACAGTAGTAGAGGCATTGTCTATACAAGATAAATTTGAGGAAAACATTACTTTTTTCCCTAATCCAGTAACCGATAATGTTCGCATACGATCTCTCTTTCAATTAGATACATATCGTATTTTTGACATTCATGGAAAGCAAGTTGCTCAAGGGGTTGGAAGTGGAACTTATACAGATGCAAACCTTTCGCATTTACAATCGGGTACGTACTTTGTTAAAGTTATTGATGGTGCTTTGGAAGCGACCTTCCGTTTGCTGAAAAAGTAAATTAAAGACAACCATAAATAAAAAAAACACCTTCTACTAAGAAGGTGTTTTTTTACAATAGGACTTTTATTAAAGTTTTAAATACATGAATAGATACTGGTTTGTTCTAATTCATCTTCTGCTTTTTCCCAGAACGCGCTCTTCTAGTTTTTACATAGTTACTTATTTTGGAGAAACACAAAAGTAGGACCACAGCCATTTAGACCCTATGTTCCAATATTTTTAACCCCAAGGATGACAGAGCGGTAAAAGCTCCTAAAATCTGCTTTAGAATCTTTTTGGGTGAGTATCTGCTATCCAATTGAGAGGCAACAGGCATAATTTAGATTTAATATCCGTATTTAATAACATTTGGTATATGAAAAAGCAGCAAAAAGAATACTACTACATTCAAGCTAAAAAAAATAGCAGTTAGCACAAACTTTGTAGTTTGCACTTAACTGCTATTTTTTATATACCGTTTTATGGGCTTTTATTTACTTAATATTGTTAAATGCTCTTTCCATTCTTTAGGAATTTCATTTAGAGTGTAAATTTTCAATCCCTCTTTTTGAACGTTTGCAGTAGATTGAGTCAACGTCTCATTTAAAAATTCTGTATCTAATTTAAACATCGCACCTGTTGCAGGATCCACAATCAACATTCCAATAAATCCACCAATTAAAATATTACCAAAATACCAACCATCCAATTTGAAATTAACAGGTACTATTCTTGTGTCATAACCATTCTTTGTAAATTTTACTTGGTAATGGGCTTTTCCAAAAAAACCAGAGCCTGCTTTTAAACTCAACGTAGCAGGTGTATTTCCAGCATAGACTTGAATTCCTTTTTTGTTTGTTATTGTAATCTTTGCTTCAGAAGGGGAACTGTTAATAGATATTGGGTAGTTACTTTTACTTACAATAGTTGCGCAACTAGACATTAATAAAAAACTTCCTGCTAAAAATAAACTTGTAATTTTTTTAAACATTTTTTTAAATTTATTGTTTTACCTACTTCTAGTTTAAGTCTTTTTTCAGTTTGTTCCGACTTTTTTGAGCGGTCGCTTTAATTGACCATAACGTGTTTGTATAAATTTAATTAACTTTTAAACAGCAACTAATATAATAAATAAAACATGAATTACGAAAGTTTGTTTGGACTTTTTTAAATAAGCCCGACAATACATTTTGATTTCTCATTTTAAAATAT
>MDTF01011383.1_pt1 | contig 40312 bp, 35 predicted proteins | sample 811191 | NCBI WGS metagenome assembly MDTF01 (sample SAMN05326649, study PRJNA326480) | marine metagenome | isolation source: seawater | place: Southern Ocean | collected 2011 | reverse complement strand
GCTATGTTCCATTTCTTTTTTGCAAATAAAATCAGCGTGATCTATTCGTTTTCAATTCGTAAAAAGAATGTTTGCGCTCTGCGGGGAATGTAGCTGTTGCGACTTATAACCTCGGCGTCAAACGCCTCTACGCAGCGCTCGGCCAGCTCCCAAAACGGCGGTCTGCCGGGGTCGGCGATTAAAACAGCCGGTGGTTTTGGCCCATTAGAGCGTGAGATCAAATTAAATAATGGCTCGACGATTGCGTCCCAGAAGCAAATGTCAGCGCCAACTATTGTGTGGTAGCTATTTATTTCTCGGCTGTCGAGGGTGGCTAAATCGCGAGCGCTAAAGTTGACACGGCAGTTGTTTATATCGCTGTGCAATTTTACTAATAGTTCGACTCGGGGATCGATGTCGAGCGCCGTGACGTCGGCGTCAAAATGCTTGGCAAGGTGCACCGCGACCGCGCCCCAACCGCAACCTATGTCGAGTACTCGAGAACTGGCGGGCAGTGGATTGTCGATGAAATAATCCATGATTGCCAAACTCGAACGCCAAATTTTGTTGCCGTGCGCCGAGGCTTTTGGTAACGAACGTCGGATGCGTCTGACCCGCGGATCGGCGGCCCGTAAAAGCGTAATCCCATGGTGGTTGATGCCGTGCATTGGGTTCATTGTAAGACTCTCTTAAAGGGACCATGATAGGCATCGCAACGCCGGTCAATACCGGCGACCATGTCTTGTGTGATTAAAGGAACTGGCGGCAAGCGCACTTGGCTGGTACATTAAACACTATCACCATACAGTTTAGGAGTCCCATTTATGGTCGATACTGCTCTGCGGGAGCCTAGATTGGAAACGACATTATCCGCTTGGAAGTTCTGGCAATGGGTATACTCAAGCACCGACCGCCAGTTTTGGTTACTGCAGGCAATTGGCTGGGTCGCGCTGATGCTGATCAGTTTTTTGAGCTTAACCCTTTGGTACAATCAGCAGCAGCTTAATTATATCCTCCACACGGCGCTGCAATCACTGCTTGGTGTGTGCGTGTCTTGGCCGCTTCGGCCGCTGTTCCGCGCGGTTTGGGAAAGGTCAGCCGTTTATCGGCTGACGATGCTGGTGCTCGGAATTTTGGTGGCCTCGATAAGTTGGACGGTGTTGCGCCTCGCGACGTTTATGGGGATGACGGTCGAAACTGGATTGTGGTCCGATTTTGGCGGCTGGCTTTGGGGGTCCATATTGATTTTTATAGGATGGGCGGCGCTCTATCACGGCATTAAATACTACCAACTCTTGCAGTCGGAACATGAGAGTTTACTTCGGTTAGAGGCTCAAAATAAGGAGTTCCAGTTGCAGCGTTCGCGCGCAGAATTGGTCGCTCGCGAAGCCCAACTAAAAATGTTGCGCTATCAATTGAACCCACATTTTTTGTTTAACACGCTGAATGCTATCTCGGCGTTGGTGCGGACAAAAAAGGCGCTCCGCGCAAACGCGATGATCGTACAACTAAGCGATTTCTTGCGCTATTCTCTAGACAACGACCCGATACAAAGCGTCACTTTAGAAGAGGAAATGACTGCGGTACGATTGTATTTAGACATTGAAAAAACGCGCTTTGGCGAGCGTTTGCAGTTGCATTTTGACATTGAGCAAGACGCTCTAAATGTCCAGATACCGAGCTTGATTTTACAACCATTGGTCGAAAATGCGATTAAATATGCCATAGCACCGGAGGAATTTGGCGGCAAAATCACTGTTGTTGCCCGGCTTGTTGGAGATTACTGCGCGATAAAGATGCTCGACACTGGGCGCGGTGGTATCGCGTTGGCGAATCGAAATATGTTTGAACTGGATGCCGATGCACGCACCGGCGTGGGTTTGCGAAATACCATCGATCGATTGGAGAATTTTTATGGCGACCGATATTTATTTCAATTGACCGCGGCCGATTGCGGTGGATTGTGCGTCGAGATCCGTATTCCGATTGTTCCGGTGCGCCCAGAGGATACTGACTGCGATGGAACCGCAAACTGGACGGTGGTGAGATGAAAAAGCTAAAGACAATCGTCGTCGATGACGAACCGCTGGCGGTAGAGTTTTTGCGCGATATTCTTGCCGACCACGCCGATGTCGATTTGATCGGTTGCTGTAGTAACGGCCGTGAGGCGGTGATTATGGCAAATGATCTCAGACCCGAATTGATCATTTTGGATATTCAGATGCCGGGCGTCAACGGTTTTGAGGTAGTCAAGGCACTGCAATCGGATGTCATGCCAATGGTGATTTTTGTGACGGCCTATGATCTCTATGCAATCGATGCGTTTGATTTGCACGCAGTGGACTATGTACTTAAACCGATTGATCCGGAGCGCATCCATCGTGCGGTAGAGCGAGCAATAGATCGGTTGCAAAATAGTTTAACGTCGCTAGACAACGATTTTAAAACACCTCTAATTGGTGCGATCAGTGATATTTCCGAGAAATTAAATCGCGACTATGACGAAGTTCCCGCCAACCTAGCAAATAAGTTGGTCATAAAAGATGCTGGGATTGTCACCGTTATTGCTCTTAAAGATATCGATTGGGTGGATGCTGCGGGCGACTATATGTGTGTGCATAGCGCCGGCGAGACCCATATTATGCGCAGTACCATGAAAGATTTAATGGCGAAATTAGACCCTCGATTATTCGCTCGTGTTCATCGCTCTACGGTTGTTAATATAGGCCGTGTGGTGACCATTAAATCGCTGCAAAAGGGCGGCAGTATGCTGTTTTTAAAAAATGGCGAGGCGATTAGGGTCAGTCGCAATTACCGGCAGCCGGTGCTCGCGTTGTTCAGAGATTAATCGATACTGCCAGTCGCGTATGGCGCAGTAGGGTGGCCCACACCCGTAGCCAATTAAGTACGTCTCGAGCTGTAGATGGGGGTTAGTTATTGCCCAGCGAGTGTCACTCGCCCCATTGGTCGCAGCTAAACTTCACACTGTCGCATACTCTCTTCCAACCTAATCTCGGGCGTGTCAGTCTCTAAATGAAGTTGCGTGGATTCTTTTGAACTATGCATCGATCATCACTATCCAACATTGTATAATTTTCGTGGCGGTCTGATCGGATACTTTTGACCCACTAGTGGATTGCTAGTGGTTTGGTTTGAATTGCATCACTCGGTACAAAACTGCGGTTTTTTTGAAGTGATCGAAGCAGTGGCATTGACTATTGATATGGCTGGAGCAACAAATGAAAAAAATGTGGTGGTTTGTGCGCGGCCATAAAAAGCATCGAGTCTTGGGTCTGATAATGGTGTTGCTGAGCAGCGTGTCTGGGGCTGAAGTCACGGCGACAGATCGGGCGCTTGAGCAGCGCATTGACGCGCTCTTAACAACCATGACATTAGAGCAAAAAGTTGGCCAGATGGTACAGGGCAATATACCGCACGTGACCCCGGGTGATGTTGTCAAATACCATTTAGGATCGATTCTCAATGGAGGCGGCACCTGGCCGGCCGGTAAAAACTCGACCGCCAACGATTGGTTAAAACGGGCCGATGCTTACCATCTCGCATCTTTGGATACCAGTGATGGCGGAGCCGGCATCCCGATTATTTGGGGGACCGATGCAGTACACGGCCACAACAATGTCATCGGCGCAACGCTGTTCCCACACAATATAGGGCTCGGGGCTAGCAATAATGTTGATTTGATAAAAACAATCGGTCAGGCGACCGCCCGGGAGGTTGCAGTCACCGGGCTAGATTGGATATTCGCGCCCACGGTAGCTGTCGCCAAAGACAGCCGATGGGGCCGTACCTATGAGAGCTACAGCGATGATTCGGACATTGTCCGTCGCTACTCTAAAGCCATGGTTTTGGGGCTGCAGGGGGCGAGCGATGTGTCGAGTGATACGCCGTTAAATATGATCGCGACGGCGAAGCACTTTATTGGCGACGGCGGCACCTTTCGCGGCGTCGATCAAGGTGACACTCGTCTCGACTTGGAAACACTGATGGAATTGCACGGTGCTGGGTACCTATCGGCTATCGATGCGGGCGTGCAGACCATTATGGCCTCGTTTAATAGTTGGAATGGCGACAAGGTGCACGGCAACAAACGATTATTAACCGATTTACTCAAGGGTGAGTTGGGCTTTGATGGTTTTGTGATCGGCGATTGGAATGGACATGGTCAGGTTGAAGGTTGCTCGGACGACGCTTGTGCTGCGGCTATTAATGCGGGCGTCGATATGATCATGGTGCCGGAAAAGTGGCGTTCATTCCTGAGTAATACATTGCGTCAGGTCCGCGCTGGTGTTATTTCTGAAGCGCGTATAAACGATGCGGTAAGGCGTATTTTACGGGTTAAATTGCGCTCGGGTCTATTTGACAAAGAGCGACCCTCGGCGCGACCGATGGCGGGTAAGACCTCGGTAATCGGCGCTGATGAACATCGCTTATTAGCTCGCCGCGCGGTTCGCGAGTCTTTGGTGCTATTAAAAAACAACGATGGTCTGTTGCCAATACGAGGTGGTAGGGTGCTGATTGGCGGCGATGGTGCGGATAATATAGGTAAGCAATCTGGTGGCTGGACGCTGACCTGGCAGGGGACTAAAAATGAGGAGGGAGATTTTCCTGGAGCGACTTCGCTATATACGGGATTAAGGCGGGCCATCGAAGGTGTTGGTGGGTCGGTCGAGTTGACCCAAAATGATCGATGGCGACGCAAGCCGGATGTGGCGGTGGTGATATTTGGTGAAGAGCCCTACGCTGAGAGCGTCGGCGATATGAATGATGTGGTCTATCGTGAATTGGTTAAATCGAACACTGCGTTATTAAGTAGGTTGCGCGCCGAGAACATTCCGGTGATCGCGGTATTTTTAACCGGTAGGCCGTTGTTGGTCAATGCGCTTTTAAACCAGTCTCAAGCGTTCGTGGTGGCATGGTTACCCGGTAGTGAAGGCGGGGGACTGGCCGATGTACTGGTGGCGAACCGCAAGGGCAAGCCGCGCTTTGATTTTACCGGTCGACTTCCATTCAACTGGCCCAAGGTTTCGGTCAATCAATACAGCGCGGACTTGCCGGTGTCGAGTTACCTATTTAAGCGTGGTTACGGCTTGAGCTACGCTAATCCGAGTAAAAATATGCCGTCTACTTTGATCGAGGTTGTTCGCGACGAATCTGCTAGCATGCCTGTATTAATATTTAATACCACCACGCGTAAACCGTTCAACGCCTTTGTCGGTGACTCTCACAACTGGGGCGTCAAGGTCTCCAGTACACAAACTACATCACTCCTCGGCGGGATTTCGGTGACTCGAGTCGATGGGCTGTTGCAAGAGGATTCTCGACAAATTGAATGGCTCGGTGGTGAGAAAAGTCAATTTTACTGGCGCGCCGATTCAATCGTCGATTGGAATGTGATGCTGGATAGTGACGCCGTACTAGTGACCACTTTTAAGGTGGATAAGCATCCCGAAGGACGTATCGATCAGCGTATGGACTGTGGTTATCCATGCTCCGGTAAGATCGATATGACGGCATTTTATAGCGCGGTTCCAGAGGGACAATGGGTTCGTGCGGGTATTCCACTGAAGTGTTTTGCATCTGCCGGAGTGGATTTTAACCGCATCACTTCGCCCTTGGTGCTGGTTAGCTCAGAGCCTTTTACAATGACTATAAATGATGTTCGCGTTACGCGAGAGCTACCCAGTAGTGCTTTAGTCGCCTGCGATTAAATGTCTGAGCACTCAGCGTCAGGGTGTCTAAGGGTTAGATCCTGAAGAACTGCCGGGCAGTGGCGCCGGTTTGGGCGATAATTTGCGCTTCAGACTCCTTTCTGTTGGCGGCTATTCCAGCGACTACCCAGGGTAAAAAAGCCGGTTCATTGCGATTATTTTTCGGTGAAAAAGCCATATTACGTGGCAGTAGATAGGGTGAATCGGTTTCTACCATGAGTCGATTTAGAGGAATATCTGCGATGATTTTTTGCAGGTCGAGACCGCGTCTCTCGTCACATACCCAACCGGTAATACCGATATGCAAGTCCAAGTCGAGGTACTGGTAGAGGGTTTTTCGATCGCTCGTAAAGCAGTGGATCACCGCGCTATGGAACTGATCCCTGTGGGCCTTGAGTATTTCAAGTTGCCTTGTTGCGGCATTGCGCTCGTGAAGAAAAAGCGGCATATTGAGGTCGATGGCAAGTTCTAAGTGTGCTTCAAACGAGCGCTGTTGGACGTCAGGAGCTGCCAGATTACGGAAAAAATCAAGTCCAGTTTCGCCGATTGCAACCACTGATGGATGCGCTGCGAAACGGCGTAGACTGATAGATGTCGACTTTGGGTTAAATTGGTCGGCCGAATGCGGATGTATACCGGCTGTTGCGTACAACATATCTGGGAAATCTGCAGTATGGGTGGTGCACAGATCGATTGCTGCTTGGCTTTCAGATATGGATGTACCGGTGATGACGATCTTTTCTATATTGGCATTTTGCGCGTGTTGCAAGACCTCGGCAATATCGCCGTCAAAACGCTGACTCGATAGGTTAGCGCCTATATCAATGAGCATGGTAGGTTCCGGTTCACTAGTTTTATAAAAGCCGCTCGCGCTCGCTCGCGCGGAGCATGGGCGTGTCGATACCGAGGCGGTGGGAATAGATTGCCGAGTACATCAAGACATTGGTGACATAACCACGGGTTTCTTTGAACGGGATGAGTTCTACCCAAATGTCGAACGGTAGTTCGCCTCGACTTCTTGCGAGCCATTTGGCGACGCGGTCTGGGCCTGCGTTGTAAGCCGCCGTTGCGAGTATTCGATTGTTGTTAAAACGCGTTAACAGGCTCTTATAATACTGTGACCCGATGGGTAGATTGGTTTCAATATCGCGTAATTGCATTTTATTTCGGTATGGAATTGCAAATTTTCTTGCCGTTTCTCGTGCCGTGGCCGGCATAATTTGCAGCATCCCTATGGCGCCAGCGCTCGAGGTTGCGCGTCGTTCAAAAGCACTTTCTTGTCGGGCGATGGCAAATAGCGTCGGGCTGGCAACCCCCGACGATTGCGCCGCGCGTTGTAGCGAATTCTGATAGGCCAGTGGAAAACGGATGACGATGTCATCCCAGTATTCTGCTCGAGCCATGGCCATAATCGCTCGGCTGTGCCATTGCCATTGATGGGTGAGGCCGGCAACGGCCTCCCATTCGACTTGGACAAATTCACGCGTCGCTGCGTGCCACTCGCGATTGGCTTCGATGATAAATTCGTGAAAGTACAATTCGCGTGCGCGGTGCAGTGCCGGCATAGCACTGACTCGCGCGCTGATGGCCTCATCGACCTGTAATGGCCGATGATTAAAACTGTATTTTTTCTGCAGCTTTTCGCTGGCTAAAAAGCCATAAAAATCTCTTTCTAACGCCAGTTCCCGGGTCAGTTGGAGGCGTGGGTTGGATTCTGATTGCGGTGTGTTCTCGAGACTGCGAATCCGCCAATAGCGCCAAGCACTGCGCTGTTGGCGTTCGGCGGAGAGTGTATCTATCCAGCGCAGAACGTCGGGCCAATTTTGCTCCTTGAGCGCGTGGCGAATACGCCATTCGATGACATCGCCCTCAAGGTGGGTGTTGATTATGGCGCTGTGTTGTTGCAGATAGGTATCGGCCTGTTGTTGGTCGCCAACTTTAATCAGACCTTTTACCAGCGCAGATATGAGCGTGGCTGTATCGGTATCGGTAAAAGTCATGCGCTGTTGCGCGCGTTGCCAGTTTTTAATCGCCTGTTGAGGATTGCGCGCAGCTGTGTGGCGCAGGCTATGGGCGACGATGATAGCCGCTCGAGGCTCGTCTGCCACTAAGTCGAGGCCCTTGCTAAACGACGCGGGTTGCCGGTCGAGTTGGTAAAACGTTTCAGCGCGGTGCCGTGTTTCTGACTCGGTCATAAATTGTTGTGTATAGCGGGCTAGGGAATAGTTGTGCGCTAGTAACGCTAATTGAAAGCGCTGCCAAGCGTGTGGGTCATCAATTTCATCGTGGCGGATCAGAATGTCAAAAAGCGCGTTGCACTGGCGTGGTTGCGAGTTTTCGACGGCCCACAATTCTAGTCCACCGGCAATTGCAGCGGCGCGTTGTTGGCGGTGGTATTGGGCGATATGGAATTGACAGCGGCGCGCAGTACTAGCCTCTTCGTCCCGATAATACGTGAGGTAATTGGTCCATTGACCACGTTTGGCGAGATACGCCAGCCACTTGGATCGGAGTCGGTAGGCGAGCACTGAGTCGGCGTTGCGCTCGAGGTAGTTAGAAATCTCAGCGCGGCGCGGTACACTCATATTGGCGGTTAGATCGGCATATTCAAGATAGGGGTAAAGCGGGTAGCCAAAGAGTTCTTCACGCAGTCTGCGCAGGCTGCGCCAATTTCTCTGATCGATCATCCGAAGCGCTTTGGTGTAGAGTGCGCGTTGATCGGTTAATTCAGCATATTGAGTCTCTAAAGGTGCATTGGAGGTCGGGAGTGAGGCCGCTGACAGTGCAGCGAAAAGCCACAGAGTCCATCCCAGTGTGGCTAGAATAAGATTTTTGTACGATCGCTGTGTTTTTTCTTGAGAACTTGGATCCTCCGTGTTACGAGACTGCATCAACGATCATCACCTTTATTTAACCCATCGAGGGATCTTAAATGATGCGTATTTTTGCATCAAGCAGATATCTACTTGCCGCCCGCATCTTGATTGATTCGCACGGCGAGAATATCGCAGCCGGTGCCGTGCAGTACCCGCGTGCTAGTGGACCCAAAGAGTAGTGATAAACCGTGCCGGCCGTGGGTGCCTACGACGATCAGATCGGCCGCTAATTCTTCGGCTAAACGGTGCATTTCATGCGCCGGATCACCGACTAAGACATGCTGTTGAGAATCCTCTAGCATCACTGATTGAGTCAGCATGTCGAGTGCTTGCATGGCGTTGTGATAGAGTTGAGAGCGCACCTCGGTAAGATCAATGGGAATATCGGTACCATATGCCAAGGTGATTGGCTCTATAATATGGCACAGCGACACTCGGCAGGTGGTACCGCCGAATAGCTGATTGACACGATCGATAATTTGGGTCGACTGTGCCGAAAGGTCGAGCCCGATCAGAATATGTTGGTAGCTTGACACAGCGTGCAACTCCTTTTAATCCAGCGATGCCCAATTGTCTCGCAGTTCGCCATAGAGTATTACACAATGATTTGGTTGTTAATAGCTGGTGTCATCTTGACGATAATTTCGCCACTGCTGTGGATGCGTTCGTCGCCGCGTCAAAAGCACATCGATCACTTACGCAGCTCCGCCAGAACTGCGGGAATACAAGTGATACTCCATCGACGCCCCGACGCCCGCGATGACGAGGTGCGGTTGGAAACAGTCTGTTATCGGTTGCCTTGGCGGGGATTAAAAGTGGCCGATCACTGGGTCATTCATCGCTACAGCCAGCGAGGATGGGAATCATTGTTTTCTGGTTGGCGATGGTTTCAAGGAGAGGCGGAAAACGGGTTCTCTCAGAGTTTGGACGAAGCGATTGTGTGCATGCCCGAATCTGTGTCGGCTATTCTTTGCAATGCATCGGGTATCGGTGTGACTTGGGGTGAGCGAGAAGATACCCAAGCGGTGGCAACTATTTACACCAGTTTGTCGGATCTAAGAGAGTTACTCGAAAAAAAATCTACCAAACCTTGACCTAATGGTGTGCAAGCGCGTATATATGCGCTCTTTCTGATATCTGATGACGTTAGGCTAGCTACAGCCATCGACACGGTAAATTTAATACAAGGCTGTCCACGCATTGGGCTAGCAAGGACATGGAGAAGGTAGTTCCCTATGGGTAAATCCCTCGTTATCGTCGAATCGCCTGCCAAGGCAAAGACAATCAACCGCTATCTTGGTAATGATTTTGTGGTCAAGTCGAGTGTCGGCCACATCCGCGATCTGCCGACCGGTGCCAGTCGCACGCCGACCGACCCTAAAGAGCGTGCCAAGCAGGCGGCGGCGACACGAAAAATGTCTCCGGAGGAAAAACAGATCCACCGGGAAAAAAAGGGCAAAAGCCAGCTATTTAACAGCATGGGGATCAATCCTGAAAATGACTGGAAGGCGCAATATGCAACGCTACCGGGTAAGGAGAAGGTTGTTGCTGAACTTAAAAAATTGGCTAAGAACGCCGACACCGTCTACCTCGCAACTGATATGGATAGAGAGGGAGAGGCGATTGCCTGGCATCTGACCGAGGTTATCGGCGGTGATTCTAGCCGCTACAAGCGAGTGGTTTTCAACGAGATCACCAAAAAGGCGATACGCAATGCGTTTGCCGACCCCGGTGAACTGAATACCCACAGGGTAGATGCCCAACAGGCGCGTCGCTTTTTAGATCGTGTGGTTGGTTTTATGGCCTCGCCATTACTCTGGGAAAAGGTCGGTCGCGGTCTTTCAGCTGGGCGTGTGCAGTCGGTGGCGGTGCGCATGCTGGTCGAGCGTGAGAGAGAGATACGCGCCTTTGAACCCGAAGAATACTGGACTATTCAGGCAGACTTAGAGGGTCGACAAGAGGGCGCGGACAGCGCATCGATCAAGGTTCGTTTCGATGTTAAAAAATACCGTAGCGGTGCCTTCAGGCCGACCAATGGTGAACAGACCGAGGTGGCGCTAGAGATCTTGCGTAGCGCGGATTATGCAGTATCTAAGCGGGAGGATAAACCGACCCGTTCGAAGCCGTCGGCACCATTTATTACCTCGACCTTGCAACAGGCCGCGAGCACGCGACTGGGTTATGGCGTCAAGAAGACTATGATGATGGCCCAGCGGCTCTATGAAGCGGGTTATATCACCTACATGCGTACCGATTCGACCAATCTCAGCGCCGATGCAACGGCTGCCTGTAGAGACTATATTCAACGCATGCATACGCCTAAATATCTGCCAGAGCAACCGATTACCTATAGCAGCAAATCGGGCGCACAAGATGCCCACGAAGCGATTAGACCGTCAAACGTGGATATCCTTCCGGGTGCGCTGGCCGATGTCGAGCCGGATGCGGCGCGGCTGTACCAAATTATCTGGCAACAATTCGTCGCTTGCCAGATGACGCCAGCAGAGTTCACCTCGACCACCATCACGGTTGCCGCGGTAGACTATGAAATGACCTGTAAAGGGCGGGTGACTCGCTTTGACGGTTATTTAGCCGTGATGCCCAACACCCGAAAAAATGATGAGGATGTCGAGCTGCCAGATTTGTCGGCCGGCGATCTTATGACGATGCTCGCATTGATTCCGCAACAGCACTTTACCAAACCCCCGGCGCGCTATTCGGAAGCGGCATTGGTAAAAGAGTTGGAAAAGCGCGGGATTGGACGCCCATCGACCTATGCGTCGATCATTTCTACTATTCAAGACCGCGGCTATGTGCGCATTGAAAATCGGCGCCTGTACGCTGAAAAAATCGGCGATATAGTGACCGATCGATTATCCGAGAGTTTTTCTGATCTGATGGATTACAGCTTCACCGCGAATATGGAAGAGCGACTTGACGAGGTTGCAGCGGGCAAGTTGAACTGGAAGGATCTGTTGAATAAATTTTACGCCACTTTTAGTCAGCAGGTCGCCAAAGCCAAAGACGGTGATCACGGGATGCGCCCCAATGTGCCGTCGGTCACCGATATTGTCTGCGACAAGCCCGATTGCGGACGGCCAATGACCATCAGAACCGCGGGTACTGGGGTATTTTTGGGATGCTCTGGCTATGCTTTGCCGCCTAAAGAACGCTGCAAGGCAACGATTAACCTAACCTCTGGCGATGAGGCGGTGAACGTCGACGAAGATGATGAGGCAGAGTCGAAACGGTTGTTGGATCGTTTTAGATGTAAATTGTGTAATACCTCGATGGACAGCTACTTGGTAGATGCGTCTCGCAAATTGCACGTCTGCGGTAATAATCCCGATTGCCAAGGGTTTGTCGTTGAAAGCGGGCAGTATGTTATCAAGGGCTACGATGGCCCAGTGATAGATTGCGATAAGTGCGGGAGTGAAATGCAGCTTAAAACCGGCCGCTTTGGTAAGTATTTTGGTTGTACCGGCGAATTAAGCCCGGGAGAGCCGTGTAAAAACACCCGCAAGTTACTTCGTAATGGTCAGGCTGCACCCCCCAAGGTCGATCCGATCGCTATGCCTGAGTTGCGCTGTGAAAAGGTTGACGACCACTATGTGCTGCGTGATGGCGCATCGGGAATCTTTTTAGCTGCCAGCCAATTCCCAAAATATCGCGAAACGCGGGCTCCAACCGTGGCCGAGTTGCAACCCTATGGCGACCAAATCGACGCAAAATACCAGTTTCTGTTGGCCGCGCCGGTTAAAGACCCGCAGGGTTTACTGACGGTTATTCGCTATAGTCGCAAAACCAAAGAGCAATACGTGCGGAGTGAAAAAGAGGGCAAGCCGTCTGGTTGGAGTGCCTACTACAACAACGGCGTATGGCAGGGAGCGAGCACCAGCAAGGCAACAAAATAATGCAGTTTTGCGGCGGGCGGGGTAGACTGTCTCAACGAGGCGAGATGATTACCCGCGGTGACAGGCGCGCAGTCGGAGGATGACATATGGCGTTAAAAGAATTTGAATTGATCGTACAGGGCAATGGCGACATTGCATTAAAACATGCGAGCGATCAGCGAACACTCGTCACTATGAAGTTTGCTGCCGATGTTATCGATTATCTGGGTGACCGCCATGTTGATGTCGCTAAGGCGATGGTAGATGCAGGATTGCGCAAAGTGATCGATTTGCAAGAGAATCAGGGCCTTTTAAGTAAAGCCACTGCCGTCAAAAGCCATCAGGTGCATTGAGTACCTGCAACGCACTGATTTCGCCTCTCTTCGACTTGGCTACTGATTAACAGACATCCCCCCCTCCTCATACAGGCAACAGCCCTTTTAATAGCCCTCAGCAATAAACAACCCTGAGTTCTTTATTGCCCTTAGTCGAACCGCGTCAAAAAATACTGATCAAAACACCACAGAGGGGTCTGTGCCGGGGACAATCAAGCGCATTTGGCGCAGCATATTGAATGACAACTGCCGAAGCATAGCGAACGAGAGGACTTTGAGCGATCGGCTGTCTAGAGCATCGATATTAAGGTGGCGGCTTAAATTATTGCGGTTTTTGGTCACCGAATAAAGTCAATGTAAGCCACTATTTTTGGCTTAAATAGTGGCTTACAGCCATGGTTGTCTCAAATTATCAGTGATGGACTAAATAGTCACTCTGACGACCCCAACCGCCAGACCTTCGATGTTGAACTGTTGGGCTCGCAGGTCCACGATGATAGGCTGATAGTCGCGATTCTCGGGAAGTAATTGGACTTCGTTTTTATTTTGGCTCTTAGCGAGCCGCTTCACGGTCACTTCACCATCGACCCGTGCGACGATAATTTGCTTATTCTCAGCGGTGGGTTGCTGGTGCACTGCTAGCAAGTCACCATCCATAATTCCAACATCGACCATACTCTGCCCCTGAACACGTAAAAAATAATCTGCGCTCGGATGGAAGGTGCTCGATGGCACTTCTTGATAATCTTCAATATGCTGTTCCGCGAGTATGGGTTCTCCCGCTGCCACCTGACCGATAATCGGGATGCCAGCGAAATTATCGATAATACGTATCCCTCTAGAGGCACCGGGTATCATTTCTATAGCGCCCTTACGGGCCAGTGCTTTGAGGTGATCCTCGGCGGCGTTGGCGGATTTGAAACCCAGTTTCTGCGCGATTTCGGCGCGCGTTGGCGGGTAGCCAGTTTCTTCAAGGTTGTCGCGAATAAGATCAAAGACTTGTTGCTGTCGAGCCGTAAGTTTAAGCATAAATAACCGTCTTTTTATACAGTGCTGTTAGTATATACAGTGTATTGTCTGGGTGTCAAATAATTCTTTAAAAGCCGATGTGGCAGACCATTGACAGCCGTATTTTGACGAGAGGGTTGGCGTAGTGCTCAATAGTTGGGCTGATTATGTTCTCCACTTTAGGTTCTCCACTGTAGGTTCTACAATGAGGGTTATATGACCTCGATCTATAAGTCCGACGGTGGTTAAAGTGTGATCAAACGGTCAACGGCGTTACCAATACTCGATTTAAGGATGAAAATTATGTTGGAAACAAAAGTTCAAGAGGCGTGGCGGGTACTGCGAATTCAGTCGGAACTAGTCGACGGTACGGACCGGTTACTAAAATTAGGTCGTGCGGTCACGGTGTTTGGTGGTGCGCGCTTTGACCAACACTCTGAGCACTATGACGCAGCGCGCGAATTTGGATTGTTAGTAGGGCGTGCGGGTTTACCGGTAATTACTGGCGGCGGCCCGGGTATTATGGAGGCGGCGAATCGAGGCTGTCAGGCCACCGACTCGGTGTCGGTTGGTTTGAACATTGAACTACCCTTCGAGCAAGAAATTAATCCCTATCAGGACCTGTCGCTGGAATTTCGGTATTTTTTTGTGCGTAAATATCTGTTTTTAAAACACGCGATTGGTTTCGTTACGTTCCCAGGCGGGTTTGGCACTTTAGATGAATTGTTTGAGGCACTGACGCTGGTGCAAACGCAGAAAATGTCGGCCTTTCCGATCGTATTGGTAGGCTGCGCTTACTGGCGTGGATTGTTTGATTGGATTTCCGAGGAAATGATCGGACAGGGCTGTATCGATCAGTCAGAGTTGCGTTTGGTAACGCTGGTAGACACGCCGCAAGAAGCCGCGGACATAATTCTTGAGCATGCGCGAACGCTCGAAGCTGAGCCGGCGACTCACTAACTACCCGGTTCATCGAATCTGCGGCAAAGGGCTGAGAAAACTACCTAACTGGGCTCGCTGAGCTTTTAGTTAGTGCCGAATTTTTAGTACCCATCACCCAGCTTTAAGTACAGAGCTGTTGCTAATGAGCTATGCAATCGCGCGGAAAGATTTAATGCCATTGACCGTCGTCAAAAGTCATCCCACCCAAACAGTGAATCCGGCTCTATTTTGTCGAGGGCGTCGCCGACGCCATAGGGTAGACAGATGTTGTCCGCGCCTCTGGGACTCTGCGTGTCGAGTTCTAATTCATGCCGCCAATTTTCTGGCTGTCGCTGCTGCCGAACGGCGATTTGTGATAAGGTTTCAAAATCCACTTGGTCAATATCGCCCTCTAGAAATTGGATGCTGACGATTCCGGTCGATTCTTCGATTGCGATGATTTCAAAAAAACGATAAGCGGTAATATCTTCATACCACTGTCCTACTGTGGGAGCTAACTTGGCCATTGGGCGTGTCCTCCTAATCGTTGGATTCTGAACTTAACATTGCGAGCATCAAGATGCACATGGTTAATTTTGGCAGCGGTGATTGCAATTAGGTCGCTTACTCAATGCTTTAATTCAGTTTGCTGTACTAAGATATTATTTCCAGTAAATTTATATTTTTGCTGTAGTGATTATATAAATAGGTAAAATACGCGAATGGAATAGCAACCAACGGTTTAAAGAATAAACTATTCTAAAAAACTGGCGAATTTCACCGACCCCAACTTAGAGTGAGCCTATGAGCCAATCTCACGGTCGCCTGATGATCGACCTTTTGGGTACCGACATCAGCGCTGAAGAACACCTATTATTACGCGATCCTCAGGTTGGCGGCGTGATACTGTTCGGGCGCAATATTACCGATCGCCAACAAATATGCGATCTCGTCGCACAGATTCGCCAGACTGCACCCCATCTGTTGCTCGCCGTCGATCAAGAGGGCGGTCGGGTGCAGCGGTTTACTCATGGATTCACGCGCTTGCCGCCGATGCAAATGCTCGGTGATGCGGTGCTTAAAGATGCCTCGCAGGGACTCGCGCTAAGCCATGAGACCGGCTGGTTGATGGCTTCAGAGGTTCTTTCCTGCGGGTTAGATATTAGCTTTGCGCCGGTATTAGACGTCGATCGAGAGCTGAGTAGTATCATTGGTGATCGGTCTTTTTCCGACTGCCCCGATATTGTGGTGGCAGCGGCACAGGCGTTTATCGGCGGTATGCGCGAAGCTGGAATGGTCGCCACGGGAAAGCACTACCCCGGCCATGGGGGCGTGGTCGCCGACAGCCATCTGCAGGCGCCGGTAGACGAGCGCTCGATGGCGATGCTAGTCGAGCGCGATTTAGTGCCGTTTTCGCGGTTGAGCGAGCAACTCGGTGGTGTGATGCCGGCGCACATGACGTTTCCCAAGATCGATCCATACTCGGTGGGCTTTTCACGCTTTTGGTTACGGGACATGCTGCGCGATAAACTAGGCTTCAAGGGCGTCATTTTTAGCGATGATCTGTCGATGAAAGGTGCCGATGTCGCCGGCAGTTATCGCGACAAAGCTGGCTTGGCGCTGGATGCCGGTTGCGATATGATTTTGGTCTGTAATAGTCGTCCCGGAGCCTTGGAAGTACTCGATTATATGCATTCCGAGGGGCTAGCTGGCAGCGAAAAAATCGCCTCGATGATGGCCTACCAAGGGCCTCATGCCGAGATGCAATCTTGGGCCGAGTTGACGGCATCACAGCGCTGGTTGGCTATTGTCGACCGTTTGTCGAGATTGTTGGGCGTGAAGATCACGTAGAGATAATTTAGATCCGATGGGGATTGAGAAAAATCCGTTGAACATAGAACATTGAGAATGGGAGTGAACAGACACCGATGGATACACTGCGCAACAAACTGGCCAACCTGACCGGTGAACAGTATTTGTGGGTGATAGAGTTATTTGTCATCGTTATGATAGCGCTGGTGGCTGGGTTTTTGGTCAACCGTGCGATGGGCAGACTCGAAGCGCGGGCGGTGCAAACCAAGACCGTCTGGGACAATGCGCTGATCGAGGCCAGTCGCAAACCGTTGGTATGGTTGATTCGGATTTTAGGGATCAATTTTGCCGCCAGCATTGCCCTGCAAAAGATGGAGTCGCAACTGCTGACGTTGATCGAACCGGCCAATCAATTGGCGGTGATTTTTCTCGGCGCATTGTTCTTAAATAATTTTATCAAGCGTGCGGAAAATAACCTCGTCGATCCGAGTTTTGTCAGTAAACCGATGGACATGACCACCATGCGAGCTGTCGCTAGGCTGCTACGTAGTGCGGTCATTATCACCGCCGTACTGTCGGCTATGCAGATTTTGGGTATCTCGATTTCTGGACTTTTGGCGTTTGGTGGCATTGGTGGGCTCGCCGTAGGTTTTGCCGCTAAGGACCTTTTGGCCAATTTTTTTGGCGGCTTGATGATCTACCTCGACCGCCCATTTTCGGTCGGCGATTGGGTGCGCTCACCCGATCAAGAAATAGAGGGTACGGTAGAGGATGTTGGTTGGCGGTTGACCCGCATTCGCACGTTTGACAAGCGGCCGCTGTACATCCCCAACTCAGTATTTGCCAATATTTCGGTCGAGAACCCGTCGCGCATGAGTCACCGGCGGATCTATGAAACCGTCGGCATTCGTTACGTCGATATCCAACATATGGATGCGATCATTGCAGACGTTCGAAAAATGCTGACTGAGCACCCAGAAATCGACGCCGATCAGACTATGATCGTCAACTTTAACCAGTTTGCACCGAGTTCGGCGGATTTCTTTGTCTACACCTTTACCGTGACCACCGACTGGGTTTACTTCCACCAGGTGAAACAGGATGTGTTGTTGCGTATTGCCGACATCATCACCGCGCAGGGTGCGGAGATAGCCTTTCCCACCACCACGCTGGATTTGCCTGCTAGCGCCGAGGCGTTGGCACTGACCCGCAGCGAACGATCATGATATCTCCTGCGCAAACGTCGTTGGCATCGACGTTATTTGGGGCTGTGTTAATGGTCGGTACGCTGCTTGGCGGTTGTTCGGGTGCGCCCGAAGGTATCGCAGCGGTGGATGATTTCGACGTTCAGCGCTACCTGGGTAACTGGTACGAAATAGCTCGCCTCGACCACTCTTTTGAGCGCGGCCTCGAGGGTGTTCAAGCCAAGTATAGTTTGCGCGATGACGGTGGTATTCGCGTTTCTAACAGCGGTATATCGGTCGCAACGGGTGAGCATAGCGAGGCCGAGGGCAGGGCTTACTTTGTTGACTCAGCGACTAGGGGCCACCTCAAGGTGTCGTTTTTTGGGCCTTTTTACGGAGCCTATGTGGTGTTTGAATTAGGGCCTAAGTACGACTATGCGTTCGTTGCCGGCAACAACCGCGATTACCTCTGGTTGCTTGCCCGGACACCCAATCCGCCGCAGTCGCTGAAAGATCGATTTGTCGCTAGGTCTGCCGAGTTGGGCTTTGCCTCCGACGATCTAATCTGGGTCTCTCACCCTCGCTCTGCTACTAATTAGCCCATCCCATCTGCGCGCCGTGCGTTAGTGAGCAACGCGTATCTTGACGAGTAACCCGTCTTGTTGCGACGCCGTTATTCGGTTGCAGGCGAATTGTCCCGTGGATTGTCTTGAGGATTAAGCAATTGCGGTTGATATGCCTTGACGGTCAACATAATGCCTATTTGCGGGTGATCTAAATAGTACACCTCGGCCTCATGCAGGCGCCTCGACTGGTTAAATGTCCAAACATTTTTTGTCGGGTAGACATTGGGCGGCGTCAGTGATTCGATCGCCGGTTCCAGTTGGGCACCAGGCTGAACTGGGCCAAATGATAGCTTGCCGTTGCCCACGGCGGGCGAATTGGTCAATGCAGATGATATTTGCGTCAGGTCTTGGCCTTCAGTATCTGCATGAATACCAGTATGATTTCCAACGTTATCGGCGGGTAAAAGCGCTTTTTCGAGCACTGCAAGGCCGGTGGTTTGATCGACGATCGTGCTCTTTTGTGACCGCGGGTGGCGTTTCAATACCGGCAAAGTAATCTGCTGTGTTGCCTCAATATCATCGCTAAATTGGGTTAGCCAGAGATTGCTTTCGAAGTGTAAAAAGCGCGATTTGTAGAAGCGAAGGCTACCCTCAAGCTGAAAGCGATCTTTAAACGCTGGGCCACCCTCGACGATCAACCATGGGTCGTCACTATCTAGCTGCGCAGGGAAGCGCCATGCGCGGTGGTAAATGACTTCGTAAGGCGGACGCCGAACCAAAGCGCGTACGGTATCATTGAGGTCGCGATCTGGCGCTTTTAGCTGTCGGTAAGGCAGTTCAAAGCTAGGTTGTGGCGCGACCAGCGGCGCACTGATCATCGGAGACGGGGAGGGTGCGCCGGGTATTAAGGCTGCACTGGCATCGGATGCGGCGGTTGTTTGTGGCAAGTTAGTCTGAATGCTTATGCGTTTCAGGGCCTCGGCGGCGTCTGGATCAATACCGCTCTCGAAGGCATCAGCCAGTTGGCGAATGTCTATCACCGTGTCGCTGTCGAGGAGTCTCAGCCATCGTTTCGGGTATTTGAGTTGGTATTGCTGTGATGCCGCTTCGTCTGGTGCAGCGCTGCCCTGAGTGAAGATGACGACTTCTGCTTGATACCAGTTATCCGGTTGCCATGGCGACCCCGATGTTTGTTTGGCGGACGCCGTGCTGGCCAACCATGGGCTCAAGCCCAGCACTAAGCCGCAGCACAATATCCGTATCAGGTACTCCCTATTCATAATTCAACATCCATTTTTAATTTTGTGCAGTCTTTACATCTCAGTATCATCTCACGCCGAGGCAGATTCTGTCATCAGGTGTTTGAGTATGCTAGCGACTTCAGAGAAGCGTTGTTCGTGGCTCTCCATATCCAGCGTAAAACTCAGTTGGTCGTTGTTTTTCAGCCGATAAGTGCGCGGTGCGGCCTGTATCATTTTGATGATGGTTATGGGTTCAACCGGTGTTTCAATGTCGAAGCAGAGTCTACCCCCAGTGGGGCCAGCCTCAATTTTTCTAATGCCCAGTCGCTCCCCAGCTTGACGGAGTTCGGCAAGTTTGAACAGGGCTTTAATGGGCTCTGAAAGGAGCCCAAAGCGATCGATCATCTCCACCTGTAAGTCGTAGAGGTCGGTCTCGGTCTTACAGTTGGCGAGACGTTTATAGAGCGTTAAACGCATATTGACATCGGGCAAATAGTCGGCTGGAATCAGCGCCGGCAGATGCAGGTTGACATCAACTCCCTGCCCTAGTGCTGCGCGCATCGACGGTTGTTTACCCTGGCGAATCGCGGTCACCGCGTTTTCGAGCATTTCCATGTAGAGCGTAAAACCGATCGCCTGAATGTGGCCGCTCTGTTCTTCACCGAGCAGTTCACCGGCACCGCGGATTTCTAGATCATTGGTCGCCAAGGTAAAGCCAGACCCCAAGTAGTCGGCCGCGGATATCGCCTGCAGGCGTTTTACCGCGTCGCCACTCAGGGTTTTGTCCGCTGGGGTCATTAAATAAGCATAGGCTTGGTGGTGCGATCTGCCGACTCGACCACGCAACTGGTGGAGTTGCGCCAATCCAAATTTGTCTGCCCGGGCGATCAAAATTGTATTGGCGCTGGGTACATCGATACCGGTCTCGATGATCGTGGTACACACTAAAACATTAAAATGTTGATGATAAAATTCGGACATCACGCGCTCGAGTTGACGCTCGCGCATTTGCCCATGCGCTACATCGATTCGCGCTTCGGGCACTAAATCACGGAGTTCATCCGCGACGCGTTGAATGCTCTTGACGTCGTTGTGGAGAAAATAGACTTGGCCGCCGCGTTGAATCTCGCGAAGTATTGCCTCGCGGGTGATTCTCGGTTCCTCGGTGCGCACAAAGGTTTTTACCGATAGCCGCTTGGCAGGTGGCGTGGCGATGATTGACAGGTCCCGGATACTGTGCATTGACATATTCAGCGTGCGTGGAATCGGCGTAGCGGTCAGGGTTAAGATGTCGACCTGGCTGCGTAGCGATTTAATTTTTTCTTTTTGGCGGACGCCAAAACGGTGTTCTTCGTCGATGATCATCATGCCGAGATGGGCAAAATTGATCTCGGTGTGCAGCAGTTTATGCGTGCTGATTAAAATGTCGGTGTTGCCCGACTCGACGGTGGTGATAATCGCCTGCTGCTCGCGCTGGGTCTTAAACCGCGATAGCGCTTCGATAGAAATGGGCCAGCTGGCAAAGCGATCGCGAAAATTCTCCAAGTGCTGCTGCGCGAGTAGTGTTGTTGGCACTAAAATCGCTACTTGTTTACCGCTGCTGACGGCGGTAAAAGCGGCGCGCATTGCAACTTCGGTCTTGCCGAAACCGACATCGCCGCAGACCAACCTATCCATAGGTTGTGCGCTGAGTAAGTCGCGCCGCACGGCCTCGATGGCCTCGCGTTGATCGGGGGTCTCTTCAAAGGGGAATTCGCGGCAGAATTGGGCGTAGTCTTCCGCATGATCGGTGCAGGCAAAGCCAACCTGTGCAGCCCGGCGCGAGTAGATGTCGAGTAGTTCGACCGCGGTATCACGCACCTGTTTAGCCGCCTTTTCCTTGGCCTTGTCCCACTTGTCGCTGCCCAGTCGGTTGAGCGGCGCAAGGGCCTGATCGCCCGCACCGAAACGGCTAATAAGGTGCAGCGATGCCACCGGCACGTAGAGTTTGGCATCACCGGCGTAGGACAGCAGCAAGAATTCTTGGGTACTCTTATCCACGATAAGTGTTTCAAGGCCGATATAACGACCGACGCCATGTTCGATGTGGACTACAGCAGCGCCCGGTTTGAGTTCCGCTAAACTCTTAAACACATAGTCGGGCGTTTGCGATGCCTTGGATCGCCGTCGTCGCTGCATCACCTGCTGCCCAAACAGTTCGCCCTCGGTGATCAGGCAGATACCTTGATCCGGTGCGTAAAGACCCTGATCGATGGCAAAGGTGGTGATGCCACATTTCATCCCTGAGTTGATGAAGGTCTGCCAGTCGGCACAGTTTTCAGGGCGCACATCGATATTGCCGAGCAATTCAGCGAGGACCTCGCGACGTCCAGCCGATTCCGCGCAAAACAGCACGCGACAGGGAGATTCGCCGCCGCCAGCGGCCATGAACGCCTGTAATTTGAGCGCAGGAGCTGTGGCGTGTGGATCGACACCAATATCGGGAACATTCAATATGTGGTAATTTTGGTTTGCCGGTGAATCGCGCTTGGCAGTTTCGTGCAAAATGATTCTGGGAAGTTTTCGTATCTGTTGAAAGAGCGTTTCAATCGGCAGAAAAACGTCCGCGGGTGCCAGGATTGGGCGCTCCGGATCAACCCCATACTCGCTATACCGCGCTACCACGTCTTGCCAAAAATGCTCAGCAGACTCCTCGATACCGCTGAAACTCAAAAGCCTAACCGCAGCGGGCAAATAATCGAACAGCGTGGCTGTCTGCTGAAAGAATAAGCTTAAAAAATATTCTATGCCCTGGGGAGCCATGCCGCTGGCTATATCCCGATAGATCGGGCTATGAGTTGGGCTGTTGGGGAATTTTTCGTGCCAGTTGTTCAAGAACAGATTAATGGCATCTTTGTCGAGGGCAAATTCTCGTGCCGGTAGTAGCTTCAATTCGCCGACCGTTTCGGTGGTTCGCTGGGACTCGGCATCGAACAGTCGTAATGATTCTATTTCATCATCCAACAGGTCAATTCTGAACGGCGTCTCACAGCCCATCGGATAGATGTCGATGATCGATCCCCGAAACGCATATTCGCCGTGGCTAAACACCGTATCAACCTTGTGATAGCCAGCGTGACTGAGTTGTTGGCGCAGAGTCTCGCGATCGATCTGTTCGCCGATCCTGTAACTAAAGGTTCGCGAAGCGACGAAATCGGTAGGCGCCAAGCGATGCATCAAGGTCTGTAACGGCACCAGTAAGACACCGCGTCCCGACTGTGGCAGGCTGGCTAAGGTTTGCAGGCGTGCCGACACAATATCCTGGTGGGGTGAGAAAATGTCGTAGGGTAGCGTTTCCCAGTCGGGGAAACTGTAGATTGGCAAGTCAGCGTTAAAAAAGGATAGCGCCCGCGCCTGCGCGGCCGACTCGCGCGCCGAAGGTGTCACCACCATAGTCAGGCCGTGGTAATGCGCGGCATGCTCGGCGATGGCCAGAGTCCTCCCTGCGCCGTGCAGTTCAGCCCAATGGTTTTTTGCGCCGGCGGCGAGTGCCGTGGGTTGCTGAAAAAATGTCATGATCGGTTAGCAAGCTCCGCCGTTTTTAGTTTGACGGATTTCGAGAGCTCCGCGGGCCGCACATTTTACGTCTCTAAAGGCCAGAATCGCAAGCCGCTGACCGCTCTTTATCGAGATGTTTGTGCGCGACTTGCAGACCGTTCAGAGCCGGCCACTACGCTTTCAAACGCCGACGCACCCGCAGGTCGAGTCGACACGCACATCCCTTACGACGAGTGTGTACGTCAAGCGAAGGCCTGCGGATTTTAAATTTGGTCGGTGTTAACAATCAACCAGTCGTGATCAAGTATAGCGCGCACTAGCTATTGGTGGCCATCGTCGGGAGAGCTATCTACGCAAGCCTTGGGTGGTGTCTGGATGCGTTAATGTGCAGCGAACCGGCGGTGCCCCTAGGCGCGTGCTATCTATTTGTTTGATACAGTCACTTTATTGAATACCGTCACTGCGACCTGAGCGATTGGCAGTAACGCTGATTTCACAATCTTGTGGCTTTACCTTGGGTGCAATAACTGCTCTTTTGGCGGTTGAGTCCGGGTCATTTGATACCAGCGATCTTTATTGAATGATTCATAGACGATGTGTCAGATTTTGAGAGTGTTGGGCTGGGCGTTTGATTGAGTGGGCAGTCGGCAACTATTTGACGCGCTCGGGGACTGTTTAGTTGCCTGCGTAGCAACACTTCGCGATAATACCGCGCAACGATTACCGACAACACTGAGGGATTAAGCTTTGATGGACGAAAGACGACCGTTACCAGACGATTTTTTCAAGGATTGGAAACAGCGCGAAGCGCTTGCCGAGGGCATGATCCCACTGATAGGCAAGCTCTACAGGGAGAGTAACGTATCGACGTATATGTACGGTAACAGCATGGTCAACAAATCGGTGACCGACTTGATGAAGGCGCACCGCTATGTGCGCCACATCGAGCACAACGAGTTGTCCGAATTTGAGTCGTATCCGATGCTTGAGGCGATTGCTAATCTGCAGCTTGGGCCGGCCCACTTAGACGTCGGAAAGTTGGCAGTACGCTATCAAAAAGTTGCCGGAGATCAGTCCTTGGATAGCTTTTTAGGTGCGGAACTGGCGGATATCATTGGCTCGCAAATCAAACCGTTACCGCAGCCGCAAGACATTGTTCTATATGGATTTGGGCGGATCGGACGGCTGGTGGCGAGACTCTTGGTTGACAAAGCGGGCGGGGGTGATGTGTTGCGGTTGCGGGCGATCGTTATTCGCCCGAGCAAACAAAATAACGACCTAGAAAAACGCGCCGCACTGCTACGACGAGACTCGGTGCACGGTTCGTTTAAAGGCACTATACGAGTGCTCGAGGACAGCAATACCTTAGTTGTTAACGGCAATCCTATCAAAATCATCTATGCCAATTCACCCGGAGAGATCGACTACCGCGAATATGGGATCGACAATGCAATCATTGTCGATAATACCGGCGTTTGGCGAGATCGTAAAGGGCTTGCCGGGCACCTGCGACCGGGCGCGTCGAAAGTCATACTAACCGCACCCGCCGGCGACGACATTCCGAATATTGTGTATGGCGTTAATGACGAACAAATTACCCCGCAGCGAGATATTGTCTCAGCGGCATCCTGCACTACTAATGCGATTGTGCCGATCCTCAAGTCGCTGCTCGATGAATACGGTATCGACCGGGGGCATGTCGAGACGGTACATGCTTACACCAACGATCAGAACTTGATTGATAACTATCACAAGGGCGACCGCCGCGGTCGCAGTGCCGCGCTGAACATGGTGTTGACTTCTACCGGCGCCGCCAAGGCGGTAGCCAAAGTGATACCGGAATTGAAGGGCAAGCTCACCGGCAATGCGATCCGCGTGCCGACGCCCAACGTGTCCATGGCGTTGCTCAACCTGCAACTTGGCAGAGAGACTAACGTCGAGGAATTAAATGAGTATATGCGTCGCACTGCGCTGTATTCCGATATGCAACAGCAGATTGGTTTTACGCTTTCCAGTGAAGCTGTGTCGACTGATTTTGTCGGCTCACGCGAGGCCTGTGTGTTTGATTCGCAAGCGACGATTGTGGACGGTAAAAGCTGTGTGCTGTACTGCTGGTATGACAACGAATTTGGCTATAGTTGTCAGGTGGTGCGCTGTCTCGAAGCGATGGCTGGAGTGACTTGGAAGACCTTTCCGAAAAGTGTATAAAATGCTTGTATAAAAGCGCAGAAGGCTTAGATTTGCGTGTCGATGGGGGAGGCCCGACGGGTCGACTTGAACATCCGGCTCAAATAGACTAATTAGCTCTGTTTTGGTGCCTTATCGACTGGTAACCTCGCCAGCAGACCATTACAATGTGCGCTTTTTGGGTTATGACTATATTGCTCAGCTAATTCAGCCCATCTGTGGTCAACGAACCACGACCCAGTGATAGCTACTCAAAGGTAGTTGGTTACGGGTACAGCAAGATGATGATTAAAAACGCTAAAAAGGTATTTGAATGATCAAAATCCGTCGCGGATTGGACTTGCCCATTGCGGGTGTGCCCGCTCAAATTATAGAACAAGGTCCGGCGATCAGTCAGGTCGCCTTGATAGGGTCCGATTATCAGGGGATGAAACCCACCATGGCGGTGAGGGAGGGCGATCGGGTCAAGCTCGGACAGCTTTTGTTCACCGACAAGAAAAATCCGCGGGTCAGATTTACAGCGCCAGCGTCAGGCGTTGTGCTGGCGGTAAATCGCGGTGAGCGGCGCGTTTTTCAGTCGCTTGTCATCGATGTTGAGGGCGATGACGAAGAGACTTTTGGTCATTTTAATACCGCCGATTTGGCGCAACTGCCGCGTGAGCAGGTGGTCGAAAATCTGCTCGACTCGGGGCAGTGGGTCGCGCTGCGAACCCGTCCATACTCTAAGGTACCCGCACCGGAGTCACAGCCGGCATCGATTTTTGTCACCGCGATGGACAGTAATCCTTTAGCGGCGGATCCACGAGCGATTATCTGCGAGCGCCAAGAGGATTTTTGCAACGGGTTGAAAGTGCTGGCGCGACTGACCGACGGCGCAGTCAATCTGTGCACTGCGCCAAACTCGGGTATTCCTGGCGGTGACCTAGAGGGCGTTGAAGAAATTTCCTTTGGCGGGCCGCATCCGGCCGGCCTCGCCGGCACACACATTCATTTTGTCGATCCGGTGAGTGCTGAGAAAACCGTTTGGACTATAGGTTATCAGGACGTCATTGCCTTCGGTACGCTGTTTACTACCGGCCGCATTGACACGCGTAGGGTGGTGGCATTGGCGGGTCCGCAAGTTACCAACCCGCGGCTTTTGGCGGTTTCCCTCGGTGCCAACCTCAACCAGATGGTGATTGGCGAATTGCAGAACGATGAGAACCGATTGATCTCGGGTTCGGTGCTGTCTGGCCGAAAGGCCTTTGGCGAGTGCGCTTTTCTCGGCCGCTATCACAGTCAAGTATCAGTGATCCGCGAGGGCCGCGAGCGGCACTTTTTGCACTACCTGCGTGCAGGCGCCGAGAGTCATTCGGCGCTGCCCATTTTTGTCTCGGCGATGTCGAAAAAGTTGCAGGCGATGACCTCGAGTACTAATGGCAGCGAGCGCGCCATGGTGCCGGTGGGTGCTTATGAAGCAGTCACGCCACTCGACATATTGCCCACTCAATTGCTCCGATCACTGATTGTTGGCGATACCGAAATGGCCCAAAAGCTTGGCTGTTTGGAATTGGACGAAGAGGATGTGGGCTTATACACCTACGTCTGCGTAGGTAAGTATGAATATGCTCCGATCCTGCGAGACAACCTTACCAGAATTGAAATAGAGGGTTAGACGGTGCTTAGAAAGACGCTCGATAAGTACGAACCGCACTTCCATCGCGGCGGCAAATGGGAGCGTTTTTATGCGCTCTACGAAGCCTTCGACACGGCGCTTTACAAGCCTGCCGACGTCACAAAAAATGGCGCTCATGTGCGCGATGGGATCGACCTTAAACGGGTAATGATCACCGTCTGGATAGCGACTTTTCCGACCATGTTTTTTGGTATGTGGAACGTCGGCTACCAGGCAAACAGCATTATGGCCGACCTGGGTATGGCATCGCAGGAGGGCTGGCGGGGAGCGTTCATCGCCCTTTTTTCCGGCTATAACGCGGAAAGTGTCTGGGACAACATGATTCACGGAGCCGCTTATTTTCTGCCGATTTACTTGACCACGTTCATCGTTGGTGGCTTCTGGGAAGTGTTGTTTGCCAGCATTCGCAAGCACGAAGTGAACGAAGGTTTTTTTGTCTCTTCGATCTTGTTTGCGCTTTGCTGTCCGCCCGATTTGCCGCTGTGGATGGTGGCGCTGGGGATTAGTTTCGGTATCGTTATTGGCAAGGAAGTATTCGGCGGCACCGGCAAGAATTTTCTCAACCCAGCGCTGACCGGCCGCGCGTTTTTGTATTTTGCTTATCCGGCATACATGAGTGGCGATGCGGTTTGGACGGCTGTCGATGGCTATACTGGGGCGACCATGTTGTCAGTTGCCGCCTCTGAAGGTATGGCTGGTTTGACCGATTCTATTGCTTGGTCGGAAGCCTTTTTCGGCACCATACAGGGCTCGATCGGCGAGACCTCGACGTTAGCTATTCTTTTCGGTGCTGCACTATTGTTGACCATGCGTATTGCGTCCTGGCGCATTATGGCCGGGGTGCTGCTGGGTTCGGGGCTGTTGTCGTTAATATTTAATAGTATCGAGTCGAGTAATCCAATGTTTGCGCTGCCGTTTTACTGGCACTGGGTGATTGGCGGTTTTGCTTTTGGTACGGTGTTTATGGCCACCGACCCGGTCTCCGCGTCGATGACCAACACTGGAAAATTCTATTATGGAGCGTTGATAGGGATCATGGTGATTTTAATCCGCGTAGTTAATCCAGCCTTTCCAGAGGGCATTATGCTGGCAATTTTGTTTGCCAATTTATTTGCCCCGTTGATCGACCACTTTGTGGTGCAGTCCAATATAGAGAGGAGACTTGCGCGTGGCTAATGAATCAATTGCAAAAACCCTAACCGTCGCCCTGACTTTGTGCGTGGTGTGCGCAGTTGTGGTGTCGGCTGCGGCCGTGGTACTGCGTCCGACGCAGCAGGCCAATAAGGCGCTCGATCTAAAGACGAATATATTGGCGTCAGCCGGGTTGCTCCAGCAAGGCGTGGATGTGGAGACCCAGTTCGAACAAATTTCGGTGCGGATTGTCGACATGGACACCGGCCGCTTTAGTGATGCGGTAGATGCTGCCACTTACGATCAACGCAAGGCGTCCAAGGATCCGGCGATGTCGAAGGCTCTGCCGCCAAAGCAAGACCCGGCGAAGATCAAGCGTCGCGCAAAATACGCCACGGTCTATTTGGTCGAAGGCTCATCGGGTCTGGAGAAAGTGATATTGCCAATCAAGGGCTATGGACTGTGGTCAACGCTGTATGGATTTTTGGCGCTCGAGGCGGATCTACAAACGGTCGCTGGTATCGGTTTCTATGAGCACGCCGAGACCCCTGGGCTAGGTGGCGAAGTTGACAATCCGAGTTGGAAGGCGAGTTGGGTTGGCAAACAGGCCTACCAGTCGGGGCAGCGAATGATAAGCGTGATTAAGGGCAAGGTCGATCCCGCTCGAAGTGGTGCCGAATATCAAATTGATGGGCTTGCGGGGGCTACGCTGACGACCCGTGGGATCGATAACTTGGTCAAGTACTGGCTTGGAACCGAAGGGTTTGAGCCGCTGATACAACATTTAAAATCGAGTGAGGCTTGAGCATGGCGACAACCAAAGAAACGCTGTTAGAACCGTTGGTTTCGAATAACCCTATCGCTCTGCAGATACTCGGGATCTGCTCCGCACTGGCGGTTACGTCGAGCATGAAAGTGGCCTTTGTGATGTGTTTGGCGCTAACCGTGGTGACGGCTTTTTCCAACCTGTTTGTGTCTTTAATTCGCAATCATATTCCCGGCAGTATCCGCATCATTGTGCAGATGACGATCATTGCATCGCTGGTGATTTTGGTTGATCAGGTGCTAAAGGCGGTGGCGTATGACATCAGCAAGCAATTGTCGGTGTTTGTCGGCCTAATCATCACTAATTGCATCGTAATGGGACGCGCTGAAGCGTTTGCGATGAAGAACCCGCCGTTGCCGAGCTTTATCGATGGCGTTGGTAATGGTTTAGGTTACAGCTTGATTTTGATGGTGGTAGCTTTCATTCGCGAATTATTGGGGGCTGGTAAGCTCTGGGGTTATCAGGTGTTGCCGGTAAGTACTGAAGGCGGTTGGTACGTGCCAAACGGTATGATGTTGATGCCTCCGAGCGCATTTTTCCTGATCGGCATGATGATCTGGGTGATTCGGGCATGGAAAAAGGGCCAAGTAGAAAAGCCCGATTTTGTGATTACCCCGAACAGTCGCCCTAGCGGAGCCGTTTGATGGAACATTATCTTAGTTTATTGGTGCGCTCGATCTTTATCGATAACATTGCCTTGAGCATGTTTCTTGGTATGTGTACCTTTATTGCGCTGTCTAAAAAGATCAACGCAGCGATCGGTTTGGGTTTTGCGGTGATCGTCGTGCAGACGGTGACCGTACCTGTTAATAACTTGCTGCTGACCTATTTGCTATCGGATGGCGCGCTGGCTTGGGTTGGATTGCCGGACGTCGACCTTAGCTTTCTGGTTTACTTATGTTTTATTGGCGTCATTGCGGCCATGGTGCAGATTCTCGAGATGGTGTTGGATAAATATGTCCCGGCGCTTTACAACGCGCTCGGTGTATTTTTGCCACTGATTACTGTCAACTGCGCCATCTTGGGCGGGTCGCTTTTGATGTCCGAGCGGGGTTATAACTTCACCGAAAGCGTGGTCTACGGCTTTGGTTCGGGCACCTCTTGGGCGCTGGCGATTGCGGTTTTGGCGGGGATTCGTGAGAAGTTAAAATACAGCGATATACCCGAGGGATTGCAGGGCTTGGGTATCGTGTTTATCACTGTGGGCTTAGTATCACTGGGTTTCATGTCGTTTGGCGGCATAGACCTGTAACCTTTGAGAGAGATTGTTAGCGATGAATATTGAGATTATTCTCGGCGTTTCCATGTTTACCAGCATTATCCTAGCGTTGGTGGCGTTCATTTTGATCGCTAGGAGCCAGTTGGTGTCTTCCGGTAATGTCAATATTGAAATTAACGGTGAGAAAACCATTACTGTAGCTGCCGGGGATAAGCTGCTGCAAACCCTGTCGAATGCGGGGCTTTTCCTACCTTCGGCTTGCGGGGGTGGTGGCAGTTGCGCCCAATGTAAGTGCATTATTTCTGATGGCGGTGGATCGATGCTGCCGACTGAAGAGAGCCATTTTAATCGCCGCCAGGCCGAAGAGGGGTGGCGTTTGTCGTGTCAAACACCGGTCAAGCAAGACATGAAGGTTCAGGTTCCAGAAGAAGTGTTTGGTGTCAAACGCTGGGAGTGTGTGGTCGAGTCCAACCCCAATGTAGCGACGTTCATCAAGGAGTTGACACTGCGTTTACCCGAGGGTGAAAAGGTGAACTTCCGCGCCGGTGGTTACGTGCAACTTGAGTGCCCGCCGCACCATGTTAAATATGCCGACTTCCATATTGATGATGAATATCGCGGTGATTGGGAACGATTTGGCTTTTTTAATCAGGAATCGGTGGTTAAGGAGACGGTGATACGCGCTTACTCGATGGCGAATTATCCGGGCGAGCAAGGCATCGTTAAGTTCAATATACGGATTGCCACTCCGCCGCCGGGTTCCACTGGGATCGTGCCGGGCCAGATGTCGTCTTATGTGTTTAGTTTAAAAGCCGGCGACAAGATCACTGTGTACGGGCCGTTTGGCGAGTTTTTTGCCTGCGACACCGACAATGAAATGATTTTTGTTGGTGGAGGCGCCGGTATGGCACCGATGCGCTCGCACATCTTCGACCAGTTAAAGCGTCTTCATTCTGATCGAAAAATTAGCTTTTGGTATGGAGCTAGATCGCTTCGCGAATGCTTTTACGACGATGAGTACGATAAATTGGCCGCCGACAATAACAATTTTGAATGGCATTTGGCGCTGTCCGATCCGCAACCCGAAGACCAATGGGATGGTTTGACGGGTTTTATTCATAACGTGTTGTTTGAAAAGTATTTGAAAGATCATGAAGCCCCGGAGGACTGCGAGTATTATATGTGTGGTCCGCCAATGATGAATGCGGCGGTGGTCAAGCTACTGCGCGATCTCGGGGTTGAGAATGAAAATATCTTCCTCGATGATTTCGGCGGGTAAGCCGATGTTGATTAAATTTAAAACGAGGTTCCAGCGAGCCTCGTTTTTTTTTATACCTGCGCTGCTTGGGTTGCTGTTGGGTGCCTGTCAGCGCGGTCCGGAGATTGTAAAAATTTCGGGCGCCAAACTCGGTACAACTTACCATATCACCGTGGTGGCCGACCAACCGGCTCCGGCCGATCTCGATATACGCCTCGCCGCGATCATTGACAGCGTTGACAACGCCATGTCGACCTACAAGGTAGAGTCCGAGTTGAGTCGATTCAACCGCGCACAGGTCGATGATCGGCAACCGATATCGGCAGAATTTGCCGAGGTTGTGGCGATCAGCCTCAAGGTGTGGCGCGCTAGCGACGGTGCGCTTGATCCGACGGTAGGCCCCTTGGTCAATCTGTGGGGCTTTGGCCCGGACCTTACCGATGATCAAATTCCGGCGCAGGAAGCGATTGCCGAGGCATTGGCGAAAACCGGTTTTGAGCGGTTGCAACTGCACGATGACGATGGCCAGATGTATCTGGAGAAGAGTGCTCCGGTGGCGCTGGATTTATCCGCGGTAGCCAAGGGTTATGCCGTCGACTTGATCGCCGACTACCTGGAAATGTTGGCGTTGCCGGATTACCTGGTGGAGTTGGGTGGCGAGGTGCGGGTCAGCGGCAGCAATCCCGACGGACAACCCTGGAAAGTTGCGATTGAGACGCCGACGTTACTCGGTGGCGTCGAGCAGGTGATTCATTTACAGGCCAAAGCCCTAGCGACGTCGGGCGATTATCGCAATTATTTTGAGCGCGATGGCCGGCGCTATTCTCACACTATCGATCCACGCAGCGGCTACCCAATAGATCACCCGCTGGCGTCGGTAACTGTTATTATGCAACGCTGCGCCGAAGCTGATGCTTGGGCGACAGCGTTTATGGTGATGGGTGATGAGCAGGCGATAGAGACCGCCGACCGGTTCGGTGTTGCCATGTATATGCTAGTCAGGGATGGCGAAGGATTTAGCGTTCGCAGCAGTCGCGCGTTTGACGCGTATTTGGTGCGGCCGGAAAGTCAAAACAGCGCAACGGCTACGCTCAATTAACGAGGGTTTAAAACGTGGTAGAGATCTTTTTAAGCGTGCTCATTTTTGGCCTGTTGATGACCGGCATGGCGATCGGCGTGATCGTTGCCGGCAAGCCGATTATCGGCTCCTGTGGTGGTGTCGGTGCAGCGCTCGGCGAAGAGGATTATCAGTGTGAGCTATGTGGTGGCGACCCCACTCGGTGCGACGAGTTGTATGATGACGGCGCCGCGATCGACACTTTAAGCTATTCGGCCGGTCGGCTGGACAGCAGAGTCCATTGACCGACGCACAAGGGCGGCCACCGCTGTTAGACGAGACTTCTCGCCAATACCGGTTAGTCCCGAGGGTTGCTTGTGCCACATTTGGCTTTCGGGGGTAATCTCTGAATGTTAAAGAATCTACCACTCTACATCGGCTTGCGCTACACCCGCAGCGTTCGCGGAGAGGGCTACTTGTCCTTTGTGTCGGCGCTGTCGATGGGCGCTATGGCAATCGGTGTGATGGCGCTGATTACCGTACTGTCGGTGATGAACGGTTTTGATCGAGAGATAAAAAGCCGCCTATTGCGAATTATGCCGCACCTTGTGGCCCTGCCAGAAGAAAGCTTGGCGAGTGCTGATTATCTTCGTCTAGAGGAAATCATTGGCGCTCACGCTGGGGTCGAGGCGATGATTCCACTGACCCAGTCTTATATTATGCTGTCTCGCGCTGACCAAAAGCTTGGCGCGATGTTGCGCGGTATAGATCCGGCGGACGCCATGCACGCCGATCTGCGTCAAGATATGCTCGCCGGTGACTTGACTAGCTTGAGCCGCGGCGATTACGGTGTTGTGGTTGGCAGTCAGATTGCGCGCAAGCTCGGTCTGTCGATGGGCGACAAGTTACAGTTGACGCTGCCGCAACTGAGCGTGACGCCCCTCGGTATGTTTCCGCGGATTAAGTCAGCTCGGGTGATAGGTATTTTTCAGGTCGGAGCTCAGGTTGATGGATCGACGGTATTGATGCATCGCGGCGACGTGCAAAAACTCCTGCGTTTAGGCGATCGCTATCAAGGCATACAAATTCAATTGCGCGATCCCTACGCGGTTGCCACGCAGATGGGTGATTTTGTCGATCTACTACCGTCGACCACTGAGTGGCACTCGTGGCAACAGAGTATGGCCAGTTTGTTTGACGCTATGCGTATGGAAAAACAAATCGTACGGTTATTACTGTCGGTGATAGTGGCCGTTGCAGCGTTTAATATTGTCGCCAGTCTAGTGCTTATGGTGTCGAATAAGCGCGCCGATATTGCTGTGATAAGAACCCTCGGAGCGAGTTCTGCCACGGTCATGAAAGTCTTTATGGTGCAGGGCGTTGCTGTCGGCTGTGTGGGCATTGCGATTGGTACGCTGTTGGGTTGTCTGTTGGCGGCGAATATCGGTGATTTGTTGTCCCTGATCGAAAGCGTACTGGGCGTGCATCTGTTTGACCCATCGGTGTACTTGATCAGCGTATTGCCGTCAAAAGTACTCCTCACTGATGTGTTGTCGGTGGCGCTAACATCGTTAGCGCTGTGTTTTATTGCCTCGCTGTATCCGGCGTGGCGTGCGGCCCAAATCCAGCCCGCGGAGGCGTTGCGCTATGACATCTAAAATTGTTTTACAGACCACGGATGTGTGTCGCCGCTACCGTCAGGCCGACACCGATATCGATGTTTTGGTTGACTTTAATTTTCAGGTGGCTGCTGGCGAGCGCGTGGCGGTAGTGGGCGCTTCTGGGTCGGGTAAAACGACGCTGTTGAATCTATGCGGGGGCTTGGATGAGCCAAGCGCGGGCAATGTGAGCGTTTGCGGGACCGACTGGAGCCAATTAGATCGCACGGCGAGGGCGCGTTGGCGCAACCGGCACGTCGGCTTTGTCTATCAATTCCACCATCTACTTGGCGAATTTTCGGCGCTGGAAAATGTTGCACTACCGGCACTTATTGGTGAATATTCGGTCGATGAGGCCAGTCGGCGAGCGCGACACTTACTGCAGCAGGTAGGCCTCGAACATCGCCTTGAGCATCGGCCCGCAGAATTATCTGGGGGCGAGCGCCAGCGGGTAGCGATTGCTCGAGCACTGGTGACCGAACCCTCAGTGGTGTTGATGGATGAGCCGACCGGTAATCTCGATGGCACTACCGCGCGCACGATTCTCGAATTGTTACTCGACCTAAATCGTCGTCTACAAATTTCGTTTGTCGTGGTGACCCACGACACCTCGATTGCCGCGCAGATGGATAGGGTAGTCGAACTCGATGGCACTAGCGAGGCGAGGGGTGTTTAAGCCAACCGCGGTGTATATCGGCCTACGCTATACCCTGTCGCGTGCCCAGCCCAATCATCTGGTGTCATTTATCTCGACACTGGCGGTGACCGGATTGGTCCTCGGCGTCGCTCTGCTGATCGTGGTGGTATCGGTGATGAATGGCTTTGAGCGCGAATTGCGCGATCGCATTTTGAATCTGGTCCCCCACGTGGTGTTGATCAACAGCCGAATTGACTCAGATTGGCGCAGTGGCTTTGACTATCTCGAGGATTTAGAGGTGGTACAGGAAATAACCCCCTACGCCGAGTTACAAGGCTTAATCTATGCGCGTGGCCAGACCCAACCGCTGCGATTACTGGGTTTTTCGGAGGGTCAGGTGCCGGTCGGATTTGCCTCGATGCTCGCAGAGCAGTCGCTGGGATTACCGAAATCGGGTGAGATACTACTGTCAAAGACACTGCTTGAACGCTTAAAGGTATCGCTCGGTCAGTCGGTGCGATTGGTATTCCCGGGAACTCAGTCGGGCAAGACGCGGGTGCAACGGTTGACCGTGAGCGGGGTATTTGTCACCCATACTGAATTAGATCAGGTACTGGCTATTGGACAATTGGGTCAAGTCGCGGAGATCGCTGGGTTTAAGAGTGGGATCGGTGGCTTTAGAGTGCAGTTAGATGACCCCTTCAAAGCTCGCGAAGTCGGTTATCAACTGCTTGAAAAACTTCCCTATGGGTATGGTTTTAGGGATTGGTTTCAAACCCACGGCAACCTGTACCAGGCCATTCAGTTGTCGCGCAATATGGTCGGATTGTTGATCTTTATGATCGTTGCGATCGCCGCTTTTAACGTGGTCTCTATGCTAATGATGTCGGTGATTGATAAACGTCGGGATATCGCGGTGTTACAAACCCTCGGTCTGTCTGGGCGGTCTATCGTGCAGGTTTTTTTAGTACAGGGTGGAGTGATCGGTGCCCTTGGTATTGCCACTGGTGTACTACTTGGCGTGGTTGGGTGCCTTTGGGTGGGTGAGCTTATTAGTTGGGTCGAACAGCTGTCTGGGAAGGTCTTTCTAGACACCGCGGTCTATCCGATCGACTATGTGCCGGTTGATTTGCGCGGTGGTGACATTTTGGTGATTTCAGCGGTAGCGGCATTGTTGAACGGTATGGCGACCGTCTACCCGGCGATTCGCGCATCGCGCGTCGCGCCGGCGACAGAGTTACGCTACTGATCTTCCGCAACGGTTTGGCGGGTTAACTCTATGCGCTCGATATTGCGGCGCTCCCAATTTTGTACCACCTTCCAACGCCAAAGTTGTAGGACAAGAAAATAACCGCTGGTTGCCAGTAGTATCCCGCTTAACAGACAGCCGACCGCCAGCGGTAAAAGAATTTGTGTGCCGACATTAATAAACCATTGCCAACTGAGTGAGATGGTGAAGTCGAGAGCCTCGGTGCCAAGCAACATGCTGCCGAGTTGATAGGTGAGATAAAACATCGGTGGCATGGTGATCGGGTTACTAATCCAGATTACGACGGCTGCAATCGGCAGGTTTGCGCCAAGCCAAAAGCACATCCACACCGCGATAAAGGTCTGCCCGGGGAGCGGTAAAAAGGCCGAGAAGATACCGATATATACGGCCAGCGATACCGAATGACGATTGATATGCAACAAATTGGGGTCTTTTGTCAGCGACTTCAGCCAGTCTAACGATGGTTTCTCGAGAATGGCCGTCATGTTTGGAATCAGGCGATGAATGGTCTTGCGCGGCATGGATTAAAGGCCCTGTGTAAGGCGTAAAGACAAAACCTTATTATGCACTTTATCGGCCGCTCGAACTAGAGTCTGTGCCGTCGCCAAAAAAACGCTCGCAGGAGAGTAAAAATTGTTTTATCGCCAAGCCCCCACTGTAACCGGTTAGCGTGCCATTGGCGCCGATTATGCGGTGGCAGGGGATGATGATTGGCAGTGGATTGCGGCCGTTGGCTGAGCCCACTGCGCGGGCGGCCTTGGGCCGACCCATTGCTTGGCACTGCCATTTATAGCTGCGCGTGGCTGCGTAGGGGATGGTTTGCAGTTGCCGCCAGGCGAGTTGTTGAAACTCAGTGCCACGGGCGTCGAGCGGCAGTATGAAGAGGGTGCGCTGGCCGCTAAAATACTCATGAAGTTGTTGGCTTGCGTGCTGTATAATCTCGCTATCTGCGCGCGATAGTAGAGGGTCTTCCTCGCTCGCCGCTACCTCACGATCCCACTCGCCACTGGGCGAGAATTCGAGGCGAGACAATAGCGCGTTATCACAGGTTAGGGTCACGGGCCCGAGGGGCGTGGTGATGATTCTTTGCACGGTGCTTCTCCCGTGGATAAGGCGATTGAGGGTGGGTTTTTCGCCAGTTGAAAAGGCCGTTAGAGCGATATCGCCGCAAAGGGTGCCGGCGTTCAAACACGCGCTTCCCGCTTTTAGTATAGCAGCGAGAGCTGCGTTTTTATAAAATAATAGTAGCATTCATAGGCCGCCATTTTCACCAACATTACAGGGCATAAGAATAGTGATTGAAAGCCAGACGCCAGCGTTGCAGATTAGTCAACTCAGTAAAACCTATGGCGATCACTTTGAGGCGCTCAAGGGGATTGACCTAAGAGTCGAATCAGGCGATTTTTTTGCGCTGTTGGGCCCTAACGGCGCGGGCAAGTCGACGACTATCGGTATTATTTGCTCCTTGGTACGCAAATCCTCGGGCTCGGTCTTGGTGTTTGGCCACGATATCGATGCCGATTTCGCCAATGCCAAGCGGTATATTGGTGTGGTACCGCAGGAGTTCAACTTTAACCAGTTTGAGCAACCGATCGATATTCTCGTCAATCAGGCCGGTTACTATGGTATTGGGCGGCGTGTGGCGCTTGAGCGCGCCGAGCGCTACTTGAAGCAGCTGGGGCTTTGGGAGCGTCGCTGGGAGCCATCGCGAACCCTGTCGGGTGGCATGAAACGGCGTCTTATGATAGCGCGAGCGCTGATTCATGAGCCCAAGTTATTGATTCTCGATGAACCGACTGCCGGGGTAGATATCGAGTTGCGCCGATCGATGTGGGAATTCTTATGCGACATCAACCAACGCGGTACGACCATCATTCTCACCACTCACTACCTCGAAGAGGCCGAGAGTCTGTGTCGTAACGTAGCGATTATCGATCATGGCAAGATCGTTCAAAATACTAGCGTCAAAGCGCTGATTAAACAGCTGAGTGTCGAGACCTTCGTGCTCGACACTCGAGATGAGTTGGTCTCGGCGCCGGAGGTAGAGGGCTATCGCATAGCCCATACCGACAGTCACAGCTTAGAGGTTGAGGTGGTCAGCGGCCAGACGATCAACCCGCTGTTTGCGGCGCTAACAGAGCAAGCTATCGAGGTGCTCAGTATGCGCAACAAGACCAATCGATTGGAGGAGTTATTTATTAGTATGGTCGAGAAAAAATTGCCGGAGACTGCAGCGTGAACCGCAACGAGATCTGGATAGCCTTTGTCACCATCGTCACGCGAGAAGTGCGGCGCTTTTTGCGTATTTGGCCGCAGACGCTGATTCCACCGGTGATCACCATCGTGTTGTACTTTTTGATTTTTGGCAACCTCATTGGCGGGCGTATCGGCGAGATGGCGGGACTGCCGTACATCCAGTTTGTCGCGCCGGGGTTGATCATGATGTCGGTGATTACCAATTCATATTCTAATGTGGTGTCGTCTTTTTACGGCTCCAAGTTTCAGCGCAATATCGAGGAATTATTAGTCTCACCGACGCCCAATATCGTTATTTTACTCGGTTATGTGGTCGGCGGTATGACCCGTGGTTTGGGGATCGGCGTCATCGTCACGCTGTTGTCGCTATACTTCGCCGATTTTTCTATCCACAACGTGCCGGTTACGATTAGTATTGTTTTGTTGACGTCGATGCTGTTTTCTATTGCCGGATTGTTAAATGCCATTTTCGCCGATAGCTTTGACGATATTTCCATAGTGCCAACCTTTATTTTGACGCCGTTGACGTATCTTGGCGGGGTGTTTTATTCGACCCAATTACTGAGTGATTTTTGGGCCAATGTTGCCTTGATCAACCCGATCCTATACGTGGTGAATACCTTTCGTTACGGTTTCAGTGGTGTCACCGATATTAATATTTGGTGGTCTTTTGCCATGGTTGGTCTATCGATTACGGTGCTTTTTTCTATTACCCTGCGGCAGTTGGAGCAGGGTTCGAGGTTACGCAGTTGAGCATCGATTACTCCGATACGCGGCTGGGGCGCACCACAGATTATGACAGCGCACTAGATGCTGGGCTGTTATACCCGATAGCGCGCGCGCGCGAGGGGCAGGGGGTGGTGTTGGGGTTTGTCGGCTGTGATCTGTGGACTGCCTACGAACTGTCGTGGCTGAATGGGCAGGGTCTGCCTCAGAGCGCCATCGCCGAATTCAGCGTTCCTTGCGACAGCCCCAACATCGTCGAGTCAAAGTCGGTGAAGCTCTATTTGAATAGCTATCATCAGCACGTGGAATCCTCTTGGAGTGCGCTGCAATCTCGCTTGCGCGAAGATTTGTCGAGCGCCACTGGCGGCAGTGTCGAGGTGTCTCTCTTCACCCTCGACGACTATCACCGGCAACGCCCGATGAGCGAACCCCAGGGGCACTGTATGGATAGTCGTCACGTATCGATCAACGCCTACACACCGGATGCCAACTTGTTGGCTATAGATGTTGATCGAGAGCTTGATACAGCAATTGATAGCGAGATCGAAGAGACGCTCTATACACACTTGTTGCGTAGCAATTGTCCGGTGACTAACCAGCCGGACTGGGCATCGGTGTACATTGTTTATCGCGGTGCGCCGATCGATCGCGACGGGTTGCTTGCCTATCTCGTTTCATATCGTCAACACCAAGACTTTCACGAGCAGTGCGTGGAGCAAATTTTCGCCGATATCGTCGCCCACTGTCAGCCGAGTGAACTGTCGGTTTACGCGCGTTATCTGCGCCGTGGGGGTATAGATATCAATCCCTTTCGCAGCACCCATCACGCGTTGCCACCAGCCTTCAGGCACGTTCGTCAATAGCGACTAAAGTCCGGACGATGTTAGATTTTTGCTGTTATCAAGCGCCGCGCGAATTGCTTTTCGGCGGCGCTTTGTATACAGTCTGACCCCTCAAAAATTGTGCCCGATTGCTCGGCAACAGTGATTGAACCGGAGAGGTGGCCGAGTGGTTTAAGGCGCACGCCTGGAAAGTGTGTATGCGTTAATAGCGTATCGAGGGTTCGAATCCCTCTCTCTCCGCCATATTTTATTCTTGTTATTTATCATGCAGTTATGCCATGATAATTTCTCATGACGCACGTATGACGCACTGAGGATTATTATGGCTTCAATCAGGAAGAGAACCGACAGCTGGTTTGCTGAAATACGTCTGAAAGGCTACCCTTCGCAAAGACAATCATTTCAATCGCAAGCAGCCGCAAGAGCGTGGGCGCGTAAAATAGAAACGAGCATGGACAGCGGATCGTGGATCGATACTCTTTTGTTAGG
>MDTF01017460.1_pt1 | contig 40402 bp, 32 predicted proteins | sample 811191 | NCBI WGS metagenome assembly MDTF01 (sample SAMN05326649, study PRJNA326480) | marine metagenome | isolation source: seawater | place: Southern Ocean | collected 2011 | reverse complement strand
CAGCATAGCAAACTCCCAGATGTTGTTATTTATGATGAAGAAAGAAATTGGCTTTATCTAGTTGAAGCAGTTACCTCTCATGGTCCTGTATCTCCCAAAAGGGTTGTTGAGCTTGAAGCCTTTTTAACAGAATGTACAGCAGGTAAGATTTATGTAACCGCCTTTCCTGATTTTACTGAATTTAAAAAACACTCTAAGGAAATTGCTTGGGAAACTGAAGTATGGATCATGGAAATACCTGACCACATGATTCATTTTAACGGTGACAGATTTATGGGTCCTAGATAATCTTGACAATCCTAATAAAGCAAGCTATGTGAAATAATATGAAACGCCTATGCAGAAGAACCAAGAGCTATTTTTCAATGTACTTAAATTCGATTGGCCTACAGAAGCACTAGAATTTCACTTCTTCGAAGATGAAATACCAGGAGCAGAACGGATCTACCATACGGTAGTTCCTGATGAAATCAAAGAGCAATTTCCAAACCTTGGCAGCCAAGAGCAAGAACACCTTTACACCACCTATACGGTGGCTAGTGAAGGTTCCGTTCATGTCTCGCTCAACCTTAGCAAGAGCAAATACAGTTTCGCCAAGCGATATTTCAATTGGCTCATTCGTAACCACTTTTTGAGCAAAGAAGACACCTTGGTTCGCTCTACATTCATTTCAGATACCAACGTTTGGATTCCTGCAAGCAAACAGCCCTACACCGATTTTACAGTTTATGAAAAGTACACGCTCAAAGTTCAAATCAAGCATTTTAGCGGTTATCCTGAAATCCTACTCTCCTTTGATGGTAGGTCAAAAGTCTTTAAACAGCCAGCCAACGAGCTAGTCCATTCTGTAAGTGCAGCGGCATTCAATTGGGTAATGTATGAAGGTGCGATACAAAAATGGGATAATCTACAAGAATCTGAAGAAGACGTTGATAATGCAGAAGTGTTTCCAGTGCTCAATGCAGACATTGAAAACGCCATGGGTTATCCTTATGAGCCAATCAAACCTACCAACAAGTATTCTGATTATTTAGACCTGATTGTTAAGTTCTACAAGCAGAATATCAATGTTGAAGACTTCAAAAAGGTCATAGACCTACACAAAAGCGGTTTTATCAAGGTAAAGCCCACTTCTATTGATTCCACCTCAGAAGAAAGTAATGAATTGCTCTTTGGCAATGGCAATACCGAGAAAGTACCCTACACAGGAATCAAGCTGCATAAGCCCTACAAGAAAAGCCCACATTCAGCCGTCAACCTATTCTATATCTTCCATGAAGATGATTACGAAACTGTCAAAGACCTTGACAGTCGTTTCAAGAATGGTTTCGGCTTTTTCAAAGGCTTAGAGCGTTATGCCAAAATCATGTTCCATACGCAGGAAGGATTCAGTATTCGCTTTAAGAACAGAGAGAATCCTATTGAGCAGATAGAAGAAATACTAACTAAGAGAACATTTGACCCTTCGGTACAATACATAGCAGTTTATATTACGCCATTTGGCAAGTTTGATACAGACAAGCAACACCGAGAAATCTATTATCAGGTCAAAGAACTCTTACTCAAACGCAACATTACTTCTCAGGCTATAGATCCTGCCAAGATGGAAGAGCAAGGTGAAGATTGGGTGTATAGCTTACCCAACATTTCTATTGCCATGCTCGCAAAGCTCAATGGCATTCCTTGGCAACTCAAACAAACTGAACAGAGTGAATTGATTGTAGGTATTGGAGCTTTCCTCCATAAAGAAGAAAACATTCAGTACATAGGTTCGTCTTTCAGCTTCACCAATCATGGCCGCTTCAACCGCTTTGAGTATTTCATGAAAAATGAGATTGATGTACTTGCAGGTTCAATAGCAGATTCAGTTCGTCAATATGCAGCGGCACATGGCGAACCTTCCAGACTCATTATCCACTTCTACAAAACCATGAGTAAAGCGGAAATTGAACCCATACAACACGAGCTAAAGAATCTTGGCTTAGACATTCCAGTATTCATTATCACAATCAACAAAACCGAATCAAGAGACATACTAGCCTTTGACAAGAAATGGAACGGTAGAATGCCAATGAGCGGCACATTTATCAATTTGGGTGGTAAGCAGTATTTGTTGTTCAACAGTACCAGGTACGCCAATTCACTACCCAAACCAAAAGACGGCTATCCATTTCCTGTAAAGCTCAAAATTGATTGTACTGATAAGGAAGAATTGAAAGACACGAAAGTGATTAAGAACCTGATAGAACAAGTCTATCAGTTCAGCAGAATGTATTGGAAATCAGTACGCCAACAGAACTTACCTGTTACAATCAAATACCCTGAAATGGTGGCTCAAATCGCCCCACATTTCAACGCAAACGACATTCCCGAATATGGTAAAACTAATCTTTGGTTTTTGTAACTGATCAAACTATGCTCGAAGAAAAATTAGAAAATCGAAACATCAAACCCACTACTATGAGATTGCTCGTGTTGAGGCAATTGATCGAATGTGGAGCAGCGATCAGTCTCGGTGATTTAGAAGCCAAGTTTGAAAGAGCAGATAAAGCAACCCTTTATCGAACCCTGAAGACTTTTGAAGACAAAAAGCTAATTCACAGCATCGATGATGGCACAGGTTCGGTCAAGTACGCACTTTGCGAAGAAGGTTGCGAGTGTGAACCGCAAGACCAACACGTTCACTTTCATTGCGTAAATTGCGGTGAGACTTATTGTCTAACACAATCTAAAATACCACAAACAAAAATTCCTGCTGGATTTAGAGCTTCGAGCGCAAGTATGGTATATAAAGGGGCTTGCGCCAACTGCTCTTAAACTTTGCAAACAGGTTGCATTTTTTTTTCGTTATTATTGCATTGTGAAATTCATATCACTCATATTGTCTCTTTTCATTCTAGGGCTTTCCATTGCGCCATGCGCAGATGTGCCAGTAACTGACAATATGGAAATTTCATACAATACAGAAGCAGATCACGATCATAGCGACACTGAAAATCCTTGCTCACCTTTCTGCGTATGTCATTGCTGCCATTCTCATTTTGTGATAAATCATGTGTCTTACCCACACCTGATATCCATTCACTATAAGGGTGAAATCACATTGTATCGTGCCTTTTTTACTAAAGGCTATCTAGACTCTATCCTTCAACCACCACAAGTTTAGTATCAGTATTTCTCAGGACAACTCTGTCCTTTTCGACTTTCACTAAAGTTGAAACTATATCATTTTTATCGAAACTAAAACATTCTATACATGATCAATAGAATCATCTCGTTCTCAATAAAGAACAAGTCTATCGTGGGCCTGCTTACGCTTGCCATTATTGGGGTAGGACTCCACTCCATGTACACGGTAAATCTGGGCTCTGTTCCAGACATTACAAATAACCAGGTGCAGGTAATCACAGTATCCGAAAACCTGGCCACCGAAGATATAGAGCAATTTGTGACATACCCGGTAGAACTCGCAATGGGAAACCTGCCGGGAGTTGATGAAATACGGTCTATTTCAAGGTTTGGCCTTTCAGTGGTAACCATCGTATTCGAAGACGATATGGGCACCTACCTGCCACGTCAACTGGTTCAGGAAAAGCTAAACGAATTGCAGGAAACCATCCCCGAAAAATTTGGAGCCCCAACAATGGGACCTATTTCCACAGGTCTTGGCCAGATCTACGAGTACACCATTCAACCGAAGCCAGGCTATGATTCTGTGTATAGTCCAATGGAACTTCGCACCATTCAGGAGTGGATTGTAAAACGGCAACTGACCTTACTGGAAGGTGTAGTGGAGGTAAATTCATTTGGCGGCTACATCAAACAGTACGAAGTTTCTATTAACCCCGAAAAGCTCAATGCAATGGACGTGGGCATTTCTGAGGTATATGAAGCGCTTGCACGGAACAATGTGAATACTGGAGGGGCGTATATCGAAAAAAACCGAATGTCCAATTTTATACGTGGCGAAGGTCTGGTACGCTCCCTGGATGACATACGTAACACTGTCATTCGCAATAACAATGGCATTCCTATCACCATTAATGATGTGGCTGAAAAAGTCCATTTTGGTCATCAGGTACGTTACGGAGCTTTCACACAGGATGGAAAAGAAGCAGTTGGCGGTATGATTATGATGCTCAAAGGAGCGAACCCAAATGCGGTGATTCAAAATGTAAAAGAGCGCATGAAGGAAGTGGAAAAATCACTTCCTGAAGGACTGACAATCGGGTCTTTTATTGACCGTAGCGCGCTTATTGCACGAACTACTGATACAGTTAAAACCAACCTGATTGAAGGGGCATTAATTGTCATTTTTGCTTTGGTAATTTTACTGGGAAGTTTACGCGGGGGGCTTATTACAGCCACGACTATCCCACTTTCCCTATTGTTCGCCTTCATTTTGATGAAGCAGTTTAATGTGTGGGCCAACCTGATGAGCCTGGGTGCCATCGACTTTGGGATCATCATTGATGGTGCAGTGATAATCATTGAAGGAACCGTTTATGAAATTCAGAAGCGCATACGCTCAGGAAAGATTAAGTTTAACCAAGGGGTGATGGATGAGTTGGCTTACGAAGCAGGAAGCACCATGATGGGCTCTGCCTTTTTCGGTCAGGTCATTATACTCATTGTGTTTGCCCCTATTCTATTCCTCACGGGTGTAGAGGGTAAAATGTTTCAGCCTATGGCCTACACCTTTGGATTTGCCATGATTGGGGCTATTGTTTTGTGCCTCACTTACGTCCCTATGATGTCTGCGCTTTTTATGAAGCCTGTTGAAAACAAGAAAAATTGGTTTGGCCGGTTTGAGCGATGGTTGGAGAAAATCAGCGATAAAATCATTGGAGGCATTCATCGTGCCTACCTGCCATTGCTTAAAAGTGCAATACGCTTTAAAGTTGCTGTGATTGTTGTGGCCGTTATTCTATTGGGTATTGCCGGGTTTACTTTTTCGAAGATGGGTGGCGAATTCGTGCCTCAACTGGATGAAGGTGACCTCGCAATGCAGGCTTTAATCCGTCCTGGTAGTTCACTGAGTGAAGCAACCGAAGTTTCCTATAAAATTGAAAACCTTTTGTTGGAAAATTTTCCGGAAATCAAAACGGTTACAGCCCGAATCGGAGTAGCAGACATCCCTACAGACCCTATGCCGATGGACATTGCGGATATGTACCTGATTTTAGAAAAAGATAAGGACAAATGGGTTACGGCCGAAACCAAGGAAGAGTTAATTGATAATATCAAAGAACTTTTGGAAGAACAGTTGACTGGAGTGAACCTTGTCTTTACCCAGCCAGTGGAGCTTCGTTTTAACGAACTGCTGGAGGGAGTACGTGAAGACATTGCTGTTAAACTCTATGGAGAAGACCTGGAAATCCTTTCTACAAAAGTTCAGGAAATGGCTGATATTATAGAAACCGTAGAAGGTGCGAGTGATGTAAACCCCGAAAGGACATCGGGCCTTCCGCAAATGACTGTGCGCTATAGCCGTAAAAAAATGGCACAGTACGGCCTGGATATTGAAAAAGTAAACGAATACATAAGTTCTGCTTTCGCAGGAGGCACAGCAGGAGTAATTTTTGAAGGTGAAAAACGCTTTGATATGGTCATCCGCTTTGATGAAGCCCACCGACAAAGTATAGACGACCTCCGTAATCTTTACATTGACCTCCAGGACGGAACCCAAATTCCCATTAAGGAGGTAGCAGATATAAGTTATCAGCCCGGCCCTATGCAGATAAGCCGCGACAATACCTATAGAAGAACTTACGTAGGCGTAAATGTTCGGGGGCGCGATGTGGAATCTGTTGTAAACGACATACAGGCCAAGCTGGATGAGCAGCTAAATCTGCCTTCGGGTTATTACATTTCCTACGGTGGAGAATTTGAAAACCTACAAAGTGCTAAAAAAAGGTTGACGATTGTAGTGCCCATTGCACTGTTTCTCATTTTCATTCTCCTCTATTTTGCATTGGGATCGGTTTCCCAATCCATTATGATTTATATGGCCATTCCATTGGCGGCAATTGGAGGTGTTTTCGCACTTTGGATGAGAGATATGCCCTTTAGCATTTCAGCCGGGGTTGGCTTCATTGTGCTCTTTGGAGTTGCAGTACTCAATGGTTTGGTGCTGATCAATCGTTTCAATTCCCTGAAAGAAGAAGGGGTAACAAGTATAAAGGATCGAATCCTTACAGGCACCAAAGAGCGGATACGCCCGATAATGCTTACAGCTACTACTGATATTTTTGGCTTTTTGCCTATGGCGTTTTCGGCTTCAGCCGGTGCTGAAGTACAGCGCCCATTGGCCACGGTGGTAATTGGCGGTATGCTTACTGCCACGCTGCTTACACTGGTAGTGCTGCCGGTGCTATACACTTTTGTAGAAAAAAGAAAGGAAAAGAATTTGGAAAACCGTAGTCGCGGAATGTCCATGAGCACCATCGTGCTCATGTTAGGAGTAGGTGGTTTCCTCGGTTTTTCCCAAACGGCAGGCGCGCAAGGAATAAACCCTGATACATTGCAAACCATCAGTCTTGAGCAGGCACAAAACAGAGCCATTGAATATTTCCCCCAGATAAAGGCAAAAAAACTGCAAATAGAAAGTGAAGAAGCCTTAAAGAAAACTGCCTGGGATTTTGGGAATACGCAAATCTTCACTGGGGCCGAGGAGGCCACTAGCAATTCCAATGGGGTTTATACCCAAATTGGCGTTCAGCAGCAGAATATTGACATTTTTGGCATCGCCCCGCGTCTTCGTTTACAAAAAGAGAAAGTAGCTCTTGCTGAAACGGCCCTTAACCTTTCGCTGGCAGAAATTAAAAGGGAAGTGAAATTGGCCTGGGGCCAGTTATATACTGCCAAAAACACGTATCAGGTTTTTAACCGTCTTGATTCGCTCTTTACTGATATTGAAAGGGCGGCAGATATAAGGTTGGAAGTGGAGGAAACTTCGAAACTGGCGTATTTGGCCACTAAAAATCAAGCCAATGAGGTGCGCATTCAAAAGGAACAGGCATACCGCAATTATCTGAGTGCCTTGCAGCGGCTCAACTTATGGTTAGTAAGCGATACGCTCTATACGGTGCCAGACGTACCCACCGACCAGTTGACCGAGATGCTCAACATTAATACGGATTCATTAAGCACACACCCCCTGCTCAATGTTTATAAACAACAAATAGAAGTGGCAGAAGCACAAATAAAGGAAAGAAGAGCTCAGTTCCTTCCCCAACTTCAAGGCCAGTACGGTCAACAAAAAGTAGATGGGCAAACTGGTTTTTATACCTATCAGATTGGTATTCAAATACCCTTATTCTTTGCCCCTGAACTTGGCCGTACCCAAGAGGCGAAAATTCAACGGGAAATCGCCAACGAGAATTTCAGACAAAATCAGTTTGAGCTTAATGCCAGATACCTGTCTATGCGCGAAGAATACCTGAAGTGGCGCAATTCATGGACCTATTACCGTGAGCAGGCCCTGCCATTGGCAAAGGAACAAAGGACTGGTTCCATTACAGCCTATCGCGAAGGGGCGATAGACTATGTCACATTCCTGCAGAACATAAGGGATGCTATACGCATAGAAATAAGCTCCTGGGATGCCTTAGGTAATTATCTCGATAGCCGCTATGAACTTGAATACTATTTACAAACAACAAACTAAAACCGGAAACGGATTAAATATAAACGACATGAAAAAGCAAATCATAAATTTTTTCGCGCTGGCTCTACTGGCCATATTTATAGGGGCTTGTGGAAACAATGCTTCGGAAGAAGGCCACGACCACAAGGAGGGTGAACAACAAGAATTACACGATGGCCACAATGATGAGGAAGGCGGCCATGAGGGCCACGGTGAAGAGGGCCATGAAGAGCATGGAGGCGAAGAAGGCATGGGCGAAGTGCATCTTTCCAACCTCAAGTTTCAGAGCCTTGGCGTGAAAGTGGACACGCTGCCCACACGGCCATTATCGGGGGTTGTGTACGCCAATGGTCAGCTGGAGGTACCACCACAGCACGAGGCTACGGTGACGGCCATTTTAGGTGGAAACATTACAGCCATAAAGGTGATAGAGGGAGACAAAGTGAGCAAGGGGCAGGTGTTGGCTTATCTCAGCCATCCTGATCTTTCTAAAGTGCAGACAGAGTATTTACGTGCCTACAACAGCAGTGAATACCTCGAGCAGGAATTTAATAGACAGAAGAAGCTTTATGAAGAAGAAGTAGGTTCTGGAAAAACCTTTCAGGAAACCAAAGCCGAGTACCTATCCCTGAAAGGTGAAGTGAAGGGCTATGAATCACAGTTGAAACAACTGAACCTCAATGTGGATAAAATCCGCAAAGGGGAAATTTATGACAACATCCCGGTGGTGAGCCCCATTGACGGTCATATTGAAAAAGTGCTCATACAAATCGGGCAGTATATCCAGCCCCAAACGGGTATGTTCCAAATTGTAAATACCAAGCACATCCACGCAGATTTAATGGTTTTTGAAAAAGACGTGCACAAGGTAAAAGAAGGCCAAAAAATCTCATTCACCGTAGAGTCTGTTCCGGGTACCCAGCTTACCGCCAAAATTTATTCGGTGGGCAAGCAGTTTGAGGAAAACCCTAAAGCAGTGCATGTGCATGCCGAGATAGACCAAAAGAAGGATTTCCTGATTCCGGGCATGTACATCAATGGGAAAATACATACCTCTAATGATGCGATCACCGCATTGCCCGAAGGGGCTGTAATTGAAGAAGAAGGCAAGCCTTACATTTTTATCGCAGAACAGCACAATGAAGATGGCGAAACCGAATGGGCCTTTAAACCGGTGGAAATACGGACAGGTAACTCCGATGAAGGGTGGATAGAAATCAATCTGCTGGAACCGCTGCCCAAGGGTACAAAGGTAGCTTGGAACAATGCCTACTATCTCATTTCGGAGATGAAAAAAGGAGAAACATCCCATGAGCATTAAATGTCAAACCTACTGATAACGTGATTACTCAGTAAACGGAATGAAAGACAATATGCATTATCAAGCTAAACTCAATGAAAAAATTACAAATAAAAATACCACTCATCCTGCCCGAAGTGCCTGATGAAAAAGATCAATGTGTTAATAAACTAATCCAAAAGCTTCAGGACAAGGACGGTCTTGAAAAAGTACATGTGGTTGATGAAACCGACAATGGTGTGCCACAACTCTGCTTCCATTATGATCCGGAGTTGATCTCTATTGACCGGATCCAAAAACTGGCGGAGCAAACCGGGGCTGAGATCACCGAAAAGTTTGGCCATAAACTCATAGAAGTTGAGGGGATACGGCATACACGCCATGCCCGTAACATAGAGCGAAACCTTAGAAACAAAGCGGGCATTCTGGAAGCGGCTGTCTCAGGTTCCGGCATGGTGCGTTTGGAATTTGATACCACTAAAATAGATCAAGCGGAAATTCTAAAAGCCCTAAGAAAAGAGGGCCTTGGTATGCCAGATACTCAGGTAAGTGCTGAGCGATTTCTTCAGCAAGCCAAGAAATCTGAACAAGAGGAAACTGAAGAAAAAGAGGATGCGTATTCACATGAGGAAGGTGAAGATCACGACCACTCACACCGTGGTATTTTTGGCAAAAATACAGAGCTGATCTTTTCCATCATCTGCGGGGTACTGCTCGGCATTGGTTTTGGGCTGTCCTTTGTTGAAGCTATTCCTTCATGGGTAAGCTTGACGCTCTACATCGCAGCATATTTCTTTGGTGGATATTTCACGGCCAAAGAAGCTATTCAAACAGTTGCCAAAGGTGGCTTTGAGATAGATTTCCTCATGTTGGTGGCTGCTATTGGAGCAGCTATTCTGGGTGAATGGGCAGAAGGTGCCCTGTTGCTGTCCCTGTTCAGCATGGGCCATGCCCTGGAGCATTATGCCATGAACAAGGCTCGTAAATCCATTGCCGCTTTGGCTGAACTGGCCCCTAAAACCGCCTTGCTCAAGAGAAATGGAAAAACAGAAGAAGTAGGTATTGAAGAACTGAGCATTGGAGACATCATCGTAGTGAAGCCTAATAGCAAAATTTCAGCCGATGGTGTGGTAGTAGATGGTCGGAGTAGCGTAAATCAAGCACCTATTACCGGGGAAAGTGTGCCCGTAGATAAAGAACCTGTGGATGATCCCGATAAAGACTGGTCACAGGAAAAAGACATTAAGGATGAGAACCGCGCCTTTTCCGGTACAATCAATGGAAACAATACACTGGAAATCAAAGTGATAAAAGTAGCGAAGGACTCTACACTCTCTCGCCTGGTGAAACTGGTCAATGAAGCCCAGACCCAGAAATCGCCTACCCAGCGGCTCACCGACAAATTTGAGAAGTATTTTGTGCCTGCTGTATTGGTATTGGTGGTGTTGCTCAATTTCGCTTTTTTAGTTATTGACGAAACTTTTAGCGAAAGCTTCTACCGCGCCATGGCTGTACTGGTAGCTGCGAGCCCTTGCGCTTTGGCCATCGCCACCCCGAGTGCTGTGCTCAGTGGAGTAGCCCGGGCCGCCAAAAGTGGGGTGCTTATCAAAGGTGGCCGCCCATTGGAAGATTTAGGCGTACTTACTGCCCTGGCTTTTGATAAAACGGGCACACTAACAGAAGGTAAGCCTAAGTTAACCGAAGTGGTAGCCCTGGGGGATGTGAAAGAAGAAGAACTCCTGAAAATAGCAATTGCAGTAGAGGGTCTTAGTGATCACCCACTGGCAAAGGCCGTAGTGCGTGACGGAAAAGAGCGACTGAAGGGTGCTGATATACCAGAGGCGAAAGACCTAGAGGCAGTGCTTGGGAAAGGGATCAAAGCCACATTGGGAAGTGACAAAGTCTACATTGGCAACCTGGACCTGTTTGAGTCGCTGGATGATAAGAGGCCATCAAAGAAAATAGAAGAAAAAGTAAAATCCTTAGAGTCTGATGGCAATACCACCATGCTCATCCGGCAGAATGACAATTACATAGGGATCATCGCCTTGATGGATACGCCAAGAGAAGAAGCGAAAAATACCTTAGCGCAATTGAAAAAAATTGGTATCAAACGCATGATCATGCTCACCGGTGACAATCAGAAAGTGGCTGATGCGGTAGCTAAAGAAATAGGCCTTACGGATGCCTGGGGCAGTTTGCTACCAGAAGAAAAGGTAGAAGCCATTAAAGAGCTTAGACAAAAAGAAGACAAAGTAGCCATGGTAGGCGATGGCGTGAATGATGCTCCGGCCATGGCCAACAGTACGGTGGGTATAGCCATGGGAGCGGCAGGAAGTGATGTAGCCCTGGAAACAGCCGACATTGCACTGATGGCCGACAAGCTGGAAACCTTGCCTTTTGCTATCGGTTTAAGCAGAAAGGCCAAAGGCATTATCAAGCAAAATCTCTGGGTTAGTCTGGGAATAGTGGGTATTTTAATTCCGCTTACTATCTCCGGCATTGCAACCATCGGGCCTGCTGTTTTAATACACGAAGGTTCAACCTTGGTGGTAGTCTTTAATGCATTGAGGTTGTTGGCTTATAAGAGAGATAATAATTAAGCCTTTGATTCTTATGAAAAAAAGCCTTTTGAAATACCTAATCGGATTGATATGAAATTAAACACCATCATGCCTAAAAAGCTTCAGCCTTATTTTAAACGAGAACTGAATGAATATTATCAGCAATTTAAAGCCGGTAATCTTCAGGGAGCCTGGCACCATCTTGAGCGAGCTCATATAATAGGTCAGGCATATCCCTGGCATCACAGCTATATTCACTGGAAAATGCTGCTGTTTGGGGTTCATATTAAAAGTGCGAAAGAAATACTTGGTCAAATTCCCAGATTACTTGTAGGGGGTGTTAAGTCTTTTGTTGGAAAGATTCCGGTTGGAAACACCGGAGGAGCCAACGTACCGCCCCTCAAGCCAATGAAAATAGAGAGTGGTCTTATGACCATATTCAAAAGTGCTGGTATTCATCCAAACACACAATTTCATGAATAAAAGCACATTCAAAATAACCAAAATGGACTGCCCCTCTGAGGAGCAAATGATCCGCATGAAGCTGGAACCTCTGAGCCAGGTAAAGCACCTGGAGTTTGACATTCCGGCACGCAAGCTGGAAGTATTTCATCAGGATGAAGTACTGCCTATACAAAATGCTATCAGTGAACTAAACCTCAACGATCAACTACAAGGTACCTCTGAGGCAGAAATGCCAATTGCCGAAGACGAGACCAAGCACAGGAAAATACTTTGGTGGGTGCTGGGCATCAATTTTGGATTTTTTGTAGCCGAAATGACCACCGGATGGATATCCAGCTCTATGGGCCTGATAGCCGACTCGTTGGATATGCTGGCTGATTCTATTGTTTATGCCCTGAGCCTTTTTGCGGTGGGGGCAGCTATTTCCCGTAAGAAAAAAGTAGCTAAAATCAGTGGTTATTTTCAGATGGGGCTGGCACTGCTTGGCTTTTCGGAAGTATTACGCAGGTTTTTCACCCAAAGCGAAACACCGCTGTTTCAATGGATGATCATCATTTCGGTACTTGCCTTAATTGGTAACTTGGTCTCGCTTTGGCTGATCAACAAAGCTAAAAGTGATGAAGCTCACATGCAGGCCAGTGCGATATTTACATCTAATGATATTATAGTGAATGGAGGGGTAATACTAGCTGGGATTCTGGTTTATTTTCTAAAAAGTAAATGGCCGGATCTGGTTGTTGGTGGTGTTGTTTTCTCCTTTGTTATGCGTGGTGCTTTTCGAATACTGAAATTGGCAAAATGATTATGGGACATAATCACAATCATTCACATAATTATTCAGAGGGCAATGTAAAAGTAGCCTTCTTTCTCAACCTTGCCTTTACAATCATTGAGATCATTGGTGGTCTCTATACCAATAGTTTGGCTATCCTGTCGGATGCACTGCATGATTTAGGAGATAGCCTCAGTTTAGGACTTTCGTGGTACTTTCAGAAGCTATCCAAGAAAGGTAGAACCAAGACATTCTCTTACGGGTACAAACGATTCTCATTGCTTGGTGCGATAATCAATTCGATTGTGTTAGTGGCAGGGTCAATATTCATCCTGACAAAAGCGATTCCTGAACTCTTTAATCCTGGGGAAACAAATGTTGAAGGCATGCTCTATCTATCGATTTTGGGAATAGTAGTAAATGGTGCAGCTGTTTTCAAACTCCGAAAAGGAGAATCTCTGAATGAAAAAGTAGTTTCACTACATCTTTTAGAAGATGTCTTGGGATGGGTGGCCGTTCTTATAGGTAGTGTCATTATGATGTATACAGATGCACCATTTATAGATCCGTTACTCTCAGTACTAATCTCGCTTTTTGTTTTGTACAATGTTTACAAAAACCTCAAAAAGAGCCTTTTAGTAATTCTTCAGGGCATTCCCGAGGAAATTTCCATTGACGACATTCGGCAAAAGCTCAAGAACATATCAAAAGTTACTGACATCCATGACTGCCACGCATGGTCGATGGACGGCCAGTACAACATTCTTACACTTCACCTTCGACTAGATAAAGACTACAAACTTTCAGAACAAGCTAAGCTCAAAGAGCAAGTAAGAACACAATTAAAAGATGAATCGATTAATCACATTACCATAGAGTTTGAAGCACAGGGTGAAAACTGTGAGTTGGAGGATTGTTGATCAAATCATTTGATAAGTGATGAAAAAATATCAGATTAAAACAAAATGAAGCTAAACACCCTCTACATAAAAAACATGGTTTGTCCTCGCTGTATTGACACAGTGAAGGACATTTTGGATAACCTGAATATAGAAACCTCCTCCATTGAACTCGGAGAAGTTCATACACCAAACAACATCACGAGTGATCAGAAATCACAGCTGGAGGAACTACTGGCAGCACGAGGCTTTGAGTTGCTTCAAGATCAAAAGTCGAAACTGATCGGACAGATCAAAGCGATCATTGTAGATCAAATTCATCACAACAAAGAAGCCTTAAATATCAATTTCTCTACCCTAATAGCTGATAAACTGCACCAGGAGTATTCTTCTCTCAGCAGGCTTTTCTCTTCTGTCGAAGGAGTCACTATTGAGCGGTTTATCCTTAAACAAAAAGTAGAGCGAGTGAAAGAGCTCATCTTTTACAATGAGCTAACGCTCTCAGAGATTGCTCATCAAATGGACTACAGCAGTGTAGCCCATCTATCCGCCCAATTCAAAAAAGAGACGGGCATGACCCCCACAGCTTTTAAGAAAATGAGAAATCCGGGACGGCAATCACTGGATCAGCTGTGATCAAAATCTCATAAGCCTTTTTCAAAATTGTGTAACAGCCACAAGCAGCTTACCGATCATCTTTGTATCGTGACAATTAATACGATAACAAGATGACCAAAGAATATACAATTACCGGAATGACTTGCACTGGCTGTTTGGCCAAAGTGAAGAGAACGATCAATGGAATCGAAGAGATACAAGAAGCCGCTATTCAACTGGAATACCCACAGGCAAAGATTATCTCCGATGAATCTTTAGACCTTGGAGAAATTAATCTGGCATTAAAAAAGGTAGGGAACTATGCCATTTCTGAAGAATATCAAGAGACCGTACAAGCTCCGCTCCCTAAGATCAAAAAACAAGAACCACTCGCTGAGAAGTCCATTACCACCTACAAACCACTGATCCTTATTGTAGGGTTCATTGCTGTGGTAACAGCTTTGAGCCAATACCCATTCAATGAATTTTCGGGGATGTTGTGGATGCGCCACTTTATGGCAGGGTTCTTCATTGTCTTTGCTTTTTTCAAGCTGCTAAACTTACAGGGCTTTGCCAATTCATACAGTATGTATGATATTGTAGCTGCTAAATGGAAGACTTGGGGTTACATATACCCTTTTGTTGAGTTGGCTCTCGGACTTCTTTACCTAACTAATATTGCCCCATTAGTTACCAATTTGAGTACCTTCTTAATCTTAGGTATAAGTAGTATAGGGGTAATAAAAAGTAATTTGGATAAGAGAAAGATTAAATGCGCTTGTTTAGGGGATGTTTTCAACTTACCAATGAGCACAGTTACAATTGTTGAAGACCTTTCAATGATAGGCATGTCATTGATTATGCTTCTTCAAAACCGAATCTTGTAAACAAAAGTCAAAATTTTATAAAACATGCTTCTTTTAATTTCCTATTTTTGCTTTAGGTGAAAAGAATAATCTCCATATCGCTTGCTTTGCTCATGTTGTTTTCCAGCGTGGGTTTCTCTATGAACACACATTTTTGTGGTGGCGTAGCGGTTGAGACCTCTTTTTCAATCGGGCTTCATAATCCTGATTGCGGTATGGCAGATATGGATGGAGATTGCAAAAAAGAACCATCCTCAGAAGAACAGGTAAAACCTAAACCCTGTTGTGAAAATCAACATGAGGTACTTCAATTAGATGAGAATGCAAATCTTCAAGCCTTCTCAACTGAGGTTAACCCGACTTTCTTCGTTGCTTTTGTTCATTCGTTTGTTCAGCCGATTCTATTTGCTGATCAAGCTTTTGTTCATAACACTTATTACTCTCCTCCCATACCTGATAAGGATATTCAAGTCCTTTTTCAGACCTTTTTAATTTAATCCGCATAGTACAATTTGATGTTCCTGGTCTTGTGACTATGGAGCATAGTGGCATTTCCAGCCATTGAACAATCCTTTTCTGTTCAATCAAATTCAATTGTATTATGCTCAATAAAATCATAAAATATTTCTTAGAGAATAAGTTGGTCACTGTTCTCGTCCTTACAGGTTTTGTAGCCTGGGGAATTGTAACTGCTCCATTTGGATGGCAAGTGGGTGCATTGCCTTCTGACCCTGTTCCGGTGGATGCGATACCAGACATAGGAGAAAACCAACAAATTGTTTTTACCCAATGGGCTGGCCGTTCGCCACAGGATATTGAGGATCAAATCTCTTATCCTTTAACTACTTATTTACTAGGAATCCCAGGAGTAAAATCTATCAGAAGTTCATCCATCTTCGGTTTTTCCAGTATCTATATCATCTTCTCAGAAGATGTGGAGTTCTATTGGTCACGATCCAGAATACTCGAAAAACTCAACTCACTACCCTCTGGCTTACTCCCTGATGCCGTACAGCCTGCATTGGGGCCAGATGCTACCGCCTTAGGTCAGGTGTATTGGTACACCATCGAAGGAAGGGACAAAAACGGCAACCCAACAGGCGGTTGGGATTTGCACGAAATACGCACAGTACAGGATTTCTATGTTAAGTACGGATTGAATGCAACAGAAGGGGTTTCAGAAGTAGCCTCTATTGGCGGATTCGTACAAGAGTATCAAATTGATGTGAATCCCGATGCGCTCAAAGCTTACAACATCCCCTTGCATAAAGTCATGCAGGCAGTACAAAAATCCAATAAGGATGTTGGTGCAAAGACCATAGAAATCAACCAAGCTGAATATTTAGTTCGTGGTTTAGGCTATGTCAAGAAAGTAGAAGACATAGAAAAAGCAGTAGTTGCAGTACAAGACAATGTGCCTATAAGGATAAAAGACATTGGTGTGGTCTCACTAGGCCCTGCAACAAGAAGGGGTTTATTAGACAAAGATGGCGCAGAAGTAGTGGGTGGAGTAGTTGTGGCACGCTATGGCGCCAACCCTTTGCAGGTCATCAACAATGTAAAAGAGAAGATAAAAGAAATAGCACCTGGGCTTCCGCAGAAAATTTTAGCAGATGGCAGAGAATCTCAATTAACCATTGTGCCCTTCTACGATCGTTCGGAATTGATTTACGAAACCTTAGGCACGCTCGAAGAAGCCATTTCACTGCAAGTACTCATTACCATTTTAGTAGTGATTGTAATGGTGTATAATCTTAGAGCTTCTTTTCTCATTTCAAGCATACTACCTATTGCTGTGCTCATGGTGTTTATCGCCATGCGATACTTTGAAGTGGATGCCAACATCGTTGCGCTATCGGGTATTGCCATTGCCATTGGAACGATGGTCGATTTAGGCGTGATTCTCTCAGAGAATATCATCAAACACATTGATGAAGCCCCACCTGGGCAGAAACTGATTAACACTATTTACAACGGAGCGTCAGAAGTGGCTACCGCTATTTTAACAGCAGTTTCTACCACCATTGTGAGCTTCATTCCTGTATTCACCATGCAAGCAGCCGAAGGAAAGCTATTTGGGCCTTTGGCCTTTACCAAGACCTTTGCCCTGATTGCTGCATTGCTGGTGAGTCTGCTAATCATGCCTACCCTGGCACATTGGTTTTTCGGCTTCAAAATCAAGAACAATCTACTCAAAAAGTACGGTAGCTACGTACTTGTCATCATTGGGGTAGTCGCACTGGCTTTTGGTCAGGTTTGGGGTGGAGTAATGCTATTTCTCTTTGGTGTAATAGGCATTCTCAAACAATTCTTAAATGCTAACAGCAAGAATTTTCCGAAACCCGTTCTCTTTTTATACCAATACGCAGAGTTAATCATCGTATTAATAGGCGTTACCTGGCTCTTGGCAAAATACTGGTTACCACTAGGGGCATCACAGTCTCTCCTCGTCAATTTCGTATTTGTGGCAATACTAGTGGCTGTAATCTTGGGCAGCTTCACCCTACTAGAATATCAATACAAAAGGTTTTTGCATTGGTGCCTTGATAATAAAACAAAGTTTCTTGTCATTCCTTCTTTGCTTATTCTGTTGGCTGCCAACATTTGGCTTGGTTTCAATACCGTTTTCGGCTTTGTCTCCAAAGGATTTGAATCCGTAGGCTGGAACATAAATAAGACTAAAGCTTGGTCTGAATTGGCGCATACCTTTCCAGGAATTGGTAAGGAGTTCATGCCTTCACTAGATGAAGGCAGTTTCCTACTCATGCCCACCTCCATGCCACACTCAGGTATGGAGTACAATCGAAGAGTGGTCGGGCAATTGGATATGTTGCTAACCAATATACCTGAAGTGGAATTGACGGTAGGTAAATTAGGACGGGTAGAATCTGCTCTTGACCCTGCACCCATTTCGATGTATGAAAACGTCATCAATTACAAGTCCGAATACATTCTCAACAAAAAGGGGCATAGACAAAGGTTTAAAGTAGGTGATAACAATCACTTCATCACCGTTTCGGGTGATACCCTGAGTAACCAAGAAGGTCTAGAACAGGGAATTGATGCGAGCGATTTAATTGCAGATGATAATGGTAAATACTACCGTAATTGGCGTGAATACATACAATCACCAGATGATATTTGGAATGAAATTATAAAAGTCACCAAGATTCCAGGGGTTACTTCAGCCCCTAAGCTTCAGCCTATAGAAACGCGGTTGGTAATGCTTCAAACGGGTATGCGTGCTCCTATGGGAATAAAAGTTTATGGCCCAGAACTGAGAACGATAGAAGACTTTGGCTTGCAGCTTGAAAGCATCCTCAAAGAAGTTCCATCGGTAAAACGAGAAGCGGTCTTTGCCGACAGGATAGTGGGTAAACCTTACCTACATCTAAATATCAATCGCGATGAAATTTCACGGTATGGGCTAAACATCGAAGATGTTCAACAGACCATCGAAACCGCTATTGGTGGTATGAAGATTACCTCAACGGTAGAAGGACGTGAGCGCTTTCCTGTTAGAGTTCGCTATCCAAGAGAACTTAGGGATGACCCTTCAGCTCTTGGCAAAATATTAATGGCAACACCTACAGGCGCCCAAATCCCGCTATCTCAAATTATAGATTTTAAATACGTAAGGGGGCCTCAAGCCATCAAGAGTGAAGAAACCTTTTTGGTTGGTTATGTTCTGTTCGATAAAATGGATGGTTTCTCTGAAGTAACTGTAGTAAATGATGCGCAACAAGCTATTCAGAAAAAAATAGATTCAGGAGAATTGACAGTTCCCTCAGGAGTGAGCTACAAATTTTCAGGAAGCTACGAAAATCAGGTTAGAGCAGAAAAGCGGCTGTCCATAATCGTGCCGTTGGTTCTTGGAATCGTTTTCTTAATTCTCTATTTTCAGTTCAAATCTGTATCCACATCCTTAATGGTGTTTACAGGTATTGCCATGGCCTTTAGTGGTGGTTTCATTATCCTTTGGTTGTACGGTCAAACATGGTTTGCCGACTTTTCCATATTCGGCACCAATTTCAGAGACCTATTCCAAATTCACACCATCAATCTCAGTGTAGCAGTTTGGGTCGGTTTTATAGCCCTATTTGGTATCGCAACTGATGATGGCGTTTTGATGGCCACTTATTTAGATCAGAGTTTTAAGCGAAACAAAACAGACCACCTTAAAGGTATTAGAGCAGCTACTGTAGAAGCAGGTCAGCGAAGAATAAAACCTGCTGTGATGACTTCTGCCACTACCATTATTGCCTTGCTCCCTATCCTCACTTCAACAGGCCGTGGGTCCGATATAATGATACCCATGGCAATACCCGCCTTTGGCGGGATGCTATTTGCGGCTATCACATATTTCATTGTTCCAGTGCTTTACTGTTGGAGAGAAGAACGCAAAATCAAAAAAGCTCAATCATGAAGAAATTTATCTTAATCATATGCATTGCCATGGGCTTTCACTTTTCAGGAAATGCTCAAACGCTAGAAGACTATTTCCAAATAGCCGCAGAAAATAACCCTGGGCTTTTGGCTAAATACAAAAACTTTGAAGCAGCAATACAAAGGGTCACACAGGTGAGTACCTTACCTGATCCAAATTTGTCTTTTGGTTACTTCATCTCTCCTGTTGAAACCAGAGTTGGCCCTCAACAAGCCAGATTCTCTTTAACCCAAATGTTTCCCTGGTTTGGAACGCTAAGTGCCCAAAAAGATGCCGCTTCCCTGTTGGCGGAAGCGAAGTATCAGGAATTTCTGGATGCTCGAAACAAGCTCTATTATCAGGTGGCCGCCTCCTATTATCCGCTCTATGAACTAGAAAAGCTGATTTCGATTGAAGCAGAAAATCAACGCATTCTATCTTCTTACAAGGAGATAGCCACTGTTCAGTTTCAAAATGATAAAGGGTCGATGGTAGATGCGCTGCGTGTAGACATCATGCTAAAGGATGCAACCACTGAACTATCTATTCTCAATCAAAAGAAAAAGCCTCTGGAAACCCGCTTTAATAAGCTTTTAAATCGAGATGAAAACGAATCCATTGAGATAATTGACTCGCTTCAAATAAAAAGAATCATACCAGATTTTAGAAAGGATTCATTGCTGTTGGCAAATCCTTTATTAGAAGAACTGGATCTGAAGGTTCAGGCAAGCCAAGCCCAGGAACGGGCGGCTATCAAACAAGGGCTACCCAAGTTTGGGGTAGGTCTTGACTATGTGATTGTTGGAGAAAGAACGGACGCCACCATATCTGATAATGGCAAGGATGTATTGATGCCCATGGTTACCATGAGCCTTCCCATTTTTCGTGGGAAATATAAAGCTGCCCAAAATGAAGCGCAATTGATGCAAGAATCCTATGAGTTTCAAAAGGAAGAAGTATCTAATCGGCTTATTAGCTCCTATGAAATGATTTGGTTTGAGATTCAGAAACAGCTTAAACTCATTGAATTATTCGAAGAGCAAATTCAGGAATCAGAGCAATCCCTCAACCTCCTTTTCTCAGCCTACAGCAACTCAGGGAAAGAGTTTGAAGAAGTACTGCGGATGCAACAGCAAATTTTAAAGTATCAACGAATGAAAGCCACTGCCCTGTCGGATTATCATATCGCTTTGGCTGAGTTGGACTATATAACGGCAAAAACGAAATAATTATGGAACATCAACACGATCATAAACAGCACGAACACTCACACAATAATCATGATTCACATGGCGGTCATCATGATCACCATGCCCATATGATAGAAGACTTCAAAAAGCGCTTTTATATCAATACTGCGCTTTCCATACCTGTTTTGGCCTTTTCTGAAATGATTCAAGACATACTTGGCTTTTCGATCAGTTTTCCAGGCATGGGCTATGTAGCAGGCGCTTTAGCAACATTCATATTCATTTATGGTGGCTGGCCATTCCTTAAAGGATTAAAGGATGAACTTTCTGAAGGCGGTCCTGGTATGATGACTCTTATTGCCATTGCCATTACCGTAGCATGGGCTTACAGCACGGCAGTAGTATTCGGGCTGGAAGGTAAAGTGTTCTATTGGGAGCTAGTCACGCTCATTGACATTATGCTCTTAGGACATTGGCTAGAGATGCGTTCCATTATGGGAGCATCTAAAGCATTGGAAAAATTAGCTGAATTGATGCCTTCAGAAGCTCACAAAATAGACGGTGACAATATTCATGACATGAAAATAAGTGACATCAAAAAAGGTGATCTGATCCTGATTAAGCCAGGAGAAAAAGTGCCTGCTGATGGTAAGATTGTAGAAGGAGATAGCGAACTAAACGAAAGTGCCTTAACAGGAGAAAGCAAGCCCGTTCAGAAATCTAAAGGTGATGAAGTCATTGGTGGGGCCATCAATGGAGATGGAAGCCTAAAAGTTGAAGTTAAATCATCTGGTGAAGATAGCTACCTGAACAAGGTTATAAAACTTGTAGAAGAAGCTCAGCAGACCAAATCAAAAACACAGAATTTGGCCGATAAAGCTGCAGGATGGTTAGCCTATATCGCCATCGGTGTTGGAGTAATTACATTCATTGCGTGGGCTTTCTTCAGTTCACAGGGAATGGACTTTGCACTTGAGCGTATGGTAACTGTGATGATCATTACTTGTCCCCATGCTTTGGGATTGGCTGTTCCCTTGGTGGTAGCTATTTCTACTGCGCTATCGGCCAAGAATGGATTGTTGATCAGAAACCGAACAGCTTTTGAAAACAGCCGCAAAATAACGGCTATCGTATTTGATAAAACAGGAACACTGACGGAAGGAAGTTTCGGAGTAAACCGAGTAGTTTCACTAGCCGATAAATCAGAAGAAGATTTGCTTTCAAAAGCGGCTGCTATCGAGCAAAGTTCCGAGCATCCCATCGCCAAGGGTATTGTAAAGGAAGCTAAAAGCCGTGACCTCAAACTACCTTCAATTTCCGATTTCGGTTCCACGAAGGGAAAAGGCGTAAGTGCAAAAATTGAAGGAATCACTTTTCAAATAGTAAGTCCTGGATACCTGAAAGAAGAAGGTATAGACCTTCCGAATGAAGCCAACTCAGACAAGCCTGAAACTGTGGTGTTCATTCTCAAAGAAGGCAACTTGATAGGTTTCATCGCATTGGCTGATCAAATCAGAAAAGAAAGTAAATCCGCTATTGAAACGCTTAAAGAAAAAGGCATAAAAGTATTAATGGCTACTGGCGATAATGAACAAACCGCCAAAGCAGTATCAGACGAATTAAACCTTGACGGGTATTACAGTCAGGTACTGCCACATGAAAAGTCTGAACTGATTGAGAAGCTTCAAACGCAAGGTGAGTTCGTTGCAATGACTGGCGATGGTGTTAACGATGCTCCTGCCTTGGCCACAGCAGATATAGGTATTGCAGTAGGATCAGGTACAGATGTAGCCGCAGAAACAGCTGACATCATTCTCACCGAAAGCAGCCCATCCGACATAGCTACTTTGATTCTGTTCGGAAGAGCAACTTATAAGAAAATGGTTCAAAATCTCATTTGGGCCACTGGCTACAACGTGGTGGCTATTCCACTTGCAGCGGGAGTTCTATTCTATCAAGGCATTATGATCAATCCCGCATTAGGTGCCGCTCTCATGAGCTTAAGCACCATAATCTGTGCCGCCAATGCACAGTTATTGAGATTAAAATTTAAAAAAGACTTACAATGAAAACGTTGAATAAAACTACCCTAATCACAGCATTAAGTACACTGATCATCGGTGTACTTATTGGATGGCTACTTTTTGGTGGATCAAATAGCACTTCTCTAACCGAGCATCAGCATATAACCAATGCGGATAAAGAGACCATCTGGACTTGTTCTATGCATCCGCAAATCAGACAGGGCGAGCCAGGTGATTGCCCGATCTGTGGAATGGACTTAATTCCGCTGAAGTCAGACCAAAACGAAGAATTAGACCCCATGGCAGTAAGTATGTCTGCTACCGCTATGCAGTTGGCACAGATTCAAACGCTCACGGTGGGTAAGGGAAATGTCACAAAATCCATTCAACTGAACGGTAAAGTGCAGGCAGATGAACGATTACTGCATACGCAATCTTCCCATGTTTCAGGTCGTATCGAAGAACTAGCTGTAACGTTTACAGGAGATTTTGTGTCAAAAGGTCAGATTATTGCAAGGCTTTATTCGCCCGAATTAGTAACAGCTCAGGAAGAACTGCTTGAAGCGCAAAAGATTGCTACGACACAGCCTGCTCTATTCAATGCAGCCAAGGAAAAATTAAAGAAGTGGAAGCTCACTGAAAAGCAAATAGATCAGGTGCTGACTTCAGGTCAGGCTATTGAGTCATTTCCTATTCTTGCGGATGTATCAGGTTATGTTACTGAAAAAATGGTCAACCTTGGAGATTACGTAAGACAAGGTGAACCAATTTATCAAATAGCGGACTTGACAAAGGTCTGGGTATTGTTTGATATTTATGAGACGGACATGGGTTTAATAAACCAAGGAGATGAAGTCAAATACACCATCCAATCAATACCAGGTAAAGCATTCAATGGTACAATCAGCTACATCGACCCTGTAATAGATCCCAAAACAAGAGTGGCCAAAGCAAGAGTAGAACGAAGCAATGCCGACTTATTGCTAAAGCCCGAAATGTTTGCCAGTGGAATTGTGGAAGCAAGTAGTTCAACTAAAAAGCAATCAATAACGGTACCTAAATCAGCCGTTATGTGGACAGGCACTCGTTCTGTTGTTTACGTCATGCAAAAGAGCTCACAAGGTGTTAGTTTTATGATGCGTGTGGTTACGTTGGGACCAGAATTAGGAGATAGTTACGTAATTGAGTCAGGTTTAGAAGCTGGGGAAGAGATTGCAGTTCACGGTACCTTTAGCATTGATGCAGCAGCTCAATTGGCTGGAAAACCTAGCATGATGAACCCTCAAGGCGGGGTGGCTATGACGGGGCATAATCATGGTGGCACAAAAAATTCTCCAAGGGAGAATAAGCCCTCTGCCATTAAGAAGACTTCCTTATCTACCTCTGCAAAGAAATCCATAGAGCCTCTTTTCGAGTCTTATTTTAGCTTTAAAACCGCCCTTGCTTCTGACGATTTCAAAAAAGCAAGGCAATCAAGTTTGGCACTGAAGTCTGCACTTGCTAATGTGGATATGAACCTTTTCAAAGGCGATGCTCATGCTGTTTGGATGGAGTTATCATCTTCCCTGAAAAATTCTTTACAACACATTGAACACCAAGAAAACATAGCCTCCCTGCGAGAAAGCTTTATCCATATTTCAAACGGGATGATAGAAATTGCAGAGTCTTTTGAACCCAATAGATCTCCAATTTATATTCAGCATTGCCCGATGGCAAACTCAGATAAAGGTGCAGATTGGCTGAGCCAATCAAAAGAAATACGAAACCCCTACTTCGGTGAGTCTATGCTGACCTGCGGAGAAGTAACGAAAGAAATCAAATAATTATTCACTAAAAATCAATAGCAATGGAAAACCAAGAGAATCACAACAGTAGTTACCTAAAATTTTTTGCAATGATCGCCACATCTATGGTGGCAATGTTTTTTTTAATGTATACCCACTCATACCAGGTTCTTGATCATTTCTGGTTTAGTGAAACACGCTTGTTCATGACCGTTATTATGGGTGGCTCCATGATTCTAATAATGCTGCTGTTTATGCTAAATATGTATAAAAAACGCAACGTCAATATTGCCATAATTCTTCTAGGAATCGTATTCATTGCTGGGGGTATAGGTCTGGTGAGAAGCCAAGTTACAGTTACTGGTGTGGACTATATGGAAGGGATGATTCCTCATCATTCTATCGCTATACTTACGAGCGAGCGAGCCCAAATTAAGGATATAAGAGTAAGGGAGCTGGCCGATGAAATTGTCAAAGCTCAACGAAGAGAAATCATGGAAATGGAGTGGCTAATCAACGATATCAAAGAAAACGGTGTGGTTCTATCTGAAGAAGAAAAAATGAAACGACCCCTGCCGCAATTCAAAGGTTCACTTGAAGAAGAAACTCGAAACCTAAATAATTAACTTAAAATCAAGCAAGTACCGAAATACAAACACATCAAATTTTTCTTAATCAAAATTCTAAAATTCAACAAAATGAGAATACTCAAAACTCTATTTATCCCAACCATCGCACTTGGATGTTTAATATTCCTATCTTCCTGTGAGAGCTCAGGGACTAGTGATACAAAAAACAAAACTGAAAGATTATCTAGTACTGATGCGAAAGCTTCTGAAATATTAGACCACTACCTTGAAATAAAGGATGCCCTCGTGCAAACCGATAGTGAAGCAGCGAGCAAAGCCGCAAAAAAACTCATGAACGGAATCGGCAGCGAACGAACTGATTTGATGAAAATTATCCTGCTTAACGCCAAACTGATCGCTGAAACAAAAGATGTCAAGACTCAGCGAGATCATTTCAACAGCTTGTCAGAAAATGTTTACAAATGGGTAAAAGAAACTAATGTAAATGATCAAAAGCTATATAAGCAGTATTGTCCGATGGCATTCAACAACGAAGGTGCCTATTGGCTCAGTGCCGAAAAAGAAGTGAACAATCCCTATTTTGGTGATAAAATGTTGCATTGTGGAAGTGTAAAGGAAGAATTGTAACTAGGATCAATAATGCCTCAAGTGTAATACTTGGGGTATTAAACCCTTTCTACGCCCATGTCGTTTCAGTAGGGGCATTTCAACGCAAACGACATTCCCGAATATGGTAAAACGAATCTTTGGTTTTTATGAGCACCTTACAAGAAGAAAAACTTAGAAAAAAATCTATTAAACCAACAGCCATGCGCCTTTTGGTTTTACAATACTTAATGGAGCAAAATCGCGCATTAAGTTTGAATGAACTAGAAGTGCTTTTCGAAAATGCTGATAAGTCAACCATATTCCGAACGCTCAAAACATTTCAAGAAAACTACTTGGTACACAGAATCAATGACGGTAGTGGAGCAATCAAATATGCGCTTTGTGATGATGACTGTATTTGCAGTTTGGAAGATAACCACATTCATTTCTTGTGTACTAAATGCGAGAAAACCTATTGCCTAAAGGATACCCCTATCGCAACTCCGAATTTACCAAATGGATTTAGAGCAAACTTTGCTAATTATCTGATTGAAGGCATTTGTTCTACATGTACCTAAACTTTGCAATGGCATTGCACTCCTTAATAGCTTGCTTTGTGTTCGAATTAAAACTTGAACATGAAGCACGCATTTCTATCACTTTTCATTCTATTTAGCGTATCTGCTATTGCACAAAACAACATTTACTTTCAGGTAAATGATGAAGAAGGTGAAAGCCTCATTGGAGCAACTATTGTTATTGATGGAACGACAAATGGTGGTACAACAAATGCGGAAGGCAAGTATCACTTTCAAAATATTCCCAACGGCTCAATCAACTTTTTTATAAGTTATGTAGGGTATGAACCGCAATCCAAAACACTACTTTTTCCTAAATCTGATGGTCAAACGATTGTTATTGTCATGGAATCCGGTGAAGAGCTTGAAGAAGTAATTGTGTCTGCTACACGTTCTTCAAGAACAATAGAGACCATTCCAACACGTATAGAAGCTGTAACCTTAGAAGAACTTGGAGAGAAAGCAGCAATGAACTCAAGTAACATAAGCATGGTACTTAGAGAGTCTCCAGGTATAATGATGCAACAAACCTCTTTGAGTTCAGGAAACATGAACATACGTATTCAGGGACTTGATGGTAGATATACCCAAATGCTCCGTGATGGAGCACCTATATATGGCGGCTTTGCAGGTGGGCTATCAATCTTACAGATCCCGCCACTTGACTTAAAGCAATTTGAAATCATTAAAGGTGGAAATTCAACACTCTACGGGGGTGGTGCCATTGCAGGTATCGTAAACTTGGTTTCCAAAACCCCAGAAGAAGAACCTGAACTTACCATAATGATTGACCAAACAAGGGCATTGGGAACTACAGGAAATGTCTTCTATGCACAGAAGTATGGCAAACTTGGTTTAACAATGTATGGGTCAGGAAACAATCAAATAGCATACGATCCAGATGATGATGGTTTCTCGAACATGCCTCAATCACAGTCTCTCACTCTAAATCCACGATTATTTTATTATCCCAGCAACAACACAGAAGTTTCGCTTGGTGTAGGTGCAACCCTTGATGAAAGAACAGGTGGAGATATGAAAGTGATTGACGGCAATCCCGAGATAGAAAATGTCTTTACGGAAGTAAATAAATCCGAAAGGTATAATTCTCAATTCCTCTTGAAGAACCAAAAGGAAAACCGTGAAATAATTTTAAAAAATAATATAAGCCTGTTCAACCGGGAATTAACTATTCCCGACTATCTATTTGACGGACAGCAGCTATCCAGTTTTTCAGAAGCATTTCTAAAACTCGACAAATCAGATGAAAACGAATGGCACTTAGGAGTGAATCATTATTACGAGTCTTTTACAGACAACAATCCTGATAGCCTTGGCTCTCAGGATTACACATTCAATACGTTTGGTGCTTTTGTCCAGAACACAAGGAATTTAGGTGAAAGATTTGTTTTTGAAGGTGGCTTACGTACCGATTACAACATTGAACATGGCCCCTTTGTACTGCCAAGACTTGCACTACTTTACAAGCACAGCAATAAGTTTTCTTCAAGGATAAGCGGTGCAATGGGTTATAAACTCCCAACGCTATTTACAGAAGATGCGGAGCGTATTTATTATAAAGATATAGCACCGATTAGCACAAGTTCACTCAATCCCGAAACCTCCATTGGTGGGAATATTGACTTCAACTATAAAAACTATTGTACTAGACAAATTCACGTTTGCCATTAACCAACTCTTCTTTTTCACACAGCTCAACCAAGCATTAGTCCTAAGAGAAGATGTACCAAGCAGCACATACTTTTATGAAAATGCCGATGGCCCAATTCAAAGTTCAGGTTTTGAAACTTCGATTAGAACCACATACGAAGACTTTAAATTATTTATGTATTACACCTATACCAACACACAACTGAAATACGACAATATAAATAAGCAGCAGCCCTTAACCCCTGAGAGTATGGCAGGTTTCATTCTGATGTATGAATTAGAAGACAATTGGTCAGTTGGCTACGAACTCTACTACACAGGCCAGCAATTTGATAACAGCTTTGATCAAAAACCTGACTATTGGACAATGGGTTTTATGGTGATGAAGCACTTTGAACACATTACCCTATTTGCCAACTTCGAGAATTTCACCAATACAATACAAACCAATTTTGAACCACTTGTAAATGCTCCAATTTCCAATCCAACCTTTAATGATATATGGGCACCCACTCCAGGCTTTGTATTTAATGGTGGTGTGAAGATTAACATTTTCTAAATCATGGACTTTTACCAAATCATAACTCCAATTATCACCGTTGCGTATTTGCTCATAGTCTTTGTGCTTCGCTCAATCATAGTATGGCGGCAATCGGGTGTTAATCCTTTTGTTTTCAGTTCAACCGAGAAAGCACATGACTACCTCGGTTTCATTTACAAAATGGCCGTTCTTTTTATGGCTATAACAATTGTCTGCTACTCCTACCTACCAGCTGTTTATCAGTTTTTGAATCCTATCACTTTTTTATCACGGGACTCAATACAAATGGTCGGTATAGCCCTCCTGCTAATCTCATTTCTTTGGACATTAATATCTCAAGTTCAAATGTCAGATTCTTGGCGTATTGGAATAGACTATGACGAAAAGACTGAATTAGTTGATAAAGGGATATTTGCTATCTCAAGAAATCCAGTATTCCTAGGCGTAGTGGTATTTTACATTGGCATTTTCCTCATTCTTCCAAACACCCTGAGCTTTACATTGGTAGTAGTGATGTTCATAACCGTACAAGTTCAAGTAAGATTAGAAGAAGAGTATTTACTTGAAACACATGGTGAAGCATACCAAGCATTTAAAAATAGTGTGAGACGATGGATTTGATGCAAAAAGCAATATTTCATATTTCAAAAATGGACTGCCCTTCGGAAGAGCAAATGATTCGTATGAAGCTAGCCGACTATGATTCCATACAGCAACTTGATTTTGACATTCAAGACAGAAAACTAACTGTAATGCACCTTGGCAATTCATCTGAAATATTGAATCTACTAGAAGAGCTGAAATTGGATACAAAGTTGGTTTCCGAATCAAAAACGACAGAGTCAATAAACTACTCTACAGACTCCAGAAAAGAGCGCAAACTACTATGGGCAGTACTACTTATTAATTTCTCATTTTTTGTAATTGAGATACTCTTTGGTTGGATTTCAAAATCAATGGGGTTAGTGGCTGATTCATTAGATATGTTAGCTGATTCAATTGTGTACGCACTCAGTTTAATGGCAGTGGGGCAATCTGCTATCCGCAAAAAGAGCGTTGCGAAATGGAGTGGATATTTTCAATTACTCCTAGCCCTAATAGGATTAGTTGAAGTGATAAGACGTTTTATAGGATCGGAAGAAATGCCTGTATTTCAAACCATGATTATAATCTCATTTCTTGCCTTAATAGCCAATGGTCTTTCGCTATATCTTATTCAAAAATCCAAAAGCAAAGAAGCTCACATGCAGGCTTCAGCGATTTTTACTTCCAATGATATTATTATAAATATTAGTGTGATTGTAGCAGGCACCCTTGTCTATTTTACCAGCAGTCAGATTCCTGACCTTGCAATTGGTTCGATAGTCTTTTTGATAGTCATTCAGGGTGCTTTCCGAATACTTAAATTAGCAAAGTAATCCCTCCCACGGCCATGTGCCTACGGTAGGTGCATTTCATTCGTTCCTCATTCCATTTACCAACCTTTAGCACCGCACAGCAAGAGAAGCCCGTTATTCCATTCCGCAAGGCTACATTCCATATCGTGCTACACTTGCTTTTTGCCAACGCACAACCCCAACGCAGGTAAAGCGGTATTCGTCAATCGCTCCATTTAGTTTCACAAAAACATATCTGCAAGGGTAAATGCACTCCCTACGGTCGCCCTTGCATATACCACTCACTACCTTTCAGTTTGCGCTCCAGTGGGTGCTCACTTCAAGTCGTTCATTTGTTTTGTTTCACACATTCCACTCAATCCTCATTCGCAGCTTTTCTATCCCCCCAAACCCCGATTAAGGTGTTCGCTAAACTCACATATATTTAATTGGGGGGCTATCGCTGCTTGTTGTTTTGCTCGCCTGCGGGTCGCTGCGGGCTAATCGGGCTGTCATGCTTTTTGCTTACCTCCACGGCTACAGGCGCTGCGTTTCAGTCGATTCTTTTCAATCCACTCCTTCAACTTAGCCCCTTTCACCTCCGCTCACAAGAGCAGTTCACTCATTTCAATTCATTCCTTGTGCCTCGTCATTCCTTTCAATTCGTTCACTACACTTGCCTTTCCCGACACGGTTGCAAAAAATCACGCCAGCCCTGTGTAGTTCCTACATAGGCGTAGGTCGCCTTCACCCTAAAGGGATTCAGGCTTTTTCCTACACCACCCTTGCTCCGCTCGCAGGCGGCTCGCGAAATCGGCTTCGCCTTAGTTTACCTGCGTTTCCCCACTCCTAACCAAGAAAGACAGTTGTAGATTTAATGTTTAAGTATTTGCTTAAATAATAAACTTCTTTTCTTTTATTTGCGTTAATTTAAGCAATCACTTAAATACGCTCAATTATGGTAAAATCATGTATCAGGGTTTATGCTAATCAGGCACAAATAGATGACTGTAAACAAAGCATTGAAGATGTCTCAGCGTCAGTAACACGTATTTCAAAGGCATTAAACCTTGCAGGTAATGAAGTTCGTTTAAAAATCTTATTCCTATTGGACAAAGAATCCCAAATGTGCCCTTGTGATTTAAGTGATGTCCTCGGTATGACTGTACCTGCAATCTCTCAGCATTTAAAAAAACTCAAGGAAGCGGGAATAGTGAAGTATGAAAAAATTGGACAAACAGTTTTTTATTCACTTGCAGAATCCAATAGCCACATACTCAATCCAATATTCAATCTATTGGCTTCAGAAAAACAACTAGCTATATGAAACCTAATAAATCAAAATCCTTGGCCTTAACAAGCGTCCTGACTGCCGTCAGTGCTTCACTCTGCTGTATCACACCTGTACTAGCTCTTATTGCAGGGTCTAGCGGCATAGCAGCTTCCTTTTCATGGTTAGAACCCTTTCGTCCATGGTTAATAGCAATAACACTGCTAGTTCTAGCATTTGCATGGTATCAGAAACTAAAACCTCAGTCAAAAGAAGAAATTGAATGCGCTTGTGATGATGTCGAAAAACCAAGCCTTTGGCAATCGCAAAGATTCCTTGGCATTGTTACAGTATTTGCCGCAATTATGCTTGCATTTCCATACTATGCCGACTCCTTTTTTCCTGAGACAAAGTTTTCAAATTCCGTTGATAGAACCCTTGAATCTAACTATCAAATCTCAATTAAAGGTATGACCTGTACAGGATGCGAAGAACACGTCAAGGTAGAAATTGGTAAGCTTCCGGGTATTACACAATTAGAAGTTTCCTATGAAGATGAGAATGCCGTAGTATCCTTTGATGAATCTCAAACGAATATTGAAGAAATTAAATCGGCAATCGGTAATACAGGTTATAAAGTTAAATCAGTGAATAAATTAAAATGAGCGAAATAATCCTACAATCGACAATTACTTGCCCTGAATGTGGTCACAAGAAAGAAGAAACCATGCCTACAGACGCATGTCAATTTTTCTATGAGTGCGAGAACTGTAAGAAAGTACTGAAACCTCAACAAGGTGATTGTTGTGTTTACTGCAGTTATGGCTCAACTCCCTGTCCACCTATTCAAAATGATAATGGGAGTTCATGTTGTCAAACAAAAAAAATAGAAAAGCAAATTTAAGTGGGTCGTTAGCACTAGGTATTGTTTCACAAGGTCAAGCCCTGCGGGTTTTGAATAAAATCTCCACCCTTCGGGTAGTATTTGATCCAAAAACCTTGTTCACAATCCCTCCCCACATTCAAAGAGAGCTTTCTCTTTTCTTTTTTTCCCTTTTTTCTTTTCTCTTTTAAAAATGTCTGTGCGAAGCGCAGCGAGCATAATTCTAATGGCTTGCTATATGAAAACGCTTCTGATAAAGACACACAGACCGAAAACCACCTACACACAGCCCCATTTCTTTATTCTGAATAAAGGATTGAATAGCGGCAAACCATTGAAAGCACCCTGCCCGAATTGCTTTGTTTGCCTCCTCGAAAATCCTGATTCGGTTGACCAGGTGTATTGGATAGCATACGCACTTTGGAAGTCAAGACAGCTTGAAATGTTTCTACGTGGTTCAGTGATTCCATTCATAACCATTGGAGAATACAGAAAGCATTTTCTAAGGACCATAAAGGCTGCTGAAGAGAAGGAAAAACAACTTGAAAAACTCATTCAGAGCTTCAAGCTCTTAGAGATTCAAGAACAAAAAATCCATGTTTCATTAAGAATGATTGAAACCGCAAGAATGGCATTTTTCAGGGAGTTGCTATGACCTGCATTCCCTTTTGTCATAGGAGTTTAAGCAAACCGAAGCAAGAAAGAGCTAAGAAACCGAAAGAAACCACTTTGCCCAATTATTGACGTAATCTTGGTGGAAAGTGACAAGGCCGTACCAAGTCCGAGTCAAGTCCAAGTAACTAATGTTTAACCCCTAAAAATTTAAAGATCATGGGTAAAATTTCACAAGGTGTCTTAGGCGGCTTCTCCGGCAAGGTCGGAAATGTCGTAGGTGGTACATGGAAAGGTATTGATTACATGAGAATCAAGCCTGCCAACGTATCGAATCCAAGAACTGCAGGTCAGGTTGACCAACGTTCTAAATTCTCAACTACTCTTAAATTCTTGCAGTCAATGACTGACTTCTTGAGAGTAGGTTTCAAGTTGTACGCAAACAAGATGACGCAGTTCAACGCTGCAATGTCTTACAACTTGAACAACGCAATCACGGGATCATATCCCAACTTCACCATTGACTACGCCAATGCGCTCGTTAGTCGTGGTGGATTAGTAGGCGCAGCAAACGCAGCTGTTAGTTCTTCAGGTGGATTGGTTGAGTTCACATGGGACGACAATACAGGCAGCGGAAACGCTCAGGCAACTGACAAGGCGTTGCTAGTTGTTTACAACCCAACCAAGGACGAATCAATCTATGATTCCGCAGGAGCTGTAAGAAGTGCCACTTCTCAGAACTTAGGAATGCCTGCAAGCTACGTAGGTGATGATGTAGAAGCCTTCATAGGTTTCTTATCAGAAGACGGTAAAGAAGTCGCTAACAGCGTTTATATCGGTTCTGTAACAGTTGCTTAATAGCAATTGGTTCTCTCTCGAAAACCGCTCTAATTCTAGAGCGGTTTTTTTATTCCCTTACCTTTGTGTTTGCACTTGTTTAGCGGTTAATTAGCTCTATTTCAGGACTTTTTGTTACTGATTTGTACCTAGAAGCACATAACTAACTGATAATCAATAGTGCTTTAGATATTGTATCGGGAAGTAGTTTTTTTCTATTAACTAGTTCACAGTTATTCATAATAAGAGATTTATATTTTTGATTCAAACTCAATAAATCATTTATATGAAACTCAGCTATACACTACTCATTCTATTTCTTTTTGTTTCAAGTGTTGCTTTTAGTCAAGTTAAGCTAGTACTCACAACAGGTGATACCGTTGAAGGAGTACATGTAAGATCTGAAGCTAACCTTTATATCCTAACTAAATCAGACGGTACAGGTTCTAAATTACAAAAATCGATGGTTGCTGAAGTAATCCGTGATTTTAAAAACATCGGTTCGAAACCAAGTTACATTTATTGTGAAATTGTTGGAACCCAAAAGCTTTTAAGTACTAAGGTTACTGTATCTATTGATTATGGTCAAGAAACTAGTTTTTGGAGTGATACTAGGATTAAAGACGATATGGGGAATGTTCAAACTTTTAACTCTATGGTAGATGCTCTAAATTACATGGGAAGATTCGGTTGGGAATTTGTACAAGCCTATACAGTTACTTATGGTGATTCAAATGTATACCACTGGTTAATGAGAAAGAAGCCTGAATAAATTTAAAATTATCCATTCTATATTCTCTCAAAAAAACCGATAAAAACTCGGTCTAATAGCGATCCCTAAACGAAGCATATTGACACATTGATCGTAATCAATTAATCCTTCAGCGTAGCCGTTAAACCACTGCAACATGATGTATTGATTTCCTTTTTTGAACGGTCGGTATTCGATATTCAGCATATAACTGCCTCACCAATCCCAAGAAAATGCTTTGCGAAAAGTCACATTAGAGTACAGTCTGTTTTCAATAAACATGCAATGAACTGTTGCCTCGCCTATTCCAATGTATTCCAATAAATCTGGATTATCACTTACTTCAAATGGTAGCCACAACCTAACCGTATCGTTTGGCAAGGCTTAAAGAGAGGTAAAAGCAACGGCTACCTATAACAGCTTAGTTGACAACTAAAATAAAGCAAATCATGATGCTTTTTCACATCATTAATACCTTTTATTAAACTATATGATGTATATAAACATCATATAGGCTTTTGGAGAACATTCCTTTATTCGCTATATTTGATGTGATTTCACATCATTAAAGTTTATTTCAGGCTATTATGAAGGAATTTTCCACCATAGAGTTAAAACGAATGACCGATGATATGATCATTAAGGCCATTGGTGAATACGTACGTTCCATTCGGTTAGATAGGAACTTAACCCAAGAGCAACTGGGTGATCGAGCAGGTGTTCATAGAACAACCATCCGTGACCTTGAATTGGGAAAGAGAAGTACGCTGCTAACACTCATACAAGTATTGCGATCATTGGACCAGTTACAAACTCTGAAAAACTTCAAGGTTTCAAAGGAGTTAAGTCCACTCGAAATGGCAAAACTCGAAATCCAAGAAAGAAAGCGAGCAAGTGGGTCAAAATCTGATCAGAAACCTAAAACATCAGACTGGTAATGATTAAAACTGCTTACGTCAATATTTGGAACAAGCGTGTGGGTGCAGTTGCTTGGAATGAGAATGATGGAACAGCATCATTTGAGTATGATCCTAATTTCATTGAAACAGGATTAGACATATCCCCCATCATGATGCCTTTGGCTGAATCTCGCAATTACAGATTCCCGGATCATCGCAACACAACAACGTTTAAAGGTTTACCAGGAATGCTCGCTGACGTGCTGCCAGACAAGTACGGAAATGCACTGATCAATCAATGGCTCGTTAGAAATAATAGACCGGCCAATAGTATTAATCCTGTTGAAACCCTGTGCTTCATTGGTGAAAGATCTATGGGTGCATTGGAGTTTGAACCTACTGTACCTAAGGTAGAAGGCTACTCCATTAAGCTTGAAATGAATGAATTGATAGACATTACATCAAAGATTCTTTCAGGCAGACAAGAGTTTCTCACCAATCTACAGCCAGATCAAGAAAAAGCCTTACAAGCAATTCTAAAAATCGGAACATCTGCCGGTGGAGCACGAGCAAAGGCATTGATTGCATTCAATAAGGAGACTGAAGAAATAAGAAGCGGCCAAACTAATGCCCCTAAGGGGTTTGAACATTATCTGATTAAGTTTGATGGGATCGAAGATGAGCAGTTTGGTACATCTAGAGGATATGGACGAGTTGAAATGGCCTACTACAAAATGGCCGCTGATGCAGGTATTGAAATGATGGAAAGTAAGTTACTTGAAGAAAATGGCAGGGCGCACTTCATGACCAAAAGGTTTGACCGGGTACATGGAAAGGATAAAATTCATGTCCAGTCTTTCTGTGCAATGCGTCACTATGATTTCAAAGACATTGATATATACTCCTATGAAGACTTATTTGAAACAATGAGGCTTCTTGTATTACCCTACCCTCAAGCAGAGCAGCTGTTCAGGAGAGTGGTGTTCAATGTTATTGCTCGAAACTGCGATGATCACACCAAAAATTTCGCCTTCACCATGGATAAAAGTGGCGAATGGTCACTTTCTCCAGCCTTTGATGTGTGTCATGCTTATCGACCATCCAGTACATGGGTAAGTCAACATTGCTTGAGCGTCAATGGTAAAAGGAACGGCATTGAACGAGCCGACTTGCTCGAGGTAGCAAGAAGAATGAATATTAAAAGAGCAAGTGAGATCATTGATCAGATTGACCAAGTGATCGGAAGGTGGAAAGAATATGCGGATGATCAGAAAGTTGATCCAGAGTTAAGGGACGCAATTGAGAATACACTTGTTAGAATGGCTGAGAAATGAAGTTGAATAAAATCAAAAATTTTCTACTCTATACTCACTCAAAAAAACCGATAAAAGCTCGGTTTAAAGGCAAACCCAAGGCGAATCATATTCACTGGACGGTTGTAGTCGGTTAGTCCTTCAGCATAGCCATTAAACCATTGCAGCATAATGTATTGATTGCCTTTTTTAAACGGTCTATACTCAACATTTAGTTTGTAACTACCTCGCCAATCCCATGAGAATGCTTTTCTAACACTGATGTCTGTATATAATCTATTCTCAACCAACACCCGGCTGAAACTGAGTTCTCCTATTCCAATATACTCCAACAAATCTGGATTTTCGCTGATTTCTATTGGAAGCCACACATTCAATGCTCCGCGCATTTTTTCGTTGAAAACATGCGTGTATTTAGCCGATAGAAAATTCCAACTTCGGGTGTTGTTGTGTTCATCCATTCCGTTAGACTCATGCTCTATCCCTATGTTTATCATCCCTAGATAATAGCCTTTACGAAATAAAGGTCGGGCAAAATAAACGGCTGGATTGTAATTCGATTCTGCAAACGGTCTTGAATAATCATACACATTCCAAAACGACTTTTGAGTGTATGTGATGTAGGGATAAAATTTCAGTAAAATCGGGCGATTCATTAAGCGTTGTTTGAAACTGATTTGAAATTTCGCATCAGCGGTATGCTCATTGATTTCGCCATTCAACGGAACCCCGGTAATGAAATAATTATCACGAAAAATGGTAAAAGATGGACTCTCTTCAATCAGTGTGATCACCGTATCGCTACTCAACTCGCGGTTTTGACTGAAAGCCAAACACACCAACATTTGAAAGAGCACTAAAACAACGCCTCTCTTCATTCAACAAAAAATTAGACCAGTTAGCAAGGTTATTGGATTTTTTCACTGCTACCAATTCAATTATTACAAAATGTACACACCTTTGCTTAGAATGGACAGTTTAGAGAACAAAAAAGAACCAACTAAGTTCGGGCTTCACCTGCGTAACAAACATCGCCAGTCATACGACTTTGAACTATTGGTTAAAAACCACCCGCCACTCAAACCGTTTATTTCCATCAATAAATACGGTAATGAAAGCATTAGTTTTTTTGATAATCAAGCTGTATTAGCACTCAACAAAGCCTTACTGATTACGTACTACGGCATCAAAGAATGGGATATCCCCAAAGGTTACCTCTGCCCTCCTATTCCTGGAAGAGCTGATTACATCCATCAGGTTGCTGATTTGTTGGCACAGTCGAATAACGGCAAAGTACCTACTGGAAAAAACATCCATTGCTTAGATATTGGCGTGGGTGCCAATTGCATTTATCCAATCATCGGAAACAGTGAATATCATTGGTCTTTTGTGGGAGCAGATATCAATGAAACTGCCATCAAAAACTCGAATTCCATTTTAAAAGCAAATCCCAATCTAAACCGATTTGTGTCTTGCCGATTCCAAAAGGATTCTTCTAAAATCTTTGCCGGAATCATTGAAAATCAAGAGTATTTCGATCTCACCATTTGCAATCCACCATTTCACGCATCTGAGAAAGAAGCCCTTGGAGGAACTACCAGAAAACTTCGAAACCTAAAAGGCAAACAGGATGTAAAACCGCAATTGAATTTTGGTGGACAAGCTCCTGAATTGTGGACTGATGGCGGTGAACGCAAGTTTGTTATCCGAATGATTAAGCAGAGTAAAGCCTTCAAAAAGAAGTGTTTCTGGTTTACTACTTTGGTATCTAAAGAAGCCAACTTAAAAGCCATTTACAGTGTATTGAAACAAGTTAATGCAACTGATGTTACAACAATACCAATGACACATGGCAACAAGAAAAGTCGTGTGGTTGCTTGGACTTTCTTAACTGAAAGCGAAAGGCAAAATTGGGTACGGAAATACTGGAGGTAGTTGTTAAATTAAGGTTACTCATACTCCAAATACAATTCGTTGAGTAAAACCTACAAACCGTTGCTTATTTTTGATTTATGGAAAAGATCTTATTGGTTGATGATGATCACTATTTCAACTCGATGCTTTCTGCATTTTTGGAGCGAAATCAGTTTGAAGTGAGTTTAGCCATGTCATCACGTGTGGCCATTGATACTTTCCGAAAAGAGTCTTTCGACTTGATTTTGGTGGATTATAATCTCCCCGATATTGATGGATTAGAACTCATTCAAATCCTCAAGCAAGAAAACAAAGACATCCCCATTATTCTTATCACCAGTTATTCTGATATAAATACAGCCGTGCGTTCCATCAAATTGGGCGCGTATGAATTCGTAAACAAACCCATTGTTCCAGATGAGTTGTTGCTTACGATTAGAGGCGCATTAAAAGTCAACCAATCGAAAAAATCTGAATCAAAATCAGATGCTGATAAAGGCAATTATGTGATTGGCAAAAGCGATGCCTCTCAAAAAGTGTGGGAACATTTGCACTTGGTGGCTCCAACCAAAATGACGGTTTTGATTTTGGGAGAAAGCGGAACAGGTAAAGAGTACGCTGCCCGACTGATTCATCAAAAAAGCAAACGAGCTGATAAACCTTTTGTCGCGCTCGACTGTGGTGTGCTTTCGAAAGAATTAGCTGTTAGTGAGTTATTTGGACACACCAAAGGTTCGTTCACTGGAGCTACGCAAGACAAAAAAGGAAGCTTTGAACACGCGCAAGGCGGAACCATTTTCTTAGATGAAGTTGGTAATTTACCGCTTGATGTCCAGGTTCAATTGTTACGCGCCATTCAGGAACGCAAAATTCACCGCTTGGGAAGCGATCAAGAAATTGAGATTGATGTACGCATTATTGCAGCTACCAATGAGCAATTGAAAAAAGCGGTTGAAGAAGGAACTTTCCGATCAGATTTGTATCACCGTTTAAACGAATTCGAAATTCAAATTCCACCACTTCGCGATCGCAAAGACGACATTGATGATTACGTAAATTTGTTTTTGACTGAAGCTTGTGACGAGCTAGGTAAAGAGGTTGAAGGTGTTGATGACGAGGCATACAAGCTTTTGAAAAACTACAACTGGCCTGGGAATTTACGTGAATTAAAAAACGTTATTAAACGTGGCGTTTTACTTACACAATCCACTCACATTTCAACGGAGCATTTACCTCAAGAGTTTTCTGAAAAGCCTGTTGAAAGAACATCATCTGCCATTGAAAATGGCGAAACAGATTTGAAAGCCATTCAAGAGCAGAATGAAAAAGAGTTGATTGTTAAGCTGCTTCGCGAAACTAAATTCAACAAGAGCAAAACAGCTAAGTTGTTGAACATAGACCGAAAAACGCTTTACTTGAAGCTTGAGAAATACAATTTGAAAGATTAAGCTTTTAGATTCAATTGCTCTTGAATTCCTTGAAGTTTAGGTAATAATATTTGAGCTTCTTCTTTGGCTCTATCCAACTTGCCCATCTTCACAAACAACTCAATACTGAACAACGATTCTGTTATTTCTTCACGACCCAATTGCTCGTACATTGGTTTCATTTTGTGGCAGATATCGCCCAATGCCGTTATCTCACCTGAGCTTAAGGCTGATTCAAATTGAGCTACATTTTGATTGTTGTTATAGATGAAATCTTGCAACAACTTGTTGAATATCGCATCATCATTTCCCGCATACTGACGAATAAAATGGAAGTTAAAAACTTCATCAACGCTAGTTTTTTCAGGTTGATTTGAATGTTGTTTATTGACTTGTTTCACCGTCATTTTAGCATTCAAAAACTGAGTTAACAATTCTTCAATACGAGCTGTTTTATAGGGTTTTCTACAAATAGCATCGAAGATTTGATGCTGATTATTCTTCTCAATATTGAAATCAGCAGTGAGTGCTACAATAGGTGTTCGAATGCCTTTATTCCGAATGGCTTGTTGCAATTCAAAACCATCCATATCTGGCATTTGAATATCCGTAAAAAT
>MDTF01001078.1_pt1 | contig 40530 bp, 33 predicted proteins | sample 811191 | NCBI WGS metagenome assembly MDTF01 (sample SAMN05326649, study PRJNA326480) | marine metagenome | isolation source: seawater | place: Southern Ocean | collected 2011 | reverse complement strand
CGTACCGGGTTTTCAAATTTATGAACTGTTTCTGTATAGTATCTAGTTGGATCTTCTGGGTGAGATTCTACATACTTATGGATCATCTCTGGGATCCAAAAATCATAAAAGTGCAATCCTAAAAATGATAGGATTACCAAACCAGAAATAATCATATTTCTAGAGGCCCAACTTGCATTTGCACTTCCTTTATAGGAAGCATATTTTATAGACCTTGAACTTCTGTTTTTAAGTTCTAAGACAAAGCCCATTGCAAAATGAAATACAACCCCAAAAATCAATATTGGTTGCAGAAGTCCTTGAACAAGGCCATTGTTTCCCATGAAATGAGACCAACTATTAAAGGTGTCTGGAGAGAGCACTGCTGTTGCATTAATAACAAAATGCTGTCCTAAAAAAAATACTAAGAACAAACCAGAAAGTGCCATGGCAACTTTTCTAGCAATTGAAGAGGATATTATTCCCATTATGGTTAAGTTTTCTAAGTTTCTACTTGCAAAAATACGTCTCAAATTGCGTATCGACAAACAATCGCTTTTGTTTATTGGCAATTTAGAATTGATATGCCTAAACAAAGGGGGTTTCTCAATAAAAACGAGTTAAAATTTTAACATTACTTTAAAATTTCCGAAGCGTTAAGGAACGATTTTTACACTATTTAACTTCTATTTTTTTACTTGTTTTATCTCCTTTTAAAGAAACCTCAACACTATATTTTCCTGAGGGCAAATAAAATATGCCATTAGCACCCCTGTGTACAGAAATATCATTTTTTTCTAGGTATTTTTTTCCTTTTTCTGAAATGCTCGCGTTATAGCTCAATTGGTTAAACCCTTTATCTAAAGTTGTCGACCAAGACTTTAATCGGGCTCCGGTTTTTGTAGTAACTGCAATTTCAGCCTTGCCTGCTGCAGGAGCAAAAATTTGAAGGGGTATGCTTGGCTCTACATAAGCTCCGTATTGATTAAATCCAGTATTTCCCCAGCGACGACTCGCTCTTTTGTTTGCAATATCTGCCAACATGAGGCGGTTTATCGTTGTTTCTGAAATGCTTTGTAATAAAGAAATATCTGCCTTATAAATACTGCGGCCATGGGTTCCAACTAGCAAGTGTTTATCTCGAGCTTGTATCGCTAAATCATGCACAGCAACATTAGGGAGGCCTTCAACAAAAACATTCCAAGACGCGCCTGTGTCAAAAGATACGTAAGCACCATTGTCTGTCCCTAAATAGAGTATGGCCGGGTTGGCCGGGTCTTCTCTAATAACATTTACTGGAGATAGTGGGAGGTTATTTGAAATATTGACCCATGTATCACCATAGGTATCACTCATGTAAACATAGGGCGTGAAATCATCCCAACGGTATCCATTTAAAGTAACATATACGCGCTCTTTTTTATGGCTAGACGCAATAACGCGGCTCACCCATAAATCTTTTGGGAATGCAGTAGAAATATTCTTCCAGTCATCCCCACCGTTTTTAGAAACATGCAAAAGGCCATCATCACTCCCAGTGTAAAGTAATCCAAACTGAAATTTAGATTCATCAATACTAGTTAAGGTTCCATAAGCAACATTACCTTGTTTACCGCCAAGAGTTAAATCTCCTGAAATAGCCGTCCAGTCTTCACCTTGATTCATGGAGCGCATTAATTTATTTGCTCCCAGATATAAGATGTCTTGATTGTGAGGACTTAGTAAAATTGGCGTTTGCCAATTAAAACGGTATGGGCTATCTCCAAGCTCGTGTTTGGGCTGGATGTAGCTTTGAGTATTGGCCGATCTGTTTAATCTAAAATAGTTTCCGAATTGAAAACCAGTATAAACTATATTACTATCTCGAGCATCTGTTTGTATTTGCATACCATCACCGCCCATAATAAAGGCATATGGGTATTGTCCTGTTTGTTTCCATGCTGGACTTTCTTGATGCGTGTTGGGGCCTACCCAAACACCATTGTCTTGAAGCCCGCCATATACATTATACGGCTCTTCATTGTCTACATGTATGGCATAGAATTGCCCAACTGCAGGTTGGTTATTTTTAATCCAGTTCGCTCCATCATCATAACTAATATTGACCCCGCCATCATTCCCGTTAATTAAATGACCGGGCATTTTTGGGTTAATCCACAACGCGTGATGATCTGAGTGCACATTTGGAGCAGAAATAGATGTGAAGCTCTTCCCGCTGTCTTTAGATTTTAAAATAGGTACGCCATAAATATAGATGCCGTCTTTATTGCTTGGGTCTACATGAATTTTACCAAAATAATACCCATAACTGTAGTAAATACCATCTAAGAAGCCTTCATGTGTTTTGTTCCAAGTAGCGCCACCGTCTGTGCTTTTATAGACCTCTGCACCTATTACAGGAGTGTCAAACAACATGGTATTGGCATCTTCTAGGTATGTTGCTAGATCTGCAGGTTCTATAGTGCCGCCACGCACCATGCTTTTCGCGTTATCTGCTCTGTATTTTTCCTGAAACCCATTATTTTTTAAATAAGAATTTAACTTTTTGTTTTCTAGTGCTAAAAATTGAACGCTTGTCATGGTTTTAAATTGTTCTTTTGACAAGCCACTATTATCACTATTTGATGGTGCACCATTTTCTCTTCTTGTTTGGTTATCATGCACCGCATATACTATATTGTCATCAAAAACAGCCAAGCCAATACGACCTACTCCAGCACCTGTTGGAAACCCGCTATTAGGCAAAGAAACCTTAGCCCAAGAACTACCACCGTCGATACTTTTATAGATGCCGCTTCCAGCGCCACTTCCTCTAAAGTTCCAGGCCTTTCGGTCTTTTTCCCAAGAGGATGCATACATGGTATTAAAATTATTAGGGTTTGCATCCATTTCTATAATTCCACTTTGATTGTCTACAAACAATGTTTGTTTCCAAGTAATACCTCCATCGATTGTTTTATAAACCCCTCGCATATCATTGGTAGAATACAAATGACCTACTGCACTTACAACGATAACCTCAGGGTTGTTTGGGTTGATTAATATTTTACTAATATGATGAGAGTCTGTTAGTCCTAAATGTTGCCAGGTAGCACCATTATCTGTAGACCGTAATATTCCTATACCAGCATAACTTGACCGGGAAGCATTTACCTCTCCAGTTCCAACCCATATGGTTCTTGATTTCCAGTCTACCGCCAAACTACCTACGTTTTGAGTGGGACTATTGTCTAGAATAGGGGTAAAGGTGGTTCCATTATTTACGGTGTGCCAAACCCCTCCGCTTGCATATCCAACATAAAACTCTGTTGGATTAAAAGGATTCACTGCCAAATCTACTACACGACCACTCATAATAGTGGGGCCTATATTTTTGAAAGGGAGGTTCTTAACAAGAGAGTTTTGGCTAAGCAATTGTTTTTCTAACAATGCATCGCTAAGCTTTAATGTCGATGTTGCAGGTTGTTGCGCAAAGCCGAAACTTGCCACAAAAATCAATATTAAGAGAATGTGTTTTTTCATTTGGTTATTTTAAAAATTGAAAAGTACAGAAAGGCAAGGTCACTTCAAAATAATTTTAAGAAGTTTAACACCAAGCCAAGTGCCTTGTTAGAATCATAATTTCACGCTTTTAATCTTTTAAGTGTACTAAAAACAGACCCTTGCTTTATATAATAGCCCTTTAAATTTTTTACAAGACATGCACATAGCTATAGAAAAAAATAAAATAACGCCCTTTAGCACATACATTAAAAATTGCAATCCTTATTTTTGAGGACGTATAATTATGAAACATTACTATTTATGAAATACCACCCTATAGACCGCAACCTTTACATTCAAAACCGCAAAAACTTTATGGCGCAAATGAAGCCCTCTAGTTTGGCTGTTTTCAATAGTAACGATATATACCCAATTGGTGCAGACAGTACAATGCCTTTTGAGCAAGCAAGAGATATTTTATACTTAAGTGGTGTGGATCAGGAAGAGAGTATCTTATTGGTTTTCCCAGACTGTGTAGATCCAGATCATAAAGAAATCTTATTCTTAAAAGAAACCAACGAGCATATTGCTGTTTGGGAAGGAGAGAAACTAACCAAAGTAAGAGCTCTTCAAGTTAGTGGTATTAAAACAGTATACTGGTTGCAAGATTTTGATAAAATCATGCGGGAACTTATGGCGCAAACCGAAACTATTTATTTTAACACGAATGAGCATTACAGAGCTAATATAGCTACACAAACTCGTGAAGATCGTTTTATAAAGGCAACTAAGGCAAGCTTTCCTGCTCACTCATGGGCAAAGAGTAATCCTATCCTACAAGCATTGCGTGCTGTAAAAGATCCTATAGAGATTGCACTTATACAACAAGCCTGTGATATCACTGAAAAAGGATTTAAAAGAGTTTTAGGCTTTGTAAAACCAGGTGTTTGGGAATTTGATATTGAGGCAGAATTTATGCACGAATTTTTAAGAAACCGTTCAAAGAAATTTGCATACACTCCAATTGTAGCAAGTGGTAGCAATGCTAATGTATTACATTACATTGAAAATAACCAAGAATGTAAAGCTGGGGATTTAATATTACTAGATGTAGGTGCAGAATACGCAAACTATAGCAGTGATATGTCTCGTACTATCCCTGTGAGTGGAAGATATACAGATAGACAAAAAGCAGTTTACAATGCTGTAAACAGAGTTAAAGACCAGGCCACTAAATTATTAGTACCTGGAACTCTTTGGAAAGAATACCATGTGGAAGTAGGAGCTATTATGACCAGTGAGTTGCTTGGCCTTGGTCTTATAGACAAAGCCGATGTTAAAAATGAAAATCCAGACTGGCCAGCCTATAAAAAATACTTCATGCACGGCACGTCACATCATATGGGATTAGACACACATGATTATGGCTTGCTGTGGGAGCCAATGCAAGCAAACATGGTTTTTACAGTAGAGCCAGGGATTTATATTCCTGAAGAAGGTTTTGGTATTAGACTAGAAGATGATGTTGTAATTCAAGAAACGGGAGAACCTTTTAATTTAATGAGAAATATCCCAATTTTAGCAGATGAAATTGAAGAGCTCATGAACTTATAATTCGCTACAAGTAGCGCTACTTTGTGCGCCCTATTATATTGGTTATTATAAAAGCAGCAAAAGCAGGTATTGCCCATCCCAGGCCATTGTTTGCAAATGGAATCCATTGTTTAATAGGATCTAAGGATCCATTAACCATAAAAAATTGTAAGAAGTCTGGAACACTAAACACTAGAGTTACTAGTGTCACTATCTTAAAAACAAGTGGCGAAGCAATTTTTGTAGGCAGCACATTCAGTAAAATAAGTACAATCGTGATTGGGTAAATAAACATTAAGGCTGGCAAGGCTACATTAATTATATAATTTACATCAAACTGCCCAACAACCAAGCCTATAATGCATCCTAAAACTGCGGTACTTCTATATGCTATTTGAGAGTTTTTAGCAATCCCTTTTACAAAGTCTGCGGTACCTGTTACAATACCTACCGCAGTTGTAAAACAAGCCAGAGCAACCAAGACTCCTAAAAAAGCAGTGCCGTAATTTCCTAGCGTATTTTTACTTAATATCGTTAATAAATCTGTGCGCTGTGAGACCTCAAATGTACCACTATAAAAAGCCCCTAAGGCAATGAGCCCCGCATAAACAAAAAACAAACCAAGCCCTGCTAGGAGACCAGAACGCGCAATCATACGTTTTTTTTCTTCATAATTATAAGCTCCTTGTAAGGCTAATGAAATTACAACGACACCTCCTACAACGACACCTCCTATAGCATCAAAAGTTTGATACCCCTCTAAGATACCATCGGTAAAAGTGTTTTCAAAAATACTAGCGCGCATAGGAGCCAAGTCTGCAAACAAACCTATGCCTATGATAATTATAAGTATAAAAATAATTAGAGGCGTTAGAAATGCACCAATAAAGCTTAAAATACGAGTGCGATTTAAAGCAAACAATAACACCAACGAAAAATAAATAGCACTAACACCTAGAGAAGAAATATTGAAATACGGTTCAATGGCGATTTCATAAGCTACAGATGCCGTTCTAGGTGAGGGAAGACATACCGATATAGCATAGACAATAACAGCATATAATAAAGCAAAACTAGGAGATACTTTTGTTGCAAAATCTAGAAGGGTCCCTTGCAGACGAGCATATCCATAAATAGCCAAAATAGGAATTACAACGCCAGAGAGGGCGAAACCCAGAGTTACCCAAACCCAACTACTTCCCGCATTATATCCTAAAAAGGGAGGTAAGATTAAGTTTCCTGCACCAAAAAACAAAGAAAACAAAGCAAATGCAACGAGATAGGTTTGTTTGGTGTAATTCATAGAAAAGATTATGGTTATTGGCTATTTTTGCAAACGAGCTTCAATATAATCAAATGATTTTTCACTACCACAACACCCCGATACATTATCAAAAACAAGGCAGGGGATCTGCAATAGTATTACTTCATGGATTCTTGGAGAGCTCTACTATGTGGAATGAGATTGCGCCCAGGATGTCTAAAAAAAATACGGTCATCACGATCGATTTTCCAGGATTTGGACAAAGTGATCCCCTTGCAGAAACATTTAGTATGGAGTTACTGGCATCGATAACCTCAGAAATATTAAACCTTGAAAAAATCCAAAGTGCTTTGCTTATTGGTCATTCTATGGGAGGTTACGTAGGGCTTGCATTTGCAGCATTATTTCCAGAAAAAATTAAAAAATTAATATTACTAAACTCAAGCCCTCGTAAAGATAGCGAAGAAAGAAAAGGAAACAGAAATAGGGCACTTGCTATTATTGACAAAAATAAAGACGCCTTTGTGAATATGGCTATTAGCAACTTATTTACTAATGAAGAGAGATTACATCATACCAAAGCTATTCAAGCCCTTAAGAGAGAAGCCTTACAAATATCAGGCGCAGCAATTAAAGCAGCTATTATTGGAATGCGAGATAGAACAGACACAACGGCAATATTAAAAAGTTTTGATGGGGAAAAATATATTATTTCAGGACGCTTGGACCCAATTATCCCACACAATGACATTGTTGCCATTTCAAAAGAAACACAAACAAGTCTTCATACCATTGAAAGTGGACACATGAGTTGGCTAACAAACTGGAATGACATTGTTAGGATTGTGAGTCTTCTAAAATAATTTATTCTTTTTCATCTGTTGCGCTCCAGCCTCTTGCAATTAATGGAATCTTGGTATTGTCTCTTGTTACCAGATGGGTGCCTTCGGTAGGTTTTAATATATGACCAATTACGGTTACGTGTGGATTGGCTTTTATTTTAGGATAATCTTCTTGAGAAATTGTAAATAACAACTCATAATCTTCTCCACCATTAAGCGCAATTGTGGTGCTGTCCATGTTAAATTCTTCAGAGGTCGTGATCACTTGAGGGTCAAGGGGGATTTTTTCTTCATAAATGGTACAACCAACATTAGATTGTTTGCAAATGTGTAGTATTTCAGAAGACAGCCCGTCACTCACATCAATCATTGAGGTAGGTTTTACTCCCAATTCTTTTAATAATGCTGGTATATCTTTTCTGGCCTCTGGCTTTAATTGTCTTTCTACTAGGTATGAATACGGTTCTAAATCTGGCTGTGAATTTGGATTCACCTTAAATACCTGTTTTTCACGCTCTAAAATCTGTAACCCTAAATAGGCTGCGCCAAGATCTCCAGTAAGCACTACCAAATCATTTTCTTGAGCACCATCTCTATAGACCACATCATCTTTATCTACTTCCCCAAGGGCTGTAATACTTATCATTAAGCCGTGTGCAGAAGACGTTGTGTCTCCTCCAATTACATCTACATTGTAATATTTTGCGGCAGTAGCAATACCCGCGTATAGTTCTTCGAGCGCCTCCACAGGAAATCTATTAGAAACAGCAATAGAAACTGTGATTTGGGAGGGAATCGCGTTCATTGCAAATACATCACTTACATTAACAACCACACTTTTATACCCCAAATGCTTTAAAGGCATGTAACTCAAGTCAAAATGCACTCCTTCAATCAATAAATCTGTAGTTACCACCGTTTGTTTTTTGTGGTCAATAACAGCAGCATCATCTCCAATACTTTTTATTGTTGAGCCATGCTTTACATCAAAATGTTTGGTAAGATGGTCTATTAATCCAAACTCTCCTAATGAAGAAATAGGGGTTTTTAATGGGTCTTTATTTTCTAACATGAGTATATTTTTACGTACGGCAAAAATAGGGCTTCGATAGCACATGGTATTACTATTTTGAAATTTTATAAACACATTGTTTTTAAAAAAATAGAATGTGGATTAGAATTTAGACGCACTGCTTCTATGAGATTTAGATTTTTTATCCTGTCTTGATCTTAAAAAGAGGTCACTAGCAGGGGTCTTTTTTTGCAGACACTCTTACTAGAAGAATGCCCTTATCTGGACACTTCCTGTATGTATCGTATTGCTTGTTTGGCTTTTTCTACCATTATAGTTGAGGTTGGCATCCAAGTATTTGGTGATTCGTTTCTGCAACAATAAACGCCACGTATAGTTATTTCCTGGTTGAAGCCCTTCAAGCATTTGATAACCAACGGGAGAAAAGGCATTGCCATCAAAGGCATTATCAATAAAGGTAAATTCACCATTTATTGAAATTTTTTCTGCGTTGGCATAAGCAAAAGAAGCTCCTATTTTCTTTTGATCAAGCATTTCCATACCATTAATGGTATTTTCTTTTGCAATCAAATTATAAAAAACATCAAAGCGTGTCTGGCTATTGAGTAGGTAAGATATTTTTGGATTGACCTGGTAGGTATCTAAGTTAAAATTTCTCCCTGCAAAATTTTCAGAAGTACTTTGATTATTCCCGCTAGTGCTTTTGGCGGTTAGCAACCAGCTTTCCCAAAATTTATGGCTAAAGTTGAGCTGGTGACTCTCTATTTTACTTGATTGTAACCCTAATGATTGTAAGTTGTCTGCTGCTGTATTAAGATAGGTGTAGCTTGTTGTGTATTTTTGTTTACCTCTATTAAAAAATAATGTATTTCTAAAGTTTAAGATCAAGCCTAATTGGTTTTCTCCACCATCTTTAAATGGATTGATGTTAAAATCTTCATTGGCTCTGCGTACCTTCCTGTCAATAATGTAAGAGGTTGTATTATAAAACCGAGAGAGTACTTTCAAAATACCATTTTCACCAGACCATTGTTGGAGGTTAAGCGTAAGAGTTTGTCCAAAGGTATTTTCTCTTATTTTCACAAAACGTTGATTTGGCAATAAAATTCTTATAAAATTAGCGGCATCTTGGAACTGCGCTATTTCAAATTCATCTAGTTCTTGTATTCCATTTTCATTATAATCATTCCAGGTGTAGGCGCCTTCTCCTTGGTCTACCTCAATGTATGTAAAGTCTTGTTGGGGTACAACGCCATTATTTGACGATAGGCTTGTATTTAGTCTTACCAAACCTTTAAACAAGTTTTGATTATATAATACCCGAGCGTTTAACGATTTTTCTGATTCTTGATTTGCTAGAGTTTCTAAAACACGATAATTAGCAAAGAGCGACAGTTGCCCGTTTTTAGAATTAATTAACTTAGAGTTTGCATACAGTGTGTTGCTCTTACTGACCCTTTGTACTCTTGCGTTTTTTAGGCTATCATTCGTGCGAAATCGATATCCAACATTCACAAACACTTTAGTGCTATCGCCAATACCTGCAAAGACCTCGTAGGCACTATATTTTATACTCAAGGGTGTTAATGTGTCTTGTTGAATCTCGCGTACACTGTTGTTTTCAAAACCTACTTTGGCTCCTGCCCATGCTTTGTCAAAAGAATAGGTGGCGCTAGTACTTCCTCTTATGAATTGTGTTTTTAATACCTCACCTTCACTGTCTAGGTAACTTCCATTGGCTATAAAAGTTATGTTTTTAAGCTTCGTGTTTGCTGAGATTTCATGTCGTGACCCGTCATAATTTTCAGAGAAGTGTAGCTGTTGGAACATGTAGCGCGCCGTTCCAAATGTAGCAGAAGCCACATTGGCTCCCACGCTCACAAAGCGCTGATCTCCCAAAGGGTTAACCAAATTCCAGTCTCTATTAAATTCTACATTATACAGCCGTTCAACACTTCTAAAGTCTTGGTTTATAAAATCAAAAGTACCTTGTGCAGTAAGCAATAAGCTATCGGGTCTTGATGTAATGTTTTGTTGAAAGTCAAGATGCGCCGCATACCCATTATTATCTGCATTGTCTAGGGTTGAAAATAAATTTAAATCATTTCTACTTCCTGCTATTTCAAAATTAACATTGGTGTTCTTGCCAGGATGATATCTTCCTTTCACCCCTCCCACTTGTAATTTTGATGGAGCATTAAGGCGTATAAATGGGGCGTATCTTCCCTGCGCTACACCATTAATGGGTGCTATATACTCAAATACCTGATTAATTGCAGAGGATTGACTTGGTGTATAATCTCCTAGATTATCACCCACAAGAGTGAAGCGAACATTAAAAAGTTCATCCTCTGGGTTGTTTGAAAACACAAAGATCTCTACTGCGGTCTCTAAGAGTTGTTTTTTATATAAAATTTTTCCTTGCTCATAGCTATCTGGCATAGATGATGGGGCTGTCATTGCATCCATATCGTCACCTGCAGCCTTTAGTATAGCAACTTGTTGCTGTGAGAGAGATTGTTGTAAGGGTTGGTTTTTTGCATCATTTTCAGAATATACATAAGCGCCAATATCAAAGGTTTCTGAGGTGTAATCTGCTCCACCATAGCCTATAAAGCGGGTGTAATTGCGCTCTGTAAATTGATATTCAACCCTAATACGCATATTGGCTGTGATAGGATAGGTAGGGTTGAATTTAATTTCGCCAGCATTATAATCAATTACATATTCTTTATTTTCTCCTCGTTGTAATAAAATACCATTTACAAATACCTTTTCACTTCCAGATACAATGAGAACAAACAACTCTCCATTAGGCCCAACTAATTTATAAGGCCCTTGGTTTCCCTCACTCCCTACAAAATTACTGCTGCTAAACACGCCACGCACCAGTGCGCCTGATGCAAATGCAGATGTTTTGCCGCCATTTTCATGTGCAATGGTTGCTTTTAAAGAAATTCCTTGCACTTTTTTTGTAAAACGGCCAAAGTAACTGTCTTGGTTTTGCAAATCTACATCTCCAGCGCGGATATTCCAGTTATCGCTGTAGAGCTCCATGAATATTTGATCAAACTCTTCTAGATTTTGAGAATATCCCCCTTGTTGATTTGGGATATTAGCATCTTGTATAGACGCGCGAATGGATATCTTATCACTTAATTTCCCTGAAATTTGAAGGTCTAGTTGAGAATCTACAACCGCATTTTGATTGTTCCCTATTGTAATTCCTCTTGAAATGCTGCCTGAGGTATTAAGGCCGTCAAAAGGAGTGAATATGTTTTCATTGCTTTTTTGGTCTAAGGTGTATAGTTTTTCTATAGCTCCAGAACTTTCTACAATAATAGCTTCATCAAATTCAAAATACTCTTTGGTTAAAAACTCTGGAAACACTAGATAATCAATGGTTAAAGAATCATTTTCAGTCAATACAGTTTTTGAAGGGAAGACTCTCGCCTTTATATAGTCAACGCGATACAGCAATGTATCTATGGGTACCCCCTGGGTGTCTGTTAGCATTAATTTTGAGGGAATAAGAGCTACACCATCTACAACAATAGTATCTGTTACGGCTACTTTTTTGCTGCGATACCTTGAGGTGTTTTCTTGCGCATAGCCCATGAGGGTTATGAAAAATACTGCAAAAAATAATAAGTTCTTCATAGAATGAGGCTCTTTATTGTAGACCCTAAGAGAGATGTGGTATTTTACTAACGCTCATTTTTTAAATTTGTTGATTGTTTTATGAAAACCTTTCAAAGATAGGCATAGGTAAAAATACAATCTTATTTAATTTTGTAGCATGAAAATACTAAGTTACAATGTAAACGGAATACGCGCGGCAATGCGCAAAGACATGTTAGGCTGGTTGCAAACCACAGATGCAGACGTAGTGTGCATACAAGAAACCAAAGCCAATAAAGATCAGGTAGAATTAGAGGCTATTGAAGCAGCAGGCTATCCATACCACTATTGGTTTAGTGCTCAGAAAAAAGGATATAGCGGCGTCGCTATTTTCTGTAAACAAGAACCCAAGCATATTGAATATGGTACTGGTATTGAGTCTATGGATTTTGAAGGCAGAAACATTAGAGTAGATTTTGACAGGGTTAGTGTTATGAGTTTGTACCTCCCCAGCGGTACAAATATAGCACGGTTGGAGCATAAGCTTGCGTTTATGAAGCTTTTCCAAGCCTATATTAATACCTTGAAAAAAGAGCTTCCTAATTTGGTGATTTGTGGAGATTACAATATTTGCCATGAAGCTATTGATATTCATAATCCAGTATCAAATAAAAACTCAAGTGGCTTTTTGCCCATAGAGCGCAAATGGATTGATGATTTCATAAAGTCTGGTTTTATAGACAGTTTTAGGCACCTTAATAAGGAGCCAGATCAATATACTTGGTGGAGTTATCGCGCCAATTCTAGAGCCAATAACAAAGGATGGCGTATAGATTATAATATGGTTTCCAGGCCCTTACAAGAAAACATCAAACGCGCCGTTATATTACCAGCTGCGGTGCATAGTGATCATTGCCCTCATATGGTAGAGCTGGCTTTTTAAAAAAGCTTTTTTGCACTTTTAACTCGTACATTTTCATGAAATACACCACACTTCCCAACACCAACATTGAAGTAAGTAAAATTTGTTTAGGCACCATGACTTTTGGCCGTCAAAACACAGAAGCCGAAGCCCATAAACAAATGGATTTTGCATTGGATCAAGGGGTGAATTTCTTTGATACCGCAGAAATGTATGCAGTACCTTTTACACCAGAAACGCAGGGGCTTACAGAGCAATATATTGGTAACTGGTTTGCTAAAAACGGGCAACGTGATAAGGTAGTGTTAGCATCTAAAATAACAGGAAGTGGTCGTGGTATTTTTAACTCTATGCGTGATAATCTTGATTTCAGCAAGTCCTCACTTGATGATGCCTTAGATAAAAGTTTGGCGCGATTACAGACAGACTACTTAGATCTTTACCAATTACATTGGCCAGAAAGAGCTGTAAATATTTTTGGTGTTCGGGATTATAATTATAACGCTAACAAACGTTGGGAAGACAACATTGGCGAAATTTTACACCGCTTAGAAACCTATGTTAAAGAGGGGAAAGTACGTCACTTTGGCCTTAGTAACGAAGCTCCTTTTGGAGTAATGCGTTATATGGAAGAGCACAGAAAAGGAAAACGTAAAATGGTTTCTATCCAAAATGCTTATAGCTTATTACAGCGTAGAGATGAGATCGCTTTAACTGAAGTGCTGCAAATGGAAAATGTAGGATATTTACCCTATTCTCCTCTGGCATTTGGCATGTTGTCTGGAAAATATTTGGACGGAAAAAAACCAGAAGGAGCCAGAGTCACGATGTTTCCAAATTATTCAAGGTATCATAGTGAGAGCTCTATGAAGGCAACCCAAGCCTATCAAGATATTGCTCAAAAACACGGGCTTACTCTTTCTCAAATGGCTTTATCTTTTGTAAATGACAGGCCTTTTGTAACCAGTACTATTATTGGCGCTACATCAATGGCGCAATTGTCAGAAAACATAGACAGTATCAATCTTGGCTTATCTGCAGAAATTTTAAAAGAAATTGATGTAGTGCACGCAGCAATGCCTAATCCTGCACCTTGATTAAAAAGAATTATAGTATCTCAATCTAAGTATTTAAAATACAAAAAGAGCCCTATTTTAAAACCATAAAGACAGCTACTATTAATCTTTATGCAAATAAATGCTTTACAACATCATGGACTTTGCCTAATTTAATGATTTGTATGCCATAGGTTTCTTTGGGGAGTTTACAGTATTTAGAGATAACAATACTTTCAAAACCTAGTTTTTCTGCCTCAAGGATACGCTGCTCTATTCGGTTTACGGGGCGTACCTCACCAGCCAGACCAATTTCGGCAGCAAAGCACATGCGCTTATCAATAGTGATGTCTACATTGCTAGAAAGTACTGCAGCAACCACCGCCAAATCAATAGCAGGATCATCTACAGAAATACCTCCTGTAATATTTAAAAACACATCTTTAGCACCCAATTTAAAACCGGCTCGTTTTTCTAGAACGGCCAAAATCATGTTGAGGCGCTTGGCGTTATATCCTGTAGCACTTCGTTGGGGTGTTCCATAAACAGCCGTAGAAACGAGCGCTTGTATTTCAATGAGCAAAGGTCTCATGCCCTCTAGGGTTGAGGCAATAGCAGTACCACTTAATTCTTCTTCGTTCTTAGAGAGTAATATTTCTGAGGGGTTTGAAACCTCTCGAAGCCCACTGCCTTGCATTTCATAGATTCCTATTTCATTAGTGCTTCCAAACCTGTTTTTATTAGCCCGTAAGATTCTATAAACATGGTTGCGGTCTCCTTCAAACTGCAGTACTGTATCTACCATATGTTCTAAGATTTTGGGTCCTGCAATGTTTCCGTCTTTGGTGATATGACCAATCAAGATAACAGGAGTTGCTGTTTCTTTGGCAAACTTAATGAGCTCTGTTGTGGTTTCCCGTATTTGCGAGATACTTCCAGCACTACTTTCTATATAATCTGTGTGCAGCGTTTGTATAGAGTCTATCACCACAATATCAGGTTGCATCTCTGAGATGTTACGAAAAATATGTTGTGTTTTTGTTTCTGTTAAAATGTAACAATTTTCACTGTTGGGATGAATACGCTCGGCGCGCATTTTTATTTGTTGTGCACTCTCTTCTCCAGAAACATAGAGTGTCTTGTAGGGTAGTTGCAGTGCTATTTGCAACATTAAGGTGCTTTTACCGATTCCAGGCTCACCCCCTAGAAGTGTTAAGCTACCGGGCACTAGGCCTCCGCCTAATACTCGATTTAATTCTTTGTTTTTAGTGTCTATTCTAGCTTCTGCATTTGCAGATATTTCAGAAATTTTTTGTGGTTTTGCTGTTCTTTTAGTCCCTGCTGTGTTTTTTTCAGAAACATCCCAAGTAACTTTTTCTGCTTTTTGAATAACTTCTTCAGCAACAGTATTCCATTCCTTACAAGAGGTACATTGTCCTTGCCACTTAGCAAATTGAGTGCCGCAGTTTTGACAGAAAAAGGTGGTTTTTGTTTTAGCCATAGATACCTATAAAAATAATTATAATCTTGAGTTCTACTATTTCAGCAAGAGAAAGTAGTTAACAAATAAATATGTTTTTTAAAAGCCAAAGTCTTGTTTTATCTTGTCTGCCATATCGAGCATGATGTCAATTGTAATAAAACCAACTTCTTCTTTATCATAAGCTCCTTGAAAAATACGCATGGCTTTTTTTGGTTCTCCAATTTCTTCATAATAGCGCCCAAGGTAATAAGGCCCTAAAACAGTTTCTGGATATTCTCTTTTTGCCATTTCTGCTATTACTTTTAATGACTCCCATTGTCCTCGTTTTTCTGCAGCTTTTGTAGTTGCAATGTAATCATTAACCCGTATTGGGTCGTTGATGCCAAAAAGCTCTGAAATGGTATTGTATTTATCAATTAGATAGTCACTAATAGGAGTGTCTAATGTTAATAATACATTTTTGTATTCTTGCACACTAATAGGCCGGTACACAGAAAACATTTTCTCAAGAGCATTTGGGATTCCTCGCGCTACTAAGGAGTAGTGAGTGGCTCCCTCAAAGGTATCATAGTAATAATTAAAATTTGGACTCTTGATGGTTTTTAGCTTATTGTTTAAGGCCTCGGCACCTTCTCTTAGATCTTTAATGTCATCAGTTGCGGTGGCTAGATAGTAAAAAACCTGTGAGCTAATATCTGGTATTCTCCCTGCCATACGTATTGAAGTATTTGGAGATAGCTCAGGACTTAGAACAATGTAACCATTAAATAATGGAGGGGTTTTATAAAGGTAAAAGTTTAAAAAGTTTGCTGTAAAGTCATGTCCAACACCTACAACAAATTTTGCTGTGCGGTATTTTGTGTCAATGTATGGCAATAACTCTAAGCCAATAAATTCAAAAAATTCGGCTCCCTTCTCTGCCGGCAAGTAATTGTCTTGATCATAATTACAGTCATCATACCGAGTTCTTGATTGCATAATACCAACTACAATAGATTCTGGCATGTCCTCCCAATAGCTAAAGTAATCTACATTACCAGCAACAGGTTCAAACAAGTAGTCTGCGTCAAGCACAATTATTACAGGGTATATTTTGTCTAGGTTTGTATCGTAATTGCGTGGTAACTGAATCTTTATTCTCCTAGTTTGCTCGAGCTTATCACTGTTAAATTCTTCGTAGATAGTTTGTGCATTTGCAAGAAAACCAAATGCCATAAAAGCATAGAGTAGGATTATTTTTTTCATATCAGAAATTTTAGGAACACGAAAGATACTCAAATTTTAAAAATGTGTTTTGGTTTATTTTGCTTTCAGAAAAACAATGGAATAAAATTAAAATCACGAAAGACTTTCAGACTTGCTATGCCTCTTTGTTGTAGATGGGAAGTATTAATAATGAACAAACGCCAAGCACAATAATTGAGGTTATGCTAGAGCTCCATACAATCCAACCAAAAGCGGTACCAACAGTAAAAGGAATATTAAACAAAACCAATACGCCCGCAATAGCAGCGGGATAGGTTCCAAAGCCACTGTTTGTGAAGGCAAATGTAAAGCTTCCAACCACAAAGGCAATCATGGTAGTGCTAAGGCCAATTTCTGCAGTTTCAGGCAAAGCCTGTGTTGCCGTATAAAAAGAAAGCAGGTACAGCCCCCAAATAAAAAAAGTATACAGGATAAAAAGACCTTTCTTTTTCATAGTAACGATACTTAGTACACCCTGTTTTAAGCCAAGAATAAATTTTTTAATTTTTGAATTTACTTTAGATGCAGAAAATTTTAGGAATAAAAACACTAAAACTCCGAGTGTAAAAAAAGCCAAAATAACAGTATATGCGATGGAGGTCGGAATTTTTTCAAGCATATAGCTGTATAGAATATCAAACTTTAAAGCAAGCGAAATAAAGATAAAAGCGAGTAATAAAATAAGATCGACAACGCGCTCACTAATAATGGTCCCAAAGCCAGCTGAAAAAGGAATTTTCTCATACTTGTCTAGAACGATACCTCTTGAAACCTCTCCACTTTTTGGAATAAAAACATTCATTAAATAGGCAACAGAGACCGCCATAAAGTTGTTGGCTAGTTTGGGTTTGTAGCCAAGGGGTTCTAGCATGAAAGACCATCTGTGGGCTCGACATACATGACTTAAAATACTTAAAGCAACAGAGATCGCAATAATCCAGTAATTAGCATTTTTAACGTAGCCTGTTAGCTCTTTTAATTGTGCAGGAGTAAATTTGTTGTAGATATACCATATCAAAAAAACACCCAAACCAAGGGGGATCGTTATTTTTAAAATTTTGGAGATCATTTTATTCAAACTAAGTAAGTAAGTTGTGTTCATTAGGGAATACAAGAGAGGGCTTAAATGTTAAGGCCTCTTCTTGGCTTATAATGCCATAGGTAATTAGAATTAAAATATCTCCTTTGGCAACCTTTCTAGCGGCCGCTCCATTGAGTGTGATTTCTCCACTTGCTCTTGGGCCAGGAATTACATAGGTTTCAAGACGGGCGCCATTATTATTGTTTACTACTTGGATTTTTTCTCCTTCCACAATATTAGCGGCATCAAGCAAATCTTCATCAATGGTAATGCTACCAATATAGTTGAGCTCTGCTCCGGTGACTTTAACTCTATGTATTTTTGATTTTACTACGTGTATTAACATGGGCTCAAAGATAAATGAAATTCAGAAGCATGAATTCTGAATTCAAATAAATTAACTCAGTTTTTGGTTATCTATCAAACGAACTTCTCCAGAAAACGCTGCAATAAAGCCACGATAGGTAATTCCTTTGCGTTTGCGTTTTACTGTTTTTAGGGTTTTCTCGTTTGCAATTTCAAAATACTCGAGGGTCAGGCTGCTCTGCTTAAAACAATTTGAAACCATTGTGTTGATTTCTGAAATTGATTTTTCTCTGAAATATTTTGCCGCCATTCTTAAGCATTTGTTAATCACTGCAGCTGCCTGCAGTTCTTGTGCGTTTAATCTTTTATTGCGAGAACTCATTGCCAACATAGAGGGTTCTCTTATTATTGAACATCCTATTACCTTAACAGGGAGCTTCTCTATTGCTGTCATCTTTCTTACAATTTGTAATTGCTGAAAGTCTTTTTCTCCAAAGTAGGAGGTATGAGGTCTTACGGCTTTAAACAATAAGCAGACTACGGTGCCTACTCCATCAAAATGCCCTTGCCTATGTTTTCCTTCCATTTCGGTGGCAATGCTACCGAAGTTGTATGACCTAGAGACGATGTGGTTGTTGTAAAGTTCTTTGGCTTTTGGAGCATACACAAACACAGTTCCTTGTAACGTTTCCAAAAGCGCTACGTCTTTACCTAGTGTGCGAGGATAATTTACAAGATCGCCTTCATTATTAAATTGAGTTGGATTCACAAAAATGCTTACCACCACACAGTCATTTTCATTTAAAGCTCGGCGCACCAAGGATAAATGACCCTCGTGTAAGGCTCCCATTGTGGGAACAATGCCAATTTTTTTTGAAATCCTGTATGGATCTAATGCTGCAGATAAGGTTTGGTTTTCAGTAAAGACTTCCATAGTTGGGTTTTAAAGTGAAAGCAAAATTAAGATATTGAAAGCAATCTGCATAAATTTTCGTAATTTTGTGCGTTTAACACATAGTACATAAAAGCAAAGATTGTATGAAAGATAAGAGAGTATTGTATGTTTCTTCAGAAGTAATACCATACCTACCAGAAACCGAGATTTCGTCCATGTCGTTTGAAGCACCAAAAATGGTGAATAATAACGGTGGCCAGATACGCATATTCATGCCTCGTTATGGTAATATAAATGAACGCAGACATCAACTACATGAGGTAATTCGTTTGTCGGGTATGAACCTAGTTATTAACGACTTAGACATGCCGCTAATTATTAAAGTGGCCTCGATACCTAAAGAGCGTATGCAGGTTTACTTCATTGATAATGAAGATTATTTTAAGCGTAAGGCAACCTATGCAGATGAGGAAGGAAACTTCTTTAAAGATAATGATGAGCGTGCTATTTTCTTCGCCAAAGGTGTTATAGAGACTGTAAAAAAATTAAACTGGTCACCAGACATTATTCATGTTCATGGTTGGTTGGCTTCTTTTTTACCGCTTTATTTAAGAAATTACTATGGTAATGAGCCTTTGTTTGAAAATAGTAAAATAGTAACATCGGTATACAACCAAGGTTTTAACGGTACGTTAAACGCTGAAGTTTCTAATAAAATCAAATTTGATGCTATTGATGACCAAGCCTTAACACCTTTAGACAATCCAACTTTTGAGAATGTAATGAAAATAGCTATTAATAACTCAGATGCGGTTATTATTGGTTCGCAAGACATTTCAGAAGAACTAGAAACATATATTAAAGGCATAGATAAGCCTGTTCTTCCATACCAACAGATGGAGGATATGGAGCGAGAATATTTAGATTTTTACCAAACAAAAGTATTAGAAGAGTAATATACTTTTAGAAACAGCCTATGAAGATTAAGAATGCATTACCAAAACTTTTGGTAGTATTGAGTGCTATTGTATTGATGGCATCTTGTGAAGAAGATTTAGGAACAATAGGCTCTGAAGTAATAGGAGATCAAGATGTAAACGCAACTCTTGACGCATCTAGAACGATACGTTCTTATAGTAAAAAGCTAGAAGCGGTACAGAGCAATGGCCTTCAAATAAATCAATTAGGGCTTTACAATGATCTTGTTTATGGCATGTCTAAGGTGAACTTGCTTGCTCAAGTAACCCTTGAAGATGTAAATCCTACCATTAATTATCTCTCTGTAGTAGACAGTGTTGTTTTGTATATCCCGTATTTTAGTGAGCAAACTACAGACGATGAGGATCTCACCACCTATGTTTTAGATTCAATCTACGGAAATACCCCTATGGATATTTCTATTTTTGAGTCTAATTATTTTTTACGAGAGTTTGATCCAAACACCGGTTTTGAGAATAATCAAAACTATTACAGCAATCAAAATGATCTATTTGTAAGTTTCAAAGGAGAATTAATATATGCTGTTACTGATTTTTTACCTTCAAATGAAAGCTACACAGAAACTATTACAGAGCCAGATGATGCTGGAGATAACACCTCTAGCAATACTGTTGTAGCGCCAGGGATTCGCTTCCAGTTACCAAAACAGTTTTTTGAAGATAAAATCTTGAGTATGGAAGGGACTCCAGAACTTTTAAACAATAATAACTTTAGAGAGTATTTTAGAGGTTTATTTTTTGAAGTAAATGGAACAGATACAAACTTAATTAAGTTTGATATGTCTGATGCCAGACTAGATATTTATTTTACATCACAGTTTGAAAAACCAGACATTACCGTTATTAGTGAAATTACAGAACCTATAGCCAGAGAAGAAAAAAAAAATAACCCTACGCTTTGATGCCATTAATGTAAATGTGTTTGAAAATCAATTAAACCCTCAAATAGAGAGTGAACTCATAAGTCCCGATCAAGTAAACGGTGCCGAGAAACTATATGTAAGAGGAGGAGAAGGTATTGTTACTGTTGTAGAACTATTTGGAGAAGACAATGATGGTAATGGAGTTGCTGATGAGTTGGATGAAATACGTCAAAACAAGTGGCTTATAAATGAAGCTAACCTAATTTTTTATGTTGATAAAGATGTCGTTCCAGGTGGATCTCAAGAGCCAGAAAGATTAATACTTTATGATATAGAAAACGGAAGATTACTTACAGACTATACCTTAGACACAACTTCTGGAGAAACAGACCAGGTTGATTCTTACACGACACATTTAGGGAGGTTAGTAAGAGATAGTGACGGCAGAGGGGATTATTATAAACTTAGAATTACAAACCACTTAAGTAGTTTAATACATCAAGATTCTACTAATGTAAAACTTGGGGTTATTGTTTCTCAAAATGTGGCGGTACCTAACTTTCAAGAAGTAGTAAACACCAAGTCATCCAATAGAGATTTCAGCGAGCAAGTTCCATCCAGTAGTGTAATGAGTGATGAAGGCACTGTATTACATGGAAACACTGCTGCAGATGAGACAAAAAGATTAAAGCTTCAAATTTATTATACAAAATCTGATTAAAACGTATGTGTGGAATTGTAGGGTATATAGGACACAGGGACGCCTATCCAATTATTATAAATGGTTTAAAACGTTTAGAGTATAGAGGGTATGATAGCGCAGGAATAGCACTGTATGACGGTACACAAATCGAGTTGGCAAAAACAAAAGGGAAAGTAGTTGATCTTGAGCAGCGTGCAAACGGAAGCATTTCAAAAAAAGGAACCCTTGGTATTGGTCATACTCGTTGGGCTACACATGGCGTGCCAAATGATGCTAACTCACACCCACATTACTCAAATAGTGGTGAATTAGTAATTATACACAATGGTATTATTGAGAACTACTCCTCTATAAAGAAAGAGTTAATTAACAGAGGGTATACCTTCCACTCTGACACAGACACAGAGGTGTTGGTGAACCTTATTGAAGAGATTAAAAAGAAAGAGTCTGTCAAGTTAGGAAAGGCAGTTCAAATTGCTTTAAACCAAGTTGTGGGAGCCTACGCTATTGCGGTGTTTGATAAAAACAAACCAAATGAAATTGTAGTTGCAAAACTAGGAAGCCCTTTGGCTATTGGTGTTGGTGAAGACGAGTTTTTTATAGCCAGTGACGCATCTCCATTTATTGAATTCACCAATAATGCAATTTACTTAGAAGATGAAGAAATGGCAATTATACGCCGTGGGAAAGACATAAAGATTCGTAAGATTAAGAATGATAAAGTTGTAAAACCCTTTGTGCAAGAGCTTCAATTAAATATTGAACAAATTGAAAAAGGAGGCTACGATCATTTTATGCTTAAAGAAATTTATGAGCAGCCCTCTGTAATTAAAGACACTTACCGAGGTAGGTTACTTGTAGATCAGGGTATTATTAAATTAGGAGGACTAGAGGAATACATTCCTAAGTTTATAAATGCAGACAGAATAATTATTATAGCATGCGGAACATCTTGGCATGCAGGTTTGGTGGCAGAATATACCTTTGAAGATTGGGCGCGGATTCCTGTTGAGGTAGAATACGCTAGCGAGTTTAGATACCGCAACCCAGTTATAACAGAAAAAGATGTGGTAATTGCTATTTCTCAGAGTGGAGAAACAGCAGATACGCTTGCAGCTATAAAACTAGCTAAGAAAAAAGGAGCCTTCGTATATGGTATCTGTAATGTTGTTGGATCTACTATTTCTAGAGAAACACATAGTGGAACCTATACCCATGCAGGTCCAGAGATTGGGGTAGCCTCAACAAAAGCCTTTACAACGCAAATTACCGTTCTTACTATGATTGCCTTAAAGTTGGCACATGTAAAAGGGACCATTTCTAAGTCAGACTACATGATGTATTTACATGAGTTGGATATGATACCAACCCACGTAGCAGCAGCACTAAAGAGCAATGATAAGATTAAAGAAATTGCAAAAGTATTTAAGGACGCAACAAACTTTTTATATTTAGGAAGAGGATATAATTTCCCGGTTGCTCTTGAAGGTGCCTTGAAGTTAAAGGAAATCTCTTATATTCATGCAGAGGGATATCCTGCTGCAGAGATGAAGCACGGTCCTATTGCTTTAATAGACGAGCAAATGCCAGTAGTTGTAATTGCTATCAATAGCAACCATTACGGTAAAGTGGTTAGTAACATTGAGGAGATTAAGGCAAGAAAAGGAAAAATTATTGCTGTAGTCACCGAGGGAGATACTGTTGTAAGAGAACTAGCAGATTATGTAATGGAAGTTCCAAAAACTCCAGAAACATTAACGCCTTTAGTAACAACGATTCCTTTACAGCTGCTATCTTACCATATCGCGGTAATGCTCGATAGAAATGTTGATCAACCAAGAAACTTGGCAAAGAGTGTTACGGTAGAATAGTTGAAGAATTTATGTTTATTTTGAAATCCCTATTTATTCTCTTTTCTCTAGCGTTCCCTTTGTGATAAATAGCGCAGATGTAGATGTATCTAAGAATTGAATTGTTCGCATCTTCTTTATACTTCTCTCGATCTTTCTTTAAGAAAATCTTTATCTGTTAAATCCTACTTCTACTGAACTGGACTACTCTTTAGAAATGAAAAAGAGGTTTTTAGGTGAACACATTAATCAAATACAGGTTGAATACCTGAGTAAATCTCAATCCCACAAATTTTATTTTGAATTTAAGTACCCAATAGTAGCACATGAAATAATCTTAACGTTTAAAAAATAAATAAACAGCACACTTATCCAAAACCATAAAGATTCATTATTTTTAATAGATGCTAAGAAGTCAAAACATAAAAACCTTATGAAGTATATATTAATTATTCTATTCCTTATTCCACTTACATCCTATTCTCAAAAGGTGTTTTCGGTTAAGTATTTAAATCAATCTGATATAAAGGTGTATGTAGTTGACTATGAAAATCAATGTGATTTAAAGGTATTTAAAGTAGATTACTCCAACCAAGTAGATGGAAACAAGGGATTATGGTATTTTGTTGATTATCAAAATCAATCTGACAAGAAAATATTTTTTGTTGAATACGCAAATCAAAGTGATTTAAAAATATTCTTTGTGAAGTATAAAAATCAATCTGGTTGGAGAGATAAATCCAAACAACATTTAATGTACTAATTAGCTTTGCAAAGCGCCCTGTTGTTTGTGTATAGAAAGAGGGTGTTTTTTCTTGATTAGTTATGATTGGTAAAATCAAAACATAATTTTTTAAAAAGGGAGGCAAGCAATTGTTTCCCTTTTATTTTTTGGTATTTTTAAACAGTGAAAATCATCAACCTTATCTCTGGTCCTAGAAATTTATCTACGGCGCTTATGTATAGTTTTGCACAAAACCCCAGCATAAAAGTGCTGGATGAACCTTTTTACGCCCATTACCTAAAGATGGCAGATGTAAAAGTAGCGCATCCAGGGAGTCAAGAAATTTTAAAGGCGCTTCCAAACACAAAACAAGGGGTGTTGGATTGGGTTCAAAGTGTTTCAAAAACAAACGACCGTATTTTTATTAAAGGCATGGCCCATCACTATCTCTCTAGTGAACCTAGCCATATTTTGCCTTGGCAAAATGTAATACTTATACGCCATCCAGAAAGGTTATTGGCCTCCTTCTCTAAGGTCATTGAAAACCCAACTTTAGATGATATTGGTATAAAAAAAGCCGCAGCACTGTTTGCGTATTTAAAAAACCAAGGCAAAACCCCACTGGTTATTGATAGTGACGAGTTATTAAAAAACCCTGCAGTGTATCTGGAAAAGATATGCAAGTTGCTTCAACTTCCATTTTCAAGCGCTATACTGTCTTGGCAAAAAGGAGGCATTCAAGAAGATGGCCTTTGGGCCCAGTATTGGTACGGCAATGTACACCACTCAACAGGGTTTGCTGTTCAAAAAACAAGCAGCCAAATCATGCCAGATCGATTGAGTGCTGTTTTAGACGAGGCACTTATTTATTACAATATTTTACAAAACCATATCTTAAAAAATAATTAAATGTTACAAAAAGCAAACCCAAAAAACGATGACATACAAGTATATATTAAAGATAAATTGTATCCTCGTCACCAGGCGAAAATATCTGTCTTTGATAGCACGGTGCAAGGCGGTGATGCGGTGTGGGAAGGCTTACGAGTCTATCCAGAGGGCATTGTGTGTCTAGACAAGCATTTAACCCGCCTGCACGAAAGCGCAAAAACATTAGCATTTACAGACATACCTACTAAGCTGCAAATTAAAAAAGCCATCAAAAAAACACTCGATGCCAACGGCATGAATGATAATATTCATATACGCCTCACCCTTTCTAGGGGAGAAAAAATTACAAGCGGAATGGACCCTAGATTAAATCAAAGTGGTTCTTGCCTGATAGTCTTGGCAGAGTGGAAACCACTTGTGTATGATAATGCTAGCGGGATTACGGTTTTAAGCACAAGCCAACGTAGAAATGCACCACAGTTTCTAGACAGTAAGATACATCACAACAATTTGCTTAATAATATTATTGCCAAAATCCAAGCCAATGTAGCTGGAAAAGATGCGGGATTAATGTTGGATGACCGTGGCTTTGTGGCTGAATTAAACGGGAGTAATATTTTTATGGTGAAACAAGGGAAGGTCTTCACGCCCTTTGCCCACGCATGTCTTCCTGGAATTACAAGAAACACAGTGATGGAAATTTGCCAGGCGCACGATATCCCTTTGGTTGAAGCAGATCTCTCACTAAGCGAATTCATTAACGCAGAGGGTGTTTTTGCAACCGGTACGATGGGTGAGTTAACCCCTATTGTAGAAATTGACGGTAGGGAGATTTCTAGAGAAAGTGATTTAATGCATCACGTCTTAAAACTCTTTAAAAATAATATTCGTGGTTTTTGCGAGCCGCTTGTATAATAAGGAGTATTTATTCCCTTGAAATATAAAGGGTGTATATTTTTTGTTTTAAAAACCAATAGAGATACAGTTCTTGCTAAAACAGCATGCACTCTAACAAACAGAAGCTTAGTTTATGAGTGTAGGGTGCAGTTTTCTAGTTGGTATTCTTTTAGCATAAAAAATAAATCAAAAAAGAACATTTCAAGCTTTTAATATTACATTAGAAAAAACTATCTTTGCAGCGTTAAAAAAGAGGGTGCATTAGGCACTTATAGATAAAAACAGAAATCCAAAATAATGTCACAAGTTACAGGAAAAGTTGCACAGATTATTGGACCTGTTGTAGATGTAGAGTTTACAAGCGGTTCAGAACTTCCAAAGATTTATGATAGTCTTGAAGTAAATAATAACGGAAACAAGTTAATTCTTGAAGTACAATCTCACATGGGTGAAAACACCGTACGTACCATTTCTATGGATAGTACAGATGGTTTGAGCCGTGGCGTGGATGCTGTAGCAACAGGAGCGCCTATACAAATGCCAATTGGGGCTGATATATACGGTCGTTTATTTAACGTAATTGGAGATCCTATTGATGGTATGTCCGAACTTCCTAAAGAAGGAAAAGATGGCTTACCAATTCACAGGGATGCGCCTTTATTTGAAGAACTTTCAACTTCTTCTGAAGTGCTTTTTACAGGTATTAAAGTAATCGATTTAATTGAGCCTTATGCAAAAGGGGGTAAAATTGGTCTTTTTGGTGGTGCCGGTGTAGGTAAAACAGTATTGATTCAAGAATTGATTAACAATATTGCAAAAGGACATGGTGGTCTTTCTGTATTCGCAGGAGTAGGAGAGAGAACACGTGAAGGAAATGACCTTTTAAGAGAAATGTTAGAGTCTGGTATTATTAAATACGGAGACGATTTCATGCACTCTATGGAAGAAGGCGGTTGGGATTTATCTAAAGTAGATAAAATGGCCATGAGAGAATCTAAAGCAACTTTTGTTTTTGGACAAATGAATGAGCCACCTGGGGCACGTGCGCGTGTTGCATTGTCTGGACTAACCATTGCAGAGTATTTTAGAGATGGAGCTGGAGATGGTCAAGGAAAAGACGTGCTTTTCTTTGTAGATAACATTTTCCGTTTTACTCAAGCAGGTTCTGAGGTGTCGGCCCTTTTAGGTCGTATGCCATCTGCGGTAGGATACCAACCAACATTAGCTACAGAGATGGGAGCAATGCAGGAGCGTATTACATCTACTAAAAAAGGTTCTATTACATCTGTACAAGCGGTTTACGTACCTGCAGATGATTTAACAGATCCAGCACCAGCAACAACATTTGCTCACTTAGATGCAACAACAGTATTGTCTCGTAAAATTGCCGAGCTAGGTATTTACCCAGCGGTAGATCCACTAGATTCTACCTCTAGAATCTTAACAGCAGCTATTTTAGGTGATGAGCACTATGACTGCGCCCAACGTGTTAAAATGTTATTACAACGTTATAAAGAACTACAAGATATTATTGCTATTCTTGGAATGGAAGAATTATCTGAAGAAGATAAACTTGCTGTAAACCGTGCACGTCGTGTACAACGTTTTCTGTCTCAACCTTTTCACGTAGCAGAACAGTTTACGGGACTTAAAGGTGTTTTAGTAGATATTAAAGAAACAATTAAAGGCTTTACAATGATTATGGATGGTGAGTTAGACCACCTTCCAGAAGCAGCTTTTAACTTGAAAGGTTCTATTGAAGAAGCAATTGAGGCAGGAGAAAAAATGTTAACTGAAGTATAAAATTAGGATACAGTTTACAGGAGCAGTATTTAATGCTGCCCACTGTAGCTGATAACTTAAAATTGAATTCCATGTATTTAGAAATAGTAAGTCCAGAAGCTTCTTTAGTGAGCGGAGAAATAGAAAGCATAACGCTTCCAGGAATGGATGGCGAGTTTCAGATGATGAATAATCACGCTGCTATTGTATCTTTATTATGCGAAGGGAAAGTAACATTTTCTGGCACTCCTACTATTGCAAAAGGCTTTGAAAATAAATTCAAACAAGAAGGCGTAAAATGGGTATTAGAAATTACCGGTGGCACCGTTGAAATGAACAACAATAAAGTAATTGTACTGGCAGATTAAGCTAGTCTCTTTTATAAAAACCGCTATCAAATAGTTTTGATAGCGGTTTTTTTGTTTTGAGCAACAACGCATTATGTATAAATAGTAAAAAAAGAAAACTTTTTAACACAACATATGGCCGTCTTTTCTATAAAAAAAGAAGCTATATATATTTCTATAAATTCTAAAGAGCTTCTGTATCTTTGAGCTATGTTACCTAAAAAGCTACAAGATAAAATAGACAAGCGATCTCGAGAGCAATCGATTCGGTCTTTGGGTTTGCCAAATCATTTCATAGATTTTTCTAGCAATGATTACTTAGGGTTTGGTAGTTCAAAAAATATTTTTAACGCGGCATCTGTTCTTTTAAAGCAACACAATCTAGAAGTAAATGGAGCAACGGGCTCCAGATTATTAACAGGAAATCATAGCCTATACCTTGACACAGAAAAACAAATAGCGGCCTTTCATAATACGGCTGCAGCACTTGTTTTTAACAGTGGATACGATGCTAATCTTGGTTTTTTTTCAAGTGTACCACAACGAGGAGATGTTATTTTGTATGACGCGCTGTGCCACGCCTCTATAAGAGACGGTATTGGCATGAGCCGCGCTAAGGCATACAAGTTTGCACACAATGATTTAGAAAGCTTAGAGGCTTTGCTATTGGCTCAAAAACAAGCGAGTTCTAGCCTATGTGATCTTTATGTAATTACAGAATCTGTTTTCTCTATGGATGGAGATCAACCAGAGCTTAAAGCTTTGGCTACTCTCTGTAAAAAACACAGGGCCTATTTAATTGTTGATGAAGCGCATGCTATTGGTGTTATTGGCAACAAAGCTGAAGGTTTAGTGCAGGCTTTAGGGATTGAAAATCAAGTATTCGCTCGCATTGTTACTTTTGGCAAAGCTTTGGGTTGCCACGGTGCTGCTATTTTAGGGAGTTGCCAGCTAAAGCACTATTTGATAAATTTTGCAAGAAGCTTTATTTATACAACAGGATTGCCACCACACACACTGGCTACGATACAGGCAGCCTATGCTGAGTTAGATCTTAATGTTTTGTCTATAAAACAGTTAAAGAAGAATATTACATTCTTTCAAAATTGTATTATTAAAGCTGGTCTAACCCCTCACTTTATACAAAGCCCCTCTGCCATACATAGCTGTATTATAGGCGGCAATAGCGCCACTAAAGATGTTTCGGCACTACTTCAAAAAAGAAATTTTGATGTTAAAGCTATTCTATCCCCAACCGTGCCTAAAGGCCAGGAGCGCTTACGTATTTGTTTGCACACTTCTAATACAGAAAAAGACATAGCCGCCTTAGTTACCGTGCTAAAAGAATATTTTTTCAATACATAAATAAAGCTGCAGCCTCTTCAAATTATAATACCCCCCCCATTACTAGATTACAAAATGTATTGTTTCTCTTAAGCCTTAGAGCAATTACAGTAGATTGTTATATATATTTACAGTATGAAAAACCACACCTATTTCATCACAGGCATCTCTACAGATGTTGGTAAAACAATAGTTTCAGCCATACTCACGGAGGCCTTACAGGCAGATTACTGGAAGCCAGTGCAAGCTGGAGAGCTAGAGCATAGTGACACACACAAAGTGCAACAATTAGTTTCTAATACTATAACAAAATTTCATGCTTCTGCATTTAATTTACAAAGCCCTATGAGCCCTCATGCCGCAGCAAAGATTGATGGCATTTGTATTTCAGCAAAGAAAATAAAGCGCCCTTCTACCACAAACAACCTAGTAATAGAAGGTGCAGGAGGGCTATTAGTGCCCTTAAACGACACAGAAACTATTATTGATTTAATGCTGCCAACAGATAAAGTAATTGTGGTATCTAGGCATTATTTAGGAAGTATTAATCACACTTTATTGACACTTGAGGCTCTAAAATTAAGGGGGATGAACGTCTTTGGAATTATTTTTAATGGAGCTGAACACCCAAGCACAGAGGCAGCTATTACAAAAATGAGTGGAGTTGCTGTTTTGGGGCGTATCGATCAAGAGCCCTATTTTGATAAAAATGTAGTAAAAGAATATACTAAAAATTTAAGAGAAGTACTTTAAAATATAAAATCAACAACATGAAGGGTTTGAGTTAAAATAGAGGGTCTAATTTCCGATAGCCATCAAGACATCCTGTGGTTCAAAAAGTGTAACTTTGTACAATGAAATTAACCCAACGAGACCGCGCCCATATTTGGCACCCCTTAACTCAGCACCAAACAGCTAGGCCTCCCGTTGGTATCGTAAAAGCAAGTGGGTCTGTATTGATTGATGAAGATGGAAAGAGTTATATAGACGGTATTGCATCTTGGTATACCGCCATGTTTGGACATTGTAACCCCTACATTACTAATGCGATGACTCAACAAATGCAAACTCTAGACTTTGTTATGTTTAGCGGTTTCACTCATGAACCAGCCGTGCAACTTTCAGAAAAGGTTTTAGCTATTTTGCCTGCTAATCAACAAAAAGTATTTTTCAATGATAATGGTTCTACCGCTGTGGAGGCCGCTATTAAAATGGCAATTCAATACTACCATAATAAAAGTAAAAAAAGAGATACTCTTATAGCCTTTCAAGATGGCTTTCATGGAGACACCTTTGGAGCTATGAGCGCCTCTGGACTGTCTTCTTATAACGGGCCTTTTGAAGATTTTTTATTAAACGTAAAACGCATACCTACCCCGCAATCTCATAATTTGAATGAAGTTCTAGCAGCGCTTGAAAAAATTCTACAAGAAAATAACTGTGCTGCTTTTATTTTTGAGCCTTTAGTTCAAGGTGCCGCCGGCATGAAGTTTCATAGCGCAAAAGGCCTAGATGCCTTACTTGCTATGTGTAAAAAGCACGATGTGCTTTGTATTGCAGATGAAATCATGACTGGTTTTGGAAAAACAGGAACCAATTTTGCGGTAGAACAGTTAGAAAATACGCCAGATATTATGTGCCTTAGTAAGGCCTTAACAGCGGGCATGTTTCCATTGAGCATTACAAGTTGCAGTCAAGAAATTTTTGATGGATTTTTAAGTCAACAGGTCCACAAAGGTTTTTTTCATGCCCATACTTATAGTGCTCACCCCATTGGTTGCGCCGCTGCGATAGCCAGTATTGAGTTGCTTACCTCACCTGAGATTTTAAAACAACGCGCCTATATAGCTCAATCCCATAAAGATTTTGCAATAAAAATAGAGAGTCACCCTAGTGTAAAACAAGTACGTTGTAAAGGGGTAATCCTAGCAATAGACCTTGCTGTAGAAATGCAGCGCTACGGAAATTTACGTGATGACCTCTACCAGTTTTTCATGGATCGAGGCGTGGCCCTTAGGCCTCTAGGAAACACTGTGTATGTGCTCCCGCCTTATGTAATTACAAATAATGAACTTGATACTATATATCAAGCAATAGAGGCAGTGTTGGCTTTTTATGATAATTAGTCTCTCTACTATTGCCATTTCTTTGATATTTAAAGCCTCTAGAAAACAAAGAATCTTTATTTTTGCATGAAACAATAAAACCTTGCCAGCACCTATTACTATTTCAGCAATTGCTTCCATTTCTGCTTTGGGAAATTCACCCGAAGGAGTTTGGGGAAGTTATGTGTCAAAGAGGCCATTATTTTCCAAGAAGAAAATAGGATCTCAAGACGTTTTTGTAAGTGAAATAGCCTCTGATGTAGAAAAAAAATTGGCTGTCTTGAGAGCCTCAAACCCTAGTTACAAAATACTAGATCGCACCGTTTTATTAGCGATGTTAGCATCAAAGCAAGTCATTAAAGGTCTCCCGTTTCTAAAAGAAAACATGGGTATAAATATTGGATCCTCAAGAGGAGCAACCTCTTTGTTTGAAAAATACCATACTGCTTTTACAGAAACCGGGAAGGTATCTCCCTACAGCTCACCCACTACTACTTTAGGGAATATTTCTTCTTGGGTTTCTCAAGAATTAGAAACACAAGGAGTTCAAATAGACCAATCTGTTACTTGCTCAACGGCAATGCACGCCCTTTTAAATGGTATTGCATGGTTACAAGCAGATATGGCAGATGCTTTTTTGGTTGGCGGCAGTGAAGCAGCATTAACTCCCTTTACCATTGCGCAAATGCAAGCGCTAAAGTTGTATACAAAATCCAAGCATACTAGTGCCTGTGAGTCTATGCGTTTTCAAAAAACTAAAAGCACAATGGTGCTTGGAGAAGCAGCAGCTGTCGCTGTTTTGGAAAAAGGAATTTCAGTAAACACCAAGGCAATAATTAAGGGCTATGGATTTGGTTCTGAAATACTGGCTCATAATAGCTCCATTACCGAAAATGCTAACAGCCTACAGAAGGCTATGAGAATGGCCTTAGAAAAAGCCGCACTTACTACTGTAGATGTAATTATAATGCATGCCCCAGGAACTGTAAAAGGAGATGTTGCAGAAAAAAATGCAATCGACATTGTGTTTAAAAAACAGCTTCCATTACTTACGTCAAACAAATGGATGGTAGGCCATACCTTTGCCGCAAGCGGAATGTTAAGTATAGAGATGGCAGTGTTTATGTTAGAGCATAATATATTTATTGAAACCCCTTTTTATAGCAACACTAGAAACCTTCCTCTATCCATAAAAACAGTACTAGTTAATGCCGTAGGTTTTGGTGGTAATGCAGTGAGTATTATTCTATCTCGCCCAAACTAATATACGAGTTGTATTTTACCATTATAGAATTGTATAAAACTCATAAAACTAAAAGAAAAAAATACTTATTTTTGAACCATGATGGAGACAAAACATAATTGGACCAAAGAAGAAATTTTAGAGATATACAACACCCCTCTTATGGAGTTGTTGTATAAGGCTGCAACTGTTCATAGAGCAAATCATAACCCTAACCAAGTGCAGGTCTCTACCTTACTGTCTATAAAAACAGGTGGTTGCCCAGAAGATTGTGGCTATTGTCCTCAAGCGGCAAGATATCACACAGATATTGAAGGAAATGATTTAATGAGTGTGCGACAGGTAAAGGCACAAGCCTTAAGAGCAAAGTCTAGCGGTAGTTCCCGTGTTTGTATGGGAGCTGCATGGCGAAATGTAAAAGATGGGCCAGAGTTTGACAGCGTTTTGGAAATGGTACGAACCATTAATAAGCTAGACATGGAGGTTTGCTGTACTTTGGGTATGATTACAGAAAACCAAGCACAGCGTTTGGCAGAAGCTGGGTTATACGCCTACAATCATAATTTAGACACCAGTGAAGATTATTATAAAGATGTTATCTCTACTAGAGCATTTCAAGATAGATTAGACACCATAGACAATGTGCGTAAAACCAATGTAACAGTTTGTAGTGGAGGAATTATTGGGATGGGAGAGGCCATTGAAGACAGAGCAGGAATGTTAGTAGCCCTTGCACGTTTAAGCCCACAACCAGAAAGCACCCCCATTAATGCATTAGTTCCTGTAGAGGGAACTCCAATGGAAGAGATAGCGCCGGTATCAATTTGGGAAATGATACGGATGGTTGCTACTACCCGTATTGTATTGCCTAATACACAAGTACGTTTGTCTGCAGGGAGAACACAAATGTCTCGTGAGGGACAAGCAATGTGTTTCTTTGCGGGAGCTAATTCTATTTTTGCAGGAGATAAGCTATTAACAACGCCAAATCCAGATGTGCATGAAGACATGAAAATGTTTGAGTTGTTAGGATTGGAGCCTATGAAACCTTTTGTAAAGAAAGACCAACCTCAAACAGTTGACGCACAATATTCAAAATATAAAGATCAAGGAGAAAAGCCAAAGTGGACACGTCCAGGTCACACAATTGAACGTAACGTAGAGGCAAAAGCAAAGGTAAAAATTTAAGCAGCCGTTTTTAGTAAAGAAGTTTTCATCACTTAGTAAGGTCTCGAATCCTTTCAAAAATAAGAGCAGATTCCCATCCACGATATAGGAGGTAATCTGCTATTTTTTTGCGCTTTTTTTGGCCATCTGTTTCTCCTAAAAGTTGTGCAGCTCTCTTTTCAAATAAGAGGTCGAAAGTATCTAGATATTCACCATCAGGGATTTCTTTAAGCGCCAATTTGAGATTATATGTCGATATATTACGCATTTTTAATTCGCGCGTGATTCTATTTCTTCCCCATTTTTTTTTGTCTAAATTTTCCGCGAGCAAAAGCTTGTGAAAATCGAGTTTCGTTTAAAAAATTATGCATCAGTAAGTGCCCCATTATTTCATCAATGGCCTGTGGTATCATACGCATCTCTCGAAGCTTTCTAGTTACTTCTTGATGACATCTCTCTTGGTAGACACAGTATTTTTCAATACGCCTTTTAGCCTGCTCTACGGTATATGTTTTATGAGTAAAATTCATTGTATTATTCAAAAATACACTTTAAAATAATGTGGCACTTCTGTTTTGTTACCTACTAGCAAATTATGTAAAACAAAAAAACCCTTCTTTGCTTTTGCAAAGAAGGGTTATGGTTATTTTAGTCTATCACCATTCTTGTCAAAGAAATGATATTCTAGATACGTGTAAGCATCTCTTGGTTGTATTTTCACCCATTTTTTATGCTCCATAAACCACTTATGGCGCATTGATGGAAAACCTTTTGTTAAAAAGGCTGCTATAAAAGGATGCGTACTTAACGTAACATCTTTATAGTCTTTTTTAAAGAGCCTTTTAAGCTCTTCGGTAATCTTCTGTACCACCACGATTGGCGCCTCTATCTCACCAATTTCACCCCCTGGGGCTTCTTCACTGGTTTTGATATTCATTTCTGGCCTAACGCGTTGGCGTGTAATTTGTATCAACCCGAATTTACTTGGTGGCAGGATTTTGTGTTTTGCTCTGTCATTTTTCATTTCCTCACGAAGATGATCAAACAGTCTTTTTCGATTGGCAGCATTTGCCATATCAATAAAGTCAACCACAATAATTCCTCCCATATCCCTTAGGCGTAATTGTCTTGCTACCTCACTGGCAGCAATAATATTTACTTCTAGGGCTGTATCTTCTTGGTTTTTGCTTTTTGTACTACGGTTACCACTATTCACGTCAATGACGTGCATGGCTTCTGTATGTTCAATAACCAAATAGGTTCCTTTGGTGCTTGAAACAGTTCTACCAAAGCTAGTTTTAATTTGTCTCTCGATACCATGTTTTTCATACATAGGTATTTTTGAGTCATAAAACTTAACGATACTTTCTTTACCAGGTGCAATTTCTTGCACGTAATCTCTTATTTGTAAATAGAGTGTTTCATCGTCAATATGAATTGCCGAGAATTCGTCGTTAAACACATCTCGTATCATAGAGGCTCCTCTATTTAACTCACTTAGCACCTTACTTGGGTGGTGAGCACCTTGTAGCTTTTTGCACATCGCTGTCCAGCGATCTACTAGACTTTGTAAATCTTTATCCAGTTCTGCTACTTTTTTGCCTTCTGCTACAGTACGTATAATAACACCAAATCCTTTAGGTCTTATGCTTGTAATTAAGCGTTTCAACCTATCTTTTTCTTCACGACTTTCTATTTTTTGAGAAACAGAAATACGGTCGGAAAAAGGAACCAACACTATATAACGGCCAGCTATAGATAGCTCACTGCTTATACGAGGTCCTTTTGTGGAAATGGGTTCTTTTACTACTTGTACCAGAATAGATTGATTGGATTTTATAGCACTATTAATGCCTCCATTCTTATCAATCTCCTTTTCAAATGGGAAATCTTTTAAAGAATACTCTTTAAGTTTACCTGTGCTTACACGTTTTACAAACTTCAACAAAGAAGCAACTTTAGGTCCTAGATCGTGATAGTGTAAAAAACCATCTTTCTCATAACCAACATTGACAAATGCGGCGTTAAGACCTGGCATACTTTTGCGAATTTTAGCGAGAAATACATCTCCTACCGCAAAATTGTTTGCCTCTTCTTCTTTGTTTAGCTCGATGAGTCTTCCATCTTTTAAAAGAGCAAAATCAACTTCTTGTGAACTGGATCTAATAAATAATTCGTAGCTCACGGTACATTAATTTATATCCGCTTTTAGCAAGGGCACTATTGCCATTTGCCTCCAACAGATGGATTAAACAATAATTGTCACAGGTTTTTTTTGTAATTCTGAAATCATATTTTTATAAAATATCAGAAAAAACCCGTCGAAATGCTAGCCTATTAAAAGGTAATTGATAGAACTAGTATTTCATTTTCAAAGAACTCAACTATGGAGCATTATTGAAAACCCCATAGGTACTTAAAAGAAAAAAGTAGTTTATAACTACTTTTTCTTGTGACGGTTAGCGCGTCTTCTCTTCTTACGCTTATGCGTAGCTACCTTATGTCTTTTTCTTTTTTTACCACTTGGCATATTTGATAGTTTTATGTTGCCTCACAATGCAAGGCTATTAATATTATTTTACTTCAACGTTTGTTTTTACACTCTCAACAAATACTTTTGCCGGCTTGAAAGCTGGAATGTTGTGTGCGGGGATTTTAATCGTAGTGTTTTTTGAGATATTACGACCTGTTTTTTCTGCTCTAGTCTTGATAATAAAGCTTCCAAAACCTCTAAGATAAACATTATCACCACCTTCTAATGAAGTTTTTACCTCGGTCATAAATGTTTCTACAGTAGCTTGAACATCTCCTTTTTCCATTCCTAGTTTCTCTGAAATCTTAGCTACGATATCTGCTTTCGTCATGTGTTTCTTTTTTAATATAAATAATCAATTTTTCAAGACGGCAAATATAAGAATTTTAAAATCAATATATCAAAACGCAATGCATTAAAATATAATTACATAAAAGCTACCTTTGTGATATGAAAGAAACTTTGGATTTTTTTGCTAAAAAACTCATTGATTGGTACTTACACAACAAGCGTGATCTTCCTTGGAGAACGACTAGGGACCCCTATTTTATTTGGTTATCTGAAATTATTTTACAACAAACCCGAGTTGCACAAGGGACCCCGTATTATTTTGCATTTATAGCTGCATTTCCTGACGTAAAATCATTAGCAAATGCACCCCAAGAGCAGGTGCTTAAATTATGGCAAGGATTGGGGTATTATTCTCGGGCAAGAAATTTGCACATAGCAGCCCAATATGTAGCCAATGACCTGGATGGAATATTTCCATCGACCTATAAAGGGCTTCTTGAGTTAAAAGGGGTGGGTGATTACACGGCAAGTGCGGTGGGGTCCATTTGCTTTGATTTACCTACTGCGGTGGTCGACGGTAATGTGTACCGCGTTTTGTCTCGTTTGTTTGGAATTGACACACCAATTAATAGCACGCAAGGGATAAAAGAATTTAAAGCCCTAGCTCAGCAACTTTTAGACATCTCCCAGCCTGGCACTTTTAATCAAGCAATGATGGAGTTTGGTGCGCGTTTTTGTGTGCCTCAAAATCCTAATTGTAATCAATGCATTTTTCAATTTAAATGTGATGCACATAAAAATAAGCAAGTAGGATCGCTTCCAGTTAAGTTAAAAAAACTAAAAGTAAAAAAGCGTTACTTTAATTACATGGTCATCCTCTCTGAGGATTACCATACGGTGTTACAACAACGCACTCAAAAAGGAATTTGGCAGCAATTGTATGAATTTCCATTGGTGGAAACACTAAACCAGGTGGATGAGCTTGATCTGCGAAAAGAACCACAATTTGATCATATTTCAGAATTATATGGTATTGATACTCTTACGCTTTTTCAGGAAAAAGCTGTAGTTCACAAGCTTTCTCACCAACACCTTTATACGCGCTTCTGGATTGCACATACTCAAAGTAAATTAGACAAAGGAACTCCGTTCAAGGAGATTCATCAATTTGCAGTACCCGTGTTGATAAGTAACTTTATTTCAAACTTTGCAAGCTTTAATTAAATGGGTTTTTTTAAGTATATTTAATTTTCAAAAAGTACCTTTGTAGACTTAAATTTTAGAACACATGAGCGGCACAATAAATAAAGTAATGTTGATAGGGCATACGGGCGATGAAGTGAAAATGCACTATTTTGAAGGAGGAAACAGCATTGGTCGTTTTCCATTGGCAACCAATGAGACATATACCAACCGCACTACTGGTGAACGAGTAAACAACACAGAGTGGCATAATATTGTGGTGCGTAACAAGGCTGCTGAAGTTTGCGAAAAGTATCTTAAAAAAGGCGATAAGGTGTATATTGAAGGACGTCTAAAAACACGCAAGTGGCAAGATGAAAAAGGATTAGACCGCTACAGCACAGAAATCCAGTGCACAGAATTTACCTTTTTAACACCCAAAGCAGAAGGTAGCGCTCCGCCTCAAGCACAACAGGCAGTTGCTAGTGCTCAACAAGTTTCAGCGCCAGTACAGGAACCCCTCCAAAAAGAAGAGGACGATTTACCCTTCTAGTAGAAACCAACTCACCTATTTTGGATATAGAACCTCCTAGTTTATTGTTTTTAACACTCATACACGGTGTACATATAGTAAGTGTCGCCGTCTTTTTTATACTCTTGCTATTCTCTGCGCTTATTTCTGGGGCAGAAGTGGCTTTTTTTTCATTAACCTCTGCAGAGCTCAATGCAGAAAAAAATAAAGGGTCCTTTAGAAAAATAAAAATTGTAAGTCTACTACTAGAGAAACCTAAGAAGTTACTAGCTACAATTTTAGTGGCAAATAACTTTCTTAATATAGCTATAGTGCTCCTTTTTGACGCGCTGGGGCAAGTATGGTTTGCAGATCTAAACCAAGTATACTTTGGTATTAATATTCGTTTTATAGTTGAGGTGGGTGTGGTAACCTTCTTGATTTTGCTTTTTGGTGAGATTTTACCCAAAATATACGCAAGCCGTAACAGTGTTCAATTTGCAAGTTTTATGGCATATCCATTAAGGGTGTTGGATGTGTTTTTTGCTCCTTTAAGCATTCCCATGCAAGCCATTACTGTTACTATTCAAGACCGCTTTGGAAAACAGAAATCTAACATCTCTGTAGGGCAATTATCACAGGCCCTTGCCCTTACAGATGAAAAAGACACCACTACCGAAGAGCAAAAAATACTCCAAGGTATTGTAACTTTTGGAAACACAGACACCAAACAGGTAATGAAAAATAGGATGGATATATTTGCATTAAGCGAAGCTCTTTCTTATCAAGAAATCTTACCCTCTATTATTGAAAATGGCTACTCACGTATTCCAGTCTATAAGGACAACGTAGACACTATTACAGGGATTTTGTATGTAAAAGACTTAATACCCCATACAGACTTTAAAACATTAGACTGGACTGCTTTGATTCGTGAACCTTATTTTGTACCAGAAAACAAGAAGCTAGATGATTTACTAAACGAGTTTAAGAAAATGAAGATGCACTTGGCAATTGTTGTAGACGAGTATGGTGGTACAAGCGGGCTTATTTCTCTCGAAGATATTATAGAAGAAATTGTAGGGGAGATTAGTGATGAGTTTGATGATGAAGATTTGGTCTTCTCAAAGCTAGACGAAAACAATTATGTATTTGAAGGTAAAACAGCATTAAAAGATTTCTATAAAGTTATTGGTCTAGAACAGACGGCGGTTTTTGAAGATTACAAAGGAGAGGCAGAAACCTTGGCCGGGTTTTTATTAGAAATATCAAAAGGGTTCCCAAAAAGAGATGAAGTTATTACCTACCATGGTTATGTGTTTACTATTGAAGCCTTCGAGAATAAGCGCATCAAACAAATAAAATTATCGATAGCACCAGAGGCCTTATGAAAACCTGTATTCTTTTTTTAAGTTGTGTGCTCCTTTTGGGGTGTGCTGATACCGTGAACATAAAGCCCAAGGCAAAACTTCGTCTTGACTATCCTGTGGCTAGCTATAAAAAATCACAAACTAACTGTGACTATGATTTTGATGTTAATGATCAGGCTGCGCTTGTAAAGACAAGAAACTGTGGTATTAGACTTAGTTACCCCGATATGAGAGCTGCGGTATATATTACCTATCAAAAAGTGCACAATAATAATTTAGACTCCTTGTTGTATGATGCCCAAAAACTAGCATACAATCATGATAGAAAAGCCATCAGTATTCCAGAAAAGCTATTTGTAAATCAAGACCATAATACTTACGGGGTTTTTTACAGTATTAATGGAAATGCAGCTTCGCAATCTCATTTTTATCTTACAGATAGTGTTCAAAACTTTGTAACTGGCTCTCTGTATTTTGATGCCGCTCCAAACTTTGACTCTATCTACCCAGCCGTTGTATACTTACGGGAAGATATTATGCACCTGATGGAAACCCTAGAGTGGGAGTAGCGTTAATTAGTATACTATTTTATAGTAGCTATTTTCAAAAACCCAAAGAAATTTTAACAGGCCTTATTTGTCGCGATGCATTGAGTATGATGGTCTTTTTTGCTGTTGCGTCTTTATCAATTCATAATTTAATGTCACCTTTGTAGGATATGAAAAGCATAGACAAAAAGTGGTTGTATTTAATAATTCTTTCTGTTGTTTGGGGGAGTTCTTTTATATTGATTAAAAAGGCATTGGTAGGGTTAACACCTCTGCAATTGGGTGCTTTGCGCACTTTATTTGCAGCTATATTTTTGTTGCTTATTGGGTTTAGGTCTTTAAAAAAAATACGAAAACACGAATGGAAATGGATCGTTGT
>MDTF01013512.1_pt1 | contig 40613 bp, 37 predicted proteins | sample 811191 | NCBI WGS metagenome assembly MDTF01 (sample SAMN05326649, study PRJNA326480) | marine metagenome | isolation source: seawater | place: Southern Ocean | collected 2011 | reverse complement strand
GGGCAGGAGTAGCTCTCCATTTAAAGCCCGTATATAAGAGCGCATCTACTACTAATTTTTCAAAAGATGTTGATTACTTCAGGGAGTCCATATAAGAGGACGGGAGTTGTAAAACTCCCTCCTACTCGATTGCACAATTCACAACGTAAAGAGGTGGCTTGTTTGTGTTAGATTATCAGCCAGACCAATAATAGTAACAACAAGCGTGGAATAGCTTTCTTACAAAAGCCAGGAATGGCAAAAATGAACACCCTTTTACTTAACCAATAGAACTCATCTGTATTGCTATTACCTTTCCCTGGTCACTGTTTATTGTTAAAAGAGCCGACTTTTTATGCATAGCTATATATAGCGACTGCTTACGTCGTATACCCGAAAAACATAGACCAACAGCATCCCCAATGACTTCAAGCTATGTAACGATAAATGTTGATGTGGATGGAAATCAATAAATGACAGTACACGGGGATGCCGCCCGGAGATACGACCAGCACATCTGCGCAATATCCGTTTTTCGGCGTTTAAATAAACATGGCGCCGTGTAATAGCACCAGTGAAGCGATTTTACGACCAGTGTATCGCTTCTCACACGCCACTTTTCCCGAACATCTAAGCCTAAAGTATTGTAAAGATACAACATAAGTATGCTTAGAATAGGGTGCTCGGATTGCACTATGTTTATTGAATTGCTGAATAGGGATGCAGCAATAATAATGATAAGACAGAGATAATGTCGCTCAGGATGCAACACAGGGCGTTTTTAATGCCAAATTCAGATGATTAACAGGTTATGTTAGTAACTGTCAGCTATCGGCCGAAATCAAATCTGGTCGGACTTTGCCGTCAGAAATTAATAATCGATTAACTGTTGTTGTGAAACTTTTGTAATTTATTTACACTTTCGAAAGTTTTATAACACATGTTGAACAGTCGATTTGTTTAATCACTGAGCAAACGCAACGCGATATCCGGGGTGTAAAGAGCTTGTTACTTGACTCCCTTATTGATCTCGTGTGACTATAAGACGTTCGTAGTATTGGTGTCAGTATGGCAAATACTACCTTCCTAAATATAGATAAATTTTATACGCCCCTTGCGAAGCAGTATTTTTATTACAAGTCGCAAGGATTCAAATAAGAAATTGGTTGGGAACTATGTCCAAAATGAGCAAGAGAACTCTTATTGCTTCTACTATGATGGGTGCATTCGCACTGACTGGTAGCGCAGTCGTCTCTGCAACGAATCTGAGCGATCTTCATAAAGAAGAAGCAAAGATTCATGCGGCTGCAGCGAAATCTCAGGAAAAAATCAACTCACTCTTCGAGCAGTCACAAGATCTGTTAGTAGAATACCGTGGTGTTGTTGATGAAACTGAAAACCTGAAGATCTACAACGATTACCTGGCAAGCCTGGTTGCTGACCAGCAGCGTGGTATCGATTCTTTACAAAAGCAAATCGACAGCATCGAAGATACCAAACAAGGTATCGTTCCTCTGATGTTCCGTATGATCGACAGCCTTGAGAAATTCATCGAGCTGGACGTTCCAATTCGTCTTGAAGAGCGTAAAGAGCGTATCGAAAGACTGCGCGACCTGATGGCTAACTCGAATGTAACCGTTTCCGAGCAGTTCCGTCAGGTGCTTGATGCATACCTAATCGAAACCGAATACGGCACGCGCATCGCGTCTTACCAGGGTACTCTGGATGACAACGGTACTGAAGTAACCGTTGACTTCTTTAACCTGGGCCGTACTGCAATGCTTGCTTTGTCTTTGGACCAAAAACACGCTTGGGTTTGGAACAATGACACCCGTTCTTGGGAAGCTCTTGGTGATGAATACCTGGGCTCTGTTAACGATGCTGTGAAAATGGCTAACGGCCTGATCCCGGCTGAACTTCTCAAACTTCCAATTAAAGCAGCGGAGTAAGCGTTAATGAAACCAGTATTTAAATCTCTACTCGCCGCTGCGACGGTAGCGGTTATGTCTTCTACTGCGGTAGCTCAGGAGCCTGCAACTCTGCAAGACCTGCTGAACACTGTGAAAGAAAACCGTGCCTCTGAAGCAAAAATCAACGCACAGCGCGAAGCAGAATTCCAATCTGCTCGTGCCGACAAGCAAGCCTTACTGCGTAAAGCTCAGTCTGAATTAAAAGCTGAAGAAGACCGTGGTAATCGTCTGCAACAACAATTTTCTGACAACGAAGTAACGTTGAACGAAAAAGCAGCGGAACTAGAACAGGCTACCGGTACTTTAGGTGAAATGTTCGGTGTGGTACGTCAGGCATCATCTGAAGCTTACGGCCGTATCGCAACGTCAATCGTAAGTGCTCAGTATCCTGGCCGTGACGAATTCCTGGCTCGTATGTCTGAAGAATCTAAAGGTCTTCCTAACATCGACGAACTGGAAGAGCTGTGGATTTCATTGCAAACTGAAATGACTGAACAGGGTTCAGTAGTTAAATTTACTACTGACGTAATTAACCTGGACGGTGGTACTAACTCACAAGAAGTTCTGCGTGTTGGTACATTTAACTTAGTAGGTGACGAAGGTTACCTGACTTACGACGACGAGAACGACATCGTTCAGCCTCTTGGTCGTCAGCCAGACGGCTACCTGGTTTCTGCTGCTAAAGATGCACGCGAAGCAACTTCAGGTTTCGTACCTTTTTATGCTGACCCTTCACGCGGCCAAATCTTAGGTCTGTTGAAGCAGAAAGCAACTATGTCTGAGCGTTATCACGCTGGTGGCGTAGTAGGTTACGTAATCACTGGTATGCTGGCAATTGGCCTGTTAATCGGTCTGTACAAACTGATCACCCTGACTCTGATTGGTGGTAAGATCCGTTCACAGCTTAAAAATCCTTCAGCTCCTTCAGACAAAAACCCTCTGGGTCGAATCCTGAAAGTTTACAGTGAAAACAAAAACGTTGACGCTGAGAACCTGGAACTGAAACTGGATGAAGCTATACTGCGTGAACTGCCAAGCATCGACTCTGGCATTAACGTAATCAAAATCTTTGCGGCAATTGCACCTCTGCTGGGTCTGTTAGGTACAGTACTAGGTATGATCGCTACCTTCCAAACCATCACACTGTTCGGTACTGGTGACCCACGTATGATGGCAGGAAGTATCTCTATGGCACTTGTAACTACCGCGCAAGGTATTATTGCAGCGCTGCCATTAATCTTGACGCACAGCATCGTTGCCTCTAAGAGCAAGTCAATCGTTCATATCCTGGACGAGCAGACTGCAGGCATCATTGCTGCTCACGCAGAGTCGGAGAAAGCATAATATGGTTTACCTGATTGGATTATGGGAATCGGTCAGGGACTTTATCGCTACCGGCGGTGACGTGTTATACGCTGTTGCTGCCGCGCTCTTTCTCATGTGGGTATTAATGATTGAGCGCTACTGGTATTTGACGTCAGTGTTTCCAAAAATGAAAAAGCAAATTATTCAGGATTGGAACGCTCGTGCAGATACTAAGTCATGGTATGCGCATAGAATCCGTGAAGCGTGGATCTCCGAGGCTTCAGATAACCTGAACGCCAGAATGCTTATCATTCGAACCCTGGTAGCTATGTGTCCGTTAATCGGACTACTGGGTACTGTAACTGGGATGATCAGCGTGTTTGAGACTATGGCAACGCAAGGTACGAGTAACGCACGTCTTATGGCGGGTGGTATCTCGATGGCAACTATCCCGACAATGGCGGGAATGGTCGCGGCGCTGTCAGGGCTGTTTATCAGTACTCGTCTCGAGGCGAAGGTTAAGATTGCGCGGGAAAAGCTAGTTGATAGCTTGCCGTATCATTAGAGAGAGAGATTATGGCTCGAAAAGTCAGAACCGAAGAGGAAGATGCAGCGATTGATATGACGCCCATGCTGGACATCGTATTCATCATGCTGATCTTCTTTATCGTGACAACGGTTTTCGTTAAGGAAGCCGGTATAGAAGTTAACAAGCCCGATGCGAGCCGAGCGTTCTTACATAAAAATGCTAACATTTTCATTGCGATCACCGAAGATGGCGATGTCTGGTTAGATAAACGCGAGGTGTCTGTTGACAGCGTCAGGGCAAACTTAGAGCGATTACTTACGGAGCAACCAACTGATTATGTGTTTATACAAGCTGATATTAAGGCTAAACACGGGGTGGTTGTTGAAGTTATGGACCAGGTTAAAGCCGCAGGCATTGACCGTATTGCAGTAGCAGCGAGGAACTAGTATGGGTAGAATTATCGCCTCTATAGTCATCGGTGCAGCAGTAGCATTTGGTCTGTTCGTAGTAATGGCTAAACTTATTGAAAACTCAGCGCGTCCGGTTGATGAAATTCCGGATGCACCGGTTATCGATATCGTTATGCAGCCGCCAGAAGAGGATACGCAAACACGTACCCGTGTTCCGCCACCTCCTCCTCCGCCGCCACAACAGCCGCCTAAAATGGAGCCTGTTGAGCCGGAAGAAGCTGAGCCGGATGCAGACGGATTCAGCCTGGATATTCCAGGTGTTGATACCGGTGGTGTTGGTGTAAACATTGGTGGTGTTGGTGCGATGCAGAGTGATGGTGATGCGACACCTATCGTTCGTATCGATCCTAAGTACCCGCCGCAGGCAGCACGTGATGGTAAAGAAGGCTGGGTTAAGCTTCAGTTTACTATCATGGAAGATGGCTCGGTTGATGACATCGATGTAATCGATGCAGAACCTAAGCGTATCTTTGACCGTGAAGCCCGTCGTGCTCTGGCGAAGTGGAAATACAAGCCTAAGATCGTTGACGGTAAGCCTGTTAAGCAACCAAATATGTTTGTACAACTAGACTTTAAACTGGAGCAATAATCATGTTGAAATCCACAATGTTTAAAAAGTCACTGGTAGTAGCGGCATTCACTCTGGGCTCAGCTATTGCGTTGCCAGCAGCAGCTCAAAGCTCGGCACCGGTAGTGTGTCCAGGCTACGAGAAAGGTACAACCAACCTGGTTGGTGAGCGTGTAGGTAAAAAAGTACAAAAGGCTTTTGAAGCGTACAACGAAGACCTGATTGATGACGCGATCACAATCCTGTCTGAGATTGAAGCGAAAGAAGACTTTGACAAAGCTTATGTAAACCGTTTCCTCGGTAACATCATGGCGACTAAAGATGGCATGGGGCCAAAAGCCCTGGAGCTGTTAGTGTCGTCGGTAGAAACTAAGGTGTTAAACGACCTTGAGCACTCGCAAACGCTCAAGCTGGTTGCTGACCTTAGTCTGCAGGAAAAGGAATACGAACAAGCGGTTAAGTACTATCAGGCATATCTGGACTTTACTTGTAAAGAAGACCCTGAAGTTTACACCCGTATGGCCAATGCTTTTTATGAGCTGAAGCAATACGACAAGCTTATCGATCCAGCTAACAAAGCTATCGCGTTGTATGAAGAGCCAAACAAAAACCCATACGTACTGAAGTTATCTTCGTACTATGAGCGTAAGATGTACAAAGAAACCGTTGGGGTTGCTGAGGACATCGTTAATACGTTCCCTGAAGAAGGTAAGTGGTGGGTTCAGTTAGGTCAGTTCTATCTGATGATCGAAGACTATAAAAAGTCTTTGGCGACATTAGAAATTGCTTATGACCAAGGCTTTTTAGAAAAACCTAACCTGATAAAAATGTTGTCTCAGTTGTATGCAACAAACAATATGCCTTATCGCTCAGCCAAGGTGCTGGCGGAGAATATTGCGAACGGTAAGATTGAGAAAACAGCAGATAATCTGGCGTCTGTAGCGAACAGCTATCACCAGGCGATGGAGTACGAAACTGCTGCACAGTATTATCAGCAAGCGGCAGAAATGTCGTCTGATCCAGAATTTTACCGTAAGCAGGGTGTACTGCTGCTGGTTGCAGAGGATTACAAAGGTGCTATTACAGCTCTTTCTAAAGCTCTGGAACGTGGCGTAGAAGACCCGGGCAAAGTTCACTTTAGCTTAATGGAAGCTAACTTCTATGCCGGAGACTTTAAACAAGCCTACGAGCATATTAAGGAAGCGAAAAAGGACAAGACATTACGCAGAAATGCGAATGCCTGGGAACCTTACATCAAGCAAAAAGCGAAAAACCGCGGTATTAATATCTAATAGAAAAAAGCGCCTTAAGGGCGCTTTTTTTATCTCTGTCATCCTCATTCTTTATTGTTCTTACCGGGTAAGTACACGACCAATATGGCTGGAGATGAAACGCTCCGTTTCACGTTTGCCGCTGAGCCTGTACCGCTCAGTAAGGGTAATGAGTTTGTTACTGTTTGCCACAAAGTCCTCTAGCACAGCCTTGCTCTCGTTGTCCGTAATTGCCTCTGATTGTGTTTCAAGCAGCCACGCAACACTGCCACGGGCATGCTGAAGACTTCTGCTGCCGTTAATAACCTGCTCCAGTATGGCTAAAGTGCACGCTCGAATACTTTCGTTCACCGCAAAAGGTGAAAAAGGAGCCTGACAGCCAAAAGTCTCCGCTGCAGGGTGGAGCAATAACTCCTGGCTAAAACGCTGTGCAATAAGCGCCTGAACATCAAGCATCAACTGACTCAATGGCAGAAACATGAGTAAACTGTATTCACCACTTGAGGCGTCACGTTTTAATCCCGGTTTGGTGGGCACAAAGTCATTTGCATTCCAAAAGGCCGTCAAAGAAGGCGTTGCACCATAAGAAGTAGTCAGTGCGTCCACTCCCGCAGTTTTTGCCTGTTGCAGCAAACTGTTAATTAATGTGGTGGCGATACCTTTGCGTCTGAACCGGGGTAGAACTGCGATTCGGTTAATACGCCAGTAGCTTGCAGTCGCCATAGCTGAAGATGCTAAAAGCATGCTTAAACCCTGGGCTGACAGGTGTCCGTTTACCCGTCTGGCGCCGCAGGCAATATCATTTGCAACGTCTCTGAGCAATGCTCCGCCTTCCTGCTGATAATTTAGTACACCAATTACTTCATTGTCGCGAATTGCCAGTAACGTATTATTTGCAGGCGAGTCGTAGAGGCGTACCAACTCATCGGCAGTGGTCTGATAGTGAGCTTGCATGAGCAGGGGGAGCAACTGGCGATTAGTGGAGCTATCGAACTGTCCCTTATCAAGCGCCTCATAGCAGATAGTGCTGCTGCAGAGAGTTTCTTCAGGTTCGACTTCACCATTAGCTAAAACAGTTGTGTCCATACATAGCGCGCGATACCAGAATCGCTCCAGCGGGTCGCCTTCATACCAGCGAATCGGAGTCTGCAATTCGTAATGGTGAATATCCGGCCGGTGTTGCTTAAGCCAGGGGATAAAGCGGGTGATAAAGCCTCTTCCAGACCCTTCATAGCCTCGTACTGTAGTACTAAGCAACAGGTGCTTTGCCTGATTGCAAAGTGCGGTGAGCTGCGGCACCGGAATGCTAGCGGCTTCGTCAATAAGTAATAATGTTGAATCGGTGATATTGGTCAGCAAAGGGTGGTCAAGGGGGAGCCATCGGCATGTCAGTTCATTAAATGAAACCTGATGCCGATCGATCTGTGTCACCTGAGGGCAGGTTAACAGAACCCCGGTAAACACCTGATTTACTGACTCTGCATAACGACTGGTGATAATCACAGACTGTGCTTGTGTGGCCATATAGTGCCCGGCAATTATGCCCAACAGGGTTGATTTACCTCTGCCACGGTCGGCAGTGAGCAATGCGCTTCCTATAGGTTGGCCGCCGGTTATAAGGTTGAACAGGCGCTGTTGTTCTTCCGATTTGAATGGAGAAGGGGGAGCCACCGGTGGTTGTGCAGAATTTAGTTCAGGCAACTCCGGCGCGTAATTCTCGCGTAATATGGCAACGTTTGACGTATCTCCGAACTGCATCAGAATAGCAGCCCGCAGTTGACTGAATTGCAGTTGTTCCCCGTAACTTAAATAGTGGCCGGTAGATGCCTCGCGGTAAACGGGCCATTGGTTAAAGTCCGGACAGCATATAACCATCAGACCACCCTGAGTAACCGTCCCGGCAACGGCCAGAACAGCATTAGGACGAAAGGCATCAAAGGTATCAACAATTGCCAGACTGTATTCGGCACCAAGAACGTGTCGGTAGGCGGCGATATTTAGTGAGTTATTGCCTGGGTAAAGAAATGTACCCAGAAGCAGGGTTTCCTGGTCACGATATTGTTGTGTTAATTGGTCGACAACGTCTTTGCAGTAATGCGCAGAACCGCTCACTACCAGCAGTTGGCGGTGAGCATTGAGAGTCTGTACGAGCGCAGTATTCCAGTTGGATAGTGCGGTTAACGTTTTCGCGGTGGGCATAGGAGCAAAAAGTCATCACGTAAAATCGCTATTGTACCTGTTTGTGGAGTGGCCACCAATGCAGCCACAATCATTAGTAGTACATTACCAATTTGCCAGGAGCTCTATGGCCTCGGTTAGCTGCTGTTCTGACAGTACGTCAGCGAGTTGTTCGTCGTGAATTTGGGCCTGATTAAAACACAAACTGTTAAAGGCCAGTTCATGACAACAGCGGATCCGTTGATTCACTTTTGCATCCGGTTCCTGACACAACCGCCACAAAGTTTGATTTACCTTACTGGTAAAGCCCCATCTGACCAACAACAGCGACGAGGCGCCATACAGGCACAGGTTATGTTCTGCAGCCAGTGCAGACTGGAATTCGTCAAAACTGGAAGCGTTCTGCCACTGTTCAAAAAACAATGAGGCATCCAAATGTTCGGTATGAAATATCAACAATAAGGCCAGCGGACCAAACAGGGTGAGCTGGGCTATAAGGGCTTTATCGTCGCTGCTGTATTCGCTGGCAAATAAAGTTTCAAATAAGGCATTGCTTAACAGCATAGCGTCAATCAGCCGCTCGATATTCGGGTGTACACTTTGTACTGTGAGATATTGCTGGGCGGCAAATAACACCGCGAGGTTTCTCACGTTGTTAACGCCGAGGTTGCGGCCAATAGCTTGTTCAAGAGACTGCGGCACGGATCCGTAGAGCGCTTTGCTGGCTTTACCAATGATGTGAGCCAGAAATACCGGGTCTGGCTCGATGAGCTTTACCAGTCGGCTCACGGTAAGTTGTTCATCAGACAGATTCACGATATGGCTGATGGTTTCCGGCAAGGGTGGCAGATTTTCGGTTACTTCGATCAGTGCCTGGTTACCCCGCTGGAATCTCAGTCGGCTTCCGACCTGACGTAACTGTCCAGGGCTTATGCCGGTAAACTCCTTAAAACTGCGGTCGAAGGAACGGCGATCGGAAAAGCCCAGTGACTCAGCCAGCACATCCACTTTCTCGCCGCTCAGTAAACCATTTATGCTGCGTTCGTGAATATGCGATTTTAGCAGGGCGCTGAAAGACAGCTTCTCCTGTTTGAGTTTGCGCCGAAACACCGACTCAGACATGCCCAACAGTTCGCCAACCGCTTCAGAGCGAATTCTGGCAGGGGTATCAAACTGTTTAAACGCATCGACTAAATCTTGTTTAAAGCCCCCTTCACCGGCAGGTTGCAGGTTTTTGACCAGTACCAGTTGCAGTTTTGGGCTGTAAAAAAACGATGGGCTGGCTAACCAGCGGGCATCAAAAGTAACAGCCAGTGCAGGATGGTGGTGGCTGCAGTGAGCCTCACTCACCGAGGCTAATAACCACCCGGGATGTTCGTGAACGAGTTCAACCTGGTTAAAATCGAAATTTCGACCGGCCAGGTGACGAAACAGCGCCAGCAGAAAAGCCACCATAAAAGGCTCCATATCCGCCAGGATGCCGGCTTTTACAGTAAGTGTTACCTGGTTTTCTGTTTTATTGATTTGAATCTCTTCTGACGCTTCAAATAAAGGGGTGTCGAAGGTATGCAAAGCATCCAGGGCTGCGTTGATATCGCGGGCCATGGATAAAAAACAGTGAAAGGTGCCCATCTTGTTAAAATCAAGATAGCCGAGTAAGGACTGGCCAATCTTTTGTGGAGAGTCACTCTTGCTCAACAATGCTAACTTTTCATTCAGGGCCGTAATCGGATAATCACCGCTTTCAATATTGCCAAGCGCCGATAGCGCGGTAGCCTCATCTTCCATTGTCAGGCTCTTATCCCGGCGTAATGATAATAACGCCCGTGTAACGGCTGACCAAAACGTTCCTGTATAGGTAACAGACATATCAAATTTTATATCCCTTGCGATTCTCCCACCATAATAACGACTTTTGTCCGGCTGTTAAGTGAGGACGGACAAAATTGTCCTATAGTTCGATAAAATGTGTCCTATTTTGATTTTTCTTCTGCGTTACCATTAATCCCGAAGTTTGATGATGCACAAAGCCAAACTTGTTGTGAAGCAAGGACGGAAAGCCACGGGCCTTTGAGTTCCAAAGGTGGCCGGGTTACTCAGAGTCAGTACAGTTTTTACGTATTGATTAGTAGTTAAGGATTAAAACATGAAGTTGGCCAGTAAATTATGTTCAGTAATCGTCGCCTGCGGTATGGCAGCCTCTGCCAACGCTGGTGTTATCAATTACGATGTGGACTTTGATACCGCTACATTTGAAGGCATGAGCCGTCAGAACAACGTCGACAGTGATTATTTTGTACAAAACAATGGCGCGATTCGAATCTACTCAGATTCCTGGTTTGCCATTGATTTGGAAGATACGTTTGGTATTGATTCAGTTAATCTGGACGATCCGCTGACCAACTACACGCTGGATTTTAAATTCCGTTTATTCCAGCGCATTGGCGATGGCGGTGAAGCCCGGGGCGTACCTACGTCACTACCTGAAATTGGTGGTTTGTTCTTCGCTGATTTCTCCGGCGGTCAGACTGACGCGGTTTCCAGCCAGTCGTTTAACCTGGTTGGCACGCAGAACTGGGGACTGGACGATTTTTCTTATACCAACGATCGCTGGCAGCGTTTCTCAATTGAGCTGGATAACTACCTGAGTGGCAGTTTTACCCATATCGTACTGGTAAACGACTGTGATATTGAGTGTGGCAACACACAAGTACGTTTTAGGGATATGACGTTGTCTGAGGTTAGCGCGCCAACCGCATTGTCGCTGGCAGTACTCGGACTCGGCATAACAGGCTGGCGTCGTCACCGCCGGTCTGTATAAAGCTCTTTATCCGGGAGCAATTAAGTAACGCCCACCACGTCACGGTGGGCGTTCTTATTTCTGCTGAAAAATCCTCTTCGTAACAATCTGTTAAACAGTTGCAAATCTCTAAAGTCTTGGTAGACTCCATCGCGCATTCATAATGCATTCACCAAGGGGTGCCGGAAACGGCTGAGATCCATGATATGGGAACCCTTAAACCTGATCCGGATAATACCGGCGTAGGGATGGTTACAATCAAGCCTTATCACCTGCCGTTAAAAGCCGGATCTTTTGGTCATCATTGCACAAGAGATCCAGTATGAAATTACCTAAAACTCTGTTTTCTTTATCTTTACTGAGTTTATCTGTCGGCGCTTTAGCTGCTGAACAACAAGACATCGAAAAAGTCACCGTATACGGCGACTTCCATCAGCGGGCCCTCGCTCAACTGAGCGCCAGTGCGTCAATCATCGATAATGCACGTATTCAAAGCCGTCAGGCTATGCACATTGAAGACTTACTACGCATTGCGCCAAACGTAAATTTTGCAACAGGTGCCTCGCGGGGACGCTTTGTGCAGATTCGCGGCATTGGCGAGCGAAGCCAGTACGCCGAACCGATTAATCCATCGGTGAGCATTATGGTAGACGATTTTGACTTTACCGGACTTGGCGCTGCTGCACTGCTGTTTGATTCCCAGCAGGTTGAGATTTTCAGAGGCCCTCAGGCTACGGTGTTTGGTACCGGAGCACTGGCAGGTGCAGTGTTAATTAAATCCACTCAGGCCAAGGAGCTAGACGCCGATTACGTTCAGCTCACTGCGGCGACTAAGAGTAGCTATCGGGTGGAAGCCGGTAAGAGTGTTGAGGTCGCAGAAAACCTGGCCATACGCGGTGCATTAGTGCACAACCAGAGCGATGGTTTTGTACGCAATACTTTCCTTAACCGCGACGACACCAACAATATTGACGAAAGTGCTATTCGGTTAGCGGCGAGCTACGACTACAGCGATGAAGTATCGTTAACCGTTAATTACCGCTGGTACGACATCGACAACGGGTTTGATGCCTTTTCTTTGGATAACACTCGCGAAACACTGTCTGACGAGCCCGGATTTGACCGCCAGCAAACCCATGCTATCAGTGCTAACCTGGTAACCCGGCTGGATGGCGGCGACCTGCACTTTATCGTTACCCACGCCAGCCACAATATTGGTTATGCCTATGACGAAGACTGGACCTACGATGGCTTTCATCCGTGGGGTTACACTTCTTTCGATGCTTATTACCGCGATGTCGATACTAATACTGTGGAGTTACGCTTCGTCAGCGGTGATCAATGGCGTTTATTTAATGACACGACCTCCTGGGTTATTGGTACGCGGGTTAAGAATAATAAAGAGGATTTACTTCGTCAGTACACCTATGCTGATGGCGATTTCGTGAGTCAGTATCAGCCCATCACCCAGGCCGTTTACGGTCAGTTGGAAAGCCAGTTAACCAATGACTTATTGCTGACCTTTGCATTACGTGCGGAGAACTATGATTTTTCTTACGGCGACAATGCCGGACTCAACGGCGAGCATGATTCCACAATGCTGGGCGGCAAGCTGGCATTGAGTTATCAACTTGGGCAGCAACTGGTTTATGCCAGTGTTTCCCGTGGTTATAAAGGCGCCGGCATTAATCCCGACCAGAACGTGTCTACCGACAACCGCTTCTACGACGAAGAGTACAACTGGAACTATGAGATTGGCATGAAAGGGCGACTGGCTGACCAGTTAACCTCCCGCGTGGCATTTTTTATTATGAAACGGGAAGATACACAGGTCAGCGACTATGAACTGCAGTATCGGGATGACGGCTCTGCGGAGTTTATTGATATTATCAGTAACGCAGACTTAGGCACCAACCAGGGCGTTGAGGTTGAGCTTAGCTGGCAGGCAACTGACAACTGGAATCTGAGCTTCTCGGGTGGGTACCTGGATGCCTATTTTGAAGACTATGTCCGCGCTGACAGCACTACCGTGACCGAGCAGCAGCAGGCTCAGGCGCCCGAGTTTACTGCTAATTTACTCAGTCAGCTGGATTTTAACGAGTCAATTCGCTGGAATGTTGAAGTGGATTTTGCCGATCGCTATCGCTTTTCTGATGGCCATGATGTGACGGCACCTTCGCGCACATTGGTGCATACCCAGCTAAGCTGGCGAATAGAGAACTGGGAAACACAGCTGTGGATCAACAACGCGTTTGATGAAACTTACTATACCCGCGGTTTTGGCGGATTCAGTAACGATCCCCGTGATTTTTACGAATTTGATGAACCCTATTATCAGTTGGGTAACGGTCGTCAGACCGGTGTTACTGTTCGTTATCAATTCTAGGAGCGCATTATGCAGGTGATGGTTGAGTTATCGATGTACCCATTGGTGAATGACTATATCGGGCCAATCAAGGCCTTTATTGAACGGCTGAATAGTTATAGCAACCTTACAGTCATCACCTGTTCTACCAGCACTCAGGTGCATGGCGACTACACCGAGGTGATGCAAGTGCTGGGCGCAGAAATGCAGCGAACCCATGAAGAAGTCGGGCAGGCGGTGTTTGTGGCCAAGTTTCTTAACTTTGATGCGATGAGCAGTAAGTAGGGCAGAATGGAACAGATCCTTTCTCAATTGGTTGAGCAAATCGTAGCGACATCACTGGCCGAATGGCTGGCCGTAGTGCTGGCCATTGCCTATGTGTTGCTTGCTGCCCGGCAAAGTGCCTGGTGCTGGCTGGCAGCCCTCACCAGCACTGCCATTTACACCTGGCTGTTCTGGCAGGTGGCGTTACCGTTTCAATCGGCGCTTAACCTGTTTTACATGGTAATGGCGGTTTACGGTTACTGGCAGTGGCATCATAAACCGGGAGAAGATAAATCAGTGCAGTCCCGGTCCTTGAGCTGGCATGTGCTGGCGGTGTTCGGTTTAACGGCCGTGGCCGTGGGGTTAGGTAAATTAGCGGCAACGCAGTTTAACAGTGAGTACCTTTGGCTTGATGCGGCCATTAATGTTTTCAGTGTGGCTACTACTTTTATGGTAGCGCACAAGATACTACAAAACTGGATCTATTGGTTTGTCATCAATACCGCCGCCGTGTTCCTGTACTGGCAAAGCGGATTAATTCTGTCTGCCTGCCTGTTTTTAGGGTATGTTGGCTTTTCAGTTTATGGATATAACCAATGGAAACAGGAATGGTCAGAAAGGTATCTGACAAACAGTTAAGCGAGTTTATTGCAGGGGCCTGTGGCGCATCGCAATTAACTTTCGAGCCGGTTCGTCAGGGCCTGGCTAACAGTGTATTCCGGGCAAGCAGCGGCGGCCAAAGCTGGGCGGTAAAATTGCTGGGGCCGGCTACTTTCAGTGCCGTTAACTACACTGTGGTCGCTAAATTGCAGCAGCAACTGGCGGTTTGTGGTCTGGCACCGGTGGTTACCGCTTATGATCCGGCATTACGTGTCTGGATTGAGGAGTGGGTCGATACGCCAGAGCAACAATCTGTGGATATTGAGCGACTGGCACATTCACTGGCCAACATCCATCAAAGTGATATTAACGCGCCAACCTTAGCTCTGCTGCCATGCTGGCAACATTACCTCGAACAATTACCTGCTAAAACCGCGCGTTCCTACTCGGCACAAAGAGATAAGCTGGTGCCGGTAATTTCCCAGTTCAGCCATTACCAGGATTTCTGCTTTTGCCATAACGATCTGTCGTTTGCGCACCTGGTAGGCCCGTCACGCAATAAAGTGGTCGACTGGGAGTATGCGGCTACCGGTAACCGTTATTTTGATATTGCTGCCTGTATTCTGATTAATGAGCTTAACGGTGAGCAGCAACAGCAGTTATGTGACGAGTACGCGAAACTGGCAGGTAAGTCGGCAGGCTCGGTGGAAAAGGGCGTGGTGGCCTTTTTACCAGTGGTGGATTTTACCAATCGTTTGTGGACGGCAGCGGCCGAGAAGAATCCGGGCTAATAATTCGCCGTAGCGTTTAATATTTGCGCGCTTAAACGCGATTTTAGTCATTTATTGTAAAAATACTTTACCTTTTAAGGCGCATACGTATAATTCACAGCGCGCTAGGGGTGTAGTTCGAATTGGTAGAACAGCGGTCTCCAAAACCGATGGTTGGGGGTTCGAGTCCCTCCACCCCTGCCACTTTCCTCTTTGTTCTGATAGACTCCTGTAATTCATTTCCTTACACAGAAAAATCATCGCTTATCATGGCATTCGCGTTAACTGATTATCAAATTGCTGCATTACAAGAAATGCAAATTCCGGTTTGGCAGCCGCAAGGCAAACTGGCAGAACCAGCCGGTGAAGCGCCTGCCGTTACAGAAAAAGTTAAATCAGAACCCGTGTCGCAAGATACCGCGCGTTCTCATCTGCAGCGAATAAAAGACAGTGTATCCGCTAAGCCAGCGCCATCTCAAACGACTAAAAAAGCTGATGAACCGGTAGCACCACAGCAAGCCCCTGCAGCACTACAGGAAATCCAAGCAGAGCAGGCGCCACAATTTTTTGCCGATCTGCTTATCGCCTTGCAAGGTCTGGCTATGGAAACCGTTCCACCAGTTAGAGTGGGCACCCCAATATCAGTCTCGCAAGCGGCGATCACATTGCCGGTAGCGCCGGATAAACTAACCTATCAGCATAAAAAGCAGCTCTGGCAGGCATTGTGCGCACTGAACTAGATGTATCACAGTTAAACATTACTCAGGCCGATGAAGCGCTCGCCTTAGCAGCCCATTCCATTCACTGTGAAGCCCAGTATGCGCCGTGGTCCGAGGCTACATTTCTGGATTGCACCACAGCACCTTACGAATGTTGGGTGATGCTCTGTGACGGGCAGGTCATTGGATTTGCTATTCTACTGGTGGTGCTGGACGAAGTAACCCTGATGGACATCGCTATCAGTGAAGAGCTGAGAGGACAAGGTGCCGGTAAACGGATGCTGGATTTTGTTATTAACCGCTGTAAACAACTGAATGCGTCAAGCTGTTTTCTGGAAGTGCGCGAGTCAAATCTGGCCGCCCACACACTTTATGCAAATAGCGGCTTTGAATTGCTGGAGCGGCGTAAAGGCTATTATCCTACCAAAGATGGCAGGGAAGACGCGCTTATGATGTCCTTGCCAATAAGTGCTGACACTCACCACGCCGGCCCCGTTTAAAAGTCCATACTAGCGAAAATTACCACCGAGGATTTTTCCCCTGACTGGACGTCATTTGAATCATTTTCAGGGTAAAGGCTAACGCCGGTGATCGCTTCCACATAACGCACATCAGCATATCGCACCTTTCCGTCCCCCTGTTTGGCATACAGACCAAGGGTTAACGGGTAGCCCATTAACTTTGTTTCATAGGCCACACTGATCCCCCGGGTATCGATAGCCTCCACGCGCTGATAGGGAATATCAAAGTCGATAACGCCGTTGCTGTTATCGGTGAAAAAACCAATTTGCAGAGCGGTATCGGTAGAGAGCGGAAAACGAAGTCCCAGAGAGTAATTGGTTACCTGTTTCAGCTCACGGGTTAAGTCGATATCATCGAGTACCACATCCTGTTTTTCAACATGGCTGTAGTAATCAACCTGACTCGATACGACCCAGCCGCGATGATGATATGCAGCGCCTAAAGACAGCAGAGAGGGTTGCTCCTGCTCTTTATCTGTACGGATAAAGTCCGGGAAAGTGGTGTCTGGCGAACCGTTTAACAGGGTGATGATGGGCGCGACAATCAGATTATTTGAGCGGTAATTCCGATTGATAGACTCGCTATGAACGTAATGTGCCCCAACACTTAAAGCATCATTCTTTATAACACACTCAGCGATGGCTCAATCAGATACTGTTTTTCATTTATGCGTCGTCTGGCATCAAATCCGGAGGTAAAAGAACCGGTTGGCGTATACATGGTAATTGCTGCCCCGGAAGTTTGCGATAAGACCTGTTCAATGTATTTTAGCGACAAAGAAAAACCCAGCGACCATCGGTCATTAAGACGGTAGGACAAGGCGCCGCCGAACTTGTAAGCGGCATTGTCGAAATCGTAGGTGACGGTTTCAATAACACTCTGCCCGGGCGTAGTTGCGGTAGCTGGTAACTCATAATTGGAACTGCTATCATTCCTCTCCTGAGAATAATCGGTAACCGTAAAATAACTGCCGTAACTCCATTGCCCGGAACTGGTGCTGATGCCAAGAAATCCGGGCACAACAGAGAAGGAGGTTCGGGCAAAGTCAGAGCCGTCGGTATACACGTTTTTAAATTCTGTGTCTTCAAACGCCAGAGTGTTCACCGAAGCCGACTTTGCATTTGCCTGAAAAGACAGCCCGGCAGGGTTGTAGTGCATCGCTGACTGATCGTCCGCCAATGCCACATAGGCACCACCATAACCGATGGCTTTACCGCCTACCAGCAGGTTGCCGTAATGGTACTGGTCTGCCAGCACTGTTGAAGGGAGTGCAACCAAAGCACTCAATAATCCCACTGACGAACACAACCTCATAGAATACTTCCCTGAAACCAGCTATTACCAATATGAACCAAAAGCGGCACTTTGTGGCTAGATTATAAAATGACCAGTGGTATTTCCACTTTTAATTTCAATTTGGTCAGTAAGTTAGCCGTTGAGGTCTATCACAATACTGAACGAAACCGGGCACTGATATTCGCTGAATCGAATTTCCAAACGCTTTGAACCATGTTATTAATAAAATATAAACAGGGTATTAACGTCAGGTGATGAGCTGTCTATGACCAGCGCTGTGGCAATGCGAATAGATAAAAATAAGTATGGTAGTGCGTCCAATCATTATTTGACGGCACTCTTTGAGGTGGCCGAACAAAATAACCTGGACGCCAGGCGCCTGCTTAAACATTGCCAGATTGACCCGGCTGCCATCGGTAAACCCGGACTGCGCGTTAAGACCGAGCGGTTATCCAGACTGCAAAGTCTGGTTTGGCGGTTACTAAAGGATGAGTCGGCTGGCTTGTGTGGCATGCGCCTTAAACCCGGTACCTACGAAATGATGGGCCAGGTGACAGTTCACCAACCCACGCTCAGGCTGGCGCTGCAAAAAGGCATAGCGTTTTATAATCTTATTCTGACCGATAATTTTGTTGAGCTGGACGTGCAGGCAGATGAAGCAACTCTAACAATCAACTTACCTCACCCGGAAAAAGACCATAAGTACCTGTTTGCAGAGATGGCTTTACTGGCCTGGCACCGCTATTCCTCGTGGCTAATCGCCAGCAGTATTCCGTTGTCGAAGGTTCAGTTTAATTATCCGCCACCGCCACATGTGCATGAATACCACTACCTGTTTCCGGGTGAGCATGAGTTTAAGTGCGATAAACTGGCCATTACATTCTCTGCTCACTACCTTGCTAAACAGGTTAAACAAAGTGAGGGGGCGCTGAATTCTTTCATGCAACGCTGTCCCCTGGAATTGTTCCGCCAATATAAATCCGATTACACTCTTACCTCTGATATCCGGCACCTGTTAAGCAATGATATTGAGAGCGGCCTGTTAACCATTGATGCGGTTGCATCAATGCTGCATATGACCAGTCGTACGCTTATGCGAAGACTAAAAGACGAGGGCACCTGCTTCCAGCAAATCAAGGATATTGTCAGAAGGGATCGTGCCGTCATGCTACTTACCCAGCGTGCAACACCAATAAACCTGATTGCAGAATCTGTCGGATTTGCTGATCCTGCCGCTTTTACCCGTGCATTCCGTACATGGACCGGAGAAACCCCCAGAAAATTCAGAGCGCTTCACAAAGAAGAAGCGAGCTGAATCCAGCCCTTTTTTCTAAAGAGTAAAGCCGTTTTGTTACGGGAGATCATCACCGGTATTAGTCTCATTTTTATGCAAAAAATACTCATTGTCATTATTTGACAATTATTTCGTCACTTTCTGCTATTTTACAACCAGGTACATAATATTAACATCTGGGATAAGATTGGAAGGTCACGTTAACATCAACCTGGCCGACCATTAATTAAACAGAGTGAATGTTATGAATCAGCACCCGTCCGAGATCCTCGACAACAGCAAAATGAGCCGGCAACAGGTTATTGCTGTTATTTTGTGCATTGCATTAAATGCACTGGATGGATTTGATGTACTGGCAATCAGCTTTGCCTCTCCAGGCATCGCCGCAGAATGGGCAATCAATCGCACCGAGTTAGGTGTGGTGCTGGCCATGGAGCTGCTCGGGATGGCCTTTGGCTCAATCTTTCTGGGCGGTTTTGCCGACAAAATTGGCCGCAAACCCACCATTCAAACCTGCCTGGTGGTGATGACTGCCGGTATGTGTTTTTCGGCGTTCGCCAATTCGGTAACTACCTTACTGGTAGTGCGGTTTATTACCGGCCTTGGGATTGGCGGTATGCTGGCGTCAACCAATGCCATGGTGGCTGAGTATTCCAATCAGAAATTTCGTCACCTGTGCGTTATTCTGATGGCCACCGGTTATCCGGTTGGGGCGATTGTTGGTGGTTCTATCAGTTCGGTATTGCTGGAAACCTACAGCTGGCGTTCAGTGTTTATTTTCGGCGGTGTGGTAACCGGCGCATTCCTGATTATTATCCAGTTGTTCCTTGCTGAGTCTGTGGTTTACCTGGCCTCCAAACAACCTGCTAATGCGCTGGATCGAATTAACCGTTCTTTACTGGCCATGCAAAAGCCTGTGCTGACATCACTGCCGCCACTTGCGCCTAACGCCGGGAAAAGCTCTTTTATCGAGTTATTTACGCCGCAACTGCGAGCAACAACGCTGTTGCTGATAGTGGCGTATTTTGCGCAGATCATGACCTTTTACTTTATTTTAAAGTGGATCCCAAAAATTGTGGTTGATATGGGGTTCCATCCTTCTCAGGCCGGGCAGGTATTGGTGTGGGCCAATGTGGGCGGCGCTATCGGCGCTACATTGCTGGGCTTATTCGCTTCCAAATTACCGCTTAAACAATTGCTGATCGGTGTATTGTTCGCCGGTTTCGTAATGGTGTCGGCTTTTGGTATCGGCTATGAATCACTGGGGCAGATGGCGTTGATTTCAGCGGCAACCGGATTTTTTACCAACTCGGGCGTGGTTGGTCTTTATGCCTTAATGGCACAGGCATTCCCGCCTCAGGTCCGTGGCTCCGGCACTGGAATTGTGATTGGTGTAGGCCGTGGTGGCGCAGCATTAAGCCCGGTTGTGGCGGGCATTCTGTTTACTCAGGGCGTGTCACTACAGGGCGTGGCCATTGTAATGGGAGCGGGAGCCGTGGTTGCCGCTATTACAGTCTTTCTACTTGGTCGAGTGCAGCAACGTAAGTCTGCGCAAGATGCAAGTCCGATTTTAACAAAGCAAACTTGCGATAATTAAGGGGATTGAGGAATGAAATTCACCCGATTAAACCCAGTGACTGGTGAAGTTGCCAGCGAAGCAGAAGCCATGCAGGCGGTTGATATGGCGGCGGTTGCAGAAAAAGCCCAGCAAGGGTTTGAAGCATGGTCAAAGGTTGGCCCTAATGCCCGCCGGGCGGTGCTGCAAAAAGCCGCAACGGCGCTGGAAAGTAAACAGGAAGCCTTTGTTGCTGCCATGATGGGTGAGACCGGCGCTACCGCTGGTTGGGCCATGTTTAACCTGATGCTGGCGGCCTCAATGTTACGCGAAGCCAGCGCGCTGACTACGCAAATTAGTGGTGAGGTCATTCCGTCGGACAAACCTGGTTGCATGGCAATGGCGCTACGCGAGCCGGTAGGCGTTATTCTGGGGATTGCACCATGGAATGCGCCAATCATTCTGGGTACCCGGGCGGTGTCTACTGCTCTGGCGTGTGGCAATGCGGTAATCCTCAAAGCTTCTGAGATTTGCCCGCTTACACATTCGTTAATTATCGAAGCACTGGCAGAAGCAGGCTTCCCTGAAGGCACAGTGAACATCGTAACCAATTCTCAGGATGATGCTGCTGACGTAGTGGGAGCGCTGATAGATGCTAAACCGGTGAAACGGATCAACTTTACCGGTTCTACTGCAGTAGGACGGATTATCGCTCGCCGTGCAGCCGACAACCTGAAACCCTGTTTGCTTGAGCTGGGAGGCAAGGCACCTTTGCTGGTGCTGGAAGACGCAAACCTCGACGAGGCTGTAAAAGCGGCAGCTTTTGGCGCTTACATGAATCAAGGCCAGATTTGCATGTCTACCGAACGCCTAGTGGTGGTCGACAGTATTGCCGATGAGTTTGTTGCCGCGTTTAAAGCGAAAGTTTCCACCATGGAAACCGGCGACCCGCGTGAAGGTAATACCCCATTGGGTGCGGTTATCGACATGAAAACCGTTGAAAAAGTGAATGCTCTGATTGATGACGCACTGAGTAAAGGAGCCACCCTGGTAACAGGTGGTAAAGCCGACTCGGTACTCATGCCTGCCACCGTTTTAGACGGCGTCACCGAAGACATGGCGATTTATGCGGATGAAAGTTTTGGCCCTGTGGTCGCGGTGATCCGCGCTAAAGATGAAGCCGACGCCATTCGCATCGCGAACGACAGCGAATATGGCCTCAGTGCAGCGGTATTTTCTACCGACATTGCCAATGCACTCAAAGTCGCCAAACAAATCAAATCCGGTATTTGCCATGTTAACGGCCCAACCGTACACGACGAGGCGCAGATGCCTTTTGGTGGCGTAGGCGACTCCGGTTACGGCCGTTTTGGTGGCAAAGCCGGCATCGATCAGTTTACTGAATTACGCTGGATAACGGTCGAAACCGAACCTGGTCATTACCCAATTTAACTGTACGGATGCATTGCCTTCTGCGATGCAGAGCATCGAATGCATCCCAATACTATTTTGCAAGAGGATTTGAACGTGTCAGTAGAAAGAAGTGAAGAAGAAACAGTAAAGGTAATTGTTGAGAACAAAATTGCCTGGGTGTACTACAACCGCCCGGAAAAACGCAACTGCATGAGCCCCAAACTGAATCGGCAGATGATGCGCGTGCTGGAAGATCTCGAGTACCGTGACGATGTCGGTGTACTGGTGTTGTCTGGTGAAGGGACAGCCTGGACAGCCGGAATGGATTTAAAAGAGTACTTCCGCGAAAACGAAGCAAAAGGCCTGGGCGCAACCCGTAAAGCCCAGCGTGAAGCTTACGGCTGGTGGCGTGCATTACGCTGGTATCACAAGCCCACTATCGCCATGATCAATGGCTGGTGTTTTGGCGGTGGTTACGGGCCGTTGTTCAGCTGTGATCTGGCGGTTTCTGCAGAAGATGCCACCTTTGGCCTGAGCGAAATCAACTGGGGAATTTTACCCGGTGGCGGTGCCAGTAAAGTGGTGGCCGACCTGATGCCGCTGCGCAAAGCCATGTATCACGCCATGATGGGCGAAAATATCGACGGTAAAACCGCAGTAGAGTGGGGTCTTGTCAACGAAGCGGTGCCAGCCGATCAACTCAAAGCACGGGTTACCGAAATGTGTAATGTGTTGCTGGAGAAAAACCCGGTTGCACTTAAGGCCACTAAAGACGCTATTCGCCGCGTGAAAGAAATGACCTACGACAATGCTGAAGACTATCTGGTGCGCGCTCAGGAAGCGGCTAACAGCTTTGATAATGACGGCCGTAAGGAAGGCATTAAACAGTTTATAGACGATAAAACCTATAAGCCTGGATTAGGGGCTTATGACAAATCCAAGCAACAAAACTAAACGAGGCTGACATGGATTTTGTGACCCTGCAGGCGCGATTACGGCCAGGAAGTATTGCTGTTAACGATGTCACTCACCAACGAACCTGGACTTACACCGAGTTCGATACCACCATTAACCGGCTGGTTAGCTGGTGTCAGGTTAATGGCCTGAAGCAGGGTGACAGAGTGGCTTGTCTGTCTAAAAACCGGGCTGAGCTGGTGGCGCTTCACCTGGCTTGCGCCCGGGCCGGTTTGTTGTTTGTGCCGTTAAACTGGCGGCTGGCTAAAGAAGAGCTGGTAGCACTTATAAGTGACTGCACTCCAGCGATTCTGATTGGCGATGAAACCGCGGCAACCATGCAGTTCAGCCACTATGACATTAATCAGTTGCTGAGCGACAGTCAGAGCTTAAGTGCTGCCGGGTCTGACTACGATGAGCATGCACCATCGCTTATTTTGTACACCTCCGGAACCACGGGTAAACCCAAGGGTATAATGCACAGCGAAGCTACGCTGATGGAAACCACTCTGAACATGACCCAGCTTGGCCATGTGAATGAGCACAGTGTGTTTTTATGTGAAACGCCAATGTTTCATGTGATTGGCCTGGTGTCCTGTGTTCGTCCGGCACTTTACTGTGGTGGCAGCCTGGTGATTTCGGATGCCTTTGAGCCGGGCCGCACACTGAGCAGATTGGCCGATGAATCACTTAAGATAAGCCATTATTTTTGTGTACCGCAAATGGCCAATATGCTGCGTCAGCACGACCAGTTTGATGTGAGCAGCCTGCAAAACCTTAAAGCCTTACTGACCGGTGGGGCACCCCATCCCGAAGTGCAAATCCGCGCCTGGCTCAATGATGGTATCCCCATTGTGGATGGCTACGGCATGAGCGAAGCCGGCACGGTATTTGGCATGCCGTTTGACCTCGAACTGCTGGATAAAAACGCCGGCTGTGTTGGCCTTGCGACACCGAGGGTAAGGGTGCGCCTTACCGACGAGCAGGGTAATGAGGTGGCCGAGGGTGAAGCCGGCGAAGTGGAAATTAAAGGCGGTAACTTGTTTGTTGGTATCTGGCAGCAGGAAGCCATGTACAAACAATGCTTTACTGCAGATGGCTGGTTTAAAACCGGAGATATGGCGGTATGCAACCAAGCCGGTTTCTATCGTATTGTGGATCGCAAAAAGGATATGTTTATTTCCGGCGGCGAAAATGTTTATCCGGTAGAAGTGGAAGGAGTGGTACTGAAACATCCTGCGGTGAAAGATTGCGCTTTGATTGGCGTTCCCGATGAACGGTGGGGCGAGGTTGGCCACCTGTTTGTGGTACCCTTTAACGAACGCGACTTTGCTGATGAAGAGCAATTTCTGGCTGGCCTGAATGACCACCTTGCCCGCTATAAAGTGCCTAAATATGTCACTCTGACCGACACTATTCCTCGCAATGGCGCCGGTAAAATTTTGCGCACGGTGTTGCGTGAACAGGTAGTTCATTTGCTGACACAGCACTAACTGTCTTCTCAAACCTTACAGTACCGGATAAAGCGCTAAATCCGGTGCTGACCTCCCGGCTTTACTACCATTAAAAAGCAAAAGTCCGTATAATCCCGCGAAAACGTAAGGCCTGAGTTTTGCCAGCAAGGCAAGGATTACTGTAATCACGCTCAGGGCCAGCTCCCGAATAAAAATCAGGTTTAGTGAATGACCCAGCTGCTAGAAGAAATTAAGCGTCGTCGCACGTTTGCGATCATTTCGCACCCTGATGCCGCCCAGCCTTTCAACGCTTAAAACCACCTTTCATTGCACACCACAATCACATCTCTACGTACTGAATTTAAAGGCTTTTTGTCTTTTTCTCGTTTCTTTGCTTTTCAATGATGTTCAAGCGTAACCTCGGAAAGTGTGTACAAACTTGAGTACAAATCGCCATATTTACCGTTTTTAGCGAAATTCCATGACACAAACCTGGCTGTAGGCCTTGTGGTTACTGGGTTTGACGTAAAAAGTACTACCGTTAAAAAGAGTCTCTTTTTTTGGTAAATGTTTTCTTCTGTACCAAATTACAAAATTTAATGAGGGAGTTTATTATTGGTGTAATTTTTGCTTTAGTGTTTGTTTTTGAAGATGCTTGAAGCGAACCAATACGGTTATTTCTAATTGAGATATCAGACTTACCTTCAAATTTAGTTGCTGTTAACACCATCATTTTGCACTTTATTTTCGACCTGTGTGTACAAAATTTCCTGTAACTGTGTACAAACTTCCTCTTTGTTGCACTTATCTTCTGGCGATTTGACGCGAGTTCTTCTGTAGCCCATGCTGTATAAGGGCTGAGCGACAAAAGTACTTAGGGAGTTTGATGCGTCAGTTCGCGATTATCAGCGAGAGTATCGCTCTTTTGTCGATGACAAAAATCTCCTTCTACTTATATGTAATTATGTATCAGGTCATGGCTTTTGATATGTAATGGCTAATCGAATTTGTGTTATTTGAGTTACTGTGATATGTTTTTGTATATAATTATTCTTAAGTGATGCATTAAGGCGTATCGAAATGAGCTATGTAACAGAGCAGATACTAGAAAGTCTTCGAGAAGCTCGGGTACGAAAGGGGTTTAGCCAGAGAGAGTTAAGTGCTCGTTCGGGTGTGCCTCAAAGCCATATTTCGAAAATCGAGTCTGGCAGTGTTGATTTAAGAATATCCAGTTTGATTGCACTTGCCCGTGTACTAGACCTAGAGCTATTGGTTGCGCCTAAAAAGTCTGTACCTGCCATCAAGTCGATCATTCGAAGTGGCCAAGGTATTAACGGCATCAGCGATGAGGGTGAGCCAATGTCGCCCGCGTATCAGTTAGAGGAAGACGACGATGACTAACCATGTCTCTACGCTCAACGTATTGCTCTATGGTGAACCGATCGCAACGATCACCAACGTGGGTAATGACAGAACACTTTTTGCCTTTATGGATTCGTACATTAATGACGAATCGCGGCCTGTGTTAGGGCTTGGCTTTAAAGATTCGCTCGGTGGCCTGCTGACTAGCTTCAAACCTACCCAAAATAAGTTAACCCCGTTTTTCTCCAACCTTTTACCAGAAGAAACCATGCGTAATTACCTGGCTGAGCGTGCTGGTGTGAACCCAGCACGGGAATTTTTTCTATTGTGGGTACTGGGGCAGGATCTGGCTGGAGCGATCACGGTTGAGCCTGCGGATGGTGAAGCCTTACCACCTAATGTGCATCAAGGTATTGAAGATAAAACGAAAATAGATGCTCCAATGCGTTTTTCATTGGCGGGTGTGCAATTGAAGTTTTCAGCCGTGCAACAGGCTAACGGCGGCTTGACCATTCCAGCAACTGGTAAAGGTGGCTCTTGGATTGTGAAGTTGCCGTCATCTCGATTTGACGCTGTGCCAGAAAATGAATATTCGATGATGGAACTGGCTCGATTGCTTGGGATGGATGTGCCAGAGACTCAGCTACTTTCCATTAACCAGATTGCTAATATCCCAGATGGTATTGGTAAATTTGGTGATGCTTTTAAAAATGCTCAGGCGTTTGTGATCAAGCGCTTTGATCGTGCAGGTGATCAAGCCGTACATATTGAAGATTTTGCGCAAGTGTTTGGCGTCTATCCTCAAGATAAATACAAAAAAGCGAGTATGCGCAATATTGCTCAGGTTATCGGCATCGAAGGTCAAGACGAGGACATCGCAGAATTTACACGCAGATTGGTGTTCAATACGTTAATTGGTAATGCCGATATGCATTTGAAGAATTGGTCTGTGATTTACAAAGACAAGCGCACCGCATCGATTGCGCCTGCTTATGATTTTGTCTCGACTATTCCTTATATCCCCGATGATAGTGCATCGCTGAAGGTGAGCCGTAGCAAGAAATTCAGTGATTTCACGCTGGATGAGCTGTCACACTTAGCGGCTAAAGCCATGTTGCCAGAAAAATTGGTGTTAGATACCGCAAAGCAAACTGTAGCATGCTTCCATGAGGTATGGGCGAAAGAAAAAGCGCATTTACCCCTTACTAAGTCAGTGATTGAAGCCATCGAAACGCACTTACGAAGCATACCGCTACGCTAAATTCCTAGTAGCTAGAGCGTGCATATCTATAAAGATGGTTTAACTTAATGCGATTTTACGGCGCTTTTCGCCGTAAACTGGAAATTTGGTAAACTGCACAATGATACCGGTGTCATGATAAGGCTGATCTTCTGAACAAATCATGCATCTTTCTGACCATCAACAAGTGATGAATCAGGCGATGATAGCTTTACATTGATTTTCAGGAGAATGCAGATGACAGCAGTAGCGCACCAGGTAACCCCTTTTCTAACATCTTACGAAGTGATGGCTCGTTACCACATTAGCTATACGACGCTCTGGCGAAGAATAAAAGATGGCAGCTTGCCGCAACCTCGTATTAACCGAAATACGCGAAATAAGCTGTGGCACATTGAAGACTTGGAAGAGTATGAGAAGAAAGAGGACTGAGCCTCTTTCTTTTACTGTCCGAAACGCCAGTTGAACGGAAAGCCTGTCGGCTCGATGATGGTTTCTAGCTGTTGATACCAAACGTCGTAAGCATGACGCATTTCATCCAGGTACTGATATTGGTTGTAGATAGCATCCAACCCTTTTTTGCTGTGGCCAATCATCAACTCGGCAACTTCTTGCGTCGTGATGGCAGACATTCGCGTTCGCATCGTTCTGCGAAGATCATGCATAGACCAGTGTTCCATCTCAATGCCAAGTGACCTGCGAGCCCAGATTTTCACATTGTTAGGAATAGTGGTATCAAAGCCATTTGTGGCAAGCTTTTCTTGTCCGTTCGCGGGAAACAAGTAAGTTGATTTGCTCATCTGCATCGCCAGTTCAATCAGCTCGATAGCAGGCCTAATCAATGGCCGCATGATCGGCGCTCCAATTTTCTCACCTTGTTTGCGGATCTCTATGGGCACTGTCCACATTGCAGATTGCAAGTCAAAGTGATGCTTTTCAGCTTGAATGAGTTCGCCCTTGCGCCCTCCCAATAAGAGAAGCAGTTTTATGTAGATGCGATTCTTCTCAGTGATTTTTGACTCATGCAAATAGCGCCAAAGTATCCTTATCTCGTTGTCATTTAGCACCCGAGTTCGTTTGCCTTTCTTACCGCCAACCTTTTTTGCTGTGATCCCAGCGGCAGCGTTAATTTCCAAAATTTGTTCATCAATCAGCCAGTCATAAAACTTGTGCAGCACAGACACCAGACGTTCTGTGTTTGAAGGGGACGACTCCGAAACCTCACGAAGACAGTTTCGCAAGGACAATTCATTGATGTCAGTTAATGGGTACTTGCCAAGTCGGGGCAGCAAATATATTTCACTGCTGCGTTTTTGGTAGTGCCACGTTTTCTCCTTTAGCCCTTGCTTACCGGCAGAGTCTATCCAGTCTCGAAAAATCGATTCGAAGCTTTGGTTGGCAGAATACTTGGCCCGTTCCTGCTGTAGGTAGAGCTTGGGGTTTCTGCCCTGATCAAGTACCGCCCTTAACCTATCCAGCTCATTCCTAGCTTCAGCAAGCTTCATAAGTGGGTAAGTACCTATGTCTACCCGCTGTTGCTTGCCATCAAACCGATAACGAAACTGAAAAACAATTTTGCCCTTGGGCGATACCCGAGCACTTAGCCCATCTCGGTCGGCTTTTACTACGGTTTCTTTTGCTTCTTTATTTAACCTGGCATCGAGCCAGCTAACTGATAACGCCATGTTATAAGCCCAGCCCTAGTTTTGATTTTAATGATTGTTTACGTGATTCTGCTTTGGGTTCTGGCGCTGTACTCTTAGAAGTAACTTCACCATCTGGTGCAAGACCATCCACCGGTACAGATGTCGTGGATAGATTGGGTTGGCTCATGTGAATTAACCCAAAGGTGGCCAGCATCCGCAGACGCTCAGCGCGTTCCCGTGGCGGCGTCTTTTCTAATTCTTTGAGCAGTTCAGGGTGGCTCCCTGGGGGAATGTTGACGACAACTCTCATAATCAGGCCCCATAAAACCAGAAGCCTCGGACGTTCGCCAAAACAGACTGTTCCGGCACGATGATCTTGCTTCGTGAAAAAATCTCCTTGGCCGCTTCCTTATAAGCCATGGCTCCACCTCCGGCGATCAATACCAAGTCCGCATTGATGCTTTCGTCACGCATGGATTGGCGCATGGCTGTAAGAGCAACAGGCGCTACCTTTTTCATGGCAGCATTCAGATAAGGTGAAATATCGACTTTTTCTCCAAATAGCAGCACCTGCAAGTCGCCGGTTCTCATGGCTTTTTCAAGTCGATCCATTCCGACTTTGGCACCGTGATCTTCCGAAATCAGCTTATCAATGGTTTCCAGTAGCACGGACATTGCCTGAAGACTGGTTCCAGATGAGCTGTAGCGAATTTCTCCGGCCTCAAGGGCAACCCAGTCAACAGAAAAAAAGCCGGGATCTATGACGACGACACGACCTTCTTCAATCAAGCCCAAATCACCACCTGTTTGAACCAGATCCATATAGGCACCGGCAGGCTGCGGCAACACTTTGACGTCACGAACGGTGATGCTGCGCTTAGGCGTCACTTGATGGACACCTTTTAAACGCTGCACAAGGTCAGACTTACGTTGTGGTTCATGAAACTGGGAAACCGGTAATCCAGTGACAACCAAATCGATGGATTCTGTTTCAGCCATTAACAAGGCGGCATGAAAAAGCGCCTTATAGGTTTTTGTGGTGGGATATTCCGGGTGAAGCTCTCGTTCCCAGCTTTGAAGGCGTCCAGCTGGCACACCGGCGGCCCAACGCTCATTATCGACAGATACATACAAACAAGTTTCATCATCGCCTCCACCGATACGCTCCGGCATACGATCCGCAGGACCGGCTCCCGCAGGCAGAATAATGGTTTTCGGTTCACTGCCTGATTGGCCAATAGCCAGCTTCAGGTTCGAGTAACCGATATCTACGCCTAATACAAACATACTTATCTCCTGTGCACTCAAAGTGCTCTAACGGTTTTCAATCAACCGCGCTGGTCACGCTTGGGCATGCCCAAGTGCTCTGGCGGTTCACTCAAATGTCATTATCAGGATTCGGTGCACTGGCGGTGGGCAGAAAGGTGACAAATCCTTTCATCTATCTGCCTATTGCATTTTCGCAAAAGTATGAGAATAGGCGCTGTTTGGCGGCGGATGACTGAGCCAAAAAAATCGATACGCCAAACGTCGTTTGCATTCTGGCCTGAACTTGCCAAACGGTTTGTATTTTCATGGCAATACGTCTTTTTAGGCGTTTTTAAGTGAAATCGGCCTGTATCCCTTGTCAGGTATGGGATTGCGCGAGTTGATTTATATCGAGACGCCAAACAGCGATTGTTACGGCAGTTTTACGTTTGGCGTTTCGATCCAAAAGCCAAACGGATAGTGGTTTTGGCTTTTGGGGTTAATTGGATGGGGAAATTGGTTTGGTAGAAATCGTCAATGAACAATGGAAATCAGAAGTATCAAATTTATTGCAGCAAGAAACGGACAGGCTAAAAGCGCTGGCACGAGCTGAAGTTGATGACTTTTGGGTTACCCATTACAAGGTTCGTGAAAATACGCCCTTTAAAGATTGGGGGCTGCTTGGTGTCCGTATCAGAGACTTTAAGTATGGCTTTGGCATAGAGTGGTACATCAACAGTTTTCACGGTCAACGAGGCAAGCGCGTGGTCTTTAGTAAGGGACTGCGTATTTCAAAGACGAAGCTGAGATACGCATTTTTGGACTGCCAAGGTTTGGCCAAAGAATGGGAGCTAGCGCTGGCCATGGAGAAAGAGGAATTCTTCAGTGATGTTCGACGCCAAGTTGATAAGCTCAACATGTTGCGTCGCAGAGTGAACGCTTATTGCTAAGTTGTAAATGGTTATAAATGGTTATATCATTCGGTTCTAACCTTAGGGGAGTAGTCTCTCAGTTTTTACTGTGATAACCGTCAACAGTCTCCGAACAGCAGTTCGTGGCGGTTATGTCCATACTTGGATTGACAAGACTTAAGGCAAATGGCGCTCTCGGGGTGGAGAGTCTCGTTTGCCTTTGTCTAAACCACCCCAAGGAAATACTCATGTCACAGCTAACCATCGTTATTACGATCAATCGATTGGCGTCTTATGCCAGTGGAAATACTCGTAAATTTTCATTCAGTAAAGCCATTAAACAACTCCTAAACTGCACCTTCTGTAGTAATACGAGTCATTTTAAAAACGGGAGGTGCGCATAATGTTAGTTGCTTCTTTAGCCATTCTAGCTGGCTTTATTTTATTAGTTTGGAGTGCTGACCGCTTCGTTGAAGGCGCAGCCGCGACTGCAAAATATGCAGGCATGCCGTCATTGCTAATTGGAATGGTCATTGTTGGTTTCGGTACGTCTGCACCTGAAATGGTTGTTTCTGCAATGGCGGCCATTGATGGCAATCCAGATTTAGCCCTCGGTAATGCGCTCGGCTCGAATATCGTCAATACAGGTTTAATTCTAGGGTTAACAGCTATTATTACCCCAATATTGGTGCAATCAAAAATAGTCAGAAAAGAGATCCCTTTATTATTGCTTATTAGTTCTGCGCTCGGTTATTTCCTTTGGGATGGCTCGCTAACACGTTTTGAGTCTGTTCTTCTTCTGGTGGGGTTCTTTACCTTAATTGGCTGGAGTATTTACTCTGCTATGAGAGGTAAAGGGGATAAATTAGAAAGTGAAATGGATCAAGAACTGGTTGAACACGAGATGCCTATCAAAAAAGCTATTTTTTGGCTGGTGATTGGCTTGATTCTTCTGATAGTGAGTTCACGAGTACTCGTTTGGGGAGCAGTGAGTATCGCAGAGGCACTGGGTGTTAGTGATTTAATTATCGGCTTAACGATTGTTGCTTTGGGCACGTCACTCCCTGAATTAGCAGCATCCATTATTGCAGTTAGAAAAGGTGAGCATGATATCGCTATTGGCAATGTGGTGGGTTCTAACATGTTTAACTTACTCGCTGTCGTTGGTATCGCAGGCGTTATATCGCCGATTACAGGTATGTCTTCCGAGGTTATGTCTCGCGACTGGTTAGTTATGATGGGTTTGACAATCGCCTTGCTATTTATGGCCTATGGATTTCGTGGTGCTGGACGGATTAACAGATTGGAAGGCGCAGGTCTGCTAATCGCATTTTGTGCTTACAACACTTGGTTAGTTTCGTCTGTGATTTAATAGCAAAATCAAAAATAATAAGTGGGCATGTGGATTCAACTCACATGCGCACAATGAAAGAGAGAGATATGAAAGATTCATTTATTCAATTTTGGCAAAATCATTCAGAGGCAATAGTAGCGCTTGGTTATAATTTAATCTTGGCTATTGTTATTTTGGTGGCAAGCTCACTTATTGCAAGAGCAGTGCGCAAAGCGATTCAAGACACTAACTCTAAGTTGAAAAAAGTTGACGCGACCCTGATACCAATATTTTCAACCGTAGCCAGTTACGCGGTATATGTCATCGGCGGTGTATTTATTTTAGACATCTTTGGGGTAAATACTGCTAGTCTTATCGCTCTGGTTGGTGCGGCAGGTTTGGCAGTTGGTCTTGCGCTTAAAGATACGCTCAGTAACATCGCAGCTGGAATCATGCTACTGATCCTTCGACCTTTTAAATCTGGAGATTTTATTGAGTTTGGTTCAACTCAAGGGACAGTTAAAGAGATAAATCTTTTTACAACAGTGCTTGAAACTATAGATGGATTGTATATTGCTTCCCCGAATAGCGTCTTATGGGGAAATAATATCAAAAACTTCACCCGTAATGGTAAACGACGGATGGATATTGTTGTTGGTATTTCCTATTCCGACTCCATAGATGACGCGTTTAAAATATTGCAAGGTGTTGCAGAAAATGAATCAAGATTGATGACTGATCCAGCGCCTCAGGTAATGGTTGCGTCCATGGCCGACAGTGCAGTAAATATTCAGCTGAGAGCATGGGCAACAAATGAAAACTATTGGTCAGCTTATTGGGATTTAAATAAACAAGTAAAAGAAGCTATTGAAGCGGCTGGTCTGACGATTCCGTTCCCTCAGCGTACGCTCCACATTATCGAAAACTCAAGCAGCAAATAAAGAGAGCATTACCATACTCGCGGTAACTGGTCCCAGCGTGTTGTATAAGCGGGAGACAAATGCTCTCGCTTCATCGACCAATCTTTCTTCGTACCTTGTCCAGCAAAGAAAACCTTTCCGGCACCGCTTTGGTTAATGGTGTCCAATACAGACATTAACTGCTGGCTATTAGAGCGGATCGATACGTCATCGAATAGTCCTGGTTGAAACATGCCGGGATCGTAAAAGTCAGACAGCATGACGCCCGCTTTGGCATAACGAAAACCATCCTTCCAAATCCGCTTGAGTAAGTGATTGGCCAGCTCGATAAAATCCCGCGTGTCGCAACTGGGGATTAGCAATTCACCCGATGCAGAGTTGCTGTATTGCGGCTCGTTGTCCTTAAAGGGGCTGGTACGTATGAACACGGTCAGCACTTTGGCTTGCTGCTGTTCTTTGCGAAGCTTCTCAGTGGCGCGGGTTGCGTATTCACATACGGCCTCACGTAACAATTCAAATTGCGTTACTTTTACGCCAAATGAACGGCTACAGACGATTTGTTTCTTAGTTGGCGGGATCTCTTCAAGTTCAATGCACGACTCACCATTGAGCTCTCTGACGGTTCTTTCTAAAACCACTGAAAACTGGTCTCTGATGGCTCTAGGAGAGGCATTGGCTAGGTCTAAGGCTGTGGTGATACCTAACGCATTTAATCGCTTAGAAAGCCGTTTACCAACTGTTAATTTGCACCGCTATGGAGCCAGTTGACTTGCGGCGTAAAGGCACCACCTAATTTGCACCTAATGGCGCCACCGGATTTGCGGCTAATGGCGCCACTAAATGCCCCTCTTTTTCCCTCAAACTTCATTGTAAATCGCGTATCTTTATGTCTACTTTTTAGACAAGGAGATGACGCATGGCAAACAAGAGGTTTGAAATGTATCAATATCGACAAATACTCGTTCGGATGCGAATGGGTGAATCTAATCGCGCGATCGCGCAAGCAGGCTTTATGGGGCGCAAAAAAGCTCAGAAGCTGAGAGAAACTGCTGTTGAACATGGCTGGTTGGATAAGGTGAGTGCTTTGCCAGATAACACCCAACTTGCGGCTGTGCTCAATGTGACGGTGCATACGCCATCGTCGTCTGTGTCTTCGGTGCTACCGTTTGCCAATAAGGTCAATCAATGGATTGAGGACGGCGTGCAAGGCAGCACTATCCATACGACCTTGGTCAATAACCACGGCTTCACCGGCAGTTACTGGGCGGTAAACCGTTATATTAAAAGCGTCATCGCTACTCAACCTGGCAAGGTCTCTACCGTGATGGAGTTCGAGCCAGGCGATGCGACGCAAGTGGACTTCGGTGCAGGTCCGCTCATCGTCGATACCCGTACCGGCGAAATGCGTAAGACTTGGATATTTATTATGACCATGGCATGGAGCCGTCATATGTATGCCGAGTTTATCTGGGACCAAAGTGTTGATACATGGCTATCGTGCCACCGACGCGCCTTTGAATGGTTTAACGGGGTGCCTAAGCGTGTCGTGATTGATAACCCTAAGTGCGCCATCACCAAAGCCTGCTATCACGACCCCGATGTACAACGAGCTTATGGCGAATGCGCCGAAGGCTATGGCTTTTTAATTGCGCCATGCCCGGTGCGCGACCCTCAGAAGAAAGGGCGTGTAGAGTCAAACGTCAAGTATGTCAAAAATGCGTTTGTTCCCTTGCGTGAGTTTAGAAGCTTAGCCGATGCCAATGCCCAATTACGTGAATGGGTGTTAAGTGTGGCCGGTAATCGCGACCATGGTACGACAAGGCGACAACCCTTAACGCAGTTTAAGGAGATTGAACAAGGTTTACTTACCGCGTTGCCTGACGTCCCGCCCGAGCTGGCAACATGGGCGAAAGTCAAAGTGCATGGTGATGGCCATGTGCAATTCCAGCATTGTCGTTACTCAGTGCCATATACCTTAATTAGAGAATCACTGTGGCTTCGCGCCAGTGATACCAGTGTGCGCATTTACCAAGGGTATGACTTGAAGGCGACCCACGGCAGGTTACGTCACCAAGGTGGCCGCTCCACGGTGCCGGACCATCAACCGCCTGCGGCGCAAGCCTATAACATGCAAGACCCACAATATTGCTTAGCCCAATCCGAGAAGATAGGGGAATACTGCCATGTGTTTACCAAACGCCTGTTCGCCAGTCGTGTGCTCGATAACCTACGGGCCGCGCAAGGAGTTATCAGTTTAGCCAAACGCTATGGTAATCAGCGTCTTGAGGCCGCGTGTGCCCGTGCCTTGACCTTCGATAACGTGCGCTACATTGCGGTGAAGCAAATCCTTGAAAAAGGGCTGGATAGCTTACCGCATCAAGGCGATGCGTTTGACAGTTTAAGCGACAGTTACACCGGCGGTGGTCGCTTCCACCGTGATCCTAACAAACTCATCCCTCATTAAAAGGACATTAATATGATTAATCCCATTCCAGAATTATCGCCACTATTAAAACAACTTAGACTATCGGGTATGACCGATTCACTGGCTCAGCGTAACCGTGAAGCCATCGAACATCAAATGACCTATCCAGAGTTCTTAGCCCTGCTTGTTCAAGATGAGGTGGCCAGACGTGACCAAAAGAAATATGCCACACGGCTGCGCCGTGCGGGCTTTAAATCCAATAAAACACTGGAAAGCTTCGATTTAAGCAACAACCCAAACCTCAATCAAGCCTATGTGAAAGAGTTAGCCACTTGCAGCTTTATTGATGAAAAAGTACCTGTACTCATTGCCGGTCCTTGCGGCACGGGAAAAAGTCATTTAGCCCAAGCCATTGGTCACTGCGCGGTACAACAAGGCGTGGACGTATTGTTCTTCACTCAAGCAAAACTGCTCGCCAACCTCTATGCAGCAAGAGCCACCAACACATATGAAAAGCGCTTCCAAGCGCTGGCAAAGGTGCCACTGCTCATCATAGACGACTTCGGCTTAAAACCACTGAAATCCCCACAAGATGAAGACTTACACGACCTAATAGACGAGCGCTACGAACAACACGCGACCATCATCACTAGCAATTTAGACTTCACAGAATGGGGCGATGCCTTCCCAAACAAACTACTCGGGGCCGCCACACTTGACCGACTAAAACACAACGCATATCGCTTAATCTTAGAAGGAGAAAGTTACCGAAAACTACGCTCAGAAAAAGGAGCAAAAAACCAACATGCTGGACGTAGTGCTAAAAACAGTCAATAATCAACTTGTTTGAGGGTAAAAAGAGCCGGTTTAGGTGGCTCCATTAGGCCGCAAATGGGTGGCGCCATTAGGGTGCAAATTGACACCAACGCCCCAAACATCATCAACCGGGACTAATGCGAGCAATCGACGTTGCCGATCTGGATTGGTCAGGTCTACAACCCCCTGAGTGGCAGGATATTTCTTGGCGGCATGGTTAGCCAGCTTGGCGAGTGTTTTAGTCGGTGCAATGCCTACACAGACGGTGATCCCAATCCAGTGGCCTATGCGCTCTCGCACTTGTTGTCCGAACTCGACAAGGGATAGGACAGACTCAATACCGGTTAAGTCCAAAAACGCTTCGTCAATGGAGTAAACCTCTACTCGTGGTGCCATCTCTTCCAAAGTGCGCATCACTCGACTGCTTAAATCTGTATACAGCTAGTACAGTTGGCTAAGAATTCCCGCTAAAAATAGGCGAGTAAGTGAGCAACCATTCTGCCGCATGGGTTGCTGGCGTCTAACACCAGAAAAATCACCCAGCCCAACCCGCTGTCTATTTTTTAAGGTGGGCATTCATCTACATGTCTAATTTTTTACCAATTTGATCGCTAAGATGTACTAATTTGATTACCGAGGGAGACTGACGGACTAATTACTTAGGGGCTTAATCGTACAATCTCCACTCGACACCACACAACTCACTTCTGGACATTTCTGAGTTGCATTTTAGCTAATTTAGAAAAACATGAATTAGATAAAGTATGGAAATTTCACTCGCTTTGATGATGGTGCTCACTGATAGGGTATTCAAAACTACTGAACCGCTCAATGGCCAATATTGGTTTGCTTCAACTGTTTAAGCGCCCATCGATCAACTGATACGCACCACTTAAGCAATCATATACATATGCTAACGCAGCAACACGGTTATTTTCATGGGGTTGAATACCTATTTTTGAAGCCCACTTAACTGAAGACCCTTGCTTCATAAGGGATAAAAAATTCTTTCCAATATCAGTACCAGAATCTCCATAAAGACTAGGTGCACTGTAGTTCCACTCATTTCTAATTGCGCTAGGTAAAGCCCACCTGTCATTAGATGAAGATACAATATCCTTTAGCAGTTGACATGCTGTATTGTGTTTATCCGATACTTTTATAGGATTGATTAGGCTACTTACATTTGTCCAAGCGACTTGATGAGGTCTAGCTCCCGTTTTAATGATATCTAGTTTAATTTCATTAAAATTATTACCTTGAGAAGCCATTACAGCAAAGCTACTTGGGCCATCAATGTTAAACATCGATGATGTACCTGCTTGAGCTGCACTTAATAATCGGGTTTGATCTTCTTCTGTCAGGTTGGTTATGAATTTTCCTGCAATCCTTGAAATCTCATTGCACATGAAGTAGCAAGCATAATAAGTTGTAACAACACACCATGCAGCTTGTAGATCACCATTAACCTGTTCAGTTAAGTGTTTAATTTGGTTTTCTACACGAACTTTTCCAAAGTGAAAGTCCGTTAGAATTGCATTTAGATAGTCACTCATCGGCATGGTAACCTCAAGGCGGCTTGAGTTGATCACTTGAACATCTATATCGACAATAGAGCTAACTAGGGCTTTTTTGAAGCTATTAGCCATCGAATAACTTGATGGCTTATCACTTCTTTGGAATCCCAGTGAAGTAAGCCTGCCTAATACTTCCTTTGATATTTCAGAACTGATCATGATTAAAACAGATCTTGAACCGAGCCAAGTTTGTGGCTATGAATTTCAATTAGCTCTTGCATTTCATCACTCATTTTCTTGATAGCATCACGGTTTGTGCCTGTATGAATAGCAAAGTTGAATGGTTTTAAACCTTCTAAGACTTCCTTTAGTGCGGAGGCAGAGTAGCTTTTTGAATACATCATTGAAAGGCCGCAAACTTGTCCAAAGATGCTAAATACAGCTTCAAAATATGCTGCTGTAGTTAGCTTTTCGCTGCTCCCTAATGTGCTTTCAAGAACACCTTGTACAGCGGAGGTATAGTTTGATAATAGACGTTTTTTATCATCGTAAGCCAAGCTAGATAATGGATGAACTTTCAATATAGGGTCTAAGGCTGCTTGAAATGGAACATGCGAGATTTTACCTCTAGAACTAGAGGTTGCACTGAGTTTTCCGTAAAGGGGAGAATCAGGCTCATTTCCAAGCTCATCGAATAATCGGGCTCTAACAGCATCGAGCGAGTCCTCTTCAGCCAAAAACTTTAACAACTCAAGACGAAGTGTTTTAGGCACGCCTTTCTGGTTAGAGTTTATATCTATAAAGTATTGAACTTCGTTAGTGTGTTCTAAACCTTTAAAAATACACACGGGTAGTTCAATATCTTGCTCTGCCAAATGAGCGCCATATAATCGATGCTGACCATCAATAACGAATAAAGAGTTAGGAATCAGTTCCATCGATAATTCAGAATTACTGAATGATATAACTGAGTTTTCTTGAGCACTCAGAATTACGGCCCCTGGGATTAGATTCCCTGAATCTAAATATTCCGCGATCAGCTTAGCTCGTGGTTCTGACAAATGACGCTGATACCCCTTTTGTGCATCCTCATCTACTCGAGAAACTGTGGCAACTTGCAAAATTTCACTAGCCTTCATTGCCGTAAGGTATAAATCAATATCATCATTACCTATGCTGAATGCCATTTTATTAATTTGAGTCATCAATTTAGTCCTTTTTCTTATTTTTTTTTATGATACCAAGAACAACATCTTGTGTCTTAGATTCTGAAAGTTAAGTCACCCGTTTGTGTAGACAAATTACTGGTATTACAAAAAGTAAGTCAAATGGTGCTTTGGTGAAATGTATTTAAACGCTCACAACACACTTAGGGGCAGAGGTGAGTTAGAGCAACCTGTCGGACCTAATTGCATCGTGATTTGAATTTGACAGGTTGAGTCCAGACTAATCCAGCTAAGAACATAAGTCTCGGAGCTAATCTAGCTTCTCTCGCTTTTTGAATTCTAGAACGTTGCCTGTTGCCCCCGTTGTTTCCACATCGATCATTAACTCAATATGCTTGCATTCTTCAGGCATATGTTCCCACATAGCAACGGTCATTTGGTGCATTCTCACGGCTTGAGACTTTAAGCGTTTTTTATAATCTCCAAGCTTTTCTTCTTTCTTCTCAATTTCTCTCTTAAGCTTTTTGATTTCTTTTTTAGCTTTGTCTAAGTCTTCCTTAGCCTTTATGTGGAGAGGGTGGCCGCGAACCACAGTATCGGACACATTGCTTACTCCATGAACACGATTTGCTTCAGCGCTTTCGATCAGCGCTTTTGTTTCTGGATAGCGCCTGGCCGATCCATTCGATAACCCCGCTTCTTTCTCAACATTAGAAACAACAATTTTAAGCTTGTTGGCTTTAAGCTTTTGTTTCAACTCTCTGTTAATCGGCTTTTGATGAACAAGCCGCGCCAATGCGTCTCTTAGCTGTCTTTCTGTTGAGCTTAACTCCGCCTTGTCTGTCATGCCTTACGCCTTCCTTGTCGTTTCGATAACCAAATTCAGCACATCTTCTGCAAATTCATACTTTTCATATTTAAATCCTAGATCATCCATGATCGCTTCCGCAGCTTTTACCTGCATAAAGTATTTGGTTGCAGAACTGGAGTTTAATTCATTGTTTTCTTTTAAAAACTCAACGTTTCTCATTGCGTCCATACGGGAGGATTCGGCATAAACAGCATTTTCAATAAAATCATATTCGCAGTCTACACATTCACTTAAATCAATATTGATACGCATTGAACATTGAGTGTTAGTGCAATACATCCCAGGAGCAATAGCATGTAAATGTTCTTTACCGTTGGTCAACCGATCTATCCAGTAGTCAACCGATAGCTTGCGTTTGCTTACTCCATCTTCAAAATAACTTTCACCTTCGCGACTAATCTCAGCCGCTGCTGCTTGACCTTTACCTCCTGCGATACGCTTACCATTCGCCATTTTTTGATATATGCGAGCAAATATCTCAGCCTGTTGTGTGACTCGTTCTTTTTGTATTTCGCTGTAAAGTTTTTCAAATGAATAGGCATTTCGGGCATACCATCGCGTCATTGCCATCGACAAATGCGAAAATTGCTGCTTCAAGGCGGGGAAAGAACACAGCTCATAACCAATTAGGTAGTACGCGAGGGAGCGCCGTGTCTGGTGTGGCGAAAAGTGAAATTTATCACCCTGATTAAAAGATGTTTGGGTTGGGTCGGAGGTCTGTAAATGCCCCATATCTTCTGCTGTAAGTGTAAAATCAAATTTATCGCTGTTAAACCCCGTATTAATTTTAGTGTGTAATGCGTGCGTATTCTGATGTTCTCGATCGCTGATTCTGGCTAGCCCGATCAACTCTATTCCGGTCATTCGATCACAGACTTTTTC